>ENA-UOOK01000195-UOOK01000195.1-fermentation-metagenome-genome-assembly--contig:-NODE-195-length-76618-cov-6.324426_pt1 | contig 76618 bp, 75 predicted proteins | sample MGYA00245777_ERZ724023 | MGnify/ENA primary metagenome ERZ724023 (study PRJEB28704, sample SAMN03018312) | fermentation metagenome | biome: anthropogenic terrestrial biome; feature: soil; material...
GATGCTTTTAATATAGCACCTTTTGTTAAGTTTGTCAGATTAAATCGTAACTTTTGCAGATTAGTTTGCCGGCGTTGTGGCATTTCTCGTCCAACTTTGCGGAAATGGTATCGTCGTTATGGAAATGGGGATTTCGGGCCTTTCTGACGGTTCTCGTCGGCCTGATGATTTATTTTTCTTTTCACTATTATTTGCATTTATTTCAATAACTTTTTTAAGTTCATCCAAATTACGACTTAGTTGTGAAATTTTTTTATCTTGGACTAATAATTGCTCCTTTAATGATGAAATATATTTGTCATTTCCCTGAATGCTTTTTTCTATATTACTACTCATCTGGAAGATGCTCTTTTCATGCTTTGATATTTGTTCTTTCAATACTTTCCCTATTTCATTATATAAATTATTCTGTTCAGAGATTTTTAAGCTAAGCTGGTCTATATCGTTTTGATTTGGATATACAGTAATATTAAGCTTTTCGGCATTTATTGTTTCACTCACAAGAAAGGCGCTTACTCCAGCCAGGAAAAAGAATATAACCATTACGACCAAGGAATTGATAATACAATGAAAACTAACATTCATCAAATTTTGTCGGATTATATTAGACAGAGAGTTCAATTCAGCACATATGGCAACCTTGTCTCTTATTTTATCCTCATCTTTCTCCTGAATATCTTCCGGAAAAAGTTGATATACAGAAATAAAGCCACTGATAGTTCTCATCGAAAAAAAACCAGCCAGAATCATATATATAATAGCGACACTCCCAGCCCCCAGTATACCGGCTTTATAGAAATTATTTAAATTTGAAACCTTATCATAAAATAAAACTGAAATCGTCGATGTTAAAACAGTAATTCCCATTGTCACAGAAAATTTTTATTATCCTGCATCGGATTTACCATTTTCTCCGCAAACAATCCAACCGCGAGAAAAATTTCTGGTGGGAGCAAAAACACCTTCGCGGCGGCAAACATTGCCATCTTTACACTGCCGCCAAAGCCCTCCTGCTGCTAATCGCCATTGCCGGAGTCCTACTGATCCTAATCTCCCTGGCCTACGGTCAAACCCCACGCTTCCACGACCTCACCAACCCCAAATGCCAAACCGCCATCCTCGGCGCCGGCTTCCTGATATTCATACAACTGACGCCTTTAGGGCTGATCCGCCTGTTGAAGTACGCCTCCAAGCTGAATCTCGGCAGAATCATCCTCTTTTTCATCATCACCGGCAGTATCGCCGCCATCCTGATCACCGGCATCTGCATCGCCGCCATCTAACTATTTTTTCAAGCGATATTTTTGGAGTCTACTGTTAGGTTTATCCGGGAGTGTATATTCAATCGCACCCGATATAATTAAATATTTCAGTGTCTTTTTTAGTGAGCCGGAGACTTCTTTTTGGCCTAGTCGGTCCGAGATTTCTTTTCGCCCGATTTCACCACTGGCGATGATTGCTAAGACCTTTTTCTGCAGTTCCGACTGGGGCTGCGACTGGGGCTGCGACTGGGGCTGTGACTGGGGCTGCGACGCATCCGTAGTTCTCCGGTAAAAGATTACAGTCACCCAATTTGCGTCGATTTCATATTTGGGAGCGGCAACTCCATACTCGGCACACATTGCATTGATACGACGATATCCAGAACCGATATGTTCGACCGCATCCATGCGATAGAACATGCTGAATAGCAACGGGTTTCTTGGAATACTCTTTTTGCCGAGGTCGCTTGCCGTCATGCCGCCAGGCAAGCCGCCAGGATTGATAATTTCAACCCTGTCACTGAAAATGTAAACCTGAACATTAGCTGTTGAACGGTAATCGCGATGAACGATAGCATTTACTACTGCTTCACGCAAGGCGTCAGAAGGTAATTCCAAACGTTCTTCCCGTGCCGCCGTCCCTTTGATGATGAATTCTGTATTCAGCTTTGATGCAAGATAGGTCATAATTTCGTCAATCAGTGAAAAAACATCAGAATTGAAGTCTTTCACATCCAAAATCTTAGTTTTGGTAACGCCCATTAATAAGGCGCAGGTCGCATGGGCGCTGATTGTGAATTTTTGAATATCTTTTGACAATAACCACGCTCCGGCATAAGTCATTCCTTCTGCATCGGAGTAAAGATGCAGATTCCGCAACGCATCCAATGGGCTCATTTCAGACGGAATCTTTGCACGCTTTGCAAAGAGCGACCACACATCAGGCGTCAAATCTTTTGACAAATCAAAGTCATGACATGGCGTTTTATCAAAATGGATCACGCCTTCCTTATGGAAAAATTCGCGGATTTCATTACGGGTTAACTGTTGAGAAGTTGCACCGTCCCGCAAATAAAATCGTCCCGCGAAAGCAAAAGGTTTTCCGCGTTGTGGAGGAACTTCAATGACAATAACATCTCCAACACTTTCAATTTCAATGAAAATGGCAGGTTCAATCGCTCTGGCCACGTTTTGAATTTCCGATTTAATTCGGTTGTGGTCATTGATTCCGCAAATTTCAGAATTGTCAGTGACACCAAGCAAAATGAATCCGCCGGTCGCATTGGCGAAAGCACACAATTCACGACCAAGATCGGATGGCATATTACGTTTGAATTCTGCGGTAAATCCTTCGCCTAAAGCGATTAAATCATTCAACTCTTTATCATTCACAACTTGCAACCTTTATGTTTACGATACCTTACGTCAATATTAAGAAAATATCAAGCGTTTTCTCTCGGATTTGTGATATAATCATGATCTTGAATTACCAAAACTATTCAGACTGTACTTGGATAATCGTGAAAGATTCTTTTCGGTTGATTATTTTCTGTCGAACCTGCTGACGGGGCAGCTTTTCGGTCCGCCATTCATTTGGATAAAAATCAACCGAAAGGATACGGATTATGGCTCAAATGATACAGATGGAACTCTTTGATTTTTTCGCGCAGCAGGAAGCAGTCGAGATTGTACGGGAAAAGCCGCAAGCGCCGGTGACGGCTCCGGTTAAGGAGATAGTGGTACTACCACCTGAGCCAAGGAATTTCCTGAGTGATGGTAAAACGGTGATGCCGGGCGCAAAGGCGGAGCGGATTGAGGCGAATTTGAATGCGGTTCGGCTGGTGAAGGCGGGACGGGAGCTGGATTATGTGGAGAAGATGGCGTTGTCGCGGTTCAGCGGATGGGGCGGGCTTACCGAAGTGTTCCTGCCGGAGAACCGGCATTATTCAGGGCTTAAAGAGTTGCTGAACGAGGAGGAGTATCGGACGGCGCAGAATTCGATCCTGGACAGTTTTTATACGCCGGAGAGTTTGATTGATTTCATGTGGGATATTGCCAGGAACGACTTGAATGTGAAGACCGGCAGGGTGGCGGAGCTTGGAGCGGGGACCGGGAACTTTATCGGACTTGCGCCGATGCAGAGTGGGTATCGGTTTACCGCGGTGGAGGTGGATAAGATTTCTGGTGGGATTTTGAGGGTGCTTTATCCGGAGGCGGATGTTCGGATTGCGTCATTGGAGAAGGTCAAGTTGGGCTGTGATTTTGATTTGGTGATCGGGAATGTGCCGTTCGGGCAGACCGGGCTGCATGACCGTCAGTACCCGAACTGGAATCTGCATAATTATTTTATCGCTCGCGCGTTGGACTGCCTGAAGGATGGCGGCCATGCGGTGCTGTTGACTTCGTCGGCTACGTTGGATTCCAATTATGCGGATGCACGGAAGGTTTTTGCGCAGAAAGCCGGACTGGTCAAGGCATACCGTCTACCGAAAAACAGCTTTGCCGGAACGGAAATTGTGGCTGATATTCTGGTGTTTCAGAAAGACGCGACGGCGCACCCGTTCGTCAATTTGAAGTTGGTGCCGACTGGCGATGATACCGGGGAAATGCTGATTAACGAGTATTTTGCCGGGCATCCGGAAAATGTTCGCGGGATTCTGTCCAATACCGGTAAAATGTACGGCAAAATCGGTACGCCGACTGTGTTGCCGAATGGCTGAAACATGACAACCTGATGCTTTCGGTCATCAACCGCCATCATCTCAACTGGCGTTTCGAATACCTCCGCGACTTGTATCCGGGGCGGGAAGTCCTTCTTCTTGTCGAACTCCGTTTCAACGGAGGAAAGAAACCTTCGCTGGACGTCGGTTCTGTGGCGGTACGGATGCCTGGCCGTCGGGATTGATTGCCTCTCGTCGCTTTTTGAGGCGGAATAGTTTATCAAAGCAGACCACGCGCGAAAAAACCGTATCGAATCTCCCGGGATATCCGGATTCAGCGAAGCGCCCGCGGAAAGAGAATATTATTTTCCAGATGAATATGCTCATGCAATCCCGCGTCCAGTTTTGCCATTCCCTGAAACAGCATTTTCACTGTGGGGCAGGCATACTCCGGAACCCGATACCCTGTCGTTGCAGTATTCAATTTCCGCAGCAGGTTTCCGGCGATTGTGTGCTCGTCTTCCAGCTGCCGGATCCGCTTGGCGGCATCTTTCGGGATTTCATTTTTTCGCATGGCCGGGAAAATTTCTTTTTCTTCCAAGTCCAGATGGGGAATCAGAGCGGCATGCAGCGTTGAGAAATCGGTATGCATTTTTTTCAATTCTTCGGCATGATCCGAGTGTGCCGCGATTGCCCGCTTAAAGAACATATTGAGGCGCGGGAGTTCTTCACGCAGCGTCGCATGGTGCATCTGAAGAATATATTCGATCAAAAGTTCATTGGATGCGCGCTGCCAATCCACACCGGGAACAGCCGTCGTGGCCGGCGTATCCTTTTGCAACTCCTTCTCCAAGGCCTCAAAAGTCGTATTCGCCCGGCACATCGCTTCCTTCAGCGGCTGGCCGCCGCCGCAACAGGTATCAATCCCGAGTTTTTCCAATGCTTCCCGGTATTGCGGATTTTTCAAAACCAGGTCCCGCACCAGCCCGCATTCATAAATATTGCATATTTCATCGTTGTTTTTCATGGTTCGTTCCTTTCGGTAGCAGTGAGTAATATCGCGGTCATGCCGCAAGGGATTCCGCATCAAGTGATTTTCTTCATCCGGATGCCGACAATAAACTCCGTTCTACAATTTTCTTCCCGTGGCCTTGTCCAACTGATAGAGCAGACGGTCGGCAAAGCGAAAATCGAATCCATTTCCGGTCAGACGGCACAATTCATCGAGATAACGGAAATAGAAATCCGCGCACTCTTCGAGATATTTTGCATTGACCGTGGACGATGACGGATACGAGGCATCACCCAGAATTACGTGTCCATTCCGTGCGTTCAGCGTTTGAAAAGTTTCGGGATTGACGAAGCGCAGGATGGCAGTCGCCATGGTCAGTCCGATGTTTTTACACTGTAGCAGTTGCTGCAGCAATGGTTTTCCCTGCCGGTGTTTTCCGTGCGGAATAGTAGCTGCCCGGCGCAGCGCCTCGAAAAGCGAGTCGTCGATTTCCGGAAAACGGTTCAATTCCCACAATACGATTTCATAAAGCGCCTCCCGGGTCCAGTTGCCGGGATTCGCCGCAAGATTCAGAGAATCCAGCCGTTTCATCAGCGGTGTCTGATATTTGGGCAACTTTTTTTCCCACTCGTTGAATGATTCCACTCCCGCCGGCAGCATGGAATCCAGTTGTTTACGGTTCATGATCGTCTCCCCCTTTTTTAATGTATTGAATTGTTCGAATCCGGAGTGTCCCTCTTGCGAGGGCTAAACAGGAATGAAAACCGGGATCTCCATTCTGCGCTGAAAATGTATCGATTTTCAAAATTCCATAGGATTTCATACTCTTGCCATACCCTCCAGATTGTATGAAGGAACGCGTTTCGCTCTTGACTTGGGCTGATTTCGATTCAAGACGGGTGTCCGCGCGTTGGCATACTATACCACTTTGGTTTGAAGATTGCAATCACTGAATTTGAGGAGCACCTGAAAAGGAAAGCCGGTGAAATGGATCATGCTTTCTTCATGGAGTTGCTTCTTCCGAATCGTCTTCTTTCCCGGAAGCGGCAAAGCGGGCGGCAGTCATGCCGTAGCGGCGCTTGAATGCCCGGCAGAAATAGGAGTAGTCTCCAAAACCGCAGCGCATGGCAGTCTCTTTTACGGAAACATCCTCGTTGAGTGCGAAAGGCATGGACTCTTTTTGAAATATTCAGGGAGGGCAGGATTTCCGCTGGTATTTCTCAAAGCTGTTTCACCGGCTGTCGAACAGGATGCCGTCCGAGTTTATCATGGGAATGAAGATGGAATGTTTTCACTGTTTGCGAACCGTAAATTCAGCGAGCGCTTGCCGTATCTGCGGCGGTCAGTGCGCGCATGGCGGAGGTTTCCGCGGATGCATCGCGGTACTGAAACGGCGTAATGGCGTAGCGGAGTTTGAAACGGCGGTCGAAATAGCTACGATAACGAAATCCGCAGCGTTCGGCGATTTCGTCGATAGTGAATTTGCTTTCGCGCAGCAGCATGGCGGCGTGCTCGAGCTTATAATTGTTGGCGAGCGTGACGAAATCGTCGCCAGAATAGCGTTTGACAAGCCGCGATACATAGCCCGGCGAAATATGCAGCGCCCGGGCGGCGAGCTTGCGGCTGACCGGTTCTTCGCGGTGGGTACGCAGCCAAGTGTTGAGTTCGCTCCATAGTCGCGACTGATTGACGTTCGGCGCGGGCGGCGCGGCGGCGAGCTCCCGGCAGGTGAGTTGAAAAAGCTCACTGAGCAGTCGCCAGGCGAGCCTGGTTTCGCCCTGCTGCTGCAATGTCTCGAACGCAGTGATCAGCGTGCGCCCGCCCTCCGAAAGCGGCACCGCGCTGTGGTAATAAATATCGCGCTCGGTCGGCGGCGGTGTTATGCCATCGTAATCGCAGAAAACCACCCGGACGTACTCCGGCAGATAACAGAAAGAAAGCGCCCGCTGCGGGGTTTGACGGCGGGAAAGCATCTGATAGCCATCGCGGGTACAATAATATATCGCTGGAGCGCTGAGTTCCGTTTGTTCAAATTGCCCGTTGCGAAAGCATCGGAAAACAAAATCGCCGTCAATCGCCAAGTTCAGACGCGGCATATAGTGAATATTCGCACCTTCCGGAGATTCATCGGAAAAAAGTAGTTCGGCAAACTGCTCCCACCTCGTTTCCCGGCATATCGTCAAAATTTTTTCCAGCTCCGCCACGCGTCCGGCATCCACGGTTATAATTTCTCCTTTTTTTTGTCAATAGTATACAATAGTATATAAAATGTCACTTTTCAACCCTTGTCAAAAAAATATTTTGTGGTATTATTTATATCAGATGCCAAGTAACCACCAAGGAAAGGTTTGATCATGAATTGGAAATTTACCATCGTACGTTAATCCGTAATCAATCGGAATATCAAATGTGCGCAAAATTACGGACACTACCTGCAGTTCCAACTCGCCCACGCCCGTCAAAAGCTTTCTTTGATACTTGCCCGCCCGTGTGTCCACCCGGTCCGGGCTACGCTGATACCGCTCCGCTCCGCAGATGGCATCCGCTTCTTCGCTCAAAAGCGAGTTCAACGTTTCTTCCACGGTTTCCTTGACCAAATTCGAAAGATGGCTTTTTATCTCTTTTTCGTCGATTTTAAACGCTTTTGACAAGACTTTTTCATTCACTGGCGTTACATTATTCATGGCAGTTTTCCTTTCTTTGATTACTGTTTTTAGACTTCAATAATCAATCGGAATTCTGCCGCTTTTTCAAGTCGACTTCTTTTAAATGTGCGCAATTTTCCGGAATCTTTGACGGCACCAATATCCCCCATTGACATATTTGCTTCTTTCTTGAAAATTATTTGTCAGAAGTATAACCTTCATTCCTTTTTTAATTGTTAATTGATAATTTGAAATAAACGATTTACGAAGACCGTCCATTTTTGCTTATTGCAAAAAATCGCCAATCATTCCAAAAATCATCCCAAAAGCTCAAAAATCTTTAACGTTTTTGTGTTAATTTCCCTACCGGGCCAAATATCATATTTCGCAAAGAATTTCCAGGAAATACTTGATTTCTCGGGACAAAGCACGTATTTTCTTTTCAGCCCGAACCCGGAGATGATGATATGAAAAAAATACTGTCCGTCCTGTTTTTACTGGTGGCGAGCCTGATATTGTTCGCTACGACCGGGAAAGTTACCCGGATTATCTCACTCGGATCGTTGAAGTACCAGGATATCGAAAATTCTTGCAAAACGATCCTCCAGGGTGATGGGGAACTTTTATATTTTGCCAACAACAACGCGATTCTGGTCGAAAGTACCGAAACGAATATCCAGCGCGTGGAACTCCTGATCAAGTACGCCCGTGAGGAATTGAAAAAGAAAGAAACGCCTTCCACGCCCGTAAATATTCCTGTTTACAAGGTGATTCCGCTTGGCAATGTGGATTTCGGCAGTGTCGACAGCAACTGTCGCCCCTGGCTCTCGCCCGGCGGCAAGATGACCTATTCCATAACCAACAACGCCGTCGTTGTCACTGATACGCCGAAAGTAATTGAAGCCATCGAAAAATTCATCGCGGAACTGAGCAAAGCCACCCCTCCGGCCAGATATGACGACATCCAGTATTCGGACCCCGACCGCAACGACAGCAACACCATCATCATCTACAGCAATGACTGGGGGTATCCCGGCTGGGGGTATCCCGGCTGGGGGCGTCCCTGGAGGCCCCCTTACCGTCCATATCCGCCGCGTCCGCGCCCGGTGCCTCCGCATCCGCCAATCCCGATACCGGTCCCGAAACCGCCAAACGTCGGGCCGGGGAACAGACCGTCACCTCCGCCCCGTTCCGGTGGAATTCAGCAACGTCCGGTGACAGAAAACCCGCCGGACAGAGGGGTACCACCGTCTGAAAGCCGAGGACGCCGCTGACTTTTAGAGCTTCCCCTCGGCAACAAAACTGTAATGTGATGAGCGGCTGACGATGATATGGTCAACAACCTTGATCCCCATCATTTTGCCGGCTTCCTGAATATTCAGGGTCAGGACTTCATCCTCAATCGAAGGATGGCAGATTCCGCTGGGATGATTATGAACCAGAATGATTCCTGACGCATTGTGACGCAAAGCAGTCTGCATCAAATTTCGCGGATAAACCGATGCTTGATCAACTGTTCCATAGAAGATTTCGGAACCGATGACCATATTTTTTACATTCAGATAAATAACGAGCATGGCTTCCACTTCCATACAGCCCAGTTTGGCTCTTGAATAGTTGATCACCCGGTTGGGATTGTTCAGGACATCCCCCTCGCACATATTTTCTTTCAGATATTGAGTACAGAGGTCTTTGAGCAATTTACACAAGATCGCCGAATTTCGGCCAAGGCCGCTGACCTTTTCAAGCTGCTCGAGGGGAGCATCCAGGACATTGGAAAGGGTTTTATATTCAGCCAGTAACTTTTTTGCGATTGGCTTCACGTCGCGCCGCGGTATCGCATACATCAGCAAGAGCTCCAGCTGTTCATAATCCTGAAAGGAATCAATACCTGCATTCAAGTACCTGGACCTCAAGCGGTCGCGATGGCCCTCGTTCATTCCTTTGTTCCTGCTTTCATCCTGACTCATCCAACAAAACCTGCCTGTTACGCTACAAATTTCGATAATATACAGCCATAAACAGAAATATCATCCTGAGAGGGAAGAAAAAAATCCTGTTTCTTTTGAATTTCAGCGTGTATTTCAAAAAAAACATGCTATAGTATATTTCGCTTTGCAATCGGAGAGATGGCTGAGTGGTCGAAGGCGACGGTCTCGAAAACCGTTGTCCGGTTTACCGGACCGTGGGTTCAAATCCCACTCTCTCCGCCATTTATAATCAAATAGTTACCGATTTTAATACCACGGCAAACTACTGCGGGTTACAGAAAAACCTACTATCGTTTTACTACAACTTTTGTAATGAATTCCGAAGATAATATAAAAAATCATGTTTAGGGAGTGAAACGACCGGTTATGCCGGATTACGGTTTGAACAGCCTCGAAAACGCTGTTATCTCCGGTTCACGGCAATGAAACCATCGCCCCGAAAAAAACTCTTGTTTCTGGTTTCATTCAAAAATTACGCTGTTTTTTTAGGTTATTTATGGCATAAACCGGAGAAGGAGCTGATAAGGGCATTCAAATTCAGGGAAAACCACATCAAGTGGTTTGGTTAAAAAAAAGTTCCAAGGATGAGACTGTCAACTCTCGGCTATTATCTCTTAACATAAGTTTTATTTCCGTTTTTGTTTATATAATATCGCCCGCCCCGAGGTCCAGTATGAATTGTTCGTCCATTTGCAGATGACGAAGAATATGTTCCAGTTGTTTGAAAACTTGTATTGGTTTCTCTGGGTGCAACCGCAGCGGCAGTCTGTCTTTCTTTTTCCTTTTGAATCTTTATCTTCAACTCAACTTGAGCCTGTTTTTCCTTTTCCGCTTGAATTTTTTGATCGTCCCTGATTTTGGCAAGTCGATCTTTTTCAGCTTCAGCAATTTTCTTGTCTTCCGTCTGTTTTTCAAGCTCAGCGTTGGCTTTTTCAATATCGGCCTGATATTTTTTCTGTAAATCATCCGGCAAATCAGCATAAGGAACAGTGACGACCCCAAGCTCATGGAGAATACTCAATCCAGTCAAAGTCGTTTTGTCAACGTCTTAATCATAATAAACTTTACCTGATTTAGCGGTCAAATCGGCAGCACACAATATTCCACAGAAAACAACCAATACTGTTATTGATAATTTCATGCCCCCTCCCCTGATTGATTATGCATTGATCTTTTTCTCTGATTGCGATCCGATTATTTGGCGTCAGGCGCCGGAGTCGCCGCCTTGAAATAATAGAAGCGGTTTACCCCTTCGCTCGCCACGATCCCCACCCGGTAGCGCCGGGGAATGTTGTGGTCATGGAACCCGAAAATATGTTCGCCGACCTGCAACGTCATCTGCGGGCCGCGCGCGGTAAATTGTGTCTTGACGATCAATTCATAAGGGGTTTTCGCCTTGAACAAGGTATTCAAAAAAGCCTTTTTGACCCATTTCTGCTTGCCGTCTTCAAAGTAGTGATGCCAGACGTTGATACCGCCGTCGAACAGAATAATTTCATAGTGGTTGCGGTACTCCGGCCCCTGCCCGGTTTCCGTCGGTTCCTCCGCAATAATCAGGCCGGGAGCCATCCGGTAATCGAAATCCATCGTGCACGAAACCGTCGAATCGCTCTCAATGACCCGGTTCAGAACCATGGAGGTGTACGTTTCGCCTACGCGCCGGTGCTCCAAGTCCTGCGGTGAAGCATCCTGCGGGACGGCGTTGACGATGAAGTCTTTTCCCTGAATCCATTGGCCGCGGTACGGCCAGCGCCAGCTTTTGACCATCACCCAATCGTCGGCGTTCCAGCCGCCGGGCGTAAAAGACGCCTTGAATTCGCTGCCGGAGCAGAATGAAGCGGTTAACATGCAAAGCGTCAGTCCTATCGCGTTGGATTTCATCGGTCGGCTCCTTGATCATTCGTTGTAAACCATGATTTGCTAATATAGCGATGTTACGGGACATTTCAAATAAATTGCGCCCGACCGCTTTTAAAAAACGTTTTTTGTGGTATATTAGCAATTCGAACAACAAGGTTGGTGATATTATGGAAATGAAGCTTACTCCCGACGCGGTCGATTTCATCGACGACGCCTATCTCGACGGCCTGGTTGCCAATACGAAAGAAGATGCCGTCAAGGTTCGTGACATCATTGCCAAAAGCATGCAGAAAGAACCGCTTTCCGTAGTGGAAACCGCCGCCCTGCTCGCCGCCACCTCCCCCGATCTGCTGGAGGAAATCTTCAACGCCGCGCGGCAGCTCAAACGCGATGTTTACGGCAACCGTATCGTCCTGTTCGCCCCCTTGTATATCGGCAATCATTGCATCAACGACTGCAGTTACTGCGGATTCCGGCGCAGTTTGCGTACGGCGGTCCGTCGGACACTGTCGGATACGGAACTGGTCCGCGAGGTGCAAGCCTTGGAAAACGAAGGGCACAAGCGCCTGATCCTGGTCTACGGTGAACACCCCAGCTACACGCCGGAGTTCCTCGCCCACACCACCAAGATCGTTTACGATACGAAAATCGGCAACGGCGAAATCCGCCGCGTCAATATCAACGCCGCCCCGCTCTCGATCGAAGGTTTCCGCACGGTCAAGGACGCCGGGATCGGCACCTATCAGATCTTTCAGGAAACCTACAATAAAGAGGCTTACGCCAAGTATCACCCCGCCGGCACCCACAAAGGCGATTACATGTGGCGGCTGAACGGGATGGACCGCGCCTTCCTCGGCGGCTGCGACGACGTCGGCCTCGGCGCGCTGTTCGGCCTGTACGACTGGCGCTTTGAAGTGCTGGGGCTGGTGACGCACGCGGTTTACCTGAAGCAGAAATTCGGCGTCGGCCCGCATACCATCAGTTTCCCCCGCATCAAAAGCGCGCACGGCCTGAATTTCGACCTGCCGTACCAGACGCGCGACAGTGAATTCAAGCGCCTGGTGGCGATCCTGCGCCTGGCGGTCCCTTATACCGGTCTGATCATGACGGCCCGCGAATCCGCCGAAATCCGCAACGAAGTCATCGAATTCGGCGTCTCCCAGATCGACGCCGGGACCCGTCTGGAAATCGGCAGTTATCAGGAAGACCGCGGCAAAAAACAGGAACTCAAGCGCGAACAGTTCAAGATCGGCGATGAACGCCAGCTTGACGAAGTGATCCGCTGGCTGGTCGGCCGCGATTTCGTCCCGAGCTTCTGCACCTCCTGCTACCGGCTGGGGCGTACCGGCGAGCATTTCATGGAATACGCCATCCCGGGCTTTATCCAGCGTTTCTGTTCGCCGAACGCGGTGCTGACCCTCAGCGAATACCTGGAGGATTACGCCTCGCCGGAAACCAAACAGGCCGGGTACGAGCAGATCGAGCGGGAGCTTGCAAAAATGACCAATCCTGCCGAAAAGATGAAGCTCATCGACCGCCTCGGGCAGATCCGGCAGGGCCGCCGGGACCTTTATTTCTGATTCCGGTCCGGTTTGAAACCGCCGGACTCTTGTGCTATCTTTGTGCGATGACAACCGGATGAGGGCATGATGATGAAACGGATATGGACGGTGCTGTTTTTGATTACCGGGAGTATTGCCGCTTCCGGGCGGGCGGTTGAGTTCGAATACGGACTGGACCTGATGGACGGAGTGATGGTGCAGCAGTCCTACGCGGGGCTGGTCGTTTCCATCGGCCAACCGGCGTCGGACCGTACCCGCTACTTGCTGCGGTATACCAACGAACGGGAATTCCGGCGCAATAAAATCATGAGCTTTTCCTATAAATACCGCCTCTGGCCGGTCAAGCCGCGGCTTTATAACTGGGACCTGAAAAAAAATACCCTGAGCAGCCGTGAATTCCTCCCGGTATTCAACCTCGGCCGGCAACTGTCGTTTTTCACCCTGGCGGAAGTGCCGCGCGGCGCCCGTTCAATCCGTACCGTGACCCCCTATTACCCCGGCTGGGGGCTGGCATTTGATTTCGCGCCGTTCGGTCCGGGGAAATACGAATTGATTTACGGTTCCGCCGAAGTTGCGCTACAGTTTTACAAAACCCACGACGTCAAAGTCGTCGTCGATATGGCAAACGACATCCTCGCCATCAATATCGACAACTATAAAATCATCTACAAAAAGAAACTGAACGCGTTCCCGAACTGCTTCGGCTTTATCAGCGCCCCGATCACGCAGGGATCGTCGCAATGGCAAGAGCACGTGCCGGGAATGGAACTGATGGATTTCCGTTACCATTACGGCATCAGCGACTACCGGACTTCGGCGGATTCGGCTTATCCGCGCTTCCCGATCGAACACTATGAGCGCAGCTCGCGCCACCTGAAAGCCGAAGCGCAATTCTGGACGGGTCTCTCTTATTATGAGGGCAGTCACGGCACCCGCAAGGATTTCGTCGAAGCCGCCGGGTCATTCGCCAAAGCGGCGGGCGATGATCATGTCCTCGCTCAATACTACCTCGGCATCTGCTATCTCTACGGGCGTGGCGTCGAACAATCCGACTCCAAGGCTTATAACTCATTCCGCAAGGCGGCCCGGGATTACCACGACGATTCGGGATTCATGGCGGCCATGATGCAGTGCCAGGGGCGGCAGAACTTCGATGCCGCACAGCCAAACCGGTTTTTCATCTCCCTCCTCGCCCCCGCGATCCTGCAGGGAAACGCCAATGCGTTTTACCTGAACTCATGGCGCAGGACGGCCAAAATCCTTCCCGAAGCGACGATTGCGAGCAACTGGAGCGACGCCGTCCGCCGCAAACACCCGAAAGCAATGCTTCAGGAACCCGGCGTCCCCCCGGAGGAATTTTTTCGCCGCTGCCAGGAAACCGCCGCGGATGGCTTCCTGCCCGGGATCGTCGCCGCCGGAGGATGCCTGCTGCGCGGTTACGGTACCCCCGCCGCCCCGGAACGCGGCTTTGAACTGTTGATGAAGGGCGCGGCGATGGGTTCCGACCATGCCGCTCTGCAGGCGGGACGGTGCCTGCTGGCGGGCATCGGCGCCCCGAAAAATCTCGCTGAAGCGGAAAAACTGCTCCGTCCGCTGGAATACAAACGCCAGCTCGAGGCAACCTTGCTGTGCGGCATGTTCGATCCGGAACCCGATCCGGCCTCGGCGCTGTACCTGAGCGGCGATAAACGCGGCGCGTTTGCCCTGTGGTCGGAAAGCCGGACGCCGCTGCACCAGTACCGGGCCGGGTTGTGCCTGGCGGCGGGCGAAGGAACCAAACCCGATCTGCGCGAAGCGTTTGTTCTATTTTCCCGGGCCGCCGCGGGCGGACTGCCGCAGGCGAATCTGGAAGTCGGCACCTGCTACGACACCGGGCGCGGCGTCAATTCAGCAAACCCGCAGACCGCCTTTGAATTTTACCGCCGTGCCGCAGCGTATCCGCCCGGAGCGCTGGCTTATGCGCGCAAAGGGCTGGAACTTCGCATCACCAAGGAAACCTTGCCCGCGGTAAAATTCGCCGCCGACGCCGGAATCCTCGACGCCAAATACCTGTACGCGGAATTGTTGTTGAAGGGTTTTACGCCGGGGATTCCGTTCGAGCGTGAAAAAGGGGTTCAGGCGATGGCCGCCGCCGCCGAGGCAGGGTCGGTTGAAGCCATGTATGTCCTGGGCGATTGCTATTATCAGGGGTTGGGCGTAAAGGCCGACCAGGACAAGGCCGCGGAGTGGTGGACCCGTTACCATACGGCATCGGATGACCGCGACAACTATTCGCTTGAATCCCTGGCCCCTTATTGGAAGCCGCTGCCGAATTACCCCGAAACGATCAGCGTCAACGGTATGCCCGGTTATGTTTCCGATTGGCGCGATCCGGCAGAAATCTATAGATATTACCAAAAGTATTAGTATATTTCACGGCTATTTCGCCCAAAACGGGCCCGAATGGATTCAGCCGTTCAGCGTCTGCGCCAGGCGTTGCTCGGCGTCCGCCGCCCGGGTATCGTTCAGGAGAGTGGCGAAATCGCCCTCCATCAGCCCCGGCAAGTCGAAAAAAGAGATGTTATAACGGTGGTCTGTCACCCGGTTCTGGGGAAAGTTGTAGGTCCGGATACGCTCGCTGCGGTCTCCGGTGCCGACCTGGGCGCGCTTGTCGGCGGCCTGACGGGCCAGTTCCTCCTGCTGGAGTTTTTCCAACAGCCGGGCACGCAGGATCCGCAGGGCGATTTCCTTGTTGCGGTGCTGGGATTTCTCCTGCTGGCTGGCGACGGAAAAACCGGTCGGGATATGAGTGACCCGCACCGCCGAGTCGGTGGTGTTGACGCACTGTCCGCCGGGACCGGATGAACGGAACACGTCAAAGCGCAGCTCTTCCGGCTTGATTTCCAGTTCCACTTCCTCCGCTTCGGCCAGCACGGCCACGGTGACGGTGGACGTATGAATGCGTCCCCCGGACTCCGTCGTCGGAACCCGCTGGACCCGGTGAACACCGGATTCGAAACGCATCAGTGAATAGACATCGCCGCCATCCAGCGAAAACGCGGCGTTCTTCAAACCGCCCAGTTCACTCATCGCCAGGTCAAGGATTTCCACCTTCCATCCTTTTTCATCGGCAAAGCGCAGGTAAGCCCGGTATAGTTCCCCGGCAAACAACGCGGCTTCTTCGCCGCCCGCAGCCGGGTGGATTTCGACAATGACGTTGCGCGATTCGTTCGGGTCCGGCGGCAACAAAGCCAGCTTGACCTCGGCTTCCAGAGCAGCGATTTCCTGCTCCAGGGTCTTGATATCGGCCTCGATCATGCTTTTCAGTTCGGCGTCCGATTCTCCTTTCAGCATTTCACGGTTGTCGGCCAATTCTCCGACGGCATGGCGCAGCCGTTCATAGGACTGAAACAGATTCGTCAACTTCTGATGCTCGCGCGACACCTGACGGCACTCGGCGCTGCGGCTGTAGATATGAGGATCGTTCAGCTTTGTTTCAAGCTCGGCGGCACGGAGCCGGAGCTTGGCGATATAATTGTCGATATCGGGCAGATTCATATGATTCCGGGCACAAAAAAACCTGCTTTCGGCAAAGCAGGCAGGTTTCGATAAGACAGTTACTTATTGGCGGAGTTGCCAACATTGCCATAGCGCTGACGGAAACGTTCGACGCGGCCGGCGGTATCAACAAATTTCTGTTTGCCGGTAAAAAACGGGTGACACTTGGCGCAGATACCGACGCGGAATTCCGGGCGGGTGGATTGAATGTGCCAGGTTTCTCCGCAAGCACAAATCACTTTGGCTTCGCCGTACTTCGGATGGATATCTTTTTTCATTTTTACCAAACCTTTATTGTTATTTTATATTATGCAGTTATATTAGCAAAGGTAAAATATACACGTAACGGCTTGTTTTTCAAGTTTATTTCACGAACTTTTCAACATTTTTCAGGAGGCAGGAGATTATGAGCCAGGACCGGCCGTTGTGGGCCCCGTGGCGGATAGCGTTCATCCGCGGCAAGAAGGATAAACATTGTTTCATGTGCGGCCAGAAATCCCCCGCCGAAACCACCCCGGAAGAAGAATTGATCGTCCACCGGGGCGAACACGCTTTCGTCATTCTGAACCGTTTTCCCTATAATTCCGGGCATTTGCTGGTCGCCCCCTACCGCCACATCGGCGACATTTCCGAGCTGACGGCGGCGGAACGCGTCGAAGTCATGGACCTTTGCGTCAAATCCAAGGAAGTGCTGGACAAGGTCATGAAACCGGCCGGATTCAACGTCGGGTTCAACCTGGGCGTCGCCGCCGGGGCGGGCATCGCCGACCACATCCATCTGCATATCGTTCCCCGCTGGAACGGCGACTGTAACTTCATGCCGGCCATCGGCGATGTCAGGGTCGTACCCGAAGCTCTGGTCGACACCGCCGCCCTGATCCGCGCCGCCTGGACGTAAGCGGGGCGGGCGGTTTATTCCGTTTTCTTCCGAAAATGCGCCGAGGGTGAATAACCGCAATATTTTTTGAAAACCCTGGAAAAATAATTCACATCCTGAAAGCCCACGGCAACAGCGATATCAGCTAACGGCATACGCCCTTCATTTAAAAATTCCTGCGCCCGTTTGATTCGCATCAAAAGCAGGTATTGATGCAACGTTTTGCCGGTGGCATTAGAAAAAGTACGGTTCAAATGAAATTTACTGACCTTGAGGAACGCAGAGATATTATCGAGTGAAAGATTTTCACCAAGATGTGCAAGGATATAGTCTCCGGCCATCTTTACGATGTTATTTTTGTAGGCAGCGACATCTTTTTTCCGGAATTCACCAAGCAGGTCATTATAAAGGATCATCAGTATCAAATGCAGACGGCTGGCGCAAAGCGAAATATTATTCCGGACGGCCGTGTTAGCCTCCAGCGCATAAAATTGCTGTTCAATTTCCAGCCAGGCACTTTTTGACAGCAGGCGAAGGCGGTCATTGTTGACGACCCGGAAAAACTCCTCTTCGCATGCCCCATCCCAGTTGAAATGGAAAAGGAACATCTCCACCACGGATTTGCGCGGAAATATATCGGCGTGAAGTTGATTGCTCCTCAACAGCAGGATATCACCTGCTTTGGCATGCCATTCCCCTTCGTTATCCACCCGCAATGTAACCTGTCCGCGGCGCAGCAACATGATTTCATGGAAACGGTTGACATGTTCTTTGCTGTAATGGTCATGAATCAGGATTTTATTTCCGAACAAAATATTCCGGGGAAATGAATTGAACATAAACGCCATATTGGGTTTGTCTTCGTTGAACCGCAATTTTTCCCCTCGTATAAGCATTTTTTTACATTTTTGCCGTCTTGTTTTTTAATCGGTGTTCCTGTATAATATAGTCAACGGGAAAAAATGTCAAGAAACATAAGCAACTTTTTCAAATAAGGATAGAGGATTATGAAACCCGGGAGATCGCCTTTTACAATGATTGAACTTCTTGTAGTTATTGCTGTTATATCCATATTGGCAGCCATGCTGCTACCGGCCTTGAACAAAGCAAGGGAAAAAGCACATATGATCAATTGCCTCAGCAATTTAAAACAAATCGGAACGGGTTGCCACATGTACAGCATGGCCCATGAGGATTTCGTTGTTCCCCAGAACGTCACAGGGTCACAACTATGGCCGCGCACTCTCACCATATTGGGATTCCTTAAAGCCAATGCAAACTATTTAAAGCTCGGCGATGTGGACCCTACAATCAAACCATACGGCGTTTTTCTCTGCCCGCAAGAAAATTCGCTCATTTTGAGCGGAACGTTCTATATAGAACAAAACGGTTACAATTGGAGCGGCACCACGTATTCCCTGAACTTCTATGTAAGTTATAAAAACTCCACTCCAACCCATGCCGATTACCGATGGCTCAAAACGAACAGAGTTAAAAATCCAAGTTCCGTATATTTTATTGCAGACAGTCATGCCAGCGGCAGCGCCAGTATACGAGCCGGGGCCAACCTGCTGGCGATGGTTTCAGGAAACAGTTGGTTATACCCCTCTGTGCGTCACCACAATTCAGCCAATATTCTTTATTTGGACGGACATGCGGGCAATACCCCAAAAACGGAAATTAAAACCTCCGCCACCGATTCCGAATGGACTCCACCCCTGTAACCGTTTCCCTTCATCAATATTGACCATTATCAAGAATTTTTATAAATTTCGACACATCCATTAAATCGAGGAAAATAAATCATGAACAGATTTTTTGTCTTGACAGTCGTTTCCATGTTCTTTGCCATCGTTTTCCCGCTTGCCGCAACAGAACCGGAACAAACAATTCAGCTGATCCCGACAACAAAAACCATCCAGCGAAGTTCCGGAGAAACCTTTGGTTTTCAAACACTGCCGGCAAACGGCAAAACCGTTTTGCTGGAAATAACATCCCGTTCGGATTATTCATACCACATGGGTTCGACAGCCATCATGAAGATATTTGTGAACGGACATGAGGTACTGCCGGCCAAGTTCCGGGGCGCCGTAAGGCTGGCCAACAAACCACAGGAGTGCTTTATCACTCCGAATCAGCGCGGTCCCTGGTTTGCCGACAGCAACGCCTGGCGAGTGGTTTACGCTCCTGATTTTGAAGCCGCCCACAGCAACCCCAAGCTCTATGACGGCAACCCGTATACGCTGCTGCTTGATATAAGCGATTTGCTGAACCCAGTTGCGGAAAACCGAATCCGCATTGTCAATCTGATTGACGATTCCCCGCGCTGGCAATTCAACAAGAAGCCTTATGGTTCACTGGTACTGAAGGAACTCAATCTCAAGATCAAAGACGGCGAAAGTCCGATGATAGCCCCCGCCGTTAAAATCGAAAAATACATCAATCGCGGAGAACCTGCGGCAAAAGCGTTCCGATACCGGGCCGCATTGCTTCCCGGCGGCGCGCTGGAACTGGATACCGGAGAAGAAAAAATCGTTTTCAACAGCCGTTTTTCATACCCCGATGCAGGATTTAATTATCTGCAAGCTTCCCTCGATTCCGGTAATAAGAGCCATTCCCGCTGGAAGCCGATTGTCAAAAACCACGAAAACGGCGGAGAATTGCTTGCGTCCTGCCCGGACTATAAACTGCGACGGACGATACACTGTTTCGCCGATAAAATCGAAATCAGCGATACCTTCACCAACTTGCGCAACCGGAATCTTGCCATATTGCATTCCAACGGATTCAGCGTGAAAGGTCTTGAATCGCCGATTGTCCGGCTTGCCGGAAATACCGATCCATCCATTGAACGGTATTATGCCACAGGCAACTCCAGTATTCACCTCACTTTCAACCGGAAAAGCCTGGGAATGCTGGGCGAGGACGACCTGTCGATGGTTCAAACCGTACTGCTGGCCGGCTCGGAAAGTGCCGAGTTGCGCAATGAATTTTTCAAATTGAATCCACTGGAAACTTATACGTTGAAATGGGCTGTTTATCCGATCAACGGAACCGATTATTTCGATTTTATCAATGCCGTCCGAAAAAACTGGAATATCAACTACACGCTTGACGGTCCTTATACGCTCTTTAATCCGGAAGATATCCTTGCGATGCCTCCGGCTGTTCTCCGGGAAAGTCTCAAACGGCACGGGATAAAGTATATTATTTCAAACGGGGAATGGCGAATGGGCGAAGGCGAAACCCGGCGAAACGGCTTCGGCCTCGGTGTTTTTGATGACATCTGGGAACCGCACCGCCGGAAACTCCGCATGGCGGCGGAAAAGATAAAAAATGCCGTCCCCGATATTAAAATTCTGGTTTATTACGATGCCATGCGTGACTCTTCTCCGAACAGCAATGTAACATTCCATGACAGCGCCAGAATCGATGAGAAAGGATGGCATCACTCCACAACCTGGGGCGGAAGCCGCGACAATATATGCTACAGTTATGTACCCACCATGCAGAATTCTTTCGGCAAAGCCATGCTGGATGCGTTTGACCGTTATCTTGAAGTTACCGGCAGTGACGGCATTTACGTGGATGAGATGAACTGCGGAGGCGCATTCAATTCAGCGGCTTACACCGTCAACCAGTTCGACGGGCATTCCTGTCTGATTGACCCTGAACGATATGTCGTCAGGCAGGAAATCGGGCTCAATGTATTACTCAACGAAGACTGGCAGCTCGCCCTGATCGCCAAAGCGAGAAAAAGCTGCGGCTACCTGCTGGGCAATGGTTCCGCCAGAACCCATAAACTGCTCGATGCCAAAGTCGGCAGAATGATTGAAACGCAGTTCAATGACTTCTGGTGTTATCAGGGAATGTTGAGTTCGCCGCTGGGCTGGACTTACCCTGCCAGATCCACTTTTGACGGAACGATCCGGACCATTGGACTGGGCTGTCTGCCGGTCGGAGTTCCTTTAAGTTCAACACATGAAATATCACGGTTTTTATTCCCTTTTACCCCGATAGAGCTTCATTCAGGATACCTGCTCGGTCAGGAAAAAATTATAATTCTTCATGATGGAAATTACGGTTGGCACGGAGAACATGCCCTCGGAATCTTGCATCGTTTCGACAAAGACGGAAAACACTTCAATGACCCGGACACGGTCACTTCCGTAAATGCCAAAGGAGCGAAAACCCGGGTGAAACTTAACCAGGGCGAGGCTATGATCATCGAACGGCTGCCCATCCGCTTCAACTCGGAAAACGCCGAGGTGAAAAATTTGGTTTATGACACCGATAAGATTTCCCTATGGCTGGATGCTCCCGCCGGCGGTATATTGACACTTGAAAGCGGGAATTTCAAAATCGAAAAAGGAACAGAAGTCTGCTTGAATGGTCAAATACAGGAACGCAAAGACTCCGAAAAGGGGGTTGAAATCAAGATTCCGTTGAACTTCTCCGGTGAAGTCCTCATCAAAACCCCATAGCAAAGGCTTCGGGATTGATTTTCTTTCTTTTCCCGAAGTCCAGCTCCGAGTTCTTTTTCATATCAAATTCTGCGGGGGAGAACCCATTTTCGAAATAAAGTTCTCCCCTGTAGAATTTTGGCGACTTTTCAAAAGACGTTCCGTTATTTTATTTCTAAATTTATTTCAGGGAAAAATCAATTTGCGGATTTAAAAATTGAATTTCCATGTTACATTAAACGCCATGAGCGGCAAGAGATCAAAATTTCGTGATTATGTCGAGCTTGTCGGAGCTCGCTACCTGGAATATCGCGCGGATATGCGCGAGATGGTCGAATTTTTAGGCGAAGTGGCGCAGATCTGCTGGAAAACCCTGCGCGGCAAAGGGAAAATACGCTGGGGCGATACTTTTTATTATATGGACCTTTGCGGCGCCCAGGCCCTCGCCATCGTCACCCTGATCTGTCTCCTGATGGGGCTGATCATGGGATTTCAGGGGGCCGTCATCCTGCGGACTTACGGGGCGGAACTGTTCATCGTGGACATGGTCGGTTTTGTGATTCTCAAGGAAATGGGGCCCCTCATGGTCGCCATGATCGCCACCGGACGCGCCGGTTCCGCTTTCGCCGCCGAAATCGGCACCATGAAAGTGAATGAGGAGGTCAATGCACTGGCCACAATGGGCATTGAGCCGCTCCGGATTCTGGTGCTTCCGAAACTACTGGCCATGCTGGTGACGATTCCGCTCCTGACGGTTTTCGGCGACATCTGCGGTATTCTCGGCGGCTTTGTCGTCGGCACCGGGCTGATGGATATTCCGCCGGTGGCGTATTATTCGCGCACAGTCGAGGTGCTTACAGCCTCAACATTCATGATCGGGATCGTCAAAAGTATCGTGTTCGCGGTCATCATCACACTGGTCGGCTGTATCCGCGGCTTCCAGTCGAGCACCGACGCCCAGGGGGTCGGGCGGGCCACCACGTCGTCGGTGGTCACGTCGATTTTCCTGATTGTGATTGCCGACGCCATTATGACTATATTGTGCTATTTACTGGGATATTAAAACTATGAGCAACGTTATTGAAGTCAAAGACCTGACCATCGGATACGGCGATAAAGTCATCCAGAAAGACCTGTCATTCGAAGTCAAGGAGGCGGAAATCTTCGGCATCCTCGGCGGTTCAGGGTGCGGCAAAAGCACGCTGCTCAAACACATGATCGGCCTCTACACGCCTTTTTCGGGCGATATCCGGATTTTTAATGAGAGCATCGTCAAGGCGGACGAAGAAGCCAAGCGGGTGATCATGCGCAAATTCGGCGTCACCTATCAGGGCGGAGCGCTGTTCGGGTCCATGACCGTAGGGGAAAACATCGCCCTCCCCCTTCAGGAATACACCAACAAATCCCCCGCCGAAATCGACGAAGTCATCAACGAAAAACTCCGGATGGTGGATCTGGAAGGAGCCGCCGGGGTGATGCCTTCCGAGCTCAGCGGCGGCATGCGCAAACGGGCGGGACTGGCGCGGGCAATGGCATTGGACCCCACGCTGCTGTTTTTTGATGAACCGTCCGCGGGACTGGACCCGATCACCTCGGCGGAACTGGACCGCCTGATCCTGAGCCTGCGGGAGCGCCTCGGCACCACCATCGTGATCGTAACGCATGAGCTGGACAGTGTTTTCACCGTCATGGACCGGGTCATCATGCTTGATAAAACCACGCGCACCATGGCGGCACAGGGGCCGCCGAGGGAACTGCGCGATCATTCGAACAACCCCTGGGTGCACGACTTTCTGACCCGCGCAGGGCTGAAAAGCGTAGAGTAACTTATAGAGATATTGGAGAAAAAATGGCTGCGGTAAATAAGTTCAGGCTCGGTATATTTGTGTTGAGCGGCGTCGCCTTGTTGATTGTCTGCATCGCCCTGCTCGGGCTCCGCGGCAGTTTCGTCAAAAAGGCCCATCTGGTTTCCTATATGAACGACACCGTGCAGGGCCTGAACAAAGGGGCGGCGGTCAAATACAAGGGAGTGCCGGTCGGCAGCGTCACCGATCTCTCCATCCAGATCGATGACAAACTGGTCCGCGTCGACATGGCCGTGGAAATCCGATGCTTCACCAATAAAAAACAGCGTAACCTCGAAAAAATCGAAAGTTTCTATAAGTTTCTCGAAAAAGAAGTTCAATCCGGGCTCCGCTGCACCGTGGAATATTCCGGCATCACCGGAATGCGTTACATTGAAATGAATTACGCGAACGACACCACGCCGCATGACCATCCGGACATCCTGGACCCCGAGGTCTTCTACCTCCCCTCCGCCTCCTCTAAAATCACCGATATCGTGAAACTCGTCACCATGTCGCTGGAAAAAATCAGCAAAGTCAACTTCGACAGCATATCCGAAAAACTTGAGGACAGCCTGAGTTCCATGAAGTCGCTCCTCACCGACCCGAAACTGCGCAACAGCATCGAACGGCTGGAAAAATTGAGCGGTAACCTCGACCAGGCGACCTCGGAAGTGGCAAAAGTCCTGACCGAAGAGAAACTCCAGGGGCTGATCAACAATCTGAACGAGGCGATCGGCACGATCGACGACCTGGGCAAACTCTCCAAATCCGTCCTGCAGAATTCCAAGGTTCCCGAAACCACCGGCGCCATCCGCCTCGCCTCGACCTCGGTCATCGGACTGGAAGACAACCTGAAACTCACGTTGCAGAAGCTCAATAACGCCATCGACTCCATCACCGAACTGGCCAATTCCCTCGAGGAAGACCCCGGTTCGCTTCTGCGCGGCAAACAAAAACAACCCATCTTCAAGAATCAATAAATTGGAGGAAACATGAAAAAAAACCTGCTTATCGCCCAGTCGGGCGGTCCGTCACCAGTCATCAACAGCTCACTCCGCGGAGTGATCGACGCCGCCAAAGCCTTTCCCGATAAAATCGGCACCATCTACGGCGGCTGGCACGGCATCGAAGGCGTCCTGAAGGAAGAATTGATCGACCTCTCCTGCCAGTGCGAAGACGAAATCGCCCTGCTCCGCAACACTCCCGCCGCCGGAGCCATCGGCACCTGCCGTTATAAGGTCAAATCCAACCAGAAGGAAGACTTTGAACGGATCATCGAAGTCATCAAGGCCCACAATATCGGCTATTTCCTGTACAACGGCGGCAACGACTCGATGGACACCGCCCACAAGGTCGCCAGGCTGGCGCAGGAACGCGGCCTTGACTGCATCGGCATCGGCGTGCCGAAAACCATTGACAACGACGTGGGCGACGCCGAATTCAAACTGATCGACCATACCCCCGGCTACGGTTCCGTGGCCCGTTACTGGTCCAACATCGTCCAGAACGCCGAAGAAGAAAACCGCGGCTCCAGCCCGGCCGACCCGGTACTGGTACTCCAGGCCATGGGACGCAAAATCGGGTTCATCCCCGCCGCCGCACGCCTGGCCGACCCCGGACGCGAAACCCCGCTGCTGATCTTCCTGTACGAAGCCGGGCTGACCATGGAACAGATGGCGGACAAAATCAACGCCACGGTCAAGGAACGCGGCCGCGCGGTCGTCGTCGTCAGCGAAGGCTGCGACGTGGGCGACCTCGGCTTCACCAAAGACAGTTTCGGGCACGCCCAGTTCGGCGCCAGCGAAACCACCGTCCAACAGGCGCTGGTCAACTACCTGAACAAACACGGCATCAAAGCCCGCGGCAGCGCCCGCGGACAGGCGTTCGGCACCGACCAGCGCGCCACCGCGATTTACGCCTCGACGGTGGACCTGGACGAAGCCTACCGCTGTGGACAGAAAGCCGTCCTGCTGGCGGCCGAAGGACAGGGCGGCTACATGTCCACGCTGCTCCGCGATCCCGGCATGATCTATCAGGTGCGCTACGACAAGGCCCCGCTCGAACTGGTGGCCAACTCCGAGCGTTTCTTCCCGAAAAACTGGCTGACCGCCGACGGCAGCGACGTGACCGACGAATTCCTCGCCTATGTCCGTCCGCTGGTCGGGGAAGACTGGCCGAGCGTCCCGGTCATCAACGGCCGCCAGCGCTTCACCCAGTTCAAACCGGTCTTCGCCGAAAAGAAACTTCCGGCCTACGAGCTCGAAGCTTTCCGCAAAAAATAACCGGACGACAGTTTTCCCGGCCCCGCTGCGTTTTTCGCCGCGGGGCTTTTCGTTTTGCGGAACACTATTCATCCTGCGAAAGCCCGCGCCAATACCTTCGATTGCATCATCGTTTCGATCCTGCGAGACAGCCATGCCATTGTGCCGCTACTGCTCCTGGCTCGCCGCGGATGGCGAAATCAGTGCCTGACGCGCAAGCCAAACCTCAATCGAAACGCAAGAGCCGGGTTTGCGGCGCGGCGAGTTTCAATTTGAATGTGCGGGAGCCGCGGCACAGGAGTTCGCCGGTGACGGCATCGCTGACGTTGGCCGGATGCGGCAATCTGACGGTGAGGATACGTTCTTTCTGGTAGCCGTTGGTGAACATCATGAAACGGTTATCGGCGGTCATGAAAATATCTTCCTCCGTGTAGATATTCACACCGGCCTCGCGGGCGATTTCGCGCAGCGCCCTGGTATCCAGAAACGGCACGGCGGTGTAGACGCTGCGCCAGGAACCGAAGTCGCGCACCGCCATGGCGGCCTTGCCGTCGGAATAAAACCCGAGCTTGTCCGCATTCGGATCGTCTACATAAAAGACCGGGGTAATTTCGCCGGGATGCATCCGGCTCCAGGAATTATCGCTGTAGGTCGGGGCGGTATAACTCCTGCCGTCGAGCGGATGACGGGATTTGTTGATTTTGAGCTGCGGAATTTCTTTATCCGGTTTGATTTTCATGGTCATGCCGGTGAGCTCGCTCATTCGCCGCAGCGAGAGGCCTTCGGCGTCGTCAATGTATCCGGGCGCGTAGAACCACAGCAGGGTCTTGCGGCCGTGTTTCAGTTTTTCAATGGCGGCACGCTCCGTTTTCGAGAGGTAGAATGGGTTCAGGAAGATATACAGTTTGTAATCTTTTTTCAGCTCCGGGTGATCGAGGTCGCTGGTCAGATAAACGTCGTAAGGCGCGCCGATCATCTGCAGCTCACGCCAATACATGCGCTGAACCAGATTGTAATAAAGCGGTACCGCCAGGATCGGGTCCTCGTAACGCGGGGTGTTCAAGCTGGCGAAGACCGCGATTTCCGAGGCGGATTTCCGCTCGGGAGCGTTCTGCGGATTCATGGCGGCAAGGGTGGTGCGAATGACATCGACGACTTCCTTGCGCCCGAACCACGGACTGTCGCCATCGTTCCAGACATTATTGGGGCGCCCCCCCATATCGGCGAGCCAGGCGCCGCCGTTTTTGATGATATGAAAGGCCAGGTCGCGCTTCAACACCGCGTCGGTCTCGGCCACACCCCGGTGCTTGCCGTGCAGCAGCCCGGACGCGCTGAAGGTCCGTTCGTCATTGTCCGCCATGCCGAGACGCTTGTGCAACGCGATCGAATCGAGCGCCAGGTACATGAGATAAGGATCGCCCGCCTGACGGCTGTGGTAATTCGGCGCGTATACATACATGTCGATATTGTCGCTCGCCAGCAGATTGGCGAAGTCATAATTCTGAACATGAATCCGGGAACCGCTGGGCTGAGCGTTGCGCAACGTGGCGAAAGTGGCGCCGTAATGCAGCAAGGTCAGCGCTTTATGGTTGGTTTTCTGCTTGATGCAGCCGGTCAATTCGAGGTTGAAATTCCCCAACAGCGATGGGAAAAATTCCATATAGTCGATCGCTTGCCGGAACTGGCGCGGATCGCGGAAAACACCTCCGTCCGGGTTCATCGCCCACAACGCCTGCCGGCTCGGCAAGGCATTTTCAAAAGTGACGTCATCCAGTTGCCATGCCTTGCGCAGCGCGTCCGTGTCGCTGTGGTATCGGGTCCTCAGCCATTGGCGGAATTTGGCGATGGCGCCGGGGTGGAAATCGCCATAAGTGAGTTTGTCGCGATCATCGATCATCATATTGGCTTCCACGCCGCCGATGTGGCTGTCCAATTGCGTACAGACGTTTGGCATGTAGCCGATAATGCGCGAAGCATAATCTTTGTCCTTGAGAAATTCAAAAAACCGGTCGATGAATGCCTTGCAGTCTTTCATGTAAACGTCCGAGCCGAAGCTGACCATGCCGGGCTCTCCCTTGATATTGCTCGGTTTACGGCCGAAAATATCCAGCGCCAATTCCTGCGGATGCGCGTTCAGCCAGTTCGGATTCGGGCGAAGGTCCATGGCCGCGATGATGTAGCAGTTCGGATTGACGCTGAGCAACGCACGGATGTTTTCATCGAAACGGTTCAAATAAACCTGCCACTGGTCTTCCAGCCCGAGCACGCGGTTGTACATCAGGAAATACTGGATGTCGATCCCGGAAGCCGCGGTGTTGAACAGCGCTTCATAAGGCGATGATTTCATATAACGAAAGAAAAACGGCATCTTGAACTGCCGGTCGATCTGAAATCCCAACTGTCCGTTGAGCGTGCCGATCGAAGCGCTGGAGAAGTGGATGTCTTCCATCCGGCGTTGCGGTTCGATATTGATCACGCCGATTTTGTCCAATGCCTTGCCGCCGCCGTCGGTCAGGCGAATGAATTTTTTATTCTCCGCATCCAGCAGCCGCAGATACAGCGGCGTTTCTCCGGCAGGGGCAAATTCCGGGATGATCAGTTCCAGAACAACCTCGCTGTTGCCGGGCGGCAATACCGCGGCGGCCGAGGCCACCTCATAATCGCCGAGCCAGGTATTCAATTGGGCCGGATTCACCATGTCCAGCAACAGTGTGCCCGGAGTATTCCGCGGATTCTCAATATTGAGTTTAACGGTGTTCCGGTCGATGGAAACGCGATCGACTTTGATCGGCGCGATATCGGCGAATGCCTTCGCATCCGGAAACCGGACAGGGGTGACGGGTTGTTCGGGACCGGTAATTTCGATTTCGGCGATTTCAAGCGAATTCGCCGCTGCGGCAAATTCGACCCGCAACCGCGAAGTATATGCACCGGACTGCGGCAGTACCGGATAATCGTTGCCATCCCAGTATTTCACCTCGTAATCGGCATAACCCTTGCCGTGAATCCGGACCTGGCCGATGTGTACCGGATAACGCCAGCCAAGCTCGATCCAATGCTTTTTGCCCGGGTCCATCGGGCGCCACACGGTATCCGGCTTGCCGTCATTCAGGTTGGTGTGGTAAAAAGCGGTTTTGACGGTACGCCCGGAATCGCCTTTGCAGGAAGACGCCAGGGTACGGGCATTGCGGGCAAGATTTTCCGCGGCAAGCGAAAACTGAGCGAGCAACAGCAGGGCGATGATAATGCGGCAGTTCATGGCCCAACCTCAATAAGAAGTGATAACATATTCGGGCTTAATGGAATTCCTGGAATACGGATCGCTATTGTCGTCGCCGGCGATATCGGCGTATTCGCCGATGCCGTCGCGGCTGACCCCTGCCACGTGACCGTCAATGAATCCAAGGTTGCCTTTGCCCTTGTGGCGGGTCATGAAATTGGACGTCCAGGCGGGAAGAATGCAATAACGCTGGGGTTTGACGGCGCCGGACGCCATGACGGAATCGCCGAGAACAGCGAACTGCGAGGGGTGCTTAATCCTGGATACCGTCAGGTTATGAGCTTGCGCCGTGGTCCCGTTGTTTACGGTGATCATGCCGAATGAAAACAGGTTCGAACGCCCGACATTGCGCTGATCCTCGACCGGACAGCGGTTGTTGGGGTTATACCATGCGGGGCGCCCGAGAGCCGCGATCACGCCGCCCATGGCTTCGCGATTCATCCAGTTGCCGTTCATCAGCAGCTCATTCCACATCTGGCAATGCGTCGGATTGGTGGACGTAAAGAACTTGGGGATCCATCCCTGCTGGTCATCGACATACAGGATGATGCTGGCCATGGACTGTTTCAGATTGTTGATGCACTTGGAGTTGAGCGCGGCTCCGCGGGCACTGTTCAACGCGGGCAGCAGCATCGCCGCCAGGATCGCAATAATCGCTATAACGACAAGAAGTTCAATGAGTGTAAATATTTTTCTTTCCATAATTTCCTCAATATGCTTTGGTTAAAAAGTTTCGCCTATGATGATTTCCGGGTCCGGAAAATGCGTCTTGTGCTCCATGAATTCGTATGATGTACGGTCCATCAATACCGATACGGCCATCCGTCCAAGTTGCTCGGGCACCGTTTTCAGCGCGGCGATTTCGGGCGAAGCGGAACGGGAATAGCCGGTGTCGATGCCGTTGATAATACCCAGTTCGCGACCAAGCTTGATCCGGGATTTCACCGCAATATCGGTCATTTCGCGGCCGAAAGCCGAAGATTCGACGATCGCCAGGACCTTCGTACTTTTTTTCTTCAATTTTTCGTAAGCCTCCATGAATTTCGCCGTCGATTCGCCGAGGGGAACGATCGAGGTATCCGGGATAATGGCCAGGTTTTCCAGTCTGCGCTTTTCCGCTTGCAGATGGAACTCCTCGCAGAAGTCGGTGGACACGTTCGGACAGCCGCGCATGCCGGAGCTGCAATAAATGAAGGCGTTATAATCGTAATTACGCGCCAGGTTGAACATTTTATCCAGGTTTCCGCGGTGATTCGGTGAAACGGCGTCAATATCTTTCAGCGCGGTCATGCGGTTGACGAGGACCACCGGCTTAGCGCATTTCGAAGCAATTTCCGCCACGATATCGTCGGGCAGCCGCTCGTCCAGCAGATAGCCGTCCACCTGAGACGCGGCGGCGATAGCGGCGGCCTTGATCCGGTCGAGCGCGTCGCCGGTCGCCGTCCATTGGTTCAACCCCTGCGTGCTGTGGCTGCTCAGCAGATTAAGGTGCCGCGCGCAGCATTCGTTCTGGATACCGACCCAGATGCTGTTGAAATAATTATCGGAATTCCGGTATTCGCGCAGCGGCCGCAGGAATGCGCCGAGGCTGCCGATGATGGCGGGATGGCGAAGATTATCGGCCATGCGGGCGAAATACCCCTGCCCCGGTTTATGAAAGATGTATTGATCAGTACTCAGTTCACGATAGACCCGCAACGCCGTAATATGGCTGACGCCGTATTGCTGGCGCATTTCAGCGATAGACGGTATTTTGCCGCCGGGCGGCAACTTACGGTCGTCGATCTGCTTGCGGATGTCCAGCGTAATTTGTTCGTACAAATTTTTTTTCGTCATCAGATGTCCTGATAATATTAATAGTAATATGAACTACTAATAGTATAATGCAGGCGTCCTCATTTGTCAATAGCCCCGACAATAATTTTCGGCAAGTATTTTTTACCCCCCGGTTTATAGAGCCATTTTGATTGATTATAAAAAAATGACTTTTTTCTTTTTCAATTCCAAAAACGGGGTTGACATGGACGGACTTTGCTGTATAATAATTATATACATTTTGAATTTAAATAAAATGCATTAAAATGGATAAAAAGACAAAAAAAGCACGAAAATTGATGGAGCTGAAGCGGCTGGTCCTGAACAGTGACGGCATCCGGCGCAACGAAGCGGCTAAACTCGTCGATCTCGACATCCGCACCGCCTCCGCCTATCTGGAAGAACTGGTCGCCACCGGCCTGCTCCGCTGCGAAATTGAGCCCGCCGGCGGCAAAGGACGCCCCGGCACCCTTTATTATCCGAACCGCGAAAATCTCTGTTATCTGGGGCTGGTGATCTCGGCGGACCTCAACGTGGGGCTCAGCGTACTGGACCACCGGAATCAGGTTCTCGGTACCGGCACGATCCGTTTTGACCGGACCAGCAGCAAGTTGACCGTATTCCGGAAAGTCCTGGAGCTGGTCCAGCAGTCCATTCAGTCGCATTCCGAGCGCCGCCTGGGGGCTATCGGCATCGCCATTTCGCGCTGGCTGCAACCCCCGCTGGCCTCTTATGACCTCTATTCGGGGCTGGTGGATTTCCTGAACCGCGAAACCGGAGTGCCGGTCTATCGCGAAGTCAACATCAATATGCTGGCGTTCCAGGCGAGCATTCACCACGGCTGCCGCAACCTGGCGTTCATCCATCCCGGTAAGGTGATCGAATTCGGGCTGGTCATCAACGGCTTCCCCGCCTCCAACCTGTTCGAACACGAAGACTGGCTGGCGCATCTGCCGGTCAACCCGAACGGACGGAAATGTTACTGCGGCCAGCGCGGCTGCCTCGAAAATTATGTTACCGAAGGGGCCATCGCCGAACGCCTCCACGGGCTCGGCGTACAGGATTCGCCGGAACTCTCCGCCGATATCGGGCAGTATCTGGGAGAAGCCTGCCGCGAAATCGCCGACAGCTACCACCCCGAGCTGATCATCCTCCGGGTCGCCGAAAAATACCAGGCAGGCGCCTTGTCCGCCTACGGGCGAACGACCCCGCAGCTTCATTTCGACAGCAACATTCCGGGTGTGGAAAAGGGTGCGGCCATGCTCGCCTCTTTTCTTTCCACCAGGCAATTTATCAAGGAAACCACAGGAGACCATTCCAAATGAGCAAATTATCGGAACTCGCCGTCAACGGCGGCGGCAAAGCAATCGGTTTCGCCTTCAAAGGGCGAGAACAGTTCAACGAAGAAGAAAAGGCGGCGGCGGTACGCATGTTCGACGAAAGCATCCGCTCCGGCAATGCCTTCGGCTACAACGGCCCCGAGGAAGAAGCCTTCGGCAAGGAATTCGCCACGTTCATGGGCGGCGGCTATGCCGACGGCGTGAACTCCGGCACCAACGCCGTTTACGTGGCGCTCCGCGCGCTGGACCTGCCTCCGTTCTCGGAAGTCGTGGTCAGCTCCGTCACCGACCCCGGCGGCATCATGCCGATCGTCATGCTGGGCTGCATCCCGATGGTGGCCGACACCATGCCGGGCAGCTACAACGCAGGCCCCGAACAGGTCGAAGCGCTGATCACGCCGCGCACCCGGGCGATCATCATCGCCCACATCGGCGGTGAACCGGCCGACATCGAAGGAATCATGAAAGTCGCGGCCAAACACAAGTTGCCGGTCATTGAAGACTGCGCCCAGTCACACGGCGCCGCCATCAACGGCAAAAAAGTAGGTTCGTTCGGCACTTACGGCGCGTTCTCACTGATGTTCGGCAAGCATTTCTGCACCGGCGGACAGGGCGGAGCCGTTTTCTGCAACACCGAAGAGGACTACTGGCAGGAACGCCGCGCCGCCGACCGCGGCAAACCGTTCAACATGCCCGGCCACACCAACGTCATCCCGGCCATCAACTGCAACCTGGATGAACTCGGGGCCGCCATCGGCCGGGTCCAGCTCCGGAAACTGCCGTCGATCATCGCCGGCAAGCGCCGTTTCGTCCAACTGCTGAAAGACCGCGGCATCGGCCGGCTGGCCGGGATCGAAATCCCGGAACTTCTCCCGGGCGCCGAACACGTCTACTGGTGGTGGCGCCTGCGCGTGAACACCGCCAAGATCACGGTTCCCAAGGAAGAATATTGCGCGGCATTGGTCGCCGAAGGGGTCCCGATGAACCCGAATTATTCGGCCGCCCTGCCCTTCACGTTCGAATGGTTCCAGAACCGCCGCGGCAAATTCCCGTGGAACAACCCGGAATACAAGGGCGACGCCGGCATCGAATTCGAATGCCCCAACGCCAAAGCGGCCATGGCGAAGCACTTCAATCTGACCATCCATGAAAGCTGGGGAGAAAAGGAAGCGGACGCCATCATGGCGGCGTTCAAAAAAGTTGACGAGGCCTATCGTGATTATTGATATCCACACTCATATCACCTATGAGCGCTTCCCTGAATTCAGCCGCACCATGCTCGGCCGTGAACCTTTCACGGCCGAGGTCCTGCTTCGCCGCATGGACATGGAGGGCATCGACCGTTCGGTGCTGCTGCCGCTGTCTTCGCCGGAATGCCTCGACTACTACGGCGTCTGCGGCAACCAGGAATGCATCGAAGCGGCCCGGAAACATCCGGACCGTTTCACCGCGTTCTGCTACGTGGACCCGCGCTCGATCATCAATTATACGGACAACGGGCTCGCCAAGCTGCTGCGCCTATACAAAGAACTCGGCTGCAAAGGCATCGGCGAAATGACCGCGTCGCTGGAAATGGACGATATCCTGTACCAGCGCCTGTTTTTCCAGGCCGGTGAAGAAAACATGCCGATTATCTTTCATTTCAAGCCGCAGGGCTCGACCAGCTACGGCGCGATCGATGATCCCGGCCTGCCGCGTACCGAAAAAGTCGTCGCCATGTTCCCGAAAACCATTTTTCTGGGGCACTCCCCCTGTTTCTGGAACGAGCTGGACGGAAACTTGCCGGATGAAAAACGCAGCAGTTACATGACCGGTACTTATGAGAAAAAAGGACGGTTGTGGGATCTGTTCGAGAAATACCCGAACTTGTACGGGGATATTTCCGCGGGAAGCGCGTATCACGCGCTGAGCCGTGACCCGAAAGGCTATGAATTTCTGGAAAAATACCACCCGCGAATCTGTTTCGGTACGGACCGGTTTTCCGATCCCAACGAACCGATCCCGGACATTCTGCCTTACATGAAAGATGGTTTAAGCTCCGGCAAACTGACCCGGCAGGCTTATGAAGCCATCATGTCGGAGAATTTCCTCCGCATCACCGCGTAGCTCCAACAGTAGCCTGCGTCGGAGTGTCCGGATTACATTCCGGCGTAGGTTGCTTCCAATGCCAGCAATTTCTCCTTGAGCGGCAGCCCGCTGCCGTAGCCGACCAGCCGCCCGTCCGAGCCGATCACCCGGTGGCAGGGAATAATAATCGCAATCGGATTGCGGTTGTTGGCCATACCGACGGCCCGCATGGCGCCGGGATTGCCGATAGCCCGGGCGATTTCGCCGTAGGAACGGGTCTGCCCGTATGGGATTTTCAGCAATTCCGCCCAGACACGGAGCATGAACGGGGTTCCTTTCGGAGCCAGGGGCAGGTAAAATTCTTTCAGCCGACCAGCCAGATAGGCATCCAACTGTACAAATGCTTCTCCGGCGATCCCGGGAACGGCGCCGTTTTCAAAGCCGCCGCCGAATTCCAGTTCGGTCAATGCGTCGTTTTCGACCGTTATCGTAATCGGCCCCAGAACAGTCGTGCGCGTCAGCTTCATCGGCATCCCCTTTGGTTGATTATCCGGATATACAGTAATGCGGAAAGTTCTATTTGCAAGGCAATAAAATTTCATTGTATCTCGATATTTTACTTGATTTTTTAATTGGCGGCGGCATATTTATGGTCAGTTGATAACTGCCAAATCTGTATATGAGGGATAATACGTGTTAAAAAAAATCACCCGTATGGCTGTACCGGCACTCGCAATGATCTTTTCATTCTCCTGCAGCAGCAAACAACCTCCCCATCCGGAAGAACTGATGCTCGAAGACTACGACGTCATGGTTCAAATGCTGAACGAAGTATATCCGGGTAAAACCTTGGCGCAGGATATTTTCGGCGTGGATATCATGAAAACCCTGCTTGCCGCACGGGAAAAAATCAACCCGCAAATGACCGAACTCGAATTCGCCGCCCTCGTCAACGAAGCCCTTCAGTCCTGTAAAGGAAAAAATATGCGGATCAATCCGCAATTATTCGATGCCGACGGAAAAAGCAACGCCGCCCGCCTGGCTCATGACCGCATCCCGGTGGCGGCCATCCGCAAAACGCACGAAATCAGTGAACGCCTCGCCAAACAACAGCTTCTGCCGCCGAAAACGGTCGACCTGGTTTATTTCGACGGCGCTTACTACAGCCGCCACGACTTTACGGTCAACGGCGCCTCTTATAAACAAGGCATGAAACTGGTCAGCGTCGATGGACGGGCTCCGCTCGATATCATCGCCGGGCATCAGGGACGGCTGAACAGTTTTGACTACCAGCGCAAGATTTTTTACGGCGACGCATTCGGCGAAGGTGTCGCGCACAACATTTACCGCCTCATGCCGATGCCTGCGGACGGCGCCCGCAAATTTGTATTCCAGACCGCAGCGGGCGGCAATCTTGAAATTGCCGTCGCCGACAGCAGCGTCGTTGAAAACAAGGCTCCGCAGGCCGGTTTCGCCTCCGTCGGCAAAACGGTCAGTTACCTTGAAAGCGAAAAACTCCTTTATGTCCGCATCCCCGCGATGAACGACGACGACCTCCCGTTCTACGACAAGGAAATCCGCGACGTCCTGAAAAACCGCGAAGTAGCCGCCGTCATTCTGGACGTGCGCAACAACCTCGGCGGCGGCGATCAGGTCTGGCACAAACTTCTGGAACTGTTCGTTGAAAATACCACCGCCAGTTTCTCATTGGTCACCCGGCATACGCCCGCCGCCATGGGTTACATGAAACGCATCATCGCCCTGAACGGCGTCGAAGTCATCCGCAAAAGCCTGCCGATTTTCACCCCGTTCCTGAGCCTGAAAGAGATGCAGCTTTATACGCTGAATGTTCAATCGAACTTTGCGGACGGCAAAGTCTGCCCCGTCTATATCATCACTCACGATGTTCGCGGTACAACCGGCAACCTGCTGAGCGTAGCGGGACGGATGCCGAACGTCACGAGTGTCGGGCTTCGCAATCCGGTACAGCTCGGGATGGGAACCGCGGATTTCTTTTTCTCGCTGCCGAACTCCAAACTGGTCATTTCCCTGGCGCTCCAGCTCGACCTGACCGGCTGTAAGAGCGTCGAAGATATCACGCACACTCAGGTGAACCTGGAAGTGCCGTTTACCGCGGAACAATTCATCGCCTACCTGAACCGCGACAACATCGGCGATCTTCCCGACTATCTGCTCAAGCACGATCCGTTCATCCAGAAAATTCTTGACGCCAGAAAGCCGAAAGTCGAAGAAAAGCCCGCCGACCTCAAGCCGGCCGAAGAAAAACCCGCCGAGGCCAAAGCCGAAGCAAAATAATCCCGTTCTGCAACGCCAATCGTCTTCAAGCCCCGACCGGACTTGAAGGCGATTTTATATATAATGAAAAAACCCGTCATATGACGGGTTTTCAGGCTTCGGGATGAATGCTTCAATCCAACTTCCAGATGAACGGTTCCCATGGAGCGGCTTTATTCACGCTCAAGATGCCGTTTTTCAACGTCACGCTGTCGGAACGAGTATTACCCCACGAAATTAACGTCCCCCGTACCGGTAGTTTCGGGTTTTGCTTCAGGTCAAGCGTCAAGTCGCGACTCTCCTTCGAATTATTGGTCAGTACCAAATACTTTCCGGACGGGCGAACCCAATATCCCAGATAAACATTATGTTCTTTATTCAACGGTTCGCTCTGCGCGGTGACATTCCACGAAGGATGAATCAGCGCGGTGAACTCTTTCATTTCCTTGATAAACGGCATGAATGTACCCTTGTACCAATCCATATTGCTTTTCGTGACCGGATGGTATGCCATATTGCTCGGCTCGGTATGAACGTGAAAAAATGAAAAGAAAAACAAACCCCGAACCCCCATCGCAATCGAACTGAAAGCCATATTGCGCATTTCAACATCATTCGGGAAACGGAATTGTGCTTCCGGTCCTTTTTTCAACTGATGGGCAAAGCATTCCCAGCTCATACTTTGCATCACACCAATGACGGGCTTAGAGGGATTCGTCAAATGCAATGCCTTATTGACATAGCTGTTGTAATTGCTTAGCTTGGAGTCGGGAAATTTCTGGTCGCGCACCGGATACAGGTCCACCATCATCACGTCACAAGCGACCCGGATTTTGTACCAGTCCTTGATCCAATGAATGACAAGGGCGCTGGGAATGTCCGGGGCCGCATGCTGGAGCGTCCAGCGTAATGCGTCCAGTTGCGGCAGTAACTTGATCGACGGTTCGTCGTACAAATACCACATGCCCAATGCCGGATGATTTTTGAATTCATTGATCATCTTCATCAAGCCTTCGTTGTCCGGGTCGGAGTCGATCCAATTTTCACCGCCGATATCGAACAGTACCTTCAGGTTGTATTTTTCCGCCAGGGCAAGGAAGCGACGGCTGTTTTCAAGTGTCTTTTCCGAGTCGCCGCCAGTCCCGTATGTATGCACATAATTCATCCCTGTATCGCGTATTAACCGGAAATTTTCCTCAGTAGCAGGGTCCGCCGAATAGAATCCCAGGATAAATTCTCCGTTCTCAATATCCAATCCACCGCCAGACAATACGGACATCAGTCCGGCCAACATCAGAGCGAAAAACAATTTCATAATTAATTTTCTTCCTTTTCTTTCATTTTCCAGATAAAAACCTCCCACGGCTGAGCTTTACCATCAATTTTGATTTTATTATTGACGACCGAAGCTTCCACCTTGCGGGTGTTTCCCCAGGGGGTCAACTCATAATCTTTGTCGAAATATCCTTCCAGCCAGCATCCCGGACGCTGGTTTTCAAGCGGCCAGGCATTTACCAGCATTAGATAGCCACCGTCCTTGCCCTGCCAATACGCAGCCCGCTGGTTTGAATCGTCAGCCCGGCGAAAAATCACCGGCTGATCGGGGCTATTGACTGCAGCGGAAAAACGCTTCACTTCATTGAACACTTTGGCACAGTCCGTTTCCCACCATTTCGGGTTACCTCCAGTACGAACGGCATGATAATAGGAAAAGCCAAAAAATCCGCAAACTCCATATGTCATCGCACCAAACATCATATAGCGCATTTCGGTCATATTCGGGAAACGGAACTTTTCCTTGTCATAATCCTTCAATTGACGACTGAAGCTTTTCCAGCTCATCAGCTGCGGCACGGCCATGACCGGCTTACCCAATGCCGCCGCGTTTTTGACCAGCGTGGTAAACTGTTGAATCGGAGCGTTCGGGAACTCTTGGTCACGAACCGGATACAGGTCAACCATCTGGATATCCAGTACATCGCTGTATTGGTCCCAGGTTTCATCCCAACAGGTTACAATTGCCACTGGGATATTGGGGGTTTCCTCTTTCAGCATTCTATAAAACGGACGCAGGACGTCAGGAGTAATCTTTCCGGCCGGTTCATCGTACAGGTACCAGAAACTCAATGCGGGGTGATCCTTGAATTGACGGACCGTCCGGCGTATTTGCTCCATGCCGCCGGGTTCCGTAACCCACTTCCGGTCGAGGTTAAACATTACTTTCAGGCCATTGCGCTGAGCGGTATCCAGCAGCGTCTGATAATCCTTATCGGAACAGCTATAGGAATGCACGGTATTGAATCCGGCATTTCGGATCGCCTGCATAGAAGCATCACTGTGGATATCTGCCGAATATACCCCGATCGGAAATTCTTTAAACTCAGCCGCAGCGGCGTACCCACAGACAAAGGCCATCAGTATCGATAAATAATTTTTCATGCTCAAATCCCCGTTTCCACATTGTACTGACTGATCACCTGTGCGAACTTGGAAGTATCGTTCCACAAGATCGTGCCGTCGTGAAACGCGTCGATGTCAAAAAGTCCGGCGTGTCCATCAATGGCACTGACCGTAGCCCTACCACCATGGGTCAGATACGGCTGACCTTCGGTAGCACTGTTCTGCCAGAATCGCCAGGAACGAACACCGTTGTTCTTTTTGGCGGAATCCCCAAGCAGGATTACCCGGGAAGTTTGCCTGTATGAGCGCAGATCCACCAATCCGGGCTCGTTCGCAGCCCTCATCCCATAGGTAAAATAGCGGTTAAAGTTGGCCGGAATCTGCATTTTCGGACAGTAGAACAGATTATTATTCTGAGGGGCATAAGCGTTCTTTATCAGGATCACGCTCCACACCCTGGCACCATAGTCAGCATCCGCATTTACCGACGAGAGCATCCGTCCTTTGTAATCGTTGCTGTACGAGCTCACAGACAAAGTCAGATCCTTCACGTTTCCCAGGCACCGGATCGCTTTTGCCCGATCCCGCGCCTGATTCAACGCAGGCAGAAGCATCGCCGCCAGAATGGCGATAATCGCAATCACCACCAGGAGTTCAATAAGAGTAAAATTACGGGAAGAACTATTTTCATGTAAAATCATCTCACACCTTTTGGGTTCGTTGTTTTTATTTTCAAATGAGTCGATATTCGAATCGTCAATTCATCCGCGGGAACCTCGATGATATGCCTTGTTCCGCTCGGGGCGAGGGTTTCCGAAACGGCCAACGCCACAGTCATTTCCGCCATTTTCTCCAACGGATGGGTGATCGAAGTCAGGATCGGGGTCCCCTCCTGGATCATGATTCCCTGTCTTTCGAAATTATCATAGGATGCAATCGCATAATCGCGTCCCGGCTTAAGCCCGCTTTCTCCCAAACGGCTGATAATTCCCTTCGAAATATAATCACTGGTTGAAATAATTGCGGAAATACCGGAACGCTTCTCCAGATAATATTCCGCAATTTCATAACCGGTACTGACCGTGTGCCAGTATTCAGCCCAATATTTTTTCCCACTGGTTTTGTGCGAAAAAAAGTTTCGTGGAATTCCAAAGTCATCGGCGGCCTGAAAAATCGCTTCCGTCCGGCCAGGTTCGTTACCGGCAATCAAAAAAGAGCGGTGTCCCATTTCCAACAGATGTTCCAGCAGCTTGCGAAATCCCGGTTTGAAATCGAATACAACTTCATGAAATCCGGTCCGTAAGGTGGAATCGCCCAGGCATGCGATAACCGGAACGTTCAATTTCCTCAAAAACGCTGAATTTTCCTGATTAAGATGCCCCGCCGTAACAATCAGCGCATCAAATTCTTCCGGCCGGCACATTTCCATATGCTCCAATGAAATAGGAGTCCGGTAAAAATAAAACGCACAGTCATGTTCATTTTTCTGGCAATACTGCTGCAACATGGTATTCAGATTACCGAATGCAACTTTTCCGTACAGGTCACTTTTATCCATACCGCTGTGCTGCAGGATAATACCAAATCTCAACCGCTTCTGCGCCAAAGCCGACCGCACGGTAAAGGTCCCGCTCCCCTGTATCCGGTATAGAACCTTTCGTTCGACCAGCAGGTCCAGCGCCCGATTGATCGTCGCCATCGATACATTGTAACGCTCCGCCAGACGGCTGGCCGGAGAAATCAGCGTATCCGCCGGCAGCTTCTGTTCCTGAAAATACGCTTCCAGGTCCGATACGATCTCGCTCCGGGTGTATTTGCGCCGCAAAATTGAATGTCGTCCAGTCATCTTGGTCCTTTTTCATCTTTACCTGTAATCTATTATAACGGGTTTGAATATTTTTTGCAACACATTATGGAGCTATTTTTCATCCTTCGCGCACAAAATCATATCAAATAAACTCAAAAATTATATCAAAATACCTTCCATCAATTCTTCTCCATAGAAAAAGGGATTCCACCCGACAGGTGAAATCCCTTGTGTTTACCATCCACTCCCGAATACAGGAGGCATATTATTTGAACTTATTGATGATCCCGGTCAAATCGGCAAGCTTTCTTTCATCTTCCGCTTTATAAAGTTCCCAGATCACCTTCAGGCCTTCCAGGCTTGACTCGGCATCGGTCAGCGGGGTCGCGCCGGTTTCGAGACAGTCGAGGAAATGTTTCATTTCAATGGAAGTCGGTTTGATGCCGGGGGCTTCAAGCAGGACTTTCACGCTGTTTTTATTTTCCTGAACGCCGGGAATATGTTTTTCCAGCCGGCTGTGAAGCAGCAACTGGCCTTTGGCATAATCGATTTCCAACATGCCTTCTTCGCAATGCGCCTGAAACGAATATCCCAGTTTGGTGCCGCGGGCGCCCCAGGTGCCGAAGTGATATCCGCAGGACCCGTCTTCGAACCTGATCGATACGTTACTGGTTCCTTCACGTTCCATCCACGGCGTGCAGAGGTTGGTACCGATATGCGAGCCTTCCACCGGTTTCCCCATCATCCACAGCATCAGGTCGATGTAGTGACAGCCGTGACTGAAGAGCTGGCCTCCGCCAAGGGTATCGGCGCGGCACATCCAGTTGCTTGCTTCACGCTCGGTATGTTGTTCGGTCCAGATCGACAATTGGAAAGTCCGTCCATACGCCTTGCGCTGGATCAGGTCTTTCATCATGACCACCAGAGGATGAAAGCGCATGCAGTAAGCCACCATCAGGGTCCGGTTGTTTCTGCGGGCGGCTTCGATCATTTTCCGGCATTCTTCTTCACTGTTGCCGAGAGGCTTTTCGGCCAGCACATGCTTGCCGGCGTTCAGGCAGTCGATGGTATATTCACAATGCAGATGATGCGGCAGCGCCAGCAGGACCGCGTCGCACACCTTGAGCGCGTCGCGATGGTCGGTCGATACGACCGGGTCGTTCGGCAACAGTTCGGCGACCGCTTTGGCACGTTCAATGTCAATATCGACCACCGCGGTAATTTCCAAGCGGTCCATCAATTCCTCGAATCTTGAAACATGGCTCCGGGCCATTCCGCCGCAGCCGATCAATGCCAATTTGTGTTTTACGGTCATGGTTCTGTTTCCTTCTGTGGTTTTGGCCATGACTATATTATAATGTAGAATTTGCGTTTGTAAAGACTGCAATCCGTTGTATATTAATGCTAAATAATTGTAAAAAGTGTCTATTCATGGCAAAAACAAGCATTCAGAAATTTGACTTCCGGCTTTCACCGCGCAAACCGTTCGACGTCATGTATACCGGCACCACCGGCGTTTCCGCCGTGCCGACGCAACTGGACATGCACAAAGCCATCCACTTCGGCCTTTTGCTTGCCGGACGGCTGAAAAGCGTCACTCGCGGCCGTACCTACAGCCTGAGCCCGGGCGACTGTTACCTGATCGCCCCCTGGGAACCGCACGGCGTCATGTGGCGCGAGGATTCAAGCATTCTGCTGTTGAGTATTTCCGGTGAAGAACTGGCGCGTAATTTTCTGGATGCCGGGGATAACCTGCGAAATCTGCTGCAAACCGACCCGGACCGCCGGACCGCCCTGCTCAATGCGTCGGAAATGAGGCTGTTCGTTCAAGAATTTCGCCGCGACTTTGAAGCGCTGGAAGCGGAGCCCTCTCCGAACAGAACCCGCCAGTGGCATCGCATCACCGGCTTTTTCATCGACCTCGACGCCCGGCTGACGTTGCCCGGCGAGCCGCCCCCCTATCAACGGCTGGACAAAGCACTGGAGCTTATTCATCAGCGCAACGGCGAGCCGGTTTCCCTCGAAGAAGCGGCGACATCCTGTTCACTGGGCAAAAGCCGTTTCCGCCATCTGTTCAAAGATTACTTCGGGATCTCGTTCGGTTCCTATGAACTGCAATACCGCCTGAGCGGCGCGGCGGAATCCCTGTCCTACCGCAATTTGCCGTTAAAGGAAATCGCCGAACAGTGGGGTTTTTTCGACGCCGCCCACTTCAGCCGCTATTTCAGGAAATACTACGGAGTTTCCCCGGGGCATTATCAAAAAAGCTTCAGCAAGCAGCGCTGACTTGCATTTCCCCCCAAACGCGATATAGTAAACTGTACCCGCGTATCCAATGAGAGGTCAAGTATATGAAAGATTTCATTTCAACAGCCCTGCTGTTTTTTCTGGTGATCGACCCGGTCGGTAACCTGCCCCTGTTCATTGCCACCCTGGGCAAAGCGCCCCCCGAGCGCTACCGCCCGATCGTCATCCGGGAATCAACCATTGCGCTCGGGCTGATGCTGGTCTTCATGTTCAGCGGCAACCATATTCTTTCTTACCTGAATCTGTCGAAAGCCGCCATCGAGCTGGCCGGCGGCATTATCCTGTTTCTGATTTCCATCAAGATGATCTTCGGCGGCGCCATCGCCATTTACAGCCGGGGAACAAATCCGGAAACCGAATCCGACGAGCCGCTCATTGTGCCGCTGGCGATTCCGTTCATCGCGGGACCGGCGGCGCTCTCCACCTGCCTTCTGCTGGGAGGAACAGGCTATCTGGCGTGGACGGTCGCCATCCCGGCGCTGATCACGGCATGGCTGCTGGCCACGCTGATCCTGCTTTGCGGACGCTGGGCGTCGCGTCTGTTGGGAACCAAGCTGCTTTCGGCATTGGAAGCCCTGATGGGGCTGATCCTGGTGGCACTCTCCGCCGAGATGCTGATCAAGGGCATCAAGATGGCGTTCAACCTCGGCGCCTGACCGCCGCCCGGTATCGGGCAATAACAAATGATGCTCGATCTCGACAAACGTCCCGGCATCAAGGCAATAAAAAACCCGGAAAGAATTTTGCAACTCTTTCCGGGCATTGATTCCAGAAAAATCAATTATGCCTGAGTGACTTTCTCGCACAGGTTCTTGAATTCCTGCGGTTCGAAAACCGCGAGGTCGGCGAGAACCTTGCGGTTCAGGTCGATGCTGGCCTTTTTCAGGCCATTGATGAACTGGCTGTAAGTCGTACCGTTCAGACGGCAGGCGGCATTGATACGCACGGTCCAGAGACGGCGATACTGCTGTTTTTTCTGTTTGCGGCCGCGGTAAGCATGGCTTTTGGCCTTGTCTACGGCATCATACGCTACGCGGATAGTCTTACTACTGCGTCCGTAAAAGCCTTTGGCCCTTTCGAGTACGCGACGGCGACGCTTACGCGACGATACTGAAGAAGTTACTCTCATTGTCCCCCTCCCTTACTTCAGACCGTAAGGCAGAGCTGCCTTGATCCGGTTACGTTCGGTTGACTTGACTTCTCCGTCCTGTCCGAGGCGGCGTTTCTGCTTCGGCGATTTGCCGGTCATCAAGTGACGGGCACCCGCTTTGAAGCGGCGGAATTTGCCGGTGCCGGTCTGTTTCAACCGTTTGGCGGCGCATTTCCTGGTCTTCATCTTCGGCATAGTTCTTTCTCCTTTGGAGTTTATGTTGTTCAACCGGCGCGGCCATGCCTTCAGCCATCGCCGGGACTCAATAAATCACGGAATCATTCTTCCGTGCTATCGATGATTTCTTCACCTTCTTCCGAATCGTCCTGAGTTTTCGGCTTGGCTTTGCCCTTCTGCTGCTTGGTCGGATTGAAGTGTATAATAATCGTGCGTCCGTTCAGTTTCGGAACTTCATCCGTGGCCCCGTATTCAGCCAGGTCGGCCGTGATTTTGGCAATCAACTGAAAACCGATATCCTGATGCTGCATTTCACGGCCGCGGAATGATAACGCAATCTTTAATTTATACCCTTTTTCCAGAAATTCAATCCCGCGATTCAATTTTGTCTCATAATCATGCGTATCAATATTGATGTGGAACTGAATTTCCTTGACCTTCTGCGTAACATTGTTCTTTTTCTGAGCTTTCAAGTTCTTCTTCTGCTCAAAGACCAATTTACCGAAGTCCATAATCCGGCATACCGGCGGAGTCGACTTATCCGCGACCAGAACAAGATCGAGCCTGGCTTCGACCGTACGCTTTCTGGCGTCAACATAACTTACGATTCCGACCTGTTCTCCTTCGGCATCGATCAGACGAACCTCACGATGGGGGAAGGCCTCTCCTGGTTTAATCAGCTTAGCGATATGATTACCCTCCAAGTAATTATTGTTTCGCACCTGCCGGAACAGCCCCGCCACGGGGCCGGCGCTGTTCCACCTGCATCACATATAAAATTAGCACACTTTGTGATCAATTTCAAATCGCATTTTGTCCGTAATTTGATCAATATTCATTTCGCCCAACTGTCCCTCGTTGCGGGAACGGACGGCCACCGTGCCGTTTTCCACTTCCCGTTCGCCGATCACCAGCATGTAGTGGATGCGCTCGTTGCGGGCGTCTTTGATTTTGGAGTTAACGCTTTCGGAGCGGTCGTCGAGCGTTACCCGGAAGCCGCGCTTCTTCAATTCGCGCTCGACTTCGCGGGCAAAATCATGCTGGCGGTCGGTAATCGGCAGCACCCGGGCATGTTCGTGCGCCAGCCACAGCGGGAACGCCCCGGCGTAGTGCTCGGTCAGGATGCCGAAGAAACGCTCGATCGATCCGAGCAGAGCACGGTGAACCATGAACGGACGGTGCTTACGGCCGTCCTCGCCGATGTAGGTCATGTCGAAACGCTCCGGCAAGTTGAAGTCGAACTGAATCGTCGAAGTCTGCCATTCGCGCCCGATCGCGTCTTTGATTTTCAGGTCGATTTTCGGACCGTAGAACGCGCCGCCGCCTTCGTCCACTTCGCATTCCAGCCCGATCTTGTCCACCGCCTTTTTCAGAGACTGGATGGCGATATCCCAGCGTTCCGGTTCGCCCACCGCCTTTTCCGGGCGGGTCGAGAGGTACGGCTTGATATCCTTGAATCCAAAGTCTTTCCAGACTTGCAGGCTGAACTTCAGCACTTCGGCGATTTCGTCCTCAATCTGCTCCGGCGTGCAAATGATATGGGCGTCGTCCTGGGTAAAGCCGCGGACCCGCAGCAACCCGTGCAAGGTGCCGCTCTTTTCGTAGCGGTACACGGTGCCGAGTTCGGCCCAGCGCAACGGCAGTTCACGGTAGGAACGCAGCCGTGCTTTGTAAATTTCAATATGGAACGGACAGTTCATCGGCTTGACGAAATAGTCCTGTTCATCCACTTCCATCGGCGAATACATGGAGTCCTTGTAAAAGTCAAGATGCCCGCTGGTTTCCCAGAGCGTGCTGCGCCCGATGTGCGGCGTGAAAATCATATCGTAGCCGTTCTGATAATGGGCGTCGCGCCAGTAGCTTTCAAAGGTATAACGAATGAACGCGCCTTTCGGGTGCCAAAGCACCAGCCCCGGCCCGATCATATCGGACATACTGAACAGATCCAATTCCTTGCCGAGCTTGCGGTGATCGCGTTTCTTGGCTTCTTCCAGCATCTGGAAATAGTCATGCATGGTCTTTTTGTCTTCAAACGCGGTACCGTAGATCCGCTGAAGCATCGGATTTTTTTCGTCGCCGCGGTAATACGACCCGGCAATCGATATCAGCTTGAAAGCGCCGATCTGCCCCGAATTTTCCACGTGGGGACCGCGGCAGAGATCGACAAAATCACCGAGTTTGTAAAAGGAAATGACTTGCCCTTCCGGCACATCGGCCAGACGTTCCAGTTTGTAAGTCTGCCCCTTTCCGGTCAGCATGGCTTCGGCTTCCGCGCGGGAAAGCTCGAAACGCTCGAACGGCAGGCGTTTATTGACCAAAGTTCGCATGGCTTGCTCAATCGTTTCCAGGTCTTCCGGGGTCAAGCGGTGAGACATGTCGAAATCGTAATAAAACCCGTCTTCAGTGGCCGGGCCGATGTCGAATTTGACGTCCTGATACAGTTCCTGCACCGCGGCGGCCATCAGGTGAGCCGCACTGTGGCGCAACGTTTCCAGATCAAATTTAGCCATACGAACCTCTTCTTTTTTCTGCCTTGCGGCGGCCGGCGCTTCATCGCCGGCTGGCTCCGGACACACGCCCGGCGGCACGATTATCAAATATTCAAAATAATTTCAACTGTTCCGGCGGAGGGTCCAGAATGTCCCTTACCGGTGCAAAACTTCTTCGATGCTGCGGACAGACACCCAGTGATTTCAATGCTTCCATATGCGCTTCCGTGCCATACCCCATGTTGTGTTCAAACCCATAACCGGGGTATGTCTCCGCCAAACGGATCATCAATTCATCGCGGTATACCTTAGCCAGGATGCTGGCCGCCGCAATACTGGCGGACCTCGCATCGCCCTTGACCAACGGCGTATTCGGCATGTCGAAACCGGGAACCGGCAGACCGTCGACCAGTAAATAGTCGATTTCCGCAATCTGCCGTACCGCCAGGCGCATAGCCTGGCGCGACGCCTGCAGAATATTCATCCGATCGATATCTTCAACCGACATTTCACTGATCGCGTAACGCACTCCCGGCACCGCCAAAATGGCGTCACGTAATTCATTCCGCTGTTTTTCAGTCAACTTTTTGGAGTCATTCACCGCCGGAATATCGGCATCGCGGGGAAAAACCACCGCCGCCGCCACTACGGGACCCGCCAGAGGCCCCCGCCCGACTTCATCAACTCCACCAATAAACAAAAACCCCTCGGCCCAAAGTTTGCATTCATGAGCGAGGAGTTTATCGTCTTTGGAAAGATATTCCATTCAATCAAACAAGAAAGAAAACACTCAATCTTTCTTATCTTTGATTTTGGCAGCCTTACCAATTTTGTCGCGGAGATAATAAAGTTTCGCACGGCGGACTTCGCCGCGGCGCATCACTTCAATCTTCGCCAGACGGGGGCTGTTGATCGGGAATACACGCTCAACTCCTTCGCCGGACTGAACGCGGCGCAGAGTGAAACTTTCCTGAATCGAACCGCCGTCGCGGGCAATACAGATGCCGGTGAAGGCCTGAACACGCTCATTGCCGCTTTCGACGATACGCACATACACCTTCAGGGTATCACCGACATTGAACTCGGGATGAGTGTGAGTGCACTGCTCTTTATTGATTTTGTCTATTACGTTCATACTTGCTTCTCCAAGTTTATTTTTCTTCTTCGCTCAACAGGTCCGGTCTCAGCCGGTGCGTCAGTTCAAGCGACTGTTTTTTGCGCCATGCGGCGATTTCCGCGTGATTGCCCGACAACAGGACATCCGGCACGGTCATCCCGCGAAAATCCGCAGGACGGGTATATTGCGGATACTCCAGCAGATTACCGCTGAACGACTCGTCCGCACTGGATTCATCGCACCCCAGAACTCCGGGGAGCAACCGTACCACGGCGTCGACTATTACCATCGCCGCCAGGTTGCCGTTGGTCAGCACATAATCACCGATCGAGATTTCCAAGTCGGTCAGCCCGTCACGCACACGTTCGTCAACTCCTTCGTAGTGTCCGCATATCATAATCATATGCGAAACACCGGTCAACTCCCGCGCCGCGGACTGCGTAAACCGTTTTCCCCGCGGCCCGGTCAATACCACCAGGCTCCCGGGTTCGCGAAGCGCTTCCACCGCCTCGAACAGCGGCTCCGGCTTCATCAGCATTCCGGGACCGCCCCCGTATGGGACATCGTCCACAGTGCCGCGCCGGTCATGCGTGTAATCGCGAAGATTCACGATGTTAATCTCGACCAAACCCTGTTTCCTGGCCCTGCCGATGATACTTTCATTCAACGGCGCGAAAATCTCAGGAAACAGCGTTATGATGTCAATGCGCAAAATATCAATCAACCACTTCGACTGACACTTTTTCCCGAAGACGCCCAGCGGCTCCGCTGACCAATGCACGAATTGCCATAATGGTTTTGCCGTGCTTGCCGACGATTTTGCCGATATCTTCTTTTTTGCAGTCGATCTTTATAACTTTTACATCATCTCCCGATTCCGAGGTCACTTTGACCAGTTCGGGATTATCCACCAGGGCACGAACCACGTAATCTACGAAGTTCTCCAGATCTTTCAAGCTGCCCGAACCGGTGGACGACACAACCGTCGAATTACTGCTTCCGCGAGCGGAAGCACTGCCCGACTGGCCAGTGAAGAGTTTCAATAATGATTTAAACACGTTGCCGGTCCTTTTATAATTTCAAATTATTCAGTGGCTTCAGCAGTTTCAGCTTTAGCGCTGGCTTCCGCTTCTGCCTTTGCCTTGGCTTCTGCTTCCGCTTTGGCCTTGGCTTCGGCATCTGCCTTTGCCTTGGCGGCGGCGGCATCCGCAGCGGCCTTCTTTTCGGCTTCGAGTTTGGCTTTGCCCTTCTTGTTGAGGCGCGGCTTCTTTTCCTTGTCACCGAGCTTGCGACCTTCTTCTGCGCGGGCGGCAATCAGTTTCACGGTTTCGCTCGGCTGGGCGCCGACACTGAGCCAGTACTGGTAACGCTCGACATTCAGGTTCTCGTTTTTATGCTGGGGATCGTAAAGGCCAAGTTCTTCGATCGCCTTGCCGTCCCGGGAGGAGCGGACATCCATTACAACAATACGAAAGCAATGATTGTTACGGGTTCCGGTTCTTTTCAATCTGACTTTAACAGACATTTCTTCAGACCTCTTTCTAAATTCTTCTACGGTTTTTCTGTATTCTTTCCCCCGGATTACCTTCCGGCCAGCCGCTGATTCCAAATTAACGCCGGTTGGAAATCCAACTTAAAGAATTATTAATATACTCTGATTCAACGACTCTGCAAATGTTTTTAGGAAATTTTTCGGACTTTTTTGCCTCAATTTTCCAGCCTCCTCCAAAACCGCCCCGAAATCCCTCCGCAAACGCCCCCGATCAAAGACATATGATGACAAATATCCTATAAATGATGTTGCATTTTTCTCATATCAGTAGTAGATTACCGTTTGATAAAAAACATGGAGTATTTTTGGACATATGTGTAAAGAAGAGTTAAACGAATTCGATGAAACCCCAGGGGCCATCACGCCCGAAGAAGTCGCCGTTGAAGAAACCGTCGAAGCGGGCGCGCCCGTTGACGAACTCGAAAAACTGCGCGGTGAACTCGAACAGGAAAAAGATAAAAACCTGCGCCTGATGGCCGACTTCCAGAATTACCGGAGACGGGTGTCAAAGGAACTGGCGGCGGCCCGGATACAGGGCATCTACGAAACACTTCCCCCGTTTATCCAGGTATACGACTACTTTGAAATGGCCACGGCGGCGGCGGAAAAATCAGACAACATCGGCGCGATCCGCGAAGGAATGAGCATGATTGCCAGGGAATTCAGAAAGGCCATCGACGACCTTTCGCTGACCCGGATCGACAGCCTCGGCAAGCAGTTCGACCCCGAACTCCACGAAGCGGTGGCTCATGAATCTTCCGACGCGCCGGAAGGCGAAGTCATCAAACAGTGGAGCTGCGGCTACAAAATGGGCGAACGCCTGATCCGCCCCGCCAAAGTGGTGGTCAGCAGCGGCCCCGCCAAAGAAAGCGACGGAGAAGAATAACTCATGGCTCAGGAAAGAGATTATTATGAAATCCTCGGCGTCGGCAAAACCGCCACGCCCGAGGAATTGAAAAAAGCATACCGCAAGCTCGCGGTTCAATACCACCCCGACCGCAACCCCGGCAACAAGGAAGCGGAAGACAAATTCAAGGAACTCGCCAAGGCCTACGAAGTCCTCAGCGATCCCGAAAAACGCAAACGCTACGATCAGTTCGGTCCCGACGCCTTCAGCAGCGCCGCGGGCGGCTACGGCGGAGGCGGCGGCGGAGGCGGGTTCAGCGCCGAAGATATTTTCAGCCAGGTATTCGGCGGCGGAGGCGGCGGAGGTTCGATCTTCGAAGAATTTTTCGGCGGCGGCCGGCGGCGTTCGCCCAATGCGGCGCGCCACGGCAGCGACCTGCGCTATGACCTCCAGATCGATTTCATCGACGCGGTATTCGGCGTGGACAAAGAGATATCCATTGCCAAAATGAGCACCTGCGACGCCTGCAACGGCAGCGGCGCCGAAAGCAATTCCTCCAAAACCACCTGTTCCAGTTGCCACGGCAGCGGCCAGGTGGTCATGCAGCAGGGATTCTTCAGCGTCAGCCAGGAATGCCCCCGCTGCCACGGCACCGGGCAGATCATCCAGAAGCCCTGCAAAAAATGCAACGCGGCCGGTCAGGTCCAGGAACGGAAAAACCTTAAAGTCCACATTCCCCCCGGCGTCGACACCGGTTCGCGCCTGCGGGTATCGGGCGAAGGCGAAGGCGGCGTCCGCGGCGGTTCGCCGGGCGACCTCTATGTAGTCATACACGTGCGCGAGCACGATTTGTTCAAGCGCCACGGCGATGACATCCAGTGCGACCTGCCGATTCCGCTTGCTGTCGCCGTCCTCGGCGGCACCGTGGACGTCCCGACCGTCACCGGCAAGGCCAAAATGAAAATCAAAGAAGGGACACAGAACAACTCCATCCTCCGCCTTCAGGGCAAAGGGATGCCGTCCCTGCGCGGCGGTCGCCGCGGCGACATGTACGTGAAAATCGTTACCGAAGTCCCGACTTCGCTCAGTGCGGAACAGCGCAAGGCACTGGAGCAGTTCAATTCTCTGCTCCAGGACAAGAACAATCCCGTTCAGAGCGAATTCAAGCGCAAGGCCGCCCCGTTCCTTCATGGGGAATAAAATCTATGGCAAAGAAGAATACATCCGGCAATGACGTGCTGGCCAGCAACCGGAAAGCAAGTCATGATTACGCCATCCTCGAAAAGCTTGAGGCGGGCATCAAATTGACCGGAACCGAAGTCAAGAGCTGCCGCGCCCGCGGCATCTCCATGGCTGACGCTTATGTGCGGATTGAAAACGGCCAGGCATGGCTCCTGAATGTCCATATCGCCGCCTACGATCACGGAGGGCTGTTCAACCACGATACCAAACGCCAGAAACAGCTTCTCCTGCACAAAAGTGAAATCCTCCGCCTTGCCCAGCAGATCTCTCAAAAGGGTTGTACGGTCGTGCCGCTGGGCTTCTACCTGAAACACGGGTTGATCAAGGTTTCGCTGGGCCTGTGCAAAGGCAAAACGTTTGAAGACAAGCGCGACACGCTCCGGAAAAAGCAAGCGGATATGGATACCAAGCGGGCCGTCAGCGAAGCCATGAAACGCTAGGAGTCCGGGCTCATGAAAAACGCAGGAGTGGTCATTGCCGCGGCGCTGGCTCTGCAAATTCTGCTATGCGCCTGTACGTCCAGCGACCGCATGGTGCGACTCTCGCCGTTCGGCGAGGCCTGGACGGAGCAGGACAGCGCCGAGCGCGGGCGGCTCAATCTCTGGCCGTTATTTTTCCGGAACGACCGATTTCTCTCGGTTTTCTGGCCGCTGATCGATTCCGATGACCGGGGGATCGCCGTCCGCCCCTTTTATAACAGGGAGGGCGCCGATTACGCCATCCTGTATCCGCTTTCTTCCTGGAACCCGGTCACCGGCGAAGGCCATGCCCTGAACGTTTACTGGTCCGCTTCCGACCTGGAAGGCGTGGAATGCTACGGCATCTTTCCTGTTTTCCAGCACAGCCCCGGCTTCCGCCAATGGCTGGTTCCCCTTTATTTCCATCAGGAAACCGACCGGGGACAAACCTGGCTGACGCCGCTGTTCGGATTCGGCACGACCGACGGCAATCTCTCCATGTTCAACCTGTTGTTGCCCGTTTATTATTTCCATAAGGATGCGGAGCGGAAGGAGCAGGCGTTTTGCTGGCCGTTGTTTTACCACGAGCTGAAGGAAGAACGCGAGCGTTACCATCTTCTCCCCCTCTATTCCCACGACACCGCCTGGCCCGCACTGGTCAACTGGACCTGGAACGAACCGATTTCATCCGGCAGCCGGGATAACTTCAATATTCTCGGCCCGTTCGCCTATCAGCACACCATACGGACATACACGCCCCCGCATCCCCTCCTCCCGCCCGGGCGGCTGCCTTCCGGCGAACGCAAAACCGATATCGCCAAAACGGATGAAGAAGATTTCATCCTGTTCGGTCTGTTCTCCTGGGGGAGTGAACACTACCTGACCTGGCTTCCGGAACACGAACCGCTCCTGTCGGAACTCTCCCCCATACTGCTTCAATGCATTACGAACCGGCTGGCCGACATTCCGTCGCCGGATGAGAAAATCACCGAACTCCTGCAGCGCCTTCCGGAAATCCCGCCAGATACCCCTCCAGAGGAAATCGCCAATATTCTGATGCATGGTTATACCGTCACCAGCGAAAGCCGCTATCATCAACTGGCCCCTTTTTACCGCTACCGGTTTTATCAGGGGAACTACCATTGGTCGTCGCTGTTCGGGCTGCTGGCCAGCGGCTACCGGGACCGGGAGCGGCATGCCGAAGGAATACGGGTCAATCCGTTTTTCTCCAGTGAAACGGTTCAGGAAAGTACGGAATTCACCCTGCTCTGGCCGTTGTTCCGGCGTCATGCGACGGCAAAGGAAGAACAAATTTCATTTTTCTGGCGTATATTCAACTATGAAAAGACCGGAGAAAAAACCTCCGGTCATATTTTCTTTATCCCCTGGTGAACAAAATGGCTGTTTCAATATTTTCCGGCAATGAATTATCGTTGAGCATCGGCAGTCAGGTACTGCTGGATAATACCTCTCTGTCCATCTACGAGGGAGAGCGGGTGGCACTGGTGGGGCGCAACGGCTGCGGCAAGTCGACCCTGATGAAAATTCTGGCGGGGCGGGAAAACGCTCCGCAGGGAACGCTGGCCTTTGCCCGCGACCTCCGGGTCGCCTATCTGCCGCAGGAGTTCACCCTGGACGAGCCGCGGACGGTGCTGGAATACATCCGTTCCGGCCTGGCGTATTTCGAAGACCTGCTGAAACGCTACGAACGCTCTCCGCACGATGAAGTCCTGGAAGCGGAAATCAAAAAACACAACGCCTGGAACCCGGAGCTCAAGATCGATATCGTTATGGAAAAACTCAACGTTCCATCCGGCGATCGTCTCTGTTCCGAACTTTCCGGGGGCGAGAAACGGCGCACCGCCCTCGCCGCGGCGGTCGTCGGCGAACCCGATCTGCTGCTGCTGGACGAACCGACCAACCATCTCGACGCCGAAACCGTCATCTGGATCGAAAACTTTCTGGCGTCTTATCGCGGCACCTGCATGTTCGTCACCCACGACCGCTATTTCCTCGACCGGGTAGCAACCCGCATCATCGAGCTGTCCAACGGCAAAATATACTCTTACGACGGCAGCTATGCCGACTACATCGAAGCCAAGGCCGAACGTGAATACGCCGAAGATGAACAGGAAAGCCGTCGCCAGGCGTTCCTGCGCTCCGAGGTTGAATGGGTCCGGCGTTCACCGAAGGCGCGGCTCAAACGCAACCTCGGACGGGTCAAGCGTTACGAGGAATTTTTATCCCAGAGCGGCCCGGCCCGCGACCAGCAGATTGACCTGATCATTCCGGAGCCGCCCCGCCTGGGCAACAAAACCATTTCTCTGGAAGACATTTCACTGTCATTCGGCGAACGCCAGTTGTTCCGGAATTTTTCCTATGAATTTTCCCCCGGTGAACGGGTCGGCATCATCGGCGCCAACGGCGCCGGCAAAACCAGTTTGCTGAAAATCATCACCGGGCAACTCGACCCGAGCTCCGGCAAAGTCGAAATCGCCCCGCTGGTGGAATTCAACTATGTGGACCAGGAACGCGTGACTCTGAACCCCGCCAATACCGTTTTCGAAGAAATCGGCGACGGCAATCAATTCACGGAAGTCGGAACCCGCAAAGTCAGCGTCTGGACCTATTTGAGAAAATTTTTATTTACGGACGACCGGATCAACACCCGCGTCGACCGCCTCTCCGGGGGCGAACGCGCCCGTCTCCTGCTGGCGAAAATCCTTAAGCGCGGCGGCAATTTCCTGATCCTCGACGAACCGACCAACGACCTGGACTTGCCGACGCTGCGCCTGCTTGAAGAAGCGCTGGCCGCCTATCAGGGCTGCGTGGTGGTCGTCAGCCACGACCGTTATTTCCTGAACCGGGTATGTACCGCCATGATTGCGCTGGACGGACAGGGCGGCGTCACTTCCGGCGTCGGCGATTTCGACTATTTCATCGACAAAATGAAACAGGCTGAACCGTCCAAAACCGCCCTGCCCGTGCCGGACACCACCCTCCCCCCGCCGTCAACAACTCCCAAAGCACGGCGGATGACCTGGAAGGAACAGCAGGAGCTGAGCGGCATGGAGGACCGGATTGCCGAAGTCGAAGCCCGGGTCAGCGAGATTGAACATCTGTTTTCCATGCCTGATTTTTTTGAAAAACATGGCGAACAGACCGAAGGCCTGACCTCCGAGTTGAATGCGGCCCGGAAGAATCTCGACGTTCTTTTTGCCCGCTGGGAAGAGCTGGAAAAGATCAAAAACGGCGGATAATGAGATCATTTTGCAATTTTCATGAGATAAGGCAAAAGCGTAAATTTGCGAAAATTGATATCTGTTAATGAGTAATGCCGATTTTAAAAAAAAGTTAGTTTTTTATTAGATTTCCGGTTTGAATATTTGTCGATCAGCGGTAATTTAATAATTGTGCGGCGCAGGTAGAATGAGAGCTGTTAATAACTTGTTAACATCCTGTCGCGTTCAGACGCGGAAACCTGCAAGTATTTATGATCAAGGCGGTTTTCGGCATTGTTTGTCCGGGAATGCTCCGGTTGACGAAAAGTTCTGATGACAAGGGCAGGATTTGAGTTCAAAACGAAGCGAAGTCCGCCCGTCATACGTAAAAGGATCAGACCGGTTCTTTGTAAAACGCTATGGCTATGGCGCTTTACGGCTTGTTTTCCGTGGCCGGTTGTTGATAAGTGGTTTTAACTGTTAATAAATGATCAAAATGGAGATGATGATAATGCATTCCGGGGATGCAGAAGCACATCGGCTGTGGGGAGCCGCGTGCGAGCGATTGAATGAATTGTTGCATCAGGTGACGTTTGAGCAACTGGTTCATAATATAGTACCTCTGAAAATCGAAGATCATTGCATCTGTCTGGGTGTCTCGGACAGTTTCTTTGGCGATTGGATCAAGGACAACTACGATGTGGAGTTGAAGGACGCGCTGGCCGGTGTTGACGGTACCGCATACGACTTCCGCTTCGAGGAGGGTTATTCTCCCGAAGAAGCCGTGGAAACGGCGGAAGAACCGGATACCCGTACCGCCGAAGCCCACGTCGAAGCCATCTACCAGACCGGCGCCATGCCGAAAAATTGCAATACCCAGCATACTTTTGAAAATTTCGCGGTCGGCGAAGAGAACCGTTATTCCTATGCGGCGGCGCGTACCGCCGCCGAGAGCCCCGGCCTTTACAACCCTCTTTACATTTACGGCAGCACCGGGCTCGGAAAAACCCACCTGCTTCAAGCCGTGGCCCATCATGTAGCCTGCAACGATCCCAGAATCGTGGTGCGCTACGTTACCTGCGAGGAATTCCTGAACCGCTACGTATCCTCCATCGGCAGCAAATCGCTCCCCGAGTTCCGTGAATCGTTCCGCAATGTCGATGTCCTGCTGGTTGACGACGTGCACTTCCTCAGCAACAAAACCCAGTTGCAGGAAGAATTCTTCAACACGTTCAACTCGCTGTACAATCAGAATAAGCAGATCATCATGACCTCGGACAAACAGCCCGCGGAAATCCAGGGACTGGAAGAACGCCTGGTTTCCCGTTTCGAATCCGGGCTGACCACCGAAATTTTCCCGCCCGGTTATGAAACCCGGCTCGCCATTCTCCGCCTTGTCCAGGAAAAACACCTGATCAAGATTGATGACGACGTGTTGAAATTCGTTGCGTCCCGGATTTCCTCCAGTGTCCGGCGGCTGATCGGTTCGTTGATCCGCCTGGTGGCATACGCCTCGGTGAATGACGGCAAAATCTCGGAAAAGGATGCGGAAAACCTGCTTCGTCCGCTTTTTGAAGAAGAACAATCATCCAAAAATATCACGATCGAAGCCATCCAGAAAGCCGTCGGCGAGCATTTCGAGCTGAGCCGTAACGACATCATGGGTTCTCAGCGTCCGAAAAACATCGCCGAACCCCGCATGCTGGCCATGTACCTCTGCCGTGAGCTGACGAATCATTCTTTTCCCGAAATCGGGCAGGCCTTCAACAAAAATCACGCGACCGTGATGAATGCGGTCAAGAAAATACCAGGCCTGTGCCTGAAAGATGAAAAATTGCGCCGTTCCGCCGAATTGATCAAACGCAGACTGCGTTCCACCTGATCCGGAACAGCCCTACGCTCAAATAATCTGGAGACCGTTTATGTCCTTACTGCAACTGGAAAGACCGATCATATTTTTCGACCTTGAAACCACCGGCACCAATGTCGTGCGCGACCGGATCGTCGAAATATCCGTGGTAAAAGTTTTTCCGGACGGACGCCGCGAAACCAACACCCGGCTGATCAACCCCGAAATGCCGATCCCGGAGGGCGCGGCCGCGATTCACGGCATCACCGACGCCGACGTGGCCGAACAGCCGGTGTTCAGCGTCATCGCCGCCAATCTGCTGCGTTATTTCGACGGCTGCGACATCGGCGGCTATAACATCATCAAGTTCGACATCCCGCTGTTGACCAACGAATTCAACCGGGTCGGGCTGGAATTCAGCATGGCGGGACGCAAGGTGGTGGACGCCTACAATATTTTCTGCAAGCTGTTCCCCCGTACCCTCGGCGACGCCTACCGCCTGTTCTGCGGCAAAGAACTGGAAGACGCCCACAGCGCCGAAGCCGACACGCTGGCGACCCTCGACGTCGTGCTCGGGCAGATCGCCAAGCATCCTGAAATCGGCGCCACGGTGGGCGAACTCCATAAATTTTCAGAAAACAGCAACCCCGACAACATCGATTCCCAGGGGCGTTTCCGCTGGTCCGGCACCGACGTGATCGTCAGTTTCGGCAAATATTCCGGACGGTTGCTCCGCGAAGTCGCCATGAATGAACCCGGCTTTCTCCGTTGGATCATCCGCTCCGACTTCCCCGACGACGTCAAAAAAATCGCCACCGACGCCCTCGCCGGCATCTTCCCCAGGAAAAGCGATGGATAACCGAATCGCCGCCCTGATCAAGCTGCTCGACGATTCCGATCCGCAGAACGTCCATACCGCCATGAGCGAGCTCCTGAAACATGGAGCCGCGCTTGAACCTTATCTGGCCGAACATCATGAATCCGAAAACCCGGCCCTGCGGCGCAGAATCCACCAGCTTCAATCCATCATCACCCTGCGGCGGCGGCGGGCCGACTTCCTCCGAATCATCAACAACCCCGAAACCTCGCTGGCCGAAGGGCTGATGGAAGTCCATCTGCAATGGTATGATAACGATTCCCGGCGTTCGCTGGAGGACCAATGGCAGGATTTCATGGAAACGGCGGACCGGTACCATCCGAACGACCTCGCCGGTATCGCCTATTTCATGCGCAAAACCGGTTTCACCGTGCCGCCGGTTTCCGACATTCATGCCGACCACTACTGCCTGGGGCCGGTTCTGGAGGACCATAGCGGAGCTGATTTCATGCTGGCCGCCGTTGCCGTCGCGGCTGGGGCCGAGCTTGAGCTTGACCTGAAAGTCGTTAAACTGCTCGATAATTTCATCATCGTGGACAATGCCGGCAACGCCCTGGCTCCGCGCAACAACTGGCAGCTCCAGCCGCGCATCAACATCGCGCAATGCGAATTCTGGAATAACTCTAAAATTCTGAAATTCGCCTCCCTGATGCTTTTCCAGTACGCGGTCTGCTCCGACAGTTTCCGTTACATCAGCACGATCGGCCATTCCCTGACCGGACTTGGCGACGAAGATCCGCTGGATTTCCTGCCCTATCCCTACCGCCCCGAATCCGGCGACAATATATGAAACTCCGGATAGCGGGTCGTGGCGGGCAATTCCCGGTTCACCGCGCTTTCGTGAAGCAGCCGGAACAGGAGCCGTCCGCATTCCAGCAAGCTGTAATCGGCGATATACGCGCTGCCGCGCAGTTCCATGATGGTCCGGTTCTCGGTCAACGCCCCCAGTTGCAGTTTCACGCCGGACTGCAGCAGCACCGGCAAGGCGCGGAACGGCAGCCCGCCCCCCATGATCACCATGCCGTCCGGCGGATCGCCGGCCAGCAGTAGCCTCAATTCATCCTGAATGGTTTCGTCCTCCACGTGGAGGATGTGCCCGGTGAAGTCCAGTTCATCCAGCGCCGCGGCGAAACCGTCGCGGGCCAGACAGTGCGATGATTGCGTCAGGTTCCCCATGAAATGGATTTTCCGGCAACCGCCCCCGCGATACATGGCATTGACCAGTTCGACCACCGTGCGACGGTAATTCACCAGCACGTTGTAAGGGGCGTGATGCGCTTCGATCACGCCGACCACATGCGGAATCCGTCGCTCGCGCAGCAACCCGATTAACTCCGGGTCCTCAAAACCGAGCAGGACAACCCCCTGTTCCGGATTTCCCTGCGGCACCCGCTCCATAAACCCCGGCGCGCTCGTCCGTATCACCTGCACGGGTATACCCAGTTTGGCGGCCTCGAGTTCGATTCCCTTCCAATAGTCACTGAGCCAGAGCGATTCGTTAATGATTTTGCCGCCGATGACGATATTGATTTCGCTGAAAATCCTCGGCGTGGCGCAAACATAGGAACCGCTGCGCGGCCGCCGCTCGATATAACCCTGCCGTTCCAACTCGGCCAGCGCCCGTTTCGAGGTAATGGGGGACACCCCGTAGCGTTCGCCGAGAATATTCTGCCCCGGCAACCGGGTTCCCGGCGCCAACAGGCCACGTCGGATGTCCTGCCGCAGGGCTTCGGCCACGACGGCGTATTTGGGATCTTCATTTTTCATGGTATAATATAAATCGGCAATGATTTTTTTCAAATCGGTATTGATATTTTTTCAATACTGGGTATATTATATACATAACCAGTTTTCAGAGGTAAAAATATGAAAAAGAATAAATTAGTCGTCGCCCAGATCGGTTGCGGGAAATTCGCCCAATCCCAGGACCTGCCGACCATCGGCAAGCATCCTCAACTCGAATTGAAATGGTGCTGCGACATCAACGCCGAACACGCCGCCGCCATGGCCCGCAAGTTCGGCGCCCCTTGTTCCACCAATGATTTCAACGAAGTGATCGCCGACCCCGAAGTGGATCTGATCAAAATCGCCACCAGCCATGAGGTCCATCTGCCGATCATCGAAGCCGCCGCCGCACGCGGTATCCATATTTTCTGCGAAAAACCGATGGCGATGGAGATCGAAGAAGCCTACAAGATCATCCGCGCCGTCCGCCGCAACGGCATCAAGCTCTGCGTGGACCTGAACCGCCGCATGTCCCCTTCCCTGCAGGCCTTGCGCAACCGCTGGCTCGAGCAGGTCGCCAATCCCAAGCACCAGCCTTGGCGTTATGTGGAAACGGAACGTCCGCTGATGGGTGAAGAAGACTGTACCAACCTCCTGATCAATATTCAGGACGAAAGTTCGTCATACGGCATGGGGCACATGGACCCGCTGTGCGGCGGCGGCGTGATCATCGGCGAAAGCGTCCACTGGCTGGACCTCGCCTGCTGGTTCTTCGCTCCGCAGCGCCCGGTTGAGCTCACGGCGTGGGGTTCCAGCCGTCTCAGCCACGGCATCACGCTCAAATTCAGCAACGGCGACTCCGCCACGCTGGTGTTCAGCTGCAGCGGCACGTTTGATTATCCCAAGGAAATGTACCAGGTCAGCTCCAAGGCGGCGCTGTTCCAGAATCTGTTTTTCGTGGAAAACCGCTACTGGGGCATACCGGGGGCCAAAACCGAAACGTTCCCGATGCAGCACGACCCGTTCGCCGGAGAAGGACCGGGAGAAGGGTTCGACGCCTACATGGAAAAATCCCGCCTCCGCACCGCCAACGTCACCAACAACATCAAGAAATTGGAAAACGCCAAGCCGTTTCTGGTGGACAAGGGGCACGTCGGCATGTGGAATGAATTCGTGGACGCCATCCTGAACGACAAACCGTCGCCGTGCGACGAAATGGCCGGATTCATGTCCACCTACCTCGCCAAGCTGGCGATCCAATCCATCGAACTGAAGCAGACCCTGCCGGTGCCGATCGAAAAGATCACTCCGGTATTCGTTTAACCGTTGGAGTACCAGCCCGGAATGCATCTGGTGAAGCCGGCAAAGTCATCGTACACCGTGCCGATCCGCATCCGGGCTTGTTTGACTTCGCCCTCTCCGCGGCAGGAAGCCCAGACCAGACTGAAAAAGCTGTCGAACGCCGCATAAAAAGCCAATCGCGGAAAGAAATAATCCGGCACCTTGTCCTCAAAATAGCCGTCAATCTGCCCCCGTGCAAAATCCACACTGTCCAGACGGGAAAATACCGCCAGGCGGGTGAAATCCCGCACGCTGTCGCCGATTTCAAAACGGTCGAAGTCGATGACGCTCAATTTGCCGTCGGTTCCAAGCACCAGGTTGCCAGGGTGGAAATCGCCGTGCAGAAAGCACTGAGGCACTCCGTGAAGCAGTTGAAACGAACGGTCCATGAAACTCAGAAGCACATCGCCGTTTTCCACCTTCAAGCCGCAGTGGTGATAAGCCTGCATTTTCTGGTGAAAAATCTCCTGCATCTGGCTTTTGTAATCACCGAGCCCCAACGGCGCCGTCGTTTGATGAATCTTCCGGAGGATGCCGCCGGCTTCCACGCCGAGGCGATGGCAATCCTCGGGAGAAAGCCCGCCGAGGCACCCTTTCAATTCCGCGCCCTCAAGCCATGACAAAAGAAGATAAACATCCCGGGAACCGTTGCAAACACCGCAATCAATCGCTTTCGGCATCGGCGCTCCGGTCGCGGCCGCTTTCTGCAGCCATTGGAATTCCTCCCGTTTCCGGTCGTACCGGGAAATATCGGCTGTTCGCAACAGCAGGTGCTCCCCCTGATTGTTCAGGATTCTGTACTTCCGGTCATCCGACCAACCGTTGGAAACGGTTTCGATCCTGCTCCACGAGCTGAACTGCGGAATATCCCGCAGCATCTCATACCCTTCCATAAATCACCTCCCAAGCTTGAATACGGCTCCGATATTGGCGGCGGCGGATTCCAGGTTCGCCGCCGTGTTCCGCATCGCTTCCTCAAGCGATCCGGGGCCGCGGGCAATGCTGAAAACCGCTGCGAACACGTTCTCCAACGGCGCAATGTCTCCCCGCAATGCACCGGATATCAGAATGGCGGGGACTCCGGCCTCGCCCGCTGCCGCGGCCACCACCGCGCAGAGCTTGCCGTCCGCCGTCTGGCTGTCGGAACACCCCTCGCCGGTCACCAGCAGGTCGGCGCCCCGTAAATGATTTTTCAACCCGGTCAGTTCGATCATCAGGCCCGCGCCGGAAGCCATCCGTCCTTTCAGGAGCGTCCGCAATGCAAACCCGAGCCCGCCCGCCGCGCCGTCACCGGGAACGGAACAATCGGAGCAAAGCCCGCGGGACTTCAGGATTTCAAACCAGTGACGGAGGTTGTTTTCGAGCACTTCAACCGCTTTGGGGGAAGCGCCTTTCTGCGGGCCGAAGACCGCCGCCGCGCCGAAGGCGCCAAGCAGCGGATTGGTTACGTCACAGGCGATCCGGATGGAGCATTCCGCCAGGCGGGCATCCAATTCAGAAATATCGATTTCAGCAATTTCCATCAAATCGCCGCCGCCGATTCCGGCGGGCAATTCCTGTCCGTTCCGCCCCAGCAATTTGACGCCGAGCGCCTGCATCATGCCGGCGCCGCCGTCCACCGTGGCGCTGCCGCCAATGCCGAGTGTAATATCGTGAATTTCCCGGTCAAGAATCGCGCGCAGGATTTCGCCGGTACCGTAGGTAGTCGTTTTCAAAGGATTGCGAAGAGAATCGGAGATCAGTTCGAGTCCACTGGCGGAAGCCATTTCAAAAACAGCCCGATCGCCGGACAGCACTCCGTATTCGGCCTGAACCGGCTCCATCAGGGGGCCATGAACATTGACGGCGACCTTTTCACCGCCGACGGCCTGAACCGCCGCGTCAACCGTCCCCTCGCCGCCATCAGCCATAGGAACAAGGATAAATTCGGAATCCGGGAAAATCCGGAGAAAACCGCTCGCCAATGCCCGACAAACCTCCGGACTGCGGAGGCTGCCCTTGAATGAATCGGGAGCGATAATGATCTTCATCAGTAGCGAATAATGGAGGAGCCCCAGGTTAACCCGCCGCCGAATGCGGTCATCAGCACAATCTGGCCCCGCTTGATCATGCCGCCGCGAATCATTTCATCGAGGCAGAGCCCGATCGTCGCCGCGGAGGTATTGCCGTAACGGTTGACATTCACATAAACCCGTTCGCTGCCGATATCCAGCCGCTGCGCGACCATATTCATGATCCGCAGGTTGGCCTGATGCGGCACCAGCCAGTTCACATCGCTGTTGGTCATGCCGACCATATCCAAAACGTCCTTGCAGGAATCGGCCATGGCGTTCGCCGCCAGCTTGAATACTTCGCGGCCTTCCATCTGAATGCAGTTCCGTCCGGAACCGATCAGTTCGGCGGTCATCGGCATGCGGCTGCCGCCGGCTTCGATTTTCAGGATATCCGTATAATTACCGTCCGCATGAAGACTGGTCGCCAGAATGGAGTCTTCACCCTCGGTCCGTTCCAGCACCAGCGCCGAAGCGCCGTCGCCGAACAATACACAGGTATTGCGATCCGACCAATCGGTCACGTAAGAAAGTTTTTCCGCAGCCAGCACCAGGATTTTCTTATAACGTTTGTTGGCCAGAATCATGGAGTGGGCCACTTCCAACGCATAGAGCATACCGGTACAGGCAGCCTGAAGGTCAAAGCAAAACGCTCTGCTATTTTTCAATCTTTTCTGCAGGATACACGCGGTACTCGGCAGAATATGGTCGGGCGTAACCGTAGCCATGATAATTCCGTCGAGCTCATCGGCGGAAGTCCCGGCAGCCTCCAAGGCTCTCACAGCCGCAGGGTATACAAGGTCGGAAGTCGCCTGTTCATCCGAGGCAATACGGCGTTCGTTGATTCCGGTGCGGGTGATGATCCATTCATCGCTGGTATCCACCAATTTCATTAAATCGGCGTTGGTCATGATCCTTTCGGGGACGTACGACCCGGTACCTATAATTCTGACGCCCATACAGTCTCCTAAAAATAATAAATCAAGTACAAATCATTTGTCCTTAATTTATCTATCGTTTATGCGTTTGTCAAACAGACTCCCGCATTAGTTTTCAATTCTTATCGTTACCGAGCTCAGATTCAGACTCGGACTTCGAGGCCAATGCTCCCGTTTCCTTGACCCGGTTGATGATTTTGTCGTTAATCCCGAATTTAACGAATTCGCCCGACACTTTGATGCCGTTACGAACCGCCCGGGGAGTGGAGGAGCCGTGGGCAATGATTACAATCCCGTCAATCCCCAGCAACGGAGCTCCGCCGATATCCTCCGCATCGGCAAAAGACTTCAGATCCTTGAATGCGTTGCGAGCCAGCATGGCCCCCGTCAGCCGGACAGGATTCTTGGCCATGACGCCCTTGATCCAGTGGGAAACGGATTTGGACAGCCCCTCACAGCCTTTCAACAGAATGTTACCCACGAAACCGTCGCAGATAACGACTTCGGTGATATTCTCAAAAATAGTATTCCCCTCCACGTTGCCGACGAAGTTGATCGGCATCCGGGAGAGCTGCTTGAATGCTTCTTTGGTAAGTTCGTTTCCTTTGGAATCCTCTTCGCCGACACTGAGCAGGCCGATACGCGGCTCCGTCATGCCAAAGAAAAATTCAGCGTAGGCTTCCCCCATCAATGCGAACTGGACCAGGTTGATCGGGTCGCAATCGGGGTTGGCCCCGGAGTCCAACAGGATATATTTGCCGTACATACCCGGCATGATCGTCGCAATCGCCGGCCGCTGAATTCCCTCCAGCGTCCGCACCAGAACGGTCGACGCAGCCACCATAGCCCCGGTATGACCGGCGCTGAATATCGCATCGACTTTCTTGTCGCGCAACAATTTGGCACACACCGTAATCGAAGAATTACGTTTACCGCGAAGAACGGCCGTGGCCGGCTCGTGCATTTCCACCGTTTCCTCGGCGTGAACAAGCTTAACCCGCGGGTGATCCGCAATACCGTATTTTTCAAGGTAAAGGGATATCTTGCCCTGATGCCCGACAATCGTAATTTCGTATTCCGGGAAGTCATACAAAGCCGCGGTAAGTCCTTCGATTACTACCGCAGGGGCATAATCCCCCCCCATCGCATCGACCGCGATCCTGATCATAGTAGAGCTCAGGCTTCAGTTACCAGAACTTGCTTGCCTTTGTAGAATCCGCAAGCATTGCACGCACGGTGCGGCATCAGCGGAGCCTGGCAATTGGTACAAAACGTAGCCTGGACGCCTTCATAACGATTCGCAGCTTTGCGCTGACGTTTCTTCATTTTGGACATTTTTCTTTTCGGAACTGCCATTTTTCATATCTCCTGACTTGAATTTTTATTCCGTTTCAGTATCTCATAAATAATAAATTATAGAATATATCATAAAAGCCTGTCTTTTCAAGCGGTATGCCGCCAAACCCACCAATTTTTTTCAAAATCGGCGTCACGTCAAATATCGCCTGCTCAGGCGTCGCCCCAGCGAGCAAAGAATTTCATGCGGATGCGTTCCCTTTGCCGCCGCCCAATCGTCCACGGCAATGCCGTCGCCCAGGCAAATGACCTCATCGCCGGGCGCCGCTTCCGGCAAACCGCTCAAATCGACATTGACGTAGTCCATGGAAATCCGCCCCAGAATCCGGCAGCGCCGCCCCCGGATCACCACTTCGCCGCGATTCGACAGCGCCAGCGGCAAACCGTCGGCATACCCCAGCGCCACCGTCCCGACACGGCAGTCGCCGCCGAGGCAATGCGTAAAATTATACCCCACGTTCGCCCCACCCGGCAGTTCCCGGACCTGTGCCAGTGTGGCTCTCAACGATACCGCCGGAGTCAGTCCCAGAATTTTCGCGGACGAACCCAGGCCGTAAAGCGCCAGTCCGGTACGGCAATGCGTAAACGGCGCTTGATGGATTTCCGGGAAATTACCGATCCCGTCGCTGCCGCCGAAGTGCATGAATTGAAACCCCGGCTCCACGCGCGCCAGCAACGCCTTGAAAGAAGCGATCTGAGCGTGCGTATACTCTTTGAACTCGGGCAACGCGCCCGGGAAATGCGAATAGATCCCGCGGCAGTCCAGCCCCGGCAGCTTCCGGATCGCCCTGATGACCGCATCAGCCTCCGCACAGCGAATCCCGTCGCGCCCCATCCCTGTATCGATCTGGATATCGATACAGGCTTTGCGCCCAAGCGCTTCCGCCTCCGCGGAAATCAACCGCGCCAGTTGCAGGTCATTGACCGGACAGACGACCCCGGCCTCCACCGCCGTCCTGATTTCGTGCGGCAGAATCCCGCCGACGATCTGCACCGGCAACCCAGCCTCCCGCAGCTCCAGCGCTTCTTCCAGCGTAGCCACGAGCAGGAGGGGTGCTCCGGCGTCGGACAACGCCCGGCCAATCCGTTTCGCACCAAGACAATAAGCATCCGCCTTGACCACCGGCAAGGGTATGCAGGGGGCCGTGAACCCGGCAATCCGCCGGTAATTCCCGGTCACCGCCGTCAAGTCGATGACCAGTTCGGCCCTTGAATTCATTTTAAGACCTCGATGTTCGCACCGAGCTTCCGGAAATCGCGGATAAAGCCCGGATAAGTCACCGCCGCCGCTTCCGCACCGGTCACGATCGTTTCGCCCTCCGCCCCCATGCCGGCAATCGCCAGAGCCATGACGATCCGGTGGTCGCCGTGTCCGTCCACCACCGCACCGCGGAGCGGCGAACCTTCGATCACCAGACCGTCGGGCAGTTCGCTGATTTTCGCGCCCATTTTCTCCAGTTCCTGCCTCATGCACGCAATCCGGTCGGTTTCCTTGATCCGGGCCTGCGGCACGTTCGACAGGCGGGTCGTGCCGCGGCAAAACGTACCGGCCACCGCCATCGCGGGCAATGCGTCCGGGGTGGCGTTCAGGTCAAAATCCCCGCCTTGCAGGGAGCAGGAACCGAAAACCTTGGTCGAGTTATTCTTCGTTTCAATCGTCATCCCCATCCGGCGGAAAAAGTCGAATACGGCTTTGTCTCCCTGCGGGTCTTCGAAATCCAGGTTCCGGATATCAATAACCCCGCCGGTCACCGCGCTCCCCAGCAACGGAAACGCCGCCGTCGAGAAGTCCGCCGGGATCACCCATTCGAACGCCGGGTAAGACTGGTTCCCCTCGATACGGAAGTAACTGAGGTCGGCGGCAGCTTCGAAACGGATGCCGAGGCGGCGCAGCCAGTCAAGCGTAATTTCCACGTAAGGCTTTTCATTGAGGTCGCGCACCCGGATTTCAACCGTTCCCTTCGCCAGCGGCGCGGCAAACAGCAGACCGGTCAGGTATTGCGAGCTGGTTCCGATGATTTCCGTGGAACCGCCGGTCAGCGGCCCCTGAATCGTAATCGGGCATTTGCCGCCGTTCGATTCCACCCTGGCCCCCAGTTCAGCCAGCGCGTCGAGCTGGATCGCCATCGGGCGGCTGCGCAGAGAATCGTCGCCGTCAAAGGTGGTCGGAAAGTCCATGGCGGCGGCGATGCCCGCCAGCACGCACAGACTGGTTCCCGAATTCCCCAGATCGACAACGCCTTTCGGGCTTCTCAATTTCCCGGAATGCCCGGTAATCGTCCATAGTTCCGGCGTAATAGCCACCTGGGCGCCATACTTCATGGCGGCTCCGAGACAGCTTTTGGTATCGGCTGAATCGAGCGGGGAATGAATCAACGAAATACCGTTGCCCAGCATCCCGCAGGCGGCGGCACGAATCGAATGGGATTTAGAGCCGGGCACGGCAATCGCGCCGGATAATCCGGATTTTTTGATTTTAATATCCATTTATTGTTGCTTATCCTTGTTATTTTATTTATATTAAGATAAGTTAGATTTCACTAAAAACAAGGACCGTTTCAATGAAAATTGCAATACTGAATACCGGCAATGAATTATTGCGCGGCACCACCGTCAATACCAACCTCAGTTTCATCGGCAGGGAACTCGCCGCCCTCGGCGAAGAACCCGACTGCAGCATCACCGTGCCGGACAACCCCGGAGACATGCGGGCGGCGCTCGAATCGCTGTTCTCCACGCATGATCTGGTGATCGTCACCGGCGGGCTCGGCCCGACCAGCGACGACCTGACCCGCGAAGTCGTCTGCGAACTGCTGGGCGAACCCCTGCGCGAAGACCACTCCCTCCGCCAGATGCTCGAAGAATACTGGAACGAGCGCCATCCGGACAGCGCGGGCCCCGATTTTTATTTTCGTCAGGCTCTGGTGCCGGTCAACGGCGCCGTCCTGAAAAACCGCAATGGCACCGCGCCAGGCTTGTGGATACCGGGACTCTACCACGGGCGCAGCGTTTTCGCCGCCCTGCTCCCCGGTCCACCGACGGAGCTTGAACCGATGGTCCACGACGAACTGCTGCCGCTCCTGCTGGCAATCCACGGCGAAAGCATCTGCACCGACAAATTCATGCTGGCCGACACGCCGGAACTCGCCGCCCAGGAATTCGTCGAAGCCGCTCTCCCCGCGCCATTGAAAGTCTCGTACAGCGCCTCGCCGGAAGGCACCCGGGTGTTCATCAGCGGCACCGATCCGGATAAAGTCTACGCCGCCACCAAACAGATCAAAGTCCACTTCGGACGCGCCGTGGTCGGCGCGCCGCACCTGGGGCTGGCCGAAGAACTCCTCGACCTCCTGACCGCCGCCCGGTGCAAGCTCGCCACCGCCGAATCGTGCACCGGCGGCCTGATCGGAGCGTCGTTCACCGACCAGGCGGGGGCTTCGGCGGTTTACGAGGGCGGCGTGATCTCCTATTCCAATGAAGTCAAGGTCCGCGAACTCGGAGTTTCAGGTAAATTACTGGAACAACACGGCGCCGTCAGCCCCGAATGCGCCCGCGCCATGGTTGAAGGCGCCTGCCGCCGCTTCAATACCGAAGCGGGTATCGCCGCCACCGGCATCGCCGGCCCCAGCGGCGGCACCCCCGACAAACCGGTAGGACTGGTTTACATTGCCGCCACCCTCAACGGACGGACGGAGGTCCGCCAACTACGCCTGCGCGGCAGCCGCGAACAGATCCGCCGCCGGACCGTGGCCAAAGCCATGAACCTGCTTCGCGAATTGCTGATCGGATAAGATAAAAAAGCCGGCGGCCCCGGAAACCAGGACCGCCGGCCAGCAAAGGGGTGTGGTTATATGGAATAATCGCTGGCGTGCTCGGAATCGTACTGAAACAGCTTCAGGATGCGCTCCTGCAGCCGTACCAGTTCCGGATCGCTCCGGCGCCGCGGGCGGGGAATGTCGATGGTCAAATGATTGCGGACCGTGCCGGGGCTCGGGGAAAAAACCAGAATCTCGTCCGAAAGGTAAACCGCCTCCTCCACATCGTGCGTCACCAGCACGATCGTGATACCGGACGACTGGAGAAGCTCCAGTAGATCTTCCTGCAGACGCTCCCGCGTCAGCGCGTCCACCGCTGCAAACGGTTCGTCCATGAGGATGATGCGGGGGCCGACCGACAGCGCCCGCGCCAACGCCAGCCGCTGCCTCATGCCGCCGGACAACTGCGACGGATATTTATTCAGGGAGGCTCCCAACCCGACCCGGTTGAGGTGGCGGATCGCCACCGCTTCCCGTTCATGCCGCGGGATGCCGCGGAGTTTCAGCGTAAATGTAACATTCTGCAGGGCGGTCATCCACGGAAAAACGGCGTAATCCTGCAGAATCATGGCGATATCGTGTTTCGGACGGTTGCGGAATATTCCGTTGACCAGCGGAGAGAGAAAACGGTATTTGCGGCGGTAAATCTCCATTTCCCGGCGGCTCGACGGCAGCGGCTCCAGCACTTTGACGCCGTTGATGTAAACTTCGCCTTCAGACGGAGCCTGAAGACCTCCCAGGATTTCAAGGAATGTCGATTTGCCGCATCCGGAAGGCCCCAGCAGGCTGACGATTTTACCGGCGGCAATGGAGAGCGACACCGACTGGAGGGCATAAAACCCCTCGGCAGTCCGGTCGTCATTGACGATGGAGAAAAATTTGCTGATGTGCTTTGCTTCTATCATCGCGTTTACCTCCCGCTTTTCCAGACGGCCAATTTCAGTTCCACGAACTTCAGGATCTCAATCAGGAACCAGCCGGCGAACCCCAGCACGATCATGCAGACCGCCATATTGGGAATCTGAAAAAATTCCTTCGCTTCAACCAGCAGATAACCGATGCCGCTGCGTCCGCCGTGCATCTCCGCGATGATCAGCATGACCAGCCCCATCGCGATCCCGGTTTTGATGCTCATGATAATCGCGCCGAAGGAATGCCAGAAGTAAATATGCAGGATCAGCGTCAGCTCGCTCGCGCCGAATACCCGCGCCGAAGCAAGATAGCGCGGGTCCGTATCCTTCACCGCCTGATAGGTGTTGAACAGAATCGGGTAAAAAGCCCCGAGGAAAATCAGAAAGGTCTGCATCGGCAGCCCGACTCCGAGCACAATGATCGTCATCGGAACCCACGCCGGAGGCGGCACCGGCGACAAAAGCTGAAAAAACGGCAGCGAGTGTTTGCGGATAAACACGTTCCAACCCATCAAAACGCCGATGGGAATCGCCAGTACGATCGCCAGCAGCATCCCCAGCCCGAAACGCCCCATGCTGAGGGCAAAATGCAGCGCCAGCCCCTTGTGAATCAGCATGTCCCAGAACGCCGCGCCGACATCGACCGGCGTAGGCACCAGAGTACGGGGAACGACGCCGCAACGGGGCAGCACCTCCCAGAGAATCAGGAGCGGAATGAATACGGTCAGGAATTCGCGCGACAAAAGACTGCCGAAGGAGTTTTTCAGGAGCCGTGCGGCATCCCGGAGCCAGTATCGTGTTTTTTGGGTTTCATAAGAGTTCATATCGTTCCAATCGTCAGATGGTTGCAGTATATCATCAATGTTTCTCGTGCCGGTGCGCGGCGAACAACTCGATCAGCTCCTCGCCGGCCCGTTGAAAAGTGCCGACCGGAAACGCGTCCAGTTGTTCCGCCGGAATACCGGTGGCACCGGAAACCGCCTGCCGCAATTGCGCCGGAGACCGTTTTTCCGCCTCCTCCAGAAGCCGCAGGAACCGTTCCGCGGCGCGGACCTGTTCTTTGCGCGCCAGCAGGATGAATTCCGTCTGGTCGATGGTCGGCGGACAACATTCGTCACCGGCTTCGACGTCCCATTTCTGGTAGAGAATCGAATGTCCGGCAGGAAGCGCCAGCGCGGCATACGCTCCCTTGACGACGGCGGCGTCCGCCTTCCCGGCTTCCAACGCCGGAATCATCGTCTCGAACGGCATATAGCGCAGTTTCAGCTTGTCCGCGTCAAGTCCGGCCCGGGCGGCGTCCTGCAGAAATGCCCGCAGCAACCGGCAGGTTTCCGAGGACGCCGCGACCGGGTGGCCGGAAAGTTCATTGAGGCGCAGCGACAATCCTTTGCGCAGGATCACCGTCGCTCCATAAGGATACGTGACTTTGCCGATCACTTCCAGCTTGCGGAAGCCCGGCAGCGACGACAGCCCTTTCAGTTTGGCGGGTTCGATGAACCCGGCGTCGATATCCCCGGACAACAGGGCATAACCGACATCCGCCGGACTCCCGAACTTTTTCAGCGACAGGGCTTTTCCGCCTTCCGGCGTGGCCGCCGCCGCGTAGAGGGAAGCGGTCAGCGGACTGCCGCTGTGACCGACGTCAACCGGGCGTTCCGCCTTTTCCGGAGACGGGCCGCACGCCGTCAACACCAGCGCCGTCAGCGCCGCCCCGAAAAACGGGAATGGAATTGTCCGCTTCCGCGTTGTGAACATCTCGCCCTCCTTACAGGCCGCCGCCCAGGGTCAGTTCCAGGTAATGCCGCGAAATTCCGCCGCATACAGTTTGTCGCCCGGGTTTTCCCGGATATTGCCGAGCTTAATCAGCTCGTCGGCCAATCCGGAAAGGCCCGGTTTGTCGATGGCGGTCCGGAATTTGAGCCGGTCATTGCCGAATTTGATCGCATCCACCGGCGCGCCGGTGTACTTGGCGGAAATCTCCACAACCTGGTCATCCGTGGGATTGGCCAGAATAATCGCATTGGCCTCGGAAACTGCCTGAATGAAGTGTTTCAGAGTGTCGGCATTGGAAGCCAGGAACGCATTCCGCGCATTGATCGTCCGGCAGGGGATATCGGACGACGCATCCCGGAACAATACCTTGAATCCTTTCAGTTCGGCAATGCTGACCTGCGGTTCTTCCAGAATGGCGCCGTCTACTTTTCCGGCTTCCAGCGCAGTCAGGGCGGGGCCGCCTGCCAGCTTCTGGAGATTGAATTTCGCTCCGGTGTCGCGGGCTTTGACGGTGATCGAGATCACCGCTTCGCAGGTGGGGGAGATTCCGGCGATATTCTTGCCGTTCAGGTCGGCGAAGGACTGAATCTTTGAATCTTTCGGAACCACCAGCACCGAGGTGCACGGCTTTTTCACCTGGGAAATGATCTTGAGCGGCGCGCCGTTGGCAATGGCGGCGATGGCCACGGTCGGGCACGACCAGAAAACATCCGCCTGCCCGGATACCACCAGGTCGCGGGCTCCGGCATTGTCGTTCACGGGAATGATTTCCACGTCAAGGTTGTGTTTCTTGAAAAGCCCGAGCTCCTTTGCCACATAAAGGTTGAGGTGATGGGTCGTTTTCGCGTCGGCGACCACGACTTTCCGCGGTGCTTTTTCATGAGCGGACAGCGCCGGGGCGCCTCCGATTGCAATCAGCAGGCCGAGAGCGGCTGCGTTCCATATTTTTTTTCCGTTCAACATAAATGATGGTTCCTTTGGGGTTGGTTGATGTATTGGTTGTTTTCCGGTTCGGGATTGCCTTGCGGGGGCCGTTTTTCGCCTTGCCTGCCTTCTCCGGGTTTACGCCGAATAATGAAATATATTGCGATTACTCTTAATGATTTCTTTATTTCGAATCATGCAATGGAATTTTTTGTCTGTTTCCCCGGCATGCTTATTACTATAAACGAAAAAAACAAATAATCAATACCGAAATAGTATTTTTATTTAAATTTCCATAAAATGATTTTATTTCATTTAAAATAAACAAATTAGAAATACGAAAAACAACAAAAACATCCAAATACCATAAATTAAACAACTAAATAAGTAGTCTTTATTGGCAAAAAAACACCGATATTGTTCCCTTCATAACAGAAGCATGACAAAGAGAAGAAAAATTCCCGGGTTTAATCCGGGAGCGTAAGATTCATACTGCCGGTCTTGTAACCGTCAAGGTCCAGCGAAACATACGTAAAACCGAGCGCATGGAAACAGGATGAAATCCGCTCCCGGTTTTCCGGTTCCGCCAGGCGGCCGATCTGCTCCGGCAGGACCTCGATGCGGGCAACGGTTCCGTGAATCCGCACCCGCACCTGATAAAACCCCAGATCCAGCAGCAACTGTTCCGCCTTGTCGATCATGCCCAGTTTTTCCCGGGTTATTTTCTCACCGTAAACAAAACGGCTGGACAGACACGCAAAACTCTGCTTGTCCCACGTCGGCAGATTCAAGCGCCGGGAAAGGACGCGGATTTCCTGCTTGGTCAACCCGGCATGCCGCAACGGGCTCCGGATGCCAAGCTCGGAAACCGCGATCAGGCCCGGACGGTAATCGCCATTGTCGTCGATGTTCGATCCTTCCGCGATTTCATCGATGCCATGCAGGCGCGCCACCTCCCGGATTTTTTCGAACAGCTCACGCTTGCAGAGATAGCACCGGTTTTTCGGGTTGTCACTGAAACCCTCCACATCCAGCTCCTCGCTGTCCACGATGATATGACGGATTCCCTCCCGGCGGCAGAACGCTTTCGCCTCATTCAGCTCCCGTTCCGGGAATGAACAGGACCGGGCAGTTACAGCAATCACCCGGTCCCCCAGAACGTCACGTGCGCATTTCAGCAGAAAAGTGGAATCGACTCCCCCGGAGAATGCCACGGCCAAACCGCCGAACTCCCGCAGGTATTCACTCAGAATATCATATTTCCGTTGCTGCATCAAATAGCTCCGCCGATAGATTCCGCCGCCATGCCGCGCGCAACATTGACCGACAGTATTTTCATATTTCCAGCCCCAGCAATAACGCCGCAATGCTGTTTGCCTGCATCGAGGCCGCAATACCGACCCGGGGCGAAATCGGAAAAGGCCCATTCACCGGATCAGTACCGGTACGGCCATCACCGACCAGGACCAGATTCCGACCGAGCCGACGGGCGCGGATATCATTGGACTTACCCCAGCCGCCGAGGCCGCTCACCGAAACGATCTGCTTGTCGCCGGGCAGCAGACTCGACAGGAGCATCTGCTTGGCGTCCGCTCGGTCGAAAGCCTCCGCCACAATGGGGCATCGGGCAAAAATCCCGTGGATATTGTCGGGCGTCAGACGGATGTTGTGGATTTCCAGCTCCAGGTCCGGCTCGATACGCAAGAGGTTCTCGCGCAGCGCTTCGACCTTTGGCCTGCCCACCTGGTCGGCGAAGAAAAATTGCCGGTTCAGATTTCCGGCCGCCACCACATCGAAATCCACGATCACCAACCGCCGCACCCCGGCCCGGACCAAATGCATCGCGCAATTCGATCCCAGGCCGCCGGCGCCGGCGATGCCGATCCGGGCGTTTTCGAGAATCTCTTTTTCCCCGGCATTCAAATACGGATTGGCCGCCATGATCAGCCTCCCGGTACAATCTGGTAGAGATTGACTTGATCACCCTCCTGAAGCTCCACTTCGTTCAAAGCCGTGGAATCGGAGCTTAACACCCGGTCGTTGACCTCGATCAGGAACAACCGGGCCTCAATTCCTTTTTCCCGCAAAAATCCGGCGAGATCGGGGGCCGAAGTCTCCGTCGCACCGCCCTGATAAATGATTTTCACTTGCGATATCCTTGTTCTTGGCAATATTAACGGCCGTGAGCCTTATTCTTCGAACAGCCAGGTGGAGAGATAGCGTTCGCCGGTATCCGGCAGCAACGCGACGATCCGCTTTCCGGCGAATTCCGGCTGCTTGCTCAATTCCAGCGCCACGAACAACGCCGCGCCGGACGAAATCCCGACCAGCAACCCTTCCCGTTTCGCGGCCGCCCGGGCCGTTTTGCCCGCATCTTCCGCCGACACCGGAAGCACCTTGTCGATAATCGCCGTATTCAGCACCGCCGGGACAAAACCGGCCCCGATGCCCTGAATCTTGTGCGGCCCCGGCTTGCCGCCCGAAAGCACCGGGCTCTGATCCGGTTCGACAGCATAAATCTTCACCGCGGGATTGCGCTGTTTAAGCACTTCCCCTACCCCGGTCAGGGTTCCGCCCGTTCCGACCCCGGCAACAAAAGCATCCACTTTACCGTCCGTATCGCGCCAGACTTCTTCCGCCGTATAGGCGCGGTGATAAGCCGGGTTGGCCTGATTTTCAAACTGCTGGGGAATGATGGAACCGGGATTGGCGGCACGAACTTCCTCCGCCTTGGCGATCGCCCCTTTCATCCCGGCCGCGCCGTCAGTCAACACCAGTTCCGCACCGTAAGCCGCGAGCAGCTTGCGCCGTTCAATACTCATGGTTTCCGGCATGGTCAGGATCAGGCGATATCCTTTGACCGCCGCCACCAGCGCCAGGCCGATACCGGTATTGCCGCTGGTCGGCTCGACAATCAGTCCGCCGGGCTTCAGGGCGCCGCTTTTTTCCGCGGCTTCGACCATCGCCAGGGCGATACGGTCCTTGACCGAACTGGCGGGATTGAACGATTCCACTTTTACCAACACTTCAGCCTGTCCTTCGTTCAATTTATTGATACGAATCAGGGGGGTGTTGCCGATTTTTTCCAGAATACTGTTGGCGATGCTGCTCATAGCATACCTCCTCAGGTTATTAAATAAAGACTACTGCCGTTATCGCATTAATGGCATAAAATAGCTCCCTCCACCTGATTTGTCAAGCGATTTTCAAGAAAATCTACAAAAAAAGTAGATTTATGAAAAAATTCGTTTTTTCGCTTGAAAATCAGAATATAAGCAGGTATCTTATACAACAGACATGCCCCGCAAGGCACCGCCTGACGGATACATTCACCTAAAAGGTAGAGTTTAACCGAAAATCAACAACGGAAAGAACGATGAAAATCTCGACGAAAGGAAGATACGGCCTTCGGATTCTGCTGGACCTTGCCGTCCATGACGACGGCGCGCCGCGGCTGATTCGCGACTGGGACATGCGCGGCATACCTTTGCCGCCGAGCCTTCCCAACATTTTTTTGTAG
>ENA-UOOK01000196-UOOK01000196.1-fermentation-metagenome-genome-assembly--contig:-NODE-196-length-76616-cov-5.796071_pt1 | contig 76616 bp, 78 predicted proteins | sample MGYA00245777_ERZ724023 | MGnify/ENA primary metagenome ERZ724023 (study PRJEB28704, sample SAMN03018312) | fermentation metagenome | biome: anthropogenic terrestrial biome; feature: soil; material...
AATGGCGGTCTAAAAGTGTCCAATAGTGGCGGGATAAAATTGTCCACCTGCCAATCCCTGGAATTGAAACCCAGGGTCATGCAGATGATAGATGTGGAGGAGTTCCTCATGGCGAGAGTGCGAGCGCATGCGCGGGCGAGGGGGAGAATGCTGCGGATCCTGACCTTTGATGGACTCCGATCTGGATGCCTGTAATTAACCAGATAGAATTTCAATTATCTTCTGGAGAGCGGCATCGATTTTATCTGATTTGAGGTGGCCTGCAGAGAATTCTATCATCTCCATCCAGCTCTGCCAGTACGAGTGCGGGACGTCTCTTTGATCCAGTCAAATCCGAAAAGGGAAAAGGCAGGACAACCACATCTCCTCTTACAAATCTTTCCAAGTTTCATCCTCCTCTGGGCTAAGCCATTCCCTTGCCAAAACGGATTCGCTCAGCAATGCCGTCTCCATTCTTTTCTTTGATGCTTTTTCCTTCAAGAAATGAATAAAATCAAGTATCTCTTCGAGATAGGGCTCAGGGATGAGCTCAATCTCCTTTTGAATCAATTCCTTTGTCTTCATCTCAATGATGCTATCTGTCGAAGAAGGGTAATAGATTTTTTGCCGGCCAGAATAATCCTCGGTTATATTGCTCATAGAACGCACTGCCCGCAATCCTGGCTGCCGCACTCGATGTTCTTTATCTTCCAGCGCAAGGCCCACAGCTTTATGCTCTTGATGACCTCGATCATCTCCAGGCCGCTCTCGGTGAGGGTGTACTCGCTCTTCAGGGGAAAGGCCTCGATGTCCATCTTCTTCTCCACCAGCCCCTCCCGCTCCAATTCCTTGAGCCGAACGGATAGAACCTTCTGGGTGATCCCTGCCAGACAGCCCTTCAACTCAGAGAACCGCCTGGTGTGCCCCTCTCCCTTGTAGAGCTCCAAGAGTATTAGCATGGTCCATTTTCTGGCAATATACTTCACAGTCTGGTTCACTGTGCATCCTTCTTGCATGGTATACTCAGGGAAACTTTCGAGGTTATATACTTTAGTATCATTAGTATACTAGTTGTGAGGCAATAAAAAATGGCAGCTACTGAGAAACTGGACATGTTCTGCTACCAGTGCTCCCAGACCGCTCGGGGCACCGGCTGCACAGTGAAAGGAGTATGTGGAAAGGAACCGATCGTCGCCCGGCTGCAGGATAACCTGCTCTTCGCCATCAAGGGCATCAGCGCCTATCTCTATCATGCCCGGGAACTGGGCTACAGCGACCCGGAGGTGGACGCATTCATCGAGAGGGGCTTTTTCTCCACACTGACCAATGTGAACTTCGACCCGGCTGAGTTCCTCAATCTGGCAGTGAAAGCGGGGGAGATGAATATCAGGACCATGAAGCTGCTCAAGCAGGCGCACATCGAGAGGTTCGGCGAGCCCACGCCCACCAAGGTGAGGACGGGAACGGTAAAGGGCCACGGCATCATTATCACCGGCCACGACATGAACGCCCTGGATAAGCTCTTGCAGCAGGTGGAGGGCACAGATGTATTCGTCTACACCCACTCCGAAATGCTCCCCGCCCACGGCTATCCGGGCTTGAGAAAGTACAAGAACCTGGCAGGCAACCTGGGAAAAGCCTGGTTTGACCAAAAGAAGCTCTTCGCCCAGTATCCCATGGCCCTCCTGGGCACCTCCAACTGCTTCCTTCCTCCGCGTGAGGAGTACATCGACCGCATGTTCTCCACCGGGCCGGTCTACCTGCCGGGGGTCAAGCACATCGATGGATACGACTACTCCGAGGTTATCGCTCGAGCTCGAGAGCTGCCGGAGCTCCCAGACGCTCCGGGAGAGTATGAGCTGACCACCGGCTTTTCCACCTCCGTTCTCCTCTCCCACGCCGCCAAGATCAAGGAACTGGTGGAGAAGGGCAAGATCAAGAGGTTCTTCTTAGTGGGCGGCTGCGATGCTCCCCTGAAGAAGTCCGACTACTACCGGGAGCTGGTGCAAAAGCTGCCCCAGGATGTAGTGGTCCTCACCTTAGCCTGCGGCAAGTTCCGCTTCAATGACCTGGATCTAGGGGATATCGAGGGCATCCCCCGCTTGATTGATCTCGGGCAGTGCAACGATGCCATCGTCGCCCTGGAGGTGGCCGGAGCTCTGGCCGATCTCTTCGGAGTGGGGGTCAATGACCTGCCCTTGACACTGGTGATAAGCTGGATGGAGCAGAAGGCGGTGGCCATTCTCTGGTCCTTATTGGCATTGGGAATCAAAGGGATCTGGTTGGGCCCCATCGTCCCCGGATGGATCAATGATGATATGCTCAAGATCCTGGTGGACCAGTACGACATCCGGCTGATCAGCACTCCGGATGAGGACATTAAGAAGATGATGGGGTAGATGATCGGGAGTCGCAATGGTAAAGAGAAATATCATCAAGATCGATGAGTCACTCTGCAATGGCTGCGGCAGCTGCGCTATCGCCTGCTCAGAGGGAGCGATAGAAATGGTGGATGGCAAAGCGCGGGTGGTAAGAGAATCGTTTTGCGACGGCCTGGGGGCATGCATTGGCGAGTGTCCAACCGGGGCTTTGACCATTGAGCGAAGAGATGCAGAAGCATTCGATGAGAAGGCAGCCGTGGAGCATCTGCAGCAATCCAAAGCTGCTGGCAGCGCTCTCGCCGAAAATAGGGCAAAACAAGAGGGCGAATCGGGTCCAGTAGCCCCCTGCGTCCTCCCAATTCATCAACCACAGAGATCGAGTATGGGGGCAGGAGAGGGACCAGGACAGCATTCAAACAAGCTCGGCCCCTCCTCCCAGCTCTCCAGCTGGCCTATCCAGATGCGTCTGGCCCACACCGATGCCCCCTACTTCAAGGACGCCAGTCTGCTGATAGCCGCGGACTGCTCGGCATTTGCCTGTCCCGTCATCTCCGAGTTCATCCGAAAAAAGGTGGTTCTCATCGGCTGCCCGAAGCTGGATCAGAGCGAGCCCTTCATCTCTAAATTGGCGGAGATCCTCAATTCGAATGAGATCCGGGATATAGCCGTCCTCAGGATGGAGGTTCCCTGCTGCTACCATATCATTAACCTGGTGGAGCAGGCAATGAAGAGGTCAGGAAAGAATATCCCCCTCGATCATTTCATATGCATGATCGACGGGAAGGTAGTAAACGATACAGGAATGGTGAGAAGATGAAGCTGGCGGTATACTACAGTGGCGACTTCGGCAGCCGGGTGGTTGGAAACCTGGTGAACTTCTCAGGGTTCTGCATCTCCTGCGCAGACGCCTGCACCGAATGCCGGAACGTTGCCCCGGACCTGGCAAAAGATATTGTGGCATTGGTGGAGATGCCAGATCCATCGACTTATGGGGATTTCATAGATGATGTAGAGCCCTTGCTCCCTCAAGATATACCCAAGGTGGATCTGGTCATTGTGATCAATGTCCATCCCGATATCCTCTACGGCCTGCTCCCCAAGTTCAAAGAGGCTGGGGTCAAAGCGATCATCGGCGGATCGGAATCTCCGAAGGAGATGCCTTTGGGGCAGAGAAGACAGGTGGAGGAGAAGGCAGCGGAGCTGGGGATGGAGGCGGCCTTTGCCAAGCCGTTTTGCGCTCTCGCTCCCGATCCAAATAAGCCCATCATCGCTCAGTTCCTGAAAGAGGCGAGAATTGGCAACCCAGTGATAGAGTTTTCCGTACAGGGCAGCAGAGAGGGGAAGGAGGTGATCATGGGGGCCAATGTCGTGCGAAGCGCCCCCTGCGGATCCACCTGGTTTGTGGCCAAGAAGATGCTGGGCCTGGAGACCGATCAGCCCGACCTGAGGGAGAGGATATCCGAGGCTCACCATTCCTATCCCTGCACCGGCTCTATGGAGAGGGATGCAGAGCTTGGAGACACTGTGCTGCATGTGGGCGGCTATATCATACGCGATGCAGTGGAGGGGGGGCTGAAGAAGGCAAGCAAGCTGCCTAGATCCAAGCTGCCCAAGCCAGGCAGCTCAATTGTAATCTAGAGATCGATCAGCGCTGTGAGCCAGTCCGCTCCGCCAGCAGGAACCGGCTCCAGCTCTCCAGTTGATTTGTTTAAGGCGTAGCCTGAAGGCACGCCGCCCCAGCTCCATAGCCCTCCGTTCTGTCCTCTAACCTGATCCAGCGATTCATTCTCGCTACTGGTCTGGTCAATGGTTAGATTTGCCACCGTCTGATTCTCTGTCCTGCTGTTCATGCCATCCAGTATCGCTTTGCCCGCGCTTCCATCCAGCTTCATGGGAGCTGCCAGGCAGCCCGCACCTAAAAGCAGGAAAGCCAACAAGTATATCACCAGTTTTTTCATATCAACCACACCTCATCGTTCGGCCTCGGAGGCGCTCATTCTGCTCTGAGCGCCTCGATCGGATCGAGCTTTGCCGCTTTATTCGCCGGATAATAACCGGCAATGGTGGTGGTTAGGACGCCGAACAGAACGCCCAATACTATCGACTCGGGGGTTATGGACGATGGCAGCCCGGCCAGAGAGCCTATGAGAAGAGATGTTCCCATCCCTAGTATTATTCCTATCAGGCTTGAGACCATTCCTAAGACCCCTGCCTCCAGCAGATACTGCCTGCGAATGTCCTCTACCGTCGCCCCCAGGGCGAGCATGGTCCCAATCTCCCTGATCCTCTCCTTTACGGTGAGCATCATCACATTGGCGATGCCGATTCCCCCCACCAGCAGTGATATGGCCCCGATTCCCGCCAGGGCGTACTTGATCATGGAGAGGGTGCTCATCAGGGTGCTGAGCATATCCCGGGCGGTGGTGGCATCATAAGCCTCGTCCTTATGGTAGCGACGAAGGTCGTTTATGATCCTCTCGATTATATAATCCGCCTGATCGGGATCGGAGACTGTGACCTGAAAGGTCTGATAGTAGTAGTTCTCCTCATCCAAGAGCTCTTCCATGGCTTTATGAGTGACATACATGGCATTGTCAGCGCTATCTCCCATACCGCCGCCAAAGCCCGACTCCTCCTCTTCCTCCAGCACCCCTACCACAGTGAAGTCCATGGGCTGGTCACGATAGTACAGTCGGATCTTGTTCCCTGGAGTGACCTTCATGCGAAACATCACCTGGGATATGCCATTGCCTATCACTATCGACCTGTAATCCGAGCCCGAGAGCCACCTGCCCTGTGCCACCTTTTCCTTCAGATCCTGCTCTTTGTCCGGGTCCACCCCGGTGAGGCTGCCGGAGCTGTTAGTGTTCCTGAAGGAGATCACCACGCTGGCCCCTGTCTGTGGTGCGACATTCTTGACCCCCACAACGTTCTCTAAAACCTTGGTGTCCTTATCAGTGAACTTAGCGGGCTCAGCAGCATTTCGGCTTCCTGGCTCCCCGTCCGGCCCGCCAAAGCGAGCGCTGCCTGGAATTACATGGATCACATCCAGGTCCAAGGTGGAGAACTGGCTGGAGACACCAGAGTATAGCCCCTCCCCCACGGAGAGCATCACCACAATCGCCAAGACGCCGATGATTATTCCCAGGGAGGACATGAGCGTCTTGAAGCGATCGCTTCTGAATCCCAGGGAGATGAACTCCAGCATATCCTGCAGTCTCATTCTCGCCACCCAACAAGGCTCAGGCTCATTTCAGATCCTTCAAGATGACCCCTTTCCCCCATCGCCATTCTTCGAGAGCCTCTTTTTTCGGTAGAGGTAGCCCCCAGCAGCCAAAAGGACCAGGGCACCAATGGCCATGAGCAGGAGATTGTTGTTCGGCCGGTCAGCTTGCAGAGGCGGGGTGTAAGTGGCGATGTAAGGCTCTGACTCATGCCAGGTATCGCCGTTCTTGAACTCAGCCACAAAGCTGACATTGGAGGGATTTCGGGCACTCTTCCCCAGATCGGTGTACTCCACACCAAAACTGATGGTGAAGACCTCATCCGGGTCCATCGTGCCGATATAGTACCTCTCCGGGGAGAACCTCATTCCCTGGGCTGAGGGCACTATGGTCACGGCGTTGAGGGTGTTCTCCCTGGGGTTGGCCACATTCAGGTTAACGGTGGCCTTGGAAGGGGTCGTGGATGGAGAGGAAGAGGTTGAGTCGATGATGGCCATGCTCACCGCAGAAGGATCGACCTTGATCGGAATATTGCGGTTGATGGTGATCATATCGTAGCCCCCCAGAACTGTAAAATCAAGAAGGGTAGTGCCGGCGCTCACGTTCTCCCGTGCCCTGACCTTATAGAATACGGTGATTTGATCGTTCGGACCGACCATTCCCAGGTCATAGCGATAGGGATCGATGACCTCCAGCTCAGAGGTGCCCTGGAGCAGTGTACGATTGATGGGAGTGGATAATAGGACATTTGAGGAGAGGCTTGAGACCCCTGCATCCTTTCCTACGCCGTAGGCTGCTGCTCCGTTCTGCATCTGAATGGCTAAAATCGCCTCATCCCCGGGCATGAGCACTGCGGGAGTGGTACTGCTCTGGATATTCACTGGCATGCGATACTCATATCCTCCTGCCAGGCCCGTTATCAGAAGCGCCAAAATGATGATTAGTATTCTCTTCATCTAGCAATTCTCCAAAATTCGTCCGTCTCTGAGCCGGATGACCCGGCTGCAGTTCTCAGTTATCTCCGGATTGTGGGTGACCATGATGATCGTTCTGCCCTCCTCATGCAACTGGTTGAGGATTTTCATGACCTCATCGCTATTCTTGAGGTCCAGGTTGCCCGTGGGCTCATCGGCTATTATGATCTGGGGATCGTTGGCAAGAGCTCTGGCTATCGCCACCCTTTGCCGCTCCCCGCCAGAGATGTTCTGGGGGCCGAAGTCCGCCCGGTGGGCGACATTTATGCTCTCCAAGAGCTTCATGGCCCTCTCTCGTCTCACCCCGCGGGGGACTCCGCGCAGCATCATGGGAATTTCCACATTCTGCAGGACCGATATCCGGGCGATGAGGTTGAAGGTCTGGAAGATGAAACCCATCTCCTCCCGCCTGATTCTGGCCAGCTCCTCGTTCGGCGTCCGGCTGATATCCTTGCCCAGCAGTAAAAAGCGGCCGCTAGTGGGCCGGTCCAGGCAGCCGATGATGTTCAGCAGGGTGGACTTGCCGCTGCCAGAGGGCCCCATCAGGGCCACGAACTCCCCATTCTCTATCTCCAGATCTATGCCTTTCAAAACAGGATATTCGCTCCTGCCGATGAGATAGGTCTTACGGATGTCCTTCAGCTCTATAAGTACAGGAATGGCACTCAGCTCTCTCTTATCTTTTTTATCTTCATATATTTTCCGTTAGCCTGTCAGGCTGCCCCTTTTAGAAGCCCGGTTGAGCATTTCATTGCTGGCCATGCCCTCCGACCGATCGGCTTTAGGAATCGTCCAGACGGGCAGGCCGTGATTGTTCCGGGTCAGGATGAAACCCAAGCGTCTCAGCTCCATTCTGGCCTCCTGAGGGCTCAATCCGCAGGCCTGGGCCACGCGCTTCAGTTCGCCCCGATCGAGGATCTGGCCCCTCAGACATGGTTTATGCTTTAAGTATTCTCTGATCGCTCTCATTATCTGGCTCCTTTATCAATCAGGTGCTCTGCCTGTGCAGTGGATCAAACCGGGATGGAACGATATTTAAAAAGAGAGCAGAACGAACTCGCTCATCAGGAGAGGGTCTGGCAAGAGATCCCTTGGAGAAGGTTCTGTTTGGGAATTGGAGAGGCGAGATGGTTCGGTTCAAATCCTCTTACCAGATCGGGAATACGCAGTTTTTATGAGAGGTCGATGTATTTTTTGAACGAGATCTATCCATCACACAAAGGACACAAAGACCGCACCAAAGGATTATTGGGCTATCAAGAACTGGATTAACCTTTGCGAGGCCTTTGTGATCTTTGTGCTCTATATGGCTAAAATCCGTTATCTGTAATCCAATCAAACCGATCTACGACGAGTATAAACCAGGCTCCTCGCTATGTGGTATGGGTGAACTTTGAGGAACAAAGGTTCTCCAGCGCCTTAATCCCATAATCGTTTAGTCAGTGATAGCTCCTGAGATCCTTATCGCGGTCTCAGTTACCACTACGAAGCGACCGGATAGATCCGATTCATCCAGGGAAAGGACCTTTTTCATCATCGAGATCTTATCGGATGGGCCACAATAAGCGCTGCGAAGCAATATAATCCCGCGATGAGGCAATTTCATTCGAAAGATCATATCTCCAAAATCCTTATCCATGGTTACTACTATGCGCCCTTCTGTGCAGGCTTTTTCAAGGATGCGTTCGTCTTCCCACCCCCGGCAATCCTCGTAAGCAGAAGATGCATCATGATTATTTTCGCGCAGCCAGCGCACGACAGAAGGTCCCACACACTCATCCACCAGGAATCGCATCTAAACGGCCTCAGCGCCGAGGGGAACAAAAGAGGCATCCTGCAGGCTCTTAGAGGCAAAGAGGAGACAGGCATAGATGTCGTCCTTTGCCAGGCCGGGATATTCTTCCAGAATCGCCTCCATACTGATGCCATGAGCCAGGAGTCCAAGGATGTACTCCACTGTAAGTCTTGTACCTCTGATGACAGGTTTGCCCACCATTATCTTGGGGTTTATGGTTATCCTTTCCAACAGCTCTTCGTTGTTCACAATGATGCTATTTGATGCTCTTTTGATATAAATGTAAGGACAGACAAAAATATGCTGATCGCTTGCCATAAACTCTGATCATCAGCGAGCATTCAGAGAGGGAAAATATTAATAAACGGAGAAAATCAGGCCCCAGCCCGGATCGCCTCCCTCCCCGCGGCCAGGGCTTCCTCCAGCCTCTCTGTATCCGGCCCGCCGCCCTGGGCCAGCTGGGGCCTGCCGCCGCCCCCGCCGCCCAGGACTTTGGCTGCTGCCTTGATTATGCTCCCCGCCTTGACGCCCTTTGAGAGGCCAGACTGGCCCACGGCTGCTACCAGCTTTCCGGTCTTCGAACCCAGCAGGGCCACGCAGTCCTCTTCTGCCAGTAGAGCCGCGGCCTTGAGCAGCTCATCGATATCCGCATTGCCCATCTTCTGCACAATGACCCGCAGGCCGTCTATGGTCTCCGCCTCGGAGACCAGGGTCTTCAGCCTGGCAGCAGCCAAATCCTCTTTCAGCCGCTCGATCTCCTTTTGCTGCTCCTTCCACTCCTCGAAGAACCTCTCCGCAGTCCGGGGGAGCTGCTCATTTGGCACCCGCAGGATGCCTGCCGCACCGGCCAGCAGGTCGTCCCTGGCCTGAGACGCTCGCACAGCCGCCTCTCCGGCAGCAAACTCTATCCTCTCCACCCCGTCCTGGACTCTCTCCGCCCTCAGGATCTTGATCATCCCGATCATGCCGGTATTGGTGACATGAGTCCCTGCGCAGGCCTCAATGTCGCTTCCCACCCGCACCACCCGGATGAGCTTCCCCGGCGGCACACCGCCCTGGTAGAGCTCGAAGCCGAAGAGCTTCTCCGCCTCGGTGCGGGGGAGAAACTGGGTGTCCACCGGGACCAGCTCCATCACCCTGCGGTTGGCCTCCAGCTCTATCGCCTTCAGCTCAGCATCGGTGATCCTCTTGAAGTGAGATATATCCAGCCGGGCCCGGTCCTCGCTCTTCTGGGCCCCCGCCTGCCATATGTGCTTGCCCAATACCCTTTTGGCCGAGTCGTGTACCAGGTGCGTGGCGGTATGATGCCGGGCATGGGCCAGACGGCGAAGCATGTCCACCTTTCCCTTAACGCGATCCCCTTTGGCCAGGCAGCCGGGCTCGGCCAGCTTATGCAAGACCACATCCCCTGACTTCTGGACGTCTGTTACCTGGAACAGCTGCCCATCCTTCTCCAGGGTGCCATGATCAGCAGGCTGGCCTCCACCCTCCGGGTAGAGAAGCGTCCGGTCCAGGATGGCCGCCCCCTCCACCACATCCAGAACTTCTGCATCGAACTCCTGCTCGAATGGATTCTCATAGAAGAGCAGCTCCGTCTTGCCCGGTATGGGAGGCTTTTTCTCCTCCACCGGCTCCGCCCGGATGTGCTTTTTCGCAACCAGTGAATAGAAGTTGTCCGGCAGCTCCACCTGAGCTCCCATCTGCACCGCTGCCTCGCGGGCGATCTCCGGAGGGATGCCGTGCGTATCATAGAGGGCGATCATCTCCGAGAGGGGCACAGGCTCATTCTTCTTCAGATAGCTCTCCGCCGTCTTTCGGACCAGACGCATGCCCTTCTCCAGGGTCTCGGCATACTTCTGCTCCTCCTGGTCCAGGATCTCCCTGATGGTAGCGAAAGACTCCTCCCAGTCTGGATAATCCAGGCGTGAGATCTGAAGCTGGACCAGGTCGGCCAGGGGCAGCCGCAGGCCCAGCTCTTTCATCAGCCGCAGAGTGCGGCGAATTACCAGCCGGGAGAGGTAGCCGCCCTTAACATTGGAGGGGATGATACCGTCCCCCAGCATATAGGCCAGGCAGCGGGTGTGATCGACCACCGCATAGACCCGCTCCATGGGAAGAATGGCCTTCTCCAGCCGCTCGGGATCAATGCCTATGCTGCCTGCGATCTTCGCCCGCAGGTCAGACATACTGTACTCGTCCAGGTCCACCATTCCAGCCAGGCGGGCGTTCTGGGCGAAGATCTCCGCATACTCCGGGTCATCCAGGTTGTGCTCTACGCCCGCCAGGTCTGCCACCTGCCTGACCAGGTCAGGGAATATGGCGTCATAGATGGTGGGAGCACCATTGGAGGCCCAGACGAACCTCTCCAGGCCGTAGCCGGTGTCAACGATATAGTTTTTCATCTTCTCATAGCGCTCGCCCTTGATCTCGACAGCGCCCGCAGGCGCGGCCACCAGATCCATGAACACCAGGGTGGCCAGCTCCAGGCCGCCCACCATAACCTCCACGCTCGGCCCGGCGTTCCCCCCACCCGCCCAGGGATTCTCCTTGTAGGTGACCGCCAGAGGATCCATCCCCAGGCCAACGAGCAGCTCGTCACAAAGCCGCACAGTCCGGTCCTTCCAGTAGATCTCCTTATCGGGGGTGTTGAATACGTGGTGGGCCATCATCTCAAAGGTGGTGAGATGCCGCCCGCTCCGCCCCACTGAATCCAGGTCGTCTAAACGGATGCAGGGCTGGCTGATGGTCAGCGGATTGGCTGGCGGCGGTACCTGCCCTGAGGTAACAAAAGGCTGAAAATCGGCGATGGAAGCAATGGTCAGATATATGTCATCTCGCCACCTGGCCGCCACCGGATACCTCTTGATCCGGGTATGTCCCCGGGCCTCGAAGAAGCCCAGGTAGTGCTCGCGCATTTCATCCAGGCTATGCTGGCGCTTGAATATGGGAGAGCCAATGAAGGTATAGGGATCACAGGGCGGATCACCGCAGGTATTCCTGCTCCCGTCCCTTGTCCAGAAGAATTTACCGCATTTCTCGCACTTCTTATGATGGAATCCTTCCTCAATGAAGAAGTCCAATCGATATTCGTCCTCGGTGAACATGGCACATCAGCTTTTGCCGGGAGAAGGACGAGGATTGCTAAAAGGTTTTCCAAATGGCCAGACGTTGCTGACCATCAGAATAATCTCTTAAATCTCGCCTCTAGTTCACCCTCATGACCTTCAGCAGGGAGACCACTGGCACTCCGGCGATCTCTTCAGTGCCTTTCTTGTCGATCAGGACGGCGATGGCATTGATCCTTGCCCCGTGCTCATCCAGATATTCCACTGCCTCCTCCAGGGTCTGACCGGATGTCACCACATCATCGACGATGATGCAGTCCTTGTCCTGGACATCGGAGAAGTTGGAGCTCAGGTTGCCCTTGGCCCTCTTGTTCTCCTGGGCGATCATCTGTTTGCTGGGGGTGTAAACTGCCAGCTCAGCTGCCAGGTCGTTTGCCACCATGCTGGCAATTGGCAGGCCGCTCAAGGCGATTCCCACCACCACATCCACGCTGCTCTCATTGGCATCCAGGGTCTCATAGATGATGTCGGTCATGGCCTCGGATATGTGGTTGAGCCTGAAGGCGCTTCGGCCTATAGCCGACCAGTCCACCGATATATCCTTGGGGCCGGGGGAGGTGCTCGTCTTCTCGGCATGGGTTAAAAGCCAGGTCACCGTCTCTCCGGATACATTCAGCTCCTCTGAGATCTGACCCTCTACCAGTCCTTCTGCCTTAAGTTCCGTTGCCTTCTTCATCAAATCTTCAATATTTTTCATCTCATACACCTTTTCTTCTTTCGGGCGGGAGTTCCGCAATCAGGACATGCTTCCCCCTCGAATCTCTGGCCGCAGCCCTGGCACCTCTGGACATATTTACGCTTTTTCTTTATCCGGGGCTGGCCGATGGGCTCGATCTTCAGGCCGAGGTGAAGAGCGACGTTTTGCAGAGCATAGTCGTCGGTAGCGAGAGTAGCATTATACTCCAGTGCCTTGGCCAGAACCTCCAGATCGGCCGCCGAGAGAGAACGAATGTCACCCGTCTGTTCAGCCGCATCTCTGGCCGCTTTCAGGGCAATAGTGGTGGGGCTCTCCACCCGGGTCTCATATATATGGAGCCGGGACCTTGCTCTTATATCCTTTAGCTCCGCCTCCACCGCCGGGACGGTGATCAGCTCCCCTTCTGGCCTCTTGCCCCAGATGAACACCGAAGCGTCCGCTACGGTCATACACATGCAATTGCTCTTCTTGTTTATAGTACTTGGACTTTTCCCGGACCAAAACGCTATTATCATATAATGAGGTCTGGAAATCCGATGGCCAAGAAAGAGAAGAAGTCTGGCAGAAAGGATGAGCGAGGGCTGGCAGCGGAACAGAATAAGATGACGGCGCCAAAGGAAGCGGAGACGAAAACGAAAAAAGAACCGGCCAGGCCTAAGACAGCTGCCGACAGGAAGAAAGACCGCCGGGATGGGATAGTGAAGACAGTGTTCGCCGCCGCACTGGGAGTCCTGTCAGGCTTTGCCTGCTACTATATTGCCAGCACCACGGGCGAGAATCCATGGGAGATAGGCGAATTCCCCTGGCATTTCATATTGCTATCAGTGATCCTGGTCACCTCTCTATTCCAGAGGGTCGCCTATCCCCTGCTGAAGATAGATGCAGCCAGCTTCAAGACCAAAGACTGGCTATACGTGGAGTTCATTGTAGTTGACCTCTGGCTGGTCACATGGACAATACTGCTCAATTGAGGTAGAACATGAGGATAGCTATCATCAATCGCGACCGATGCCAGCCGAGAAAATGCTCTAAAGAATGCGAATACTTCTGCCCGCCGGTCCGCACGGGCGACGAGACCATCGTGTTTGCAGATGGCAAGCCCCTCATTACTGAGAACCTCTGTGTTGGCTGTGGAATATGCGTACGCAAATGCCCCTTTGGAGCCATCACCATCACCAATCTGCCCGAGGAGATGGAGGATCCAGTTCATAGATACGGCCAGAACGGCTTTGCCCTTTATGGCTTGCCTGTGCCGATCGAGGGAAGGGTCACTGGTCTTTTGGGCCCCAACGGCATAGGAAAGAGCACGGCGATATCCATTCTCTCCGGTATTCTCCGGCCGAACCTGGGCAAAGACGCATCCTGGGAGGAGGCGCTACAGCGCTTCTCCGGCTCCATCCTGGGAGACTATCTGAAGAAGGTGGTGGATAAGGGGATCAAGACCTCTTATAAGCCTCAGTATGTTGATCGCATCCCAAAGAGCTATTCAGGCATGGTTTCGGGCCTCTTGGAAAAGACTGATGAGAGGGGCGCCCTGGCCGAACTGACGGGGACTTTGGGCATATCAAAGCTCATGGACAGAGACATCTCCAGCCTCAGCGGCGGCGAGCTGCAGAGGGTGGCCATCGCAGCTGCGGCGGCAAAAGACGCTGATTTCTACTTCTTCGATGAGATCAGCCCGTACCTTGATATCCACCAGCGCATCAACTCCGCCCGCATACTGCAGAGCCTGGCCAAAGATAAGGCGGTGATGGTGGTTGAGCACGACCTGGCCCTGCTTGACCTGCTGGCGGAAAACGTTCATCTCATCTATGGCGTTCCCGGTGCTTATGGCGTGATAACCAGGCCCAAAGGGGTGCGGGTGGGCATCAACCAGTACCTTCGCGGCAACCTGCCCGAGGAGAATGTTCGCTTTCGCGACACCGCCATCAACTTCGAGGTACATGCCCCCCGAATAGAGAAGGAGATCCCATCCCTCATTGCCTATGACGCTTTTGCCATGAAGTATTCTTCCTTCCGGCTGGAGGCCGAGGCGGGGATCATCCGCCGGGGCGAGGTGGTGGGGATCTTGGGGCCCAATGGAATTGGGAAGAGCACTTACATCAAGATCCTGGCAGGAGTGGAAAAGCCAACAACTGGCAGCTTTGAAAGCCAGCTGAAGATATCCTATAAGCCCCAGTACCTCAAAGCAGACACTGAATTGACCGTAGAGGGCATGCTGAGGGGATTGACGCACGGATTTGACAGCAGCTACTATCAGGCAGAGATCCTCAGGCCCATGGGCATCGAGCCCCTCTTAGATAAGATCCTCTCTGAGCTCTCAGGCGGGGAGCTGCAGAGAGTGGCCATAACTGCCTGCCTCAGCCGGGAGGCGGACCTCTATCTACTGGACGAGCCTTCCGCCCATCTGGACGTGGAGCAGAGGATGCTGGCCGCCAAGGTCATGAGAAGGTTCGCCGAATCCACTGAGAAGACTGTACTGGTGGTGGATCATGACATCTATCTGATCGATCTGCTCAGCGAGCGCCTGATGGTCTTCGATGGCGTTCCTGGAATCCTCGGTGTGGCCCATACCCCGCTGGAGATGCGCGAGGGGATGAACGCCTTCCTCAAAGGGATCGGCATAACCTTCCGGCGCGATGAAGAGACCCGCAGGCCCAGAGTCAACAAGCCGGAATCCAGGCTGGACAGAATGCAAAAAGAGCAGGGAGAATATTATTATCAGATTGAAGAAGCATGAAGTGAATGGAGAATGAGAGAATTCATCCGCAGGAATAATCCATTCAACCGCCATTTCGTGCGCAACCTGGAAGCGGGAACACTGCTGGAGATATTCCTGGTAACAGCGGTATGCTCCGTCCTGGGAATACGCTTCTTTCTCGCCCTAACAGGATATCCGAGCATTAGCCCGGGGCATTTGCATATCGCCCATGTCCTCTTGGGCGGCGTGCTGATGATGATTGCTCTGGTCATCAATCTGGGCTACATCAACAAATCAGCCAACTATCTTGTGGCGGTGATCGGAGGCCTGGGATTTGGCGCATTCATCGATGAGCTGGGCAAGTTCATCACCGGGGATAATGATTACTTTTTTCAGCCTACGGTGGCGCTGATCTATATAATATTCGCCCTTTTGTACCTGGCAATTCAGACCTTCATCCAAAAGCCGAAGCTCACCGAGCAGGAGAGGCTGGTAAATGTCCTGGAGCTGGCAAAGGAAGCGGTCTTGGAGGATCTGGATCATCTGGAGAGGAGAAAAGCGCTGGCTCTGCTAAAGGAGAGCTCCCAAAATAATCCAATGACCCGAGCCCTGCAGGATCTTCTCCACAGCACCGACGGCGTGCCCATACCCAAGATCGACATCTACACCGCCACGAAGTATCGTATGCGCAGGTACTACCGGAGGCTGATCAAAAAGAGCTGGTTTATAAGAGTGGTTATGGCCTTCTTCATCCTCCAGTCCATCTTCACCCTGGGCCTTGACTTCATGCTCATTTACCTCAGGCTTAACTCGGGGAAGGGTCTGGATGCCATATTTCCCAGCCTATCGTTCTTCGATCTGGCCGGACTGGCTGCAGCCACCCTATCCTCCATCCTGGTCATCTATGCCATTATAAAGATGAAAAGCTCCCGCCTGGAGGCCTACAGGATATTCAAGAACGCCATTCTTGTGCAGATATTCATAGTGCAGGTCATCCTCTTCTATCTGACACAATTTATTGCCCTGCTGGGCCTGGCCGGCAATATCTGCATACTTTTAGTGCTCAACTACATGATCATTCAGGAGACCAATGCCAGCAGAGGCCCGGAGAATTCCGTCTGAAGGTATCAGCCGGGGATCATTTCTTCCACTTGATCTTATCTCCTTTGGACTTCAGCACGTCTCCCCTTTCCAGGATCCGGATCAATTCCATAAAGACATCCCTTCCGTCAACCATCAGGTTTACATCATGCTCATCCTTGCGCAGCATGCAGCTCTCGATGAACTCATCCAAGCTCATCTTCTTGTCAGACGGTGGCGTCGCTAGCTTCTCTATCAACAATCCCAGGGCAGATATCTGCTGATATTCATCCGGATACATGTCGATGAACTCTTCATCCATATCGCTTACCAGCGGAGCGGTGAACTCGTCCACATAAAGGCCGATGGATCTGGATAAGTAGTAATCCGCATTTAGCACGAGCTCATCGGGCTCTGTATCGAAGTCACCCGGATCGGCAGGAATCTCCAGCAGCGGATCGTCCAATTTGTCGCCAATGGGCTCTCCCACAATTATGCCGTTTAGGGATAGAACGGAATGAGCGAAGCTCTGGGCCTTTCCTGAGCGCAGCAAATAGTTCAGCCATGCATCTACGTTGAAATCCAATGGTTCGCTCTCTTCTGAAGTATCCTCCGAATTCTCCTCTGGGGATTCTTCCGAAAGCTCTTCCGGAGACTCGATCTCATCGCTCTCGCAGTGGGCCAAAATCTCATCCCTTATCTTCATCATCGTCGGGTCCAGCTCTTTTAAGAAGAGCTCATCGAACTCCTCAGGGGTGCTGCTCTGGGAAAGCGCGCTCTTTATCAACGACAGATCGTGCTCATAATCGCTGATATCCTCTGCCATCTCCTTGAGCCGGCTGTACCTGCCGCGAAGGCAGAATTGCTCATCTGAATCCATAACCAGGTAGGGCTTTAATTCAACTCTAATTCCCGCATCGCTGAGGAAAGTGCGAATATTAGCGGCCTCATCCTCATCATACTCTCCAAGGAAGAACATGGATTGCTGTAGTATTCAACTGGTTAAAAACTTCACGGAAAAATAGGAGGGAGGGAAAGTCGAGAAGGGTAATGAGGTAGGAGGAAAACGCCTAAGATTCGCCTAAACCATCTCATCAAGCTCTTTCTTCAGCTTGGCATATGTCGCCCGCAGATGCTCAGATATCACCCTGGTATCAGATAAGACGGGCATGAAGTTGGTGTCTCCATTCCAGCGTGGGACGATATGCATGTGAATGTGATCGGCGATCCCTGCACCGCCCACAATTCCCATGTTAATTCCCAGGTTGAATCCATCAGGATGCATGGTCCTCCTCAAGAGTTCCACTGCCAGATCAGCAAGCTCCATCATCTCCCGACGCTCATCATCCGTCCATCCGGCGAGAGTCGAGGTATGCTTAAACGGAACCACCATCATATGACCATTGTTGTATGGATAGGCATTCAGGATGATGAAGTGATTTTTGCCGCGGTGCAATATGAGGTTCTCTTCGTCCCTATTCTCCCCAGGTTTACTGCAGAATATGCAGCCCTCCGGCTTCTTGCCGAGGATGTAGTCGATCCTCCAGGGTGCCCATAAATCTTCCATATCATTTCGCCCCATTCTCAAAGACGATCTTCCTTCCCACCACTTCAGGATTCCCCTCGATGAACATCTTTATCGCCCTAGGATAGGCCCTGTACTCTGCCCTCTGGATCCTGGCCTTTAGACTCTCATGGGTATCGTTCCTCTTCACCGGCACCGGCATCTGATAGATGATCGGTCCGTGATCGACATCCTCATCGACGATATGAATGGTGGTGCCAGTCCACATCACTCCATGCTCCAGGGCCTGGCTGAAGGCATCCAACCCCGGGAACGAGGGCAAGAGAGCAGGATGTATATTCAAAATTCTATTTTTATAATAGCGAACGAATCGAGGTGACAGGATCCTCATATAGCCGGTGAGAACCACCAGGTCCACCCCTGCCCCCCCCAGATGCGACACGAGCTGTTGGTCATACTCCTCTCGACTCCTTCCCGCTGGATCCAGATACATATGACGAACACCAAACTCTTGAGCGATCCGGAGGGCTCCAGCGTCCGGCTGATCGGCCAGGACTATTTTGACCTGGGCAGGAAGATAACCATCCCGCTCCGCCAGCAGAATGTAGCGAAGGTTCTCTCCTCTTCCGGAGGATATGATGCCAATGGTGGCGGTCAAATCGATGGCTCACTTCCCAAGGGTGATCTCAATCGCGGATACATTGGTTGCCCCCCGGTCGGTATCGAGGGTCTCGGTGGAGATATAAATTCCCATCACCCTAACATCAGGCAGAAATCTAGACCTTGAGACCTCTGCCACATCCACCGCCCTGGAGATCGCCCGCCCTCTAGCCATGATTCGGACATCCTTGGCGCCGCTGTTGAACTGGGTTACCACTGCCAGCACATAGTTCATCACAGGCTTATTGCCGACGAATACGACCTCATCTTCCGCCATTGGCTCATCACCTTAAAAATTAAATTGCACTATTCTATGATATCATAGATAAACCTGCTGATTAGAGATTACAGATATCTGCCTCGCGCTTTTATCTCCTTCACCCTCTTTAAAACTGCTTCTCCAGGGGGATAAACCTCCAAGTAGCCGGCCTTGAAGGCCTCTATCAGCTCTTCAGGTCGATCGTGGGTGCTCTCCAGAGTCTGGAAATAGACGTGCACATCCACCCCCTGGGCCTCAGTGGACCTCTCAATAAAGGAGAGGCCAAAGTCGATCAAGCAGATATCCCCCTCAACGAGAATCATATTGGAGGTGGTCAGGTCCCCGTGAATGATTCCCCCTTGGTGCAGCCTTCCCACCATCTCCCCCACCTTGCGGGAGAGATCCGGATTTATCACATCCTTGAGCTTATCTCCCCGGATATGCTCCATCTTCAGCTCAAAGCGAGATACATCGCAGATTATGGGTGTGAGAACGCCATGCCTCCGGGCATCAGAGGTGATCCTCGCCTCCCTGATAGTCCTCTCCTGGCGGATTCGCTCGTCCAAGGCAGGCAGGCGGTAGCTCTTGGGAAGCCGCCACTTCCTGACCACTCCGTCCTCCAAGGTTATGACCGCCTCTGCACCTCTTCCAATCTCTATGCTCATCTTATCTCCATATGCATCCAGTCAGCTCCAATTGCCATCTGCGTCGATCGATTTCTATCCGGTCAGGTCATCCCTTTTCTTCCAGGCCTTGATCAGCCCCAAGCAGCCGGTGATCATCATATCTCCCGCCGGAGCTGCCGCCACCGCCCCTTTTAAAGCCTCGCAGGAGAGGAAGCTCTCCCTTCGGGGTCCAGTGACCAGAATCGACCGGACCCCATCCGGCAGGCTGCCTATATAGGAACCATGACCTCCATCGTCGAACACCTCACCCTCCTCCAGCGTTCCCCGGCAGAGCTTCTGGGTAAACTCCCTCACCTTTTCCCCTTTCATGCTCGAGGTATGATGCTCGAAGACGGCACAGATCCTTCCCTCTGACAGGATGGCAGCTATAGTATGGCTGTTTCCAAAGTTGATGATCAATGCCGGGTCCTCAATCCGCGGGTCGAGGGCGGCACCGAAGATGGCTGCAGGACCGGTGTCCATTATAAAGGGCTCAAATCCCTCTTTTATCAAGGTATCCCGCACTGCCACCATCCTGGTCATCTCCTGTGGGTACTCTTTAAAAGCGAAATCATCCAGGCTTCCGCCCGAACGGATAGCTGCGACCATATGCTCGAACCGGACCTGGCGGTTTGACTTGCCGGGAGAGTAGCCGTGGTCCTGCACCGCCACGGCAATATCCTTGGGCAGAGATATGTCGAATAGCTGGAAAGCCCGCTGAAGAGAGGGAATGTCGATGTCTCCCGTCTCTACGATTTCTGCTGATGCCGGTGCATCCTCCTGGATGATAACTCCCAAGGCCTCAACCTGGCCCAGGTCATTATTAATGGTGGCTGCGGCTGAGGGGGTGGCAAAAACCCTCAGTCCCGCTGCCAGGTGCCACCTCACTGCCATGGTGGAGGCTCCGCCCCCCATGATGGGGCCATGCAAAAAAATGTCCCGTCCCGCCATCCTAGCCCGGCTAATCCTGTTTCCAACAATCATGGTCTGACTGGGCAGAACCATCTTGGTCGAGCCCTCGATGGGCACCCCCTCCTGGTAAAGCAGGATGTCTTGAGTCCCTGCCCCAACGTCAACCGCTAAGAGCGTCATAGATCATTCCTTCCCCTAGAGAGCTTTTGTCTGGTCCCAATTGGATGGGCTACGGGAAAAATTTTATCCTCATCAAGAGAGGAATGGACATGATCTTAGATGTGGTGGTCGCGAGCACGTCTCGCTATACTAAGTTCGGCTCGGTTCGGGATCCGGATAGGGCAGAGGACCTGTCCGGGAAGGTGATACTGGAGAAGATAAGGACGGCAGGGTATACAGGCAACTACCTGCTCATCCCGGACGGCGTAGAGCCCATCCAGCGTGCAATTAAGACGAGCAGCGCTGATGCCATGGTGATCTGCGGCGGCACAGGACTCACCGCTTTGGACCTAACCATAGAGGCTGCAGAGCCGCTCTTTGAAAAGACGCTCCCGGGGTTTGGGGAGATCTTTCGTTGGCAGAGCATGAAGGAGGTTGGAACCCGGGCCATGCTAACCCGGGCAACAGCCGGAGTCTTTATGAAAAAACCAATATTCTGCTTGCCAGGCTCTCCCGGGGCAGCTCGCTTGGGAATGGACCTCATATTAGCAGAGATCGAGCATATCCTGAAACATGTGATGGAGTAGGGGAAAAATAATATTAATCGAATCAAAAACTATTGCCCCGGAGTAGCCTTTTATATCATTAGTACACTAATAAGCACATAGAGCTAATCACGGAGACTTGGCCAATGGAGACAGAGATTCCAGTGCGAGATATCATGACCCGACCGGTGATCACCGCTGACGCCGATCTAGATGTATTGAGCGCTGCCAAAAGGATGGGCTCGGCCAATGTGGGAAGTCTGATAATTGTATCCCGAGACAAAACCACAGGCATTTTAACGGAAAGGGACCTGGTCAGGAAGGTCATAGCCCAAGGGGTTGATCCCAGAAATCTGAAGGTGAGGGAGATCATGAGCTCACCTGTAACTGCAATCGAACCCGATGCAAGCATAAGAGATGCAGCCAACCTCATGCTCCGGGCAGGAGTAAAACGGCTGCCTGTTATCCTCAAGGGCAAGCTGATGGGCATAATCACAGATACCGACCTAGTCTCTGGCTGTTCCGTCGGATTGAATGATATCTTAAGCGATCTGTTGGAGATGCACCGGGAGAACATTCATTTCGAGCAGCCCCGAGGAACTGTGAGCGGAATCTGCGAAGTCTGCGGCCAGCTATCAGATAATCTGGAAAACGTGAATGGCGAGTTGCTCTGCTGGAGCTGCAGGGACGGAAATCGATAGCCTTAGAATAACTGCGATATGGCAAATTCCAATATGGCAATCGCGGGACAGCAGGGGAGTCGGAATGCTAGTCGAAGACATTTTCTCTAGAGATCCTCTTTATGTGGAGGACTCCACCTATCTGACCAAAGCGCGTCAGTTGATAAGAGACAACCATGTGCGGGGACTGCCGGTTGTGGATAGCAGAGGCCAGGTTTTAGGGGTTATAACCTCACAGGATGTGCTTCGGATTACCTCGACTAAATCAAACGTCACAGTATCTGGATTCATGGTGAATGTACCCACGGTGACCGGTGATACTGTTGTGCTTGATGCAGCAAGGATCATGCTCGAAGAGAAGAGCAACTTGCTTCCGGTGGTCGAATCCCAGGAAGATAAAACTCTAAGAGGTGTAATAACAATAATTGATATATTCAAGCATTTAGATATCTCTAAAGTTCCAAAAAAACAGATTGGCGAGATCATGAGCACAAAGGTGGTAACCGCCCGCCTGGATGAGCCGGTGACCAAGGTCTGGGACCGGATGGTGGAACGAGATTTTACCGGTCTGCCAATGGTGAGGGATGAGAAACCCATGGGAATTATCACGAGATTCGATATCCTGAAGAGAGGCTGGGCCAGGATCAGCAAAGAGAGCGAGACCAGACCGGTGGAAAGAATGCAATTGCCGGCTGAGAAGCTGATGAGCTCTCCTCTCTACAGCCTTGGGCCGACGGCCAGCGTTGCCGAGGCCATAGAGCTGATGCTCAAGCACGATGTGGGCAGGGTATCGGTGGTAGACGAGGGAAGGATTATGGGGATAGTGGATAGAAGCGATCTGATCAAATGTTACCTGGGGGAGTGAAAATGAGCAATGGTCCAACTAGTGGAAAGGAGATAACGAGGATACCGCAGAGGAACGATAGAATGCCAAGAGCTCCGGGCTCAGGAGAGAGGGGACCGCTGCAGTTCGACTCCAGGCATGCCAAACACATCAGCGAGGTGCTGAGCGCAGCATCGCCGGACGTGGTCACAGTCCCGCCTACTACCACCATCATGGGGGCCATAAAGACCATGACCTTCTACGGCTTCTCCAGGCTTCCCATCGCAGATGCAGGCACAAAAAGGCTGCTTGGCTTTGTGACATCGGTGGATGTAGTGGACTTCCTTGGCGGAGGGCTTCGGCACAACCTTCTGCAGGAGAAGTATCAGGGGAATATCTTCACCGCCATTAATGCAGATATAAGGGAGATAATGAGCAGCAAGCTCATCTATGCCAGCGAAAACACCTCATTGCATGATGTCTTGAAGCTCATGTACGAGAAGAACGTGGGCGGCCTTCCGATAGTGGATGAGGATTCCCGCATCAAGGGAATAATCACCGAGGAGGACTTCGTGCGCTCTTGTCGAGGGGTGGATACGGGCCTTGTGGTTGAATCCTTCATGAGCCCCAATGTTGTAACTGCACCCGCTCAGACCACCATCGAAAAGATGACCAGGATGATCATCCAGAAGGGCTTCCGAAGGATGCCTGTGGTGCAGGATGGCGTTCTCATGGGCATGGTGACCGCATCGGACATAATGAAATACCTGGGCAGCGGTGATGCATTCGAAAAGGTGGTTACGGGCGATATCGGCGAGGTGATGAACCAGCCCATAAAGAGCCTGATCAAGAGAAGCTTAATCACCATCGAGAAGAAGATGGACCTGGGCCATGCGGCCAGAAAGATGATGGACAACGAGATTGGATCGATGCCCGTAATGGACAGGGGTTCATTAGCAGGCATTCTGACAGAAAGAGATTTCGTGAGGGCCTTAGCTGAGAACAGAGGAATACTGCCATGATCATAAAGAAAGTCAAAGACTACATGAGCACCCCCGTAAATGTCATCGAGCGGAACGAGCCCATTCAGAGAGCAAGGAACCTGATGTTCAAGTACTCCATCGGCAGGCTTCCGGTTATGGATAACGGCAAGCTGGTGGGCATAGTCACCAAATACGATATCACCAACCGGATCAGCCAGGCAGCCCCAGAATGGAGGAGGAGGCCCATAGACAAGGTCCCAATCCAGGTGGTCATGACCGAGAAGCCGATAACCATATTCCCTGATGCCACCATGCCCCAGGCAGCGGAACTGATGATCGAGAACGATATAAGCGGCCTGCCGGTGGAAAAGGACGGAGAGATCGTGGGCGTGATCACCTCCAGGGATATGGTGAGGCACTTCTCCGAGCAGGATATATCCTCAACTGTGCAGGAGCTGATGAGCAAGAACATCCTCAATGTTCACCGCCACCATACCATAGGCCATGTTCTGGAGGAGATGAATGTGCAGGGGATCAGCCGGGCCCTGGTCTATGAGGATAACAGGACTCCTGTAGGCATAGTGACCCGCTCAGGCCTTACGTTCTCTGATATCATGGGGCCGAAGGATGATATGGAGACCAAGAACATCAAGATGACCCGGAAGGAGAGCACTGCGGGCAGAAAACAGAATCGATATGTAAGGCAGATGCCCTTCGTGGCCGAGGATGTCATGACCTCGCCCATACTCAGCCTGACCCCGGAGACCAATGCGGTCGAGGCCAGCAAGACTCTTGCAGAAAAGCATATCATCGGCATGCCGGTGGTAAAGGACAATGATGTGGTGGGCTATTTCTCAGCCGATGAGATCATTGCGGAGATTGGCAGGTGGAAGTGATGCAGGTTAAAGACATTATGACAGAGCCCGTTACTATCGATAAATCGGAACGGTTGGGCCATGCGCTGGATATAATGGAGAAGAACGATCTGCGCAGGCTTCTGGTGACAAATAAAGGCAAGATAGGCGGAATAATCACTACCAGACAGATTGCCCGCGTTCTTGGTGCCCGAAAATCTCTGGGCATGCCGGCCTCCTCTCTGCATGTGGCATCAGCCACTCAGGATAGCGTTATCAAGGTCCTGGCGGACATGGACATGTTAGATGCCATGCTCCTCTTGCAGAAGACATCGGTGCTGGTGGCAGTGGACGGCGAGAAAATCCTGGGCTGGGTCAGGCCGAGAGAGATCCTGGAGAAGGCCAATGTGAGCGGCCTGGCCTCCGAGGCCATGAGGTATCCCCTCACCGCGAACCCCAACGATCGTCTGGTTCATGCCCGGCGCACAATTCTGGACAGAGATGTGGGAAGGCTTCCCGTGGTCGAAGCAGGACGTCTGGTGGGGATATTAACAGAGGGAGATGTGGCCAAAGCCCTGCGAGCCTTCAGGGATCTCAATGACACCGCCAGCAAGCAGCATACTCGCATCTACAACATACTGGTCTCTGATGTGATGACCCATGATGTCAAGTACGTCTACACCGATACCCCTCTGGAGGAGGTCAAGAGCATAATTCTCTCGGATAACATAGGCGGCCTGCCCGTGCTCAACCACAGAGAAGAGGTAGCGGGCATGATCACCAGGAGGTCCATACTGGATTATCTGGTGAGGACTGGATGAATCTGCAAAGGATTGCAGATAAACTGGGAATAACTGTAGATCGGCTGCAAAGCCTGCAAGATACGAAGATATCTGAATCAAGCTGGCCCGAGCCTCAACTGCTGAGATTTGATAAGGAGATCTCAGGGGTTGAGGCCGGGACGGTGATTTTTAAAAACGGAGAAATTGTCTGGGGCTACCCCAGCATCCGCCGTCCTCTGATGCTTGAAGCGGGGATAAAACGTCATTTTATCGATTCTGTGGCAGTGGAGGAGAAGATGAATGGCCACAATGTCCGCATAACATCCATAGACGGGGATATCGTGGCCCTGACCAGAGGTGGTTTTGTCTGCCCTTACTCCACAGAGGTGGCGACAAGGCTCCTGCCGGAGGATATTTTCGAAGAGAAGCCCAATCTGGTCCTTTGCGCTGAGATGGTGGGCCCGGAGAACCCCTATGTATCTTTAGATGTCTATCCCACTGACAGCATCGATTTATACCTCTTCGATGTTGCCCAAAAGAACCAGCGAGGGACCCATGGGGTGCATAAGACCCACGAGATAGCAGAGGATTTCGGCCTGAAAGGGACCGCTTTTTTTGGAGAATTTCCCCGGGAGACGGCGCACAAAAGGATCAAAGAGATAGTGATCAAGCTGGGCCGGCAAGGAAGGGAGGGGGTGGTCTTGAAGGACCCGGAAAACAGGGTAGCCCCTCTGAAATATACCAGCTCCGAATCGAACTGCAATGACCTGGCAATAGCTTTTAGCCACTATAACGATTATGCTTTGGACTTCTTTTTATCCCGCGCGGTCCGGGAGGGCTTTCAATCAGTGGAATGGCAGGAGTCGGTGGAGGAGAGAAGGGAGAGGGCCCGGCGCATTGGTGAGAGCATTCTCTTGCCCCTGACAGAGACCATCAAGAATAAGCAGCAGGGGGAGACTATTATGCAGAGAATTAAGATCCGGGTGAAAAGCCTGGCCACAGCCCGGGGATTTGAGTATCACCTGCGCAGATGCGGGATCCGGGCAATATTCGACCAGCCGCTGCCTGATGATGACGGCTATACCATAGGAATCACCAAAATAATCATGAGCACAAATGATAAGACTGAAGCCCTCTTGAATGGAGAGATGTGGTGAAGGCAGAGCTTATGACAGAGATTGCTGACATTGAGATGGAAGGCCATCTCATAGACTCCCAGATGCTAACACGAGTCCTGGACAAGATCATGGACATGGGAGGAGAGTTTGAGATCAAAACCTTCCGGATAGGGGAGAAGAAGAACGATACCAGCTATGTGCAGATCACGGTGACCGGAGAGGATTCAGCTCACCTGGACAGGATACTCCGGGAGCTGAATGCCCTGGGAGCGCGCCTCCTGGAGATGGAGGACGCCAAAACCGAGATCGCTCCTGGAGATATGGTAGTCCCCCGGGGATTCTACTCCACCACCAATCATCCCACTTATGTGCGCTATCATGGGGCCTGGGTGGAGGTTTTGGCGAACCACATGGACTGCCTCATCGTCCTGCATGACGGAAAAGCGGTATGCACGCCCATCGGCCATATAAAGAAGGGGGACCTTGTGGTGATTGGAACCACAGGGGTCAAGGTGGTACCGCCCGAGCGCCCGAGGGAGAAGAGCTTCTTCGGATTCATGTCCAATGAGGTCTCCTCAGAGAGGCCCAGCGGAGAGCTCGTCCGCCAGCTGGCCTGTGAGATCATCAGGACCAAGAATGGAGGAGGAAAGATCGCTGTGGTCTGCGGACCAGCGTTGGTTCATACCGGTGCCGCCCCCTCCCTGGCCAAGCTCATCCGAGAGGGATATGTGGATGTCCTCCTGGCAGGAAATGCGGTAGCGGTACATGATATCGAGCGCCAGCTCTTTGGCACCAGCCTGGGCATGAACTGCTCGGGAAATGCCATATCAGGAGGACACAGAAACCATCTGTACGCCATAAGCGAGATCATGGCCAGCGGCTCCATCAAGAAGGCCATAGAGGAGGGCAAGCTCAAGGGTGGAATAATGTATGAGGCGATCACCAGAGGGATCGACTTCATTCTGGCGGGCTCCATTCGCGATGATGGACCCCTTCCCGAGGTCATAACCGACACCGTCAAGGCCAAGGATGCCATGGGCAGGGTTCTGCAGGGGGTGGACATGACCATAATGCTGGGCACAATGCTCCATTCCATTGCTGTAGGAAATCTCTTGCCCTCATATGTCAAGACCATCTGTGTTGACATCAATCCCTCCACAGTGACAAAGCTGATGGATAGGGGATCGGCCCAGGCCATAGGCCTTGTGACCGATATTGGCATATTCTTGCCCCAGCTGGCTGAAGAGATCCAGAAGCAGAAAAAAGAGATCATAAGAGCTGCCTGACTGGATCGCAAATCTTTTATTCGCCTATGCCCCTGCTAGTAGAGTCCCAGAGGGCCGCCGTGGCTTAGCCCGGTTAAAGCGGCTGATTCGTAAGATGGTCCGAAAGATCAGCAGTTCATGGGTTCGAATCCCATCGGCGGCTTTTTATTTTTAAATCCTGCCGATCTTGGGATTTGCCGGTGGTTTTTAAGCAGTATATAATCAGTTTATAAGCGCTTTATAAATCTTAAATACTCACATATATATACCCCCAGTTTGTAAGTATGAACTGGAGATACTTGAGTATGGAGTCCACAATAAACATAGAGAACGTGGTGGCATCCACCAAGCTGGCTGAGGAGTTCGATCTCCATAAGATCGAGGCTGAGCTGGAGGGCGCAGAATACAATAAAGAGAAGTTTCCCGGCCTGGTATACCGGGTAAAAGCCCCCAGAGCCGCTTTTCTGATATTCACCTCCGGCAAAGTGGTATGCACCGGCGCCAAGAACGTCGAGGACGTTCGCACGGTTATAACCAATATGGCCCAGACTCTCAAGTCCATAGGCTTCGAGAATATCGATCTGGAGCCGGAGATCCACGTTCAGAATATTGTGGCATCTGCAGATTTGAAGACAGACCTGAACCTCAACGCCATAGCCCTCGGCCTGGGACTGGAGAATATCGAATACGAGCCGGAGCAGTTTCCCGGCCTGGTCTACCGGATAAAAATCCCAAAGGTGGTAGTGCTCATATTCAGTTCCGGAAAATTGGTGGTCACTGGTGGCAAGTCGCCAGAGGAGTGCGAAGAGGGAGTCAAGATCGTGAGGGAACAGCTGGAGAATATGGGGCTGCTATAACTGAATTGCCCAGAAGGATGAGACCTATTGAAAGCAGGGATCAATCCCTTTTTTTGTCTCCAGACTTCTGCAAATACTGGGAAATATGGGCATTTTTTCCGCCTCTTTTGCCCCTGGCCATGAGTAGTTATATAAACAAAAGTTTCCATTTATAAGCAATGATCTTCCAGATCCTGGACGCTAACTACGCATATGATTTAGGGCGAAAGCCCTTGGTGCAGCTATTTGGCACCACTCCAGAAGGGCAGAGCGTCACAGTCAAGGCAGCAGGATTCAGGCCCTATTTTTATGCCAGCGCAATAGAAGGCTGTCTGGAAAGTGCGGCGGACGACCTGAAGGCCATGGGTCTGGAGGTGGAAGTGCTGGAGCGCTTCGAGCCCATAGGCTATCAGAAGAAGCCCAAAAGGATGCTCCAGATCACCACTAACGATCCCAAAGAGGTAAGAAACCTGAGGGAGAGGGTACGCTCCCTTCCCGGCATCCGGGCGGTCTACGAGACGGATATCCTCTTCAAGAACAGATTTCTGATCGACAAATCGCTGGGAGGAATGGGATGGGTCGAGGCTCCAATACCGGAATGGACCTTGAGCCAGAATGCCGGATCAGTGCAATCGGGAAGAGACTTGCCTCCGGTGGATGCTGCCTCCATCCGTCCGGTGCAGCATGAGGCCAATGCACCCTTGCGTTTCATGAGCTTTGATATCGAGTGCCTTCCTGATCATGGTGCCATGCCCAAGGCAGAGAAATCCCCGGTGATCCTGATCAGCATGGCCTTCGAGCCGGAGTATCAGGGCAACAAAGACCTGGTACTAGTAGGAAAGGAGATCGACTGCCCCCGTCCGGACACCAGAGCCTGCAGGAACGAGTATGAGCTTCTAAATCAGTTTGCAGCCATAATCAGGGACTACAATCCCGATATCATCGCTGGCTACAACTCCAATGAGTTCGATTTTCCTTATCTTCAGGAGAGGGCAAAGCAGCAGCAGCTCGATTTCAGGGTAGGAAGAGATGGCAGCTCCTGGTACATAAAAAAGATAGTGAACCGAAGCGATGTCTCCATCACCGGCCGGGTGGTGGTCGATCTATTGCCCATCATACGCTCCTCGTTCAGCCTGAAGCAGTATACCCTGAGGAATGTTGCTGCGGAGCTTCTTTCGATGGAGAAGTACGATGTGAATCCCCAGGAGATCGAGGAGCTCTGGGCAGAAGAGAGCAATGGAGAAGGTCTGAAGCGGTTTATCAGCTACTCCCGCCGAGACTCTGTCCTCGCCCTTCGTCTGCTATTGGACCTTCGGCTGATGGACAAGTACATCGCCCTCTCACGGGCCAGCGGCTCGTTATTGCAGGATATAGTCAACGGCGGACAGTCGGGGATGGTTGAGAACCTGCTCTTGCGCCGCTTCCGGGAGATATCCCGGGTGGTGCCCCCCAAGCCAGATTCTGGTCTCTCGGACGAGCGATATGTGGAGAACGAAGAGCTGAAAGGAGGAGCAGTGCTGGTGCCTGAGAAGGGGCTGGTGGAGGATGTGGTCATTTTAGACTACAAGTCGCTATATCCCACCATTATGATGGCTCATAACCTCTGCTACTCGACGGTGGTGCTGGCTGACTCTCCCGACCAAAATGATATTATAACCTCACCCTCCGGAGGAAGGTTCGTCTCCCCGAATGTTTCACCGGGGGTAATGCCTCGGGTCTTAAAAGAATTGCTCGATCAGAGGACGGAGACCAAGAGGTTGATGAAGAAGGCCAGCGAAGAGGAGAGGCGATTTTTAGATGCCAAGCAGTATGCACTGAAGATCCTGTTGAACAGCTTCTATGGCTACTCGGGTTACGCCCGGGCGAGGCTGTACAGCCTGGCTTTGGCCAATGCGGTCACCTCCTTTGGCCGGGAGAACATTATCCGGACGAAGAAGATCATAGACGATATAGGATCGGTCTATGTGATCGAAGGCCGGGCAGTCTTCAAGGACGAACTGAGGCTAGGAGCCCCGACAGGAAAGGGATTCGACCTCAATGTGGTCTATGGGGATACTGACAGCGTCTTCGTCCGTCTCAGTCCCCATAATGAGCCGGTGACGCTCGAGGATGCGGGCCTGATCGGAAAGAAGATCGCCGAGACTGTCACATCCAGCCTTCCCCAGCCAATGGAGCTTGTCTTCGAGGCCTTCGCCCGAAGGGGCATATTCCTGGCCAAGAAGCGGTATGCCCTCTGGATCTTCGAGCAGATGGGGGAGGAATGGAAAGATAGGATCAAAGTCCGGGGCATGGAGACCGTGAGGCGGGACTGGTGCGGCCTGACCTCCGGGACTCTGAAGACATGCCTGGAGCTGGTGCTCAAGGAGGGAAAGGTGGACGAGGCGGTAGAGCACGTTCGATCAGTGGTGGTCCGGCTGCAGAACCTGGACCTATCCCAGGATCCGGGAATACTGGAGGAGCTGACCCTCACCAGGAGGTACACCAAGAGCACGGGCTCGTACAAGAACAAGCAGCCTCACATCCAGCTGGTGGAGAAGATGAGAGAGAGGGGCGGCAAGGTGCCCGCTGTCGGAGACAGGGTGCCCTTTGTGATCATCCGGGGCAAGGGCGGCAAAAAGAACAAGACCCTTTTCGTGGACCGGGCGGAGGACCCGGAATTTGTGCTGGAGAACAATATCTCTCTGGATACGGAGTACTATGTGAACAAGCAGATCCTGCCGCCGGTGATGCGCATATTCGAGAGCTTCGGGGTGAACAAGGACCGGCTCTGCTCCAGCCGGGCGCAGAGCAGCCTGTTCAGCTTTGCCGGCGAATGCAACAAGCCACAGAAGCAGAAGTCTCTCTTCGACTTTTAGGGAGGTTTGGCCTTCAGCCTCCAGCCATTGACTGATAGATGTTCCAGGCTCCAACAGCCACGAAGTTCACCGCCACTGCTCCCAGGATCAGGCCCATTACTCGGTTCAATACCATTACCCCGGTGATGCCCAGCACCCGATCGAAGTAGTCGGAGAACTTGAGGACGATCAGGGTCACAGTATAGGTCAGGGTTATTCCCAGGATGACGATCGACTTCTCTGCGATGCTTTCTGCCGATCCCATCAGGACCACCACCGTGGTGATCGCACCCGGTCCGGTGAGAAGGGGCGTGGCCAGGGGAAAGACGGAGATATCCTCCCTGCTATTGGCATCCTTCAATTCCTCTTCCGTTACCTTCTTCTGCTGGTGGACTCCTCTGAGCATGTCTATGGCCACCAGGAAGAGGAGAACTCCTCCAGCCACGGATAGGCTGTCCGTGGTGATGCCGAAGAGGCGGAGAACGAGATCGCCTGCCATGGCGAAGAGAATGGCAATGATAAAGGCGACCAGTGTGGCCCTCTTATAGATACGGCTCTTTTCCAGAGGGGGCAGGCCGATGGTCAGGGTGACATAGACCATGGTGGCCTCGATGGGATTGACTATCACGAAGATGGTGCTGAAGACATATACGAAGTAGAGTAGGTAATCGCCTGCATCCATTGAATTTCCCTTTTGGCCATTTTGTTCTGCGGCCTACAGCTCATATGTGGCCCTTGCCTTAAATAGATCATCTCATCCAATCCAGCTCTCCCAAAGGTGGAGGATGGTTACGGAGAGTATGGCCAAAAGGCTGATGATAACCAGGGCAGTGAAGGCCAGATGCTGTTTTGACCATCTGTCCCCTGGCTTATCCCGGGGAGAGATGCCCTGCACCAGAAATGTGCCAACTCCTGCCAGGTTGATGCTGGCGATGTTCACCAGGAAGAGGAGGAACGCTCCATAAGCTAGAGTGGTGTATCCCGCCCCTAAGAGCAGGCCGGAGGTCACCAGCGGGGGGAGGAGGGCAACTGCCACTGCGACTCCGATTAGAGTTGCCGGGGCGCCAGAGGTGAAGGCCAGCGTTCCCGCGCAGCCTGAGACCAGGGCGAGGAGTACCTCGTCCAGGCCCACGGCCGTTCTGGACTCGATCTCAGGAATGGTGGGATCGACGGCCAAAAAATAGCCCATTGCAATGGAAAGGGCGGCGGCAATGGCCAGACCAACCACATTCGTCTTTAATGCATTCTTGGCCAGATTGATATCACCCAGTGCGGCGGCTAAAGATAAGGCGACATTGGGACCCAGCAAAGGGGCTATGACCATGGCACCGATTATTATTGCTACGCTGTTATTCCATAAACCAATGGCAGCAACTATAGCAGAGAGGATCACCAGAACCACATAGACACGGGTCAGCTTTGTGGCAGTGGAGATATCCTCGTAAAGCTCCTCCCTGCTCAGCCGGAAGCTCTTGTTCTCCTTATCCCCGGAGAGGTCAGCGGCGTCAGTGGATTTCACTGCCATCTCTTCCGCTGGAAGGGAGGCCTCGACAGGGATTATATTTATTCGGAAACCATCCTCGTCCGAGAACCTCTCCTGCAGAGACTTGAGCAGACTCTCGCTCTCCTCGGCAAAGACGAGGATCTTCACCAGGATTTGTTCTTCTGAGAGGCGGCTGTACATCACACCCTTTACCGGATGCTTCCAGACCCCTATGATATGCTGCATTCTAACGTCCAAAGCTTCCTTTCTTTCGCTGAGCAGCTCTTCGATCTGCCCTTTCTTCCCTTCAGGAAGGGTTATCTCAATTGAACGCAGGGCCATTATTCACTCCAGCAGCCGCCTTCTTGTCCTCCTGTTTTAATAGAGGCATCTTGCTTATAAAATCTGCCTTGTTGGGCCAAATAGGAAGCGTGCGTGAGGGATGGCGTTTTATACCCAAAAATCAGTTCATCGGCGGTGTGAAGGCCATGGCAGAAAAGGGATCCATTCTATTGGCAGTATCGCTTGCGTTCATCCTGTTCACGGGCCCTGTAAATGGTGATATCACCGTCCATTCAGGCGACCGAATTCAGAAGGCGATAGATTCTGCTGCCCCAGGAGAGATCATACTGGTCTTTAGCGGCAGCTACAATGAGAGCCTGGTGGTGGACAAATCGCTAGTCCTCCGGGGGATAGATACTGGCGGGGGCCAGCCTCAGGTGCAGTCCGACGAGGGGCCGGCCATAATCCTGTTGGCGAAGGGTGTAACCATTGAGGGATTTGCGATAAAGAGCCAGAGCAGCGGGAGGGAAAGCGCTGGCATACTGATCCAATCTAATGATAATCTGATAATGGATAACCTGGTCCATGGCTGTGGGAATGCTGGTGTTGTCCTGAGCCAGGCTATCAATAACACCATCCTGGGCAATCTGATAGAAGGAAACGGCAATGAGGGTATGTACCTGAAGAACTCCAGCCGAAACCGCCTGGAAGGGAATCGGATTAGGGATAACAGGTACGGCCTGAGGCTGGAGGACTCCCATACCAATAAGATAGTCGGCAATCTCTTGCAGAATAACGAGTTCGAGGCCATGTATCTCGAGGCCAGTCACTCCAATCTGATCGAAGGCAATCTTGTTGAAGATAATGAAATGGGGCTGGTGATGGAGAAGAGCCGGAGCAACCTGGTTTACAAAAACGATATCCAGGGAAATGAAAAGGGCATCTCCCTCACAAGTCAAGAGTCTTCTATAGCGGTCTCAACAAAGGGAAAGGGGGTTTTCATATCCTATAATGCCACCCCTTCCGGGGCAATAACCCCCTCCAATAACACCATTTATCTGAATAACCTTTCCAACGAGGCGAATGCATATGACGATGGCCTAAACCGCTGGGATGACGGCCTCATCGGCAACAATTACAGCGACTTCAATGATCCAGAGGAGGGATGCAGAGGAAGGACGATCTGCGCTACCTCCTATTCGATACCTGGCGGCCCCAGCATAGACGAGCACCCCCAGGCTTCTCCAATCCGGGAGCCCGGCCTTGTCAGCGGCAGGGGCGGCGCCTTCATGCAGCTTTCTGGCACGAGCTTCCTTCCCGGGGGCGAGATGAGGCTGAACTATACAACCCCAGCGGGTATCGATGCCTGGCTGGGCCTCCAGTCTATTGCCCTGGATGAAGAAAATCTGGCCCAGGATCTTTATCTGGGAGAGAACATTTCCGGAGACATCCTGCTGACTGCTCCTTATATGGAAGGCTCTTTCAAGCTCGTAATGCACGATTCTAATGCTACTGCCGTCATCTCCCTGCCGTTCAATGTCTCCTCCCCCCAGATCAGTGCATCGCCTTCCTCCGTCCTCACCTGCGAGAAGATCACTGTCTCCTTCCAGGGAGCGCGGGGAGGGGAGAAGGACTGGATCGGCATGTACAGGTCTGAATCATCAAATGCCCTTTCCAGCCAGAGCCTGGCGAGAAGGGAAAGTGGTGCCGTCACATTCACCGCTGAGGAGGCTGGAAGCTATGTGTTCAAGCTGTTTGCCACGGGAGAATCAATTCCACTAGCATCAAGCAATGCTGTCGAGGTGAAGGCCGACTCCGGCCATAAGATGGTCGCCGAGCCATCCCAGGTGGCTGCAGGGGGGACGGTCACAGTCACCTACTGGGGCGCCGCGCCGGCGAGCGTCATCGGCATGTATGGCCTTACCAGCCCTGACAAATTCGACTCAGGAAAGCGTTCCACCGGAGGCAAGAGCTGCGGCAGCATGGTCTGGCAGCTTCCGTCCACGCCCGGGCAGTACGACTTCCGCCTTTTCGGAGATGATGTTAACCGACCGATCCTGGCTTATAGCAATGTGGTGACTGTGGGATAAGGCAGATCATGCAGGAATCTGCAGGCAGGACTTCATCCCGCCCAAATCCACATTTTTTTCGAGCGAATCCGGGGCGGGGAGCTCCTGTCTCATGCAATGAAGCTAGTTATTTATGCAAATAAGATGCATAATTCAATTGATGATCGACTCCCTCATGCTTCTGATTATCCTGGCAGTTTTACTCCTGGTAGCAGGCTACTTTGTGATGACTTATAACCGCCTGCAGAGCCTGAGAAATGGCGCTGATGCCACCCTTTCCCAGATCCGGGTGGCCATGAAAAAGAGGCTGGACACCATCGAGCAGCTTGTGGACTCCATAGAGAGCTATGCCCATTTCGAGAGACAGATCCTGGAGAAGATCACGGGGATGAGATCGGGGCTACAAGAAGCGGGGGCGCAAGAATTGGGAAGGATGGAGAAGGAGAGCCGCGGGGTTTGGGGCAACATCCGCCTGGTGGCAGAGAGCTATCCCGATCTGAAGACCTCCCAGGCAACGATAAACTCCATGAATGCCATCCGGGAGCTGGAAGATGAGATAGCCAGACACAGGTACACCTACAACAACATCGTGCAGGAGTTCAATACCATGCGCGATACGTTCCCCTCCCGCTGGATAGCTGCCTCCATGCCCAGGCTCGACTACCTCAGCTTCGAGGAGGATGAGCTGCGCCGGGCGGGATATTATACCGGAGAGGAGACAGAACCATCACGGCCAAAGGTGGAGTGGAAATAATAAAATTTGGGATGAATGAGGAGAGGCAGGCGGCTATATTAATTGGCATTGTGGCCCTGATCGGCCTTGGCGGGCTTTATCTAACCGGAGGCATTCCATTCCTGGAGGAGCCCTTCCCGGCAGGCCTCTTTTTGGGGGATGTGTATGTTGACAGCTACCGGGCAGATCTGTACCTCAACGGCACTCTGGCTGAGAGGTTCGACTATCAGGTGAAAAGCTCGGGGAAATACCGGATGCTCTACCGCAATTGGAAAATGCCCCTCTCCAGCCAGAGCCTGGACACCCCTTATATAGAGCCCCTGGGGGTCCTCCCCACCTCGGGGGCAGTGCCCTATGTAAGGGATCATAATGGCACAGTTCAGATATTATCGGCCTCAGGCAATCGCTACAATAGCGAGATCGCCTCCCTGGCCCTGGTGAATGAGGCGGGAGGCTACTATCCCCAGAGGTTCTCTACCGGGCAATATCAGATGGAGTATCTCTTCCGCATTCATCCCTATCTGGAGTGCGACCAGGAGTTATGCCACTGGAACCTCATGCTGGCGAATGAGCATCTGCCCTACCGGCAGATTGCGATATACATTCATGACCCGGACGAATTGATAGTAGAGCTTTTCACTCATCCTCAATTGAGAACTCAAAAGGAGGGAGAGATTTGGGTCATCACTGGTGGCAGCCCCAAAGATGAGCTGATAGAGGTTGAGATGCTTCTCCTGCCCCAGGCAGCGAATATCATCGAGGGCATCACCCGAGAGGTCCCGAATGTCTATCAGCGGACCGTCTCCGCCCAGGAAGGCGAGGGATCAATTCTGCTGTTCCTGCTGCGCTCTTTGGTGGCTGCACTGCCGTTGCTATTGATTCTCGTCTACCTGCTCATTGGCCGGGAGAAGAGATATACCGTGCCCAGAGCTCTTTCCACCCCACCCAGCAGGAGAAGGCCCTGGCAGGTGAATATGCTCTTCAAGGGGGATGCCTTTGATTTCGATCAGGACGGATTCTATGCCACGTTGCTGGATCTGCATAAGCGGGATATCATCAGGATAGATACATTATCCGGGACCGAGATAATGGTCCTCTCCCCATCTGCACCGGATCTCGATGACTATGAGAGAAGGGTGATCGAGTTTCTCCAGGATAACTCTCGAGGAGGGGCGTTCTCTGCTCCGGGCTTTGAGGCGGAGGTGAAATCCCTGGCAAAGTCCAACGATACAGTCCAGCTGGCCAGGCTGCGCAGCGCCATGGACGAGATCCTGCATTACGTTGACAAGGATGTGGTTTCCCGTCATGCGGTCGGCAGGGGCATCAGAGCCCTGGGAATCGGGATTCAGACCAGGCATCTAATCCTTCCCCTCATCTGGGGAGCTCTCTTCATCGTCCCCTTTATCATGGGTTCGGGCGTCCTGGGAGATCCGGTGGCAATCACGGCTATGATTCTGCTCTTGCAGTCAAGCCTGGCGGTATCTGCCCCCTCCACCCTCTTTGGTCGCTGGAAGGAGGACTACTATAAAGAGAAGCTGGAGTGGGATGCCTTTCGAACCTTTTTGGGCGACTATGCCATGATCCAGCGGTATTCACCCAGTGACCTGAATATGTGGAAGGAGTGGCTTATCTACGGCACTGCTCTCGGGGTGGGGGACAAGGTGGAGAAAGCATTGAAGGATTTTAACATCCCCATTCCCGAAGCGGTGGCCATCCATACCATCCATACCAGCTTCGGCCATGCCTATTCCTCCAGCTCACCCAAGTCCAGCAGCTCGGGAGGATTCGGCGGGGGAAGCGGGGGCGGATTTGGCGGTGGCGGCGGTGGGGGAGGAGGCGGTGGTGGGGCGAGGTAGCACCTCCCTCCCCTCACCGTCTGATACTTTAGGAACTATTATGAGCATTATCTGCGCATCGAATTTCCTCTTTTGGCGGCAAATTAGGGGCAATGAAATCCTCCAGGCCATATGATCAGATCATGATCTAGAGAGGAATAACGCAATCCTCCAGCGTTATCTTCAGAGATCCAGAAGAAAACGGATATGAATTATTATGATCTTTTCTTAAATAGCTTTAAACTTAAAACATAGATATTTATGGTTTGGCTCTGGCAAAAAGGGCCAAGCTTAAATAAGTGGAGATTTGGACAGCCCATAAACCGTGGTTCAAGAGAGTGGGAATAATGCTCAGCGTGGAGAGAACAAATAATAAAGGAGAGGTCGAGGTAGCGATCTGTCCGTTGTGCAACTTGCAGGTGGAATTCATGGGCGCACCAATGGTCAGGTGTTATACCACTGGGGAGACCTATGAGCAGGATGAGATCGTGTGGACTCCCAAATCCAGGGTCTCCAAGAGGACAGGGTATGATGCAGAGAACATAAGAGGAAATGGTGTAGAGGACTTCCTGCCTAATGCCCTTCCCGCAGAGGAGGAGTGTGAGGAGTAAAAGCGCGGGCAAAGCGGGGCTATTGACGCATCTTTTTCGAAATGAGTGTAATTTATAATTTGATCGTTTGATTTAGACTGCCATTGATTTATGCTCGAAAGTATCGATTTTGCTAGCTCTATTATGCTTGATGTTTTGTAGCAAAATTCTGCATATCTTGCTCCAGCCAGTCAAACACTAATTATTTAATTATTTCTTTTGGAATTGTTCTTTCAGTGCCTTCAACGACGTTTCTCAGTAAATATCCTACGAAGTCTTTGCCCTTTATTTGATAATGTTTTTTAATTTGCTTCATAGATATCATAAAAGTGATAGCATTGATTTTCATTAAAGGAACACGTTTATCTTTCGGTTCAAGAAAGGTGGGTTTATCGAATTCATGGTTAATTGTTATTGCCTCATTTTTATTGGATTCTTCAGATACAAATGATTGAAAAAAATATTGTAGAGTATCTATTTCCTTTCCATTCTCGTTGTAGATCTTTGTCGAATCATATAATTCAATTTTGGGTGATTCTGATAAGGGTATATGCTTCTGCTCCAATTGTGATAAATTCCAATCTAGATCCTCTTTAAGTTCGACAACTTTAAAACTGGGTATATTTATAATAACATCTATATCGAATGTTTGAATCCATTCTGCTTTATCCTCAGCAGTAGGCTCTCGTAGTTCATATAGCACAATTCCATGCTTTTCTGCAAATTCGCGTGCCCCCCTCTGGTAGCCTGTTCGGGTTACAAATACGCCTCTTGGTTGTCCCTGCAAATCATCGAGGATGCATTTGAATGCAAATAATTGCTCTTGTTTAACAGGATTGGACCAATCTTTGGTCTGAACTATGGTCTTATGTGTTATCCCTCCCACCTTAAACTCCCAATAAACATCAATTTGATGCTTTGCAGTGATCCCATGCAATTCAACGTCATGACGCACGTCTATTGTCTCAACCCGTTTCTCATTTACGATCAGATTAAATATTGATCGAGTCAGCAGTTCAAATGAAGTCCCTGTATTCTTCATCACACATTTCAACCCCTTAAATTCTCAATGGGATTAAAATTAAGGATTTCGATATATCATTTCATAGGCTGCAAAATTAAGAGTTAGTCCCGCGGGGACCTGGGACCAATTTTCTCCTTTCTCCCTATTGGGCCTATTGTAGTATATCACTCTCCATCCTACAGAGCATGGAGTTCTCTCCAGCGGTTCCAGTCGCGTTCTCTGTTAATCTTCATGGGAGCTAGCTTATTACCTTCCCAACCCACCAATCTGAGATCGTGCCCACGGTACTTTTCAAAACAATAATAGGCCGAATCGGCGGCGTTGGGAAATTTATCCGAAACCGCGTAGTAGTCCATCCCCAGATTATACCAAGCTTCTGCGAAAGTCGGATCTATGCGTGTGGCCTGTTCATATGCATGTGTCGCATTAGCTATCTGCCCAAAGCTATCATAGACTTGCCCCTTATTGAACCAGTCTATTGCAGTATTATTCCCGGATGCCAGGCAGGGAACACATAGCACCAGAAGAAGGGACAGGCATATAGCAAAACATGGAAAAATGGAAGAGAAGTATCTCATACCCACGCCCCTATATCCATTGATGCATCCTCGTATGTCTTGGATTGAAGCTCCTCGGCATTATCGAATGTTACGGGCGGCCTCATGTTGAAAATTAGCTCAGATGGGTGCGAGAATGCCCCAACGTCCTTGACTACGACATCGAACCTTAAAGCCTCTCCGGGCAGAAGCTTATCTCTTAGGCTAGATCCTTTGTAGATCCACCCAGATTCATCCAACATGCTGAAGCTAGGAGCCGTCACAGTCTCGTTTCTCGTGTTTGTAACCTTCACATCAAACACCCAGGCATATTTGCCGTCTGAAGTGTACTCTGCTTGGCCATTATAGAACTGTAGCCTGATGCCTTGAGCAGATACTTCGGGCACACCATCCCACTCAATTGAGAATGGGTCAGAGTTGTCTGGTGTAATTTTGAGACGCTTAATAATAGTGCCTTTGGGGACTGCAAGCTGTATCGTGTCTCTGAACTTATAACCGTTCAAGGCCAGATCGGCTAGATGTGCCGCATCACCGCTATTGAAATTCGCCATTGCGCCTGATGAAGGGCTCGGGCCGTATACTTTATCCTCCGAGTCGACTAGTGTCACCGAATAATAACGCCTGGATTCTTTACCTCCAGCATCCGCACTCATATCTATACAGTAGATTATCCCATCCCCGTTAACAGTCTCTCTTTCGGTTACTCCATACACAGTCGCGTTTACCATCCCATTTCCACCGGAGAGAGGGAACGCATCCACACTAGCGATGCTAGAAATTAATAACATCATGCATAATAAGAGAACTTTCTGCAGCATAATGAATATTGCGGATTGTCCTTAGCTTAAACCTTCCCAGGAGTTAGAAATAAGTCACATATATTTGAAGAAGTGCAAAAATGGTACTGAAAAAAAGACTTTCTGAGGAAAGCGGAAACCCTTGTGAGGCCTCCGCTTAGCTCTGAGCTATTGTGTTTGGTGGATAGCATTGACCATGATGTAATTTTATCAGCTTGACTCTTTTCCATTCTGCTTTCTTACAGGTAACAAAGCGCCGAGGGTGGGATTCGAACCCACGATCCGCGGAGCGGAACAGGTTTAGCAAACCTGCGCCATACCAAGCTAGGCGACCTCGACTCTGACCCTCGAAGCTTTACCTAAGACTATTTAAAATCTGCGTTGCGGCAGCAGCAAACCGCCCCAAGAGAATCGTGGATTCTGCCCCATACCTCATCTCACGCAGGCCAGCAGATCCTTGCTGGTGACGATGCCCACCAGGGCCCCATCCTTCATCACCGGCAGCCTTCTGATCTTATGCTCAATCATCAGCTCCGCCGCCTTCTGGGTGGAATCATCAAGATCGATGGTGATCAGTGGAGCTGGAGTCATGATATCAGAGACCCTGACCCTGGCCGGGTCCAGCCCCCTGGCAAACACCTCCAGGAAGATCTGGCTGGTGGTGACGATTCCCAGACACTCCTTGAGGAGGCGCTCTTTTGCCACCAGAACGCTGCCCTTCTTCTGCGCGGCCATCACCTTTATAGCATCCAGCACCATGGCCTCGGGGGGCACGGTGACAATGGGATAGCTCATCAAATCTCTGACCTTCATGGCACGACCATTCCTTTGGGCGGACAATAAGAATAAAGCCGCCGTTTTGCATTTCCAATTCACCTATTACCGCTCTATCAAGATAAATCAGACGCTCGGATTATGATAAGGTAATAATATCGTACCATTTATATTCTTGTTTTAGATCTTCTGGAAAAGGAGAGGAGGAGGAGGAAGATGAGGAGAGCCACCTATTGCTCCAGCTCTCCCCACTCGATCTCCAGACCTACCGCGGGCTGCTCCAGGCCGAAGCTGCGCAAGAGCAGGGGGTGCAGCTCTCCAAAGCAGCCGATCCTCTTGCCTTCTGCGAAGAGGTCCGCCCCCCTTCCCGGCATAAAAGCTCTGTCCTTGGTGGGAGCGATATCCGCCTCGAGGTCCATCTCCCTCAAGACTGCATCCACAACCGACCTGATCTCCGAATAATTCGCCCCGCTGTGAATGGATGCAGCAGCCAGATTCATCCTGGTCTTCTTGTCTTTCACCACATCCCCGGCAGCGAATATCCTCTGGGGAAGAGGATGATGCTGATTGAGGGCGAAGATCTCCAGAAGGGAGCTGAGAAGCGAGGTACGGAGGATGGTATGCAGCTCGCTTATGGGGTGCAGCACCCGCACCGCTCCCGCCGCCTCCGGAGCAGCAGATCGGCGCATCCACTGGAAGTGCACCAACTCATTGGTCAGGGTGAAGGGCATGGTCTCCAGATACCCCAGACCCGCCATGATCTCCCTGATCTCTCCCTTGCGCACTTCAGAAGAATGGGCCCGGCCCACGGTCACCGTCTGGGGAAGCCGGGCTTCCAGATTGTCGTAGCCATATGCCTTGGCCGCATCCTCGAAGATGTCCCAGGAGTGCATTATATCCGCCCGGTAGGCCGGGACCTGCACCACCACGATATCATCCATCTCCTCGCCGGCGGTGACGGCTCCAAAGCGCATCCTCTTCAGGCATTCAGCCAGCTCTGCTCCCGTCAGATCAAATCCTATCAGCCGGTTGGCCTCCTCAGTTCTCACCTTCCAGCTGGCGGGCGACAGATCCGGGCTGAGAAAGTCGCCCTCGCTCCTCTTCACCAGAACGCTCTCTATTTTCCCTCCCCGCTCCGCCAGAGAGGTGACCACGATGTTCAGGGCCTTGTGGACCACAGGGTCGGTCCCGGTGACATCGATGAAGAGATCCTCCGTCTCCTCGGTGACGCTGGTCAACTCGCCATTGATGATCGGCGGGAAGGATAAAACCCGATCATCTGCATCCACGATCAGAGGATAGACCGGACAGTCCTTCAGGATATGGCCGTAATCCTTTCCTTTGGGGTGATTATGCAGGATCTCCTCCATGGTCATCTCCTCGCTATAGTCCAGAGGGACGAACCTGCGTTGAGGGCTCTCGCCGAAGTAGCGGAAGGGTGGCCGTACCCTGGATATGTCGTGCACTCCTATGGCCACCTTCCGCCGGTTCCTGCCCAGGCCCCAGTGCAGATCCTCTTGCAGCCCCATCAGGGACTCGATGGCCTCATCGGTGAACTCGAGACCCCGCACCACTGCACAGCCGATCAGAGGGCGCACCGATTTTATTGATTCCTCCACCTGAACGACGACAGGACCGGGGGAGACGCTGTAGCTGACTAGATCGGTCTTGATCCCCAGGAATCCTTGCATCGCTCTGGCCACCCCCTCCGAGCTATAGAGGTCCGGCCGGTCGGGGAAGAACTCCACATCCACATACTCCTCTTCCGCTCTCTTTCCTATGTCTGCACCCATCATGGCCAGCCTGCTCATGATCGTCTCTCGAGAGGCGCCAATCAGCCTCTCCATATCCTGATAATAAAGTCTGACAACGGGCATGGTATACTCCTCACAGCTTGATGGAAACCGGCGTCTGGCGCAGCCATTCGATATCCGATTGATAAAGCAGCCGGAGGTCCTTCAGCCCCAGCCTTAGCATGGCCACCCTGGAGACTCCCAGGCCCCAGGCCAAAACGGGATGATCGATGCCGAATGGGGCTGTAACCTCCTTTCTGAACACCCCGGCACCTCCCAGCTCCACCCATCCCAGGCCGTCGATATAGACCTCGGGCTCGACTGAAGGCTCAGTGTAGGGGAAGTAGCCCGGGCGGAAGCGCACCTCCTCAAATCCCATCTTTCCATAAAACTCCTTCAAGATGCCCAGTAGATGGCAGAAGCTCACGCTCTCGTCCATCACTATTCCCTCAAGCTGCTCGAACTCCGGGGTATGGGTAGAATCTATAGCCTCCCGCCGGTAGACCCGATCGATTCCGAAGGCCTTGACCGGCGGCCGGGGATGCTCTGCCAGGTATTTGATCGTCACTCCGGTGGTATGGGTACGCAACACCTCCTGCCGGGCCACCTCCGGACTCCAGCAGCCTCCCCATCCGGTAGATCCTACGCTGCCGCCGCATTCATGCATCTCTTTGATCCGGGCATAATCGGGGATATCCCCCTGGCTGTTCAGATAGAAGGTGTCCTGCATCTCCCTGGCCGGATGGTCCTGGGGCTGGAAGAGGGCATCGAAGTTCCAGAAGCTGGTCTGAACGATCGGCCCCTTGATCTCGACAAATCCCATCTCCAGCATGATCTCCCGCATGTTATCGATCAGTCGCTGGTAGGGATGCCTTTTTCCCGGAAAAATCCGATCGGCAGGGAGAGAGACGTCATAGGGGCGAGGGCGATAGACTGAGCCCCCGTAGCTCAGATATAAACCGTCCACATCATCCTGCCACTCACCCGATTTTATCATCTCAGCAGTGAGAGCAGGCATATCCAGTACCGCTTTCTTTGTGCCGGAACGCTTTGGCTCGAGCTTTGTTATTGCCAGGCGGCCGGCTTCGGTGATGATGTAGCGCCACTCTTTGCTCTTGCTGGAGGTGACAAGCCCCCGGCTTTTCAAAGCAGCGAGGGCCTTCTCGTCCCATTTGGGATTGGAGCTGACTCCATCACTCAGAGCCGCCAGGATCAGCTCATCCTCGCCCTTGTCAGCGTCCTTTAGGGGTTTGATCATCCCCCCTTCGATCGCCGCCCAGCCCTTCTTACGCAGCCAGCCCAGGCCGATCTTGAGGGCAGGGTCCTTCACCTCGGACATGGGCATACCCCCTCCTAAAGAGAGAAGGAGCCTTCTCTCTGGCAGGCCCTCCCTGACATAAGCAGCCCCCTCATCGGTGAGGGAGAAGGTCTCATCCACGGACTTTTCCACCTGGATCAGGCCCTGCTCGGCCAGCAGGTCTGCTGCCGCTCGGGCCGTCTCGATCTTCATCTGCCGCTTCTGGGCAATGCTCTGCGGATCCGAAAGTCCTTCTGATATCGCTTTCAGCACTAGAAACTCGTTATTCGATAAATCTGATAGCATAGTATCGTCCCTGCTCTGATTGATTTTCGGGGCAACTGCCAGTTGCCCTCAAAAGAAAGAAAAGACTGTGTGGCTCCAGACTCCCAAAGCCTGCCCCTTCTGCTTTGAGAGCATGGTTCTGTGATTGATAATTGGGATCTTTGCTATATTCTGAGGCACGTTTTTTTCGGTTAGACTGATGATACATAAACCTGTCGAACAGCGTCCCCAGTGAAGGAAGGCGAGATGAAGGGAATAGCCTCAGGATTTCATAGGAATCAGCGTTAAGTATTTCTACAATTGACGGACTCCACTTTATCCCAATGCGATAGGGGTCTGAAAGACTGTGAACTGGCACACAATGACAACGGATGAGGTCTTATCCAAGCTGGATTCCGACCAAAAAGGCATAAGCTCGATGCAGGCAAAAGAGAGGCTCTCCCAGCACGGCCCCAATCAGCTTGAAAGCACTACCAAACCCTCGCCATTGAAAATCTTCATAGGCAAGTTCAAAGACTACATGGTCCTGGTGCTGATCTTTGCCGCTATCATCTCTTTTATTGCCGGAGAGACCACCAATGCCTATGTCATTTTGGGGATCGTCGTTTTAGTTGCCATCATCGGCTTCGTCCAGGAGTACAAAGCAGAGAAGGCCATGGAGGCGCTGAGGGAGATGGTGGCCCCAGAGGCGGATGTGATCAGAGACGGTCAGATGAGCACCATACCTGCTGCAGACCTTGTTCCAGGGGACGTGGTCTTCCTGGAGGCGGGGGATAAGGTGCCAGCCGACGGCCGCATCCTGGAGGTGACCTCCCTTCAGGTCATCGAGTCCTCTTTAACCGGAGAGTCCATGCCGGTGGAAAAGTTGGCCCAGACCCTGCCCGAGGATATAGCGCTGGCAGACAGGAAGAATATGGTCTTCATGGGGACCATCATATCTCAGGGCAACTGTCGGGCAATAGTCACCGCCACCGGTCTCGGCACAGAGCTAGGAAGGATCTCAGGCCTGATGAAGCAGGAGCAGGCCGAGCCGCCTCTCAAGATCAAGCTCCAGCAGCTGGCGAAAAGGCAGGCCTTTTTAGTGATGGTGATATCGGCGATCGTCTTCATCCTCATGTTCAGCCGGGGGTTGCCGGTCATAGATGCCCTCATCGCCTCCATCGCTCTGGCAGTAGCCGGCATCCCTGAAGCCCTTCCCTTCATAGTCACACTGGCCCTGGCCTTTGGAACCCAGGCCATGGCAAAGAAGAACGCCATCATCAGAAGGCTTCCCGAAGTGGAGACCCTGGGCTCGACCACGGTGATCTGCACCGATAAGACCGGTACTCTGACCACAGGAGAGATGACCCTTCGTGAGATCCGCACCTACAGAAAGATCGAGGTCACGGGGGCAGGATACGATCCATCCGGCCAGTTCATATCCCAGGGAGCAAAGCTCGAGCCCACAGAAGAGGACCTGGCGAGGATTCTCAAGATTGGAGTGCATGCCAACAACTCTGCCATAGAGAGGGCCAATGGCGGCTGGAGGGTGGTGGGCGATCCTACGGAGGGAGCGCTTATCGTGGCCGCCAAAAAAGCAGGGATTCTAGATAAGACAAGAGATGGAAGCAGCAGGTTCATTGAGTATCCCTTTGACTCCGAGCGCATGAGGATGACCACTGTGGACGAGGTTCATAGAGAGGGCTATATCGTCTCCATGAAAGGCGCTCCAGAGGTGGTGCTGAGCCACTGCACAAAGACCACGACCCCCAATGGGACGAAGACCCTGACGGACGAGGATAGAAGATCGATCCTGGCAGACGCAGACGATATGGCAGAGAATGCCCTGCGGGTTTTGGCCCTCGCCTGGAAGCCCATATCGAACAACGACCCGGTTGAAGTGGATTGCATAGAGTCCGGGCTGATCTTCGCCGGCCTGACTGGCATGATGGACCCACCGAGAAAGGAGGTCCCTGAGGCGATAAGAGTCAGCAAGATGGCGGGCATAAGAACGGTCATGATCACCGGAGATCACCGCCTGACCGCCAGGGCCATCGGAAGGGAATTGGGGATAGGAAACGGAGAGGTAATCGAAGGAGTCCAGCTCGATCGGATGAGCTCCGAGGATCTGCGTGAGCATATAGATGATGTATCAGTATTCGCCAGGGTCACCGCTGAGCACAAGGTCCGCATAGTGGAGGCCCTGAAAGCAAGAGGCCACATCGTAGCCATGACCGGAGACGGAGTGAACGACGCCCCTGCTCTGACTGCTGCCGATATCGGCGTAGCCATGGGCAGGACGGGCACCGAGGTCACCAAAGAGGCCTCGGATATGGTCATCGCCGATGACAACTTCGCCACCATCGTCAGCGCCATCGAGGAGGGGAGGAGGATATTCGACAATATCAGAAAAGGCACCTCCTATCTGCTCTCGGTCAGCTTTGCCGAGCTGGCCACCATCTTCTTCGCCGTTGCCCTGGGATTTCCCCTCCCCCTTCTGGCCGCCCAGATCCTGTGGATCAATGTGGTGGCAGAGGAGTTTCCCGCCATCGGCCTGGCCCTGGAGCCCTCTCACTCCGATATCATGAAAAGGAAGCCCCGTGATCCAAAAGAATCCATGCCCTCCCGGCCCCTGATGATCTACACCCTGGGAATTGCCGCCACCATTGTAGCTGGAACCCTGGGGATGTATATAATAACCCTGCAATCGAATCCTGATCTGAGCTATGCCCGGACGGTGGCATTCGTGGGCCTGGGCTTTTTCACGGTTTACAATGCCTACAGCAGCCGATCTTTGCAGGAGTCCGTCTTCAGGATGAATCCCCTGGGGAACAAGACCCTGCTCATAGGAATTGCAGCCTCAATTCTGGCCATACTGGCGGTGGTCTACATCCCCTTCATGCAGTTCATATTCGAGACCAGGCCGCTTACATCCGAGAGCTGGATTCTGATCCTGATAACCGGACTGGTGGTGGTCCTGGCAGCTGAGGTGATGAAAAAGATCCTCTCTGGATTGAGCTGAACGCCCTGAACGGGCGTCACCTTCTAAATCATTTGAATACCGAAACATTTATATCTCGGCAATTGCCGTATATAACTAATGGCAAAGGTCGAATCTCATTTCTTTCCCACCCGAAAGCCTGACTTTTGCCTCCCTCCTCATTACATACTTTGATCAGCATTCTTTTCATCTAGAACTCGGTCAGCCTCTTTTGTGTTGATCCTGTCAACAGCTCCGCCTTTTTGATCCAGGAGACTTCAGGGGTATGCAGCCGGCCAGCCATCACCTCTCGAGCGGAGGAGAGGGCGTCAAAGCGCGTGGGATCTGAGCTCATCGCCTTTCGCGCCACCTCCCTCACCACCCAGACCCCTAGAGGTATCCTGTAGTCCTCTGAGATCTCCCTTATCGCCAGCACCCCTGCCTGCCGACCCCAGCGAGAGAGATGCTCCAGCACGGCGAGCCGAGCGGCATAGTAACCGCCGGCCAGAGGGCTGTAGCCCTTTTTGGGACGGGCGTCCTCCCCGTCCCGGCCTATAAATCCCTCCTCCGCCCAGAGGGAATGAGGCCGCCAGATCTCAATCAGCTCGAAGCTGAAAGGCCGGGGAGAAAGGAGGACTTCAAAGTGGTTTCCCAGTTCCTCCCCAGAGAACAAATGGTAGCCTTTAACCTCGGGAAAATCAAGAACCTCATCCTTCAGGCTCTTGCCGATCATGTCGTCAGATGCCGTTATGGACCAGCGGGTGGGCACTAGCCTCCTCTTATTGCCGAGCAAGCCTATAGAGAGCAGTCGGGAGAGGTGATCGATATCTATGCCTGCAGAGTAAAGCTCCGCGATTGCCACATCGGCCGGAGCACCCCGGTCCAGGACGATCTGGTCCACCTTGCGGGGGATTAGGGGATTGGTGGTGATCTCCATCTTAGCCAACTCCCCGGATGGACCGGTGGGGGAGAGGACGCCATCGAACTGCAGCCTTCTCCGGGGCGGTTTGATGAAGGAGACCTCCGCTCCCACCGGGGCAGAGGACATAGCGATCTGCTGGCAGGCCTCCAGAAGCCTTCCCGGAGAGCCTGCCTCCAGTACCCTTATCTTCGTCTCGGAACGGACCATCCCCATGCGGGCAGAGATGATCTGATCCATGTTCATCCCCAGATGAGGCAGCTCTTCGGCCTGGGCAGATGGGAGGACGGGCCCAGCTCTGACCAGGGGATAGCCGAACCGGCCCACGAAGACCTCCGGTGGGGTGAATCCCTCCATGCGACTGCCGATCTTGGGGAGGGATACCAGCTCCTCCAGCCGGCGGACTATGGGGCAGACCGGCTGGCCGCACTCTCCCCGGCCCTTGCAGGTGATGCAGCTCATAATTCTCCGTTCACTCTCATATGAAAAATGTCTTCCCTTCTTTCTGGGCAAGGCCCTTATAGGAAATATCCGCTATAATTTTTCTGTATGAACGAGAGGTTGATTCCGGCCATCGCCCAGGACTGGAGGACAGGAGAGGTGCTGATGCTGGCCTATATGAACGATGAGGCTCTGGCCAAGACCCAAGAGACCGGCAAGGCTCATTACTGGTCCAGATCGCGAAATAAGCTCTGGCTTAAAGGGGAGTCATCCGGCCACTTTCAGCTTGTCAGGGAGATAAGAGTGGACTGCGATGAGGACGCCATACTGCTCCTGATCGAGCAGGAGGGCGGTGCCTGCCATACAGGTTATAGATCCTGCTTTTATCGCACCATTGATGGCCGGGTGGTGGGGGAGAAGGTCTTTGACCCCCAGGACGTCTATTGAGGGAAAAGATGGGGAAAGCAAGGATGAATCCCGCCCAGGTCGATCCAGAACCGAGTTCCGACACCATCACGGGCAGGTCCTATTCCCTTTATCGCAGCCCTCTGGTCCGGGCAGATGCCAGGCTGGAGGGGGAGCGAGTGAAGATCAGGGTTACAGGACCGCTTGCCAGCTTGCCCGCTATCAGATCCAGCATGGAGCTTTTCGATGGCCAGCTGGCTGTGCGGGCAGGAAGAGAGCAGCTCTCCCTATCAACCTGGATTCCTCCCCTGCCAGGCAAAGCATTTGACCGGCTGGCAAATAGTCGCATCCGGGCTCTCTTGGGCCTGCGCACCCCGGACCAGGTGACAATCTCTATCACTGAGGAATGCCCCAACCGCTGCTCGCATTGCGCCCTGCCCAACTCCGGAAACCGGCTGCGCCTCGATCCGAACACAGTCCGAGACCTCATAAACCAGGTTCTGGACATGGGAACCTCCCTGGTGATATTCGATGGGGGAGAGCCGACCCTATATCGAGAACTGCCGGAGCTGGTGAGACATGTGGACGACAGAGCCATATCCACCCTCTTCACCTCTGGAGCAGGATTCACCCCCTCCCTGGCGGAACGGCTAAAAGATGCTGGTCTTTATGCGGTCAATGTCAGCCTGGACAGCCCCCTGGCTGAGGAGCACGATGCCATGCGGGGAAGGGAGGGCGTCTTCTCCGAGGCGATGCAGGCTGTGAAAAATGCCCTTCTGGCTGGACTGTTGGTGGACCTTTATGTCGTAGTTCGCCGGGAAAACCTCTGCCATCTGGAGAGGTTTCACCAGCTGGCCAGAAGCACAGGAGCGCATGAGCTGACACTATTCGAGGTGGTATCCACTGGCCGCTGGTCCGGTCGCGAGGGCCTGGCCCTGACCTCTGCGGAGCACGCCCATCTGGCGGAATTCGTCTCCTCCAGGGGAGCGCCCAGGATCTTCTCTGTTCCCGACGCCTATCGACGCTTTGGCTGCTTTGCGGCCAGAAGCTGGATGCATGTAACTCCCTCAGGAGAGGTCTATCCCTGCTCCTGTTATCCAGAGTCCTGGGGCAACATTATGAAAGAACCGATGAAGAGAATCTGGCAGCGAATGGGACGATTTCCACACAAAGGGGAGAAGATATGCCCTATGAGGAAATAAAACAATTTTTCTGCCATTAAACAAGATTTTAACTGTTCAAGGAGGAACATGAGCAGGATTAAAATTAAACGGAATTTTCATAAGTCCCCTACAATCAATAGATCTATATAGGACATTAATCATGAACAATCTTGATCTAACCATGGATTTGACACCTGTTCAAAGAGATATACTAACCGCGCTGATCAACATCTATCGTGTTGAAGGAAGAGCAGTTAAGGGCGAAGAGATCGCCGAGCTTATAGACCGCAATCCGGGAACCATCCGAAATCAGATGCAATCCCTGAAAGCCCTCAATCTGGTGGAGGGGGTGCCTGGCCCCAAGGGGGGCTACAGGGCCACAGGATCCGCCTATGAGGCACTCAATGTCGAGGCCACGGGGGATGTGGTGACCGTACCCGTTCTCAGGAATGGCGTGCTAATGGAGGGAACCACCGCCAGCGAGATCATATTCAACAAGGTGATGCACACTCAGCTATGCGATGGCGTGATCCGCATCATCGGCAACATCAGAGACTTCAATGTGGGCGATGAGGTAGAAGTGGGACCCACTCCTGTCAACAAGCTCTACATTCGGGGCACCGTCCGGGGCAGGGATGACACCATGAGCCGGCTGATCATCCACGTGGACGCGATGATATCCGTGCCCAAGTTGGCCATCAAGAAGATCGCCCGTCGCGCAGTGCGCATTCCCCCTGGAGCTTCCATGCAGGAGGCAGCGCGCATTCTGGTGCACAACGGCGTTCAGGAGGCACTCGTCGAGGACAGCTCCCCAGGGATGGTCAACCAGACGGATATCGTCCGGGCGATAGCAGACGGAAAGGGGGATCAGGAAGCGAGAGAGTTCATGAGCCGGGGATTTTTGACCATCGACTCCGAGGATACCATCTACGAGGCGATCAAGATGCTGGGCAAGACCGGCTCTGGCCAGCTGGTAGTCTCAGAGGACGGCACCCTCTGGGGTTTCGTCTCCCCAGCGGACCTGATCAAAACCCTCACCCCTGCCTGATCTCAGTTCCTGTGTGCCCCCCCAGGGCACCTTTTTTCAGGTTTTCGATTTTTTTTCCGAAGACGATGGCGGTGGAAATCCGGCTTCGCTCTATGATCTTGGCCGCCAGGGGATCGACGGGGGAGCGAGAGCCGGCTTTCATATCCGTCTGGGCGGCCATTCTCGATAGCTCTCCGTGGGTCATACTGGCGATCTTCTCCGCTTTGGGATCTTTTTCCGGATCGGCGGTGTAGACCCCATCCACAGAGGTGGCGATGATCAATTTATTGGCGCCCACATACTCTGCCAGCAGGGCGGCGACAGCGTCTGTGGTCTGTCCGGGGGCCACTCCGCCCATGACCACGATCCTGCCGGGGCTAGCCAGGCGAGCAGCCTGGGCATAGGTCTCCGGGATCTCCTGGGGGGCAGCTCGTCCGAGGGCAGCGATGAGCAGAGCGGAGTTGAGCTTTGTCGCCCCGATGCCGATGAGGTCGCAGAACATCTCCGAGGCGCCCAGGGCACGGGCCTTCTCGATGTACTCGCGGGCAATCCTGCCCCCGCCCACCACGACGTAGATCTGGTGCGCTTTTGCTAGCTCTTTTAAGGCATCGGCGTACTCCTGCAGGCTTTTTGCATCGCGGCCGGCGAGGATTGAACCTCCCAGGGAATAGACAAGTATCATGAGGAGGGGCTAGCGGCGGGAGGGGATAAAAAGGTTGCTGGGGCACAAAATTCGCTGTCTGGATCTGCCAGAGCGCTTGAAAGGAAGGCTCTTGGATAAAAACGATATCCCACATTTAATTAAAGAATGGAGAGGATGATCCACCTCTCAATAGGGGCGACCACAGCATGGGCAAATCCCACCGCTGCCTCCTCCACCACAATTGCCCACATAGAAGGTCAGAGTATCGCTATAAGGACCGTTATCTATCTTATATCTCATTCTATGTGTTCCTGATGTATCGGCGAAGAACCAGGCTCGATATTGCCTAAATGCTACCACAGTTCCATAATAGTAGGTGCGGACCTGATTGTTCGGATAAAGTTCCTCCATGATTAATTGTCCGGAATCTGAAGGTATAAAGGACAACCTGGCATAACGATTGCATGGAATATTGACTGAACGCCAGTTCTGGCTGCCATCTCGAGAGACAATCCAGAAAATGTTCCTACTACTACCTCCCGCGGCCATTGAATATGCTATATCGCGTTTGGCATATTGAGCAGAGTCTTCTTCAATTAATGTAGATGAGCTTTCTGAGATACTGCTCGGGAAGACGGCTTCATCACTTGATGTCATCTCTGCAGGAATTGGAGACCCCCAGGAATCGCTTCCGCCGTAATCATTGCTGCTCGATCCGCTATTACCATCTCCACCGCCTGAACCGCCATCCCAGCTTTCTGTGTCGCCATCCCAACTACCAGCTCCTTCATCCACCCAGCCGCCATCACCCCAGCCGCTGCTGTCGTCCCAAGGCTGTGCCGCATAGATTGCTGCCGTCGATATCATCAAAGCAAAAAACAAAGAAATTTTTACAATGCCGATCATGCCTTTCCCTCCAATATATAACTATTAATGAGCATGATAGTATTTAAGTCTGTTGTCAATTTAAACAGGGATTGGCCAAAAATTTTTTAAAAAAATGATATCGAAGGCTCTATGCCCTCTTGTCCAGTGCCTTGACGACCTCGCCGAAGATAGCCTTGATGTCGCCCACGCCAAGCACCGTGGCCACAATGCCACGCTTGTTGTAGTAGTCGATCAGGGGCTGGGTCTGGGCGTGATAGGCAGACAGCCTCTGCTTGACCGTCTCCTCGTTGTCATCCGCCCTCTGGTAGAGGTCCGCTCCGCAGGCATCGCACTTTCCTTCAACCTTTGGCGGATTGAACTGAACGTGATAGGTGGTGCCGCACTTGCACATCCTTCTTCCTGTGACCCTCTTGACCAGTTCCTCATCGGGAACATCGATATTCAAGACCACATCGATCTTCTGGCCCAGAGTGGGCAGAATTTTGTCCAGAGCCTCCGCCTGGGGCATGGTTCTGGGGAATCCGTCCAGCATCCATCCGGCCTTAACATCATCCTTGGCCAGGCGGTCTTTGATGATATCGATCAACAGGGCATCCGGAACCAGCTTTCCTGCATCCATGAACTTCTTAGCCTCAACCCCCAGGGGGGTGCCGCTGCGGACGTTCTCCCTCAGAATGTCACCGGTAGAGACGTGGGTGACCTTGTACTTGTCAGCAATCATCTTAGCCTGTGTGCCCTTGCCGGATCCCGGCGGGCCGAGCAGTATAATATTCATTTATCCAATCCTCCTATTCCCATAACCTAGCAGCTATTTGCTGCTTTTGAGCGCTGAAAGAGTACAATCCCCAGACTAAAAAACCTTTTCCATTGACCCCAAATGAGGAGGAGCTCTAAAAAAATGCTGCCGCCCCGGTCATCACCAGGCCGGAGAACACCGGTATGGAGAAGTTATCATCAAGGCTATTGCCGTTTATGATCACTGCCACGCCGTCGGCAATCGTTGCCGCAGCCGCTCCTGCCAGATAGACCGGAAAGGAGAGTTGGGTGATGCCCGAGACCAGATATCCGATCAGAAGACAGCTGGAGAACATGACGGCCATGATCGGAAGGGACTTGCAGCCCCACATCTTCCTTCTGCCTCGCACATCGGCGTCGGCCAGAATCGATCCCACGAGACCGCTGATGGTGTCGCCCAAAGAGAGAAACAACACGGCGTTTACCGCTATCATCTTAGGAAGAAAAACGACGCACAGGAGGCAGCCAGTGATGTAATAGACGAAGCTGGCCACCTTGTGCTCCTCTTGGGCTCGCACCTCTGGAAGACGGATTTTTCCCTTCAGCCTCTGCCACTCTAGAATCAGAGAGATAGCCAGAGCAAGCGCCACAAAACCGATGGTAAAGCTCCTCCCCAAGAGCAGAAGAGATAGAGGGACAGAGAGGCCAGAGAGGTGAATGGCCTTTCTTCTCGCCTCCCCTATTAGCTTTTTCTGCCAGTCGGCGACTATATCAGGCAGGGATAGGACTCCCACCGAACGCTCCTTTCCCGAGATATCCATTTCCCACTCGCCTTTTTCCAATCAATCATTCTTTGCTGAACGGACCGGATCGCCAGCATCCTGGAACAGAAGATCCCCATTGAGAAGGGCCTGCAACTTGTCGACAACCTGCCAGCGAGCAACCCTGACCTGGCTCATGCTATCCCTATCCCTGATGGTGACAGTACCCTCTTCAATGGTCTCATAGTCAATAGTGACCTCATAGGGGGTCCCGATCTCATCGTTGCGTCGGTAGCGCCTTCCGATGGATCCCGAGGTGTCATAGTCAGTTCGCATGCCCCGGGAACGCAATTCCTCCAGGATCTTCTTTGCTGGTCCGACCAGCTCGCTTCTATCCATTAAGGGGAGAACCGCCACCTCAATTGGCGCAACCTGAGGCTTGAACCGGAGAACCGCTCTTTTCTCTCCATCGATCTCATCCTCATAGTAGGAGTGATCCAGGATGGAATAGAGTATCCGATCGATGCCAAAGGAGGGCTCTATCACATGAGGCACCACCTCCTCTCCCCGCACCTCCTCCTCCACGCTCTCAAAGGAAACCAGACTTCGGTCGATATCTATCGTCTCCCCATCAATATTTACCTGAATCTTCTCACCGGCCAATTGCTCTGGTGCCAGAGCGCGAAGGGCTTCTCCAACCGCTTTGGCCTTCGACTTGAACATCGGCCCCAAAGCCTTGAAATCAGGCTTGACCACGGTCTTCTTCCTCTTCTTCGGCTGGCCATAGTTCACAAAGACAGAGAGGTTCACCTTGCTGACTGTTGTATGGGCTTTGAGGTCATAGTCGGTCCTGTCTGCCACCCCCACCAGCTCTATCCAGCCCAGACGGTCCAAAAGGACCTCCGCATCCCAGCAGTCAGCAGCATAATGGGCCATCTCATCGGACTTGTGCTGTCGGAAGCGGAGCTTTTGCGGGTCTATGCCCACCGCCAGGAGGTACTGATAGGTCCTGGCCACATAATAGGCCAGGGTCTGGTGAGCGACAACTCCCCTCTCCACCGCTTCGCCAAAGCTCATCTCCTCCTCCTCCCCCTTCTCCTGCGCCTCCTGGGAGTAGAACTTCATCCGGATTGCCTTGACCTCATCGAATCTGGGATGGGTCTTGTCTCTGGGGTCGATGAAGATCTCCGCTTCGGCCTGGGTGAACTCCCTCAATCTGATCACTCCCTGGCGGGGGGAGATCTCATTTCGATAGGATTTGCCGATCTGCACTGCTGCAAAAGGAAGAGCCCCCCGGAAGTAGCGCAGGAGACGGGGAAAGTTGATGAACATCCCCTGGGCAGTCTCCGGTCGCATGTAGCCGGTCATCTTGTTTCCCGGGCCGATCATGGTCTTGAACATGAGATTGAACTCATAGACACTGGAGAGCTCGCCGCCGCACTCCGGACAGGTGATCTCATTCTCCTGCATGCAGCGATAGATCTCCTCATTCGTCAGGGCATCGGGAACCTCTATGATATGCTTTATCAGGTGATCCGCCCGGTATACCTCCTTGCATTCCTTGCATCCGGTGAGGGGATCAGAAAAGCCGCTCAGATGGCCTGAAGCCTGGAAGATGCCCTCCACCCCGATGGTTGGGGCCTCGATCTCTGCAAACCCTTCGGCAATTACGAAGTACTGCCGCCAGATGTCTTCAATGCGCCTCTTGAGGGGTGCTCCCAGAGGGCCGTAATCATAAAATCCCGCGGCTCCGCCATAGAGCTCGAAAGCGGGCCAGAGAAAGCCACGCCTGCGGGCAAGCTCATTTACCAACTCATTCCTGTCCATTTCCCAATCCTCGGTATGGTTTCAGAATACCGGGGGTGATTTAATCTTTGTTATTAAAAAAGAGGGCGTTTTGCATATCTCTGGATAGGCCGATATCATCCCTTTGCTTTGTCTGGATTTTTGCCACTCTATCTAGCAGGAGGCAGAGAACGCCAGGAGCATAACGAAGGCAGCCATAACAGTACATAGGAGGATTACATCCCCATACTTGCCGTGCATAATCCTGCTGAGGCCCAAAAGTATGCCCTTTTGACCCCCATCTCCAAGCTCAATCCCCTGACCCCAAATCTCACTCATCTGCTGCATGTAATCCACATGGTACGGAATGATTTAAGTAATTGTTTTTCACATTGGCTTTCTATTAGAGCATTGTCCCCTCATTTTAGATCATATGAGTTTCATATTGCCCTTGTCTAGGCATAATATGTAAAATTACTCGCTGATTATCATCGATTCCGCGATATGCGGCAGATCACTGAACGGGCCGAAGAAAAATAATCAGGGCAGGACGACATAGTCCCGCCCATTGTGGACCTCTTTCATCCACCTCAGTCTATCTTCACCTCTTTTCCTTTTCTCTTCTCCTTTTTATCCAGCTCCAGAGTGAGTATGCCGTTCTTGTAAGAGGCCTTGGCGCTATCCGGATCTATGGTGGAGTCCAGATATATCATTTTGTAGAACTTCTTCTCGTCATCGGTCTTGATCTCCACGCTGTCATCCGCTACATCCAGCTTTACCTTCTCCTTTTCAACTCCTGGGAGCTCGACGAATACCTTGAACTTGTCCTTCTCGCTCATGACGTCGACCAATGGCTCTCTGCCCTCGCTGGGCTCAATTCCCCGATGAGAGGGCTTGATGTTGCCAAACTCCTGGAATATGGGCTCCTTTCCCGGCTCTGCAGTGTAGCTGAAGCCATAGACGAAGGGGCCATAGCGGCGAGATACGCCAGAGGGAGTCTTCTCCTCGCGAACAAGTTCATTGAACTCCGAGGGCATGGATTCCTCGAACCTCTGGATCATGCTCTCAAAGGGCTCTTTGAACCAATCATCCTCGAACCTCTCCTTTCTCTCGAAGGGGAAGCCCTTTGTGAAACTCTCAAATATATCGAATATAGATGGATATTTCTTGTCCCACATATCTATTTCACCTCACAATTACTTTTGCATACTAACCATAGGATAGTGATAGGATATAAATTTTTGCTTTCTCATCCCGTCTCAGCTAATACATGGTTTAGGCCACATCCCCTTTGAGCACGCGAGCATCCGGGGAAGAACAACAATGTTCAATAGGAAGGAGAGATTAATAACAATAGCTATTAAGCAGCAAATGGCCGGAACAGGTGGATGAAGAAGATACAGCCAGAGTATTTTATTTAAAAAGGATGTGAGTTCTTATGGTTTATGGCTTGGTTCAGTTTGAGGCGGAGATCCAGAGCTTGAATCAGATCCGGTCCAGAGTGATCTACGCAGAATCGGATGGCCCCTGGATTGAGGGGAGGGTGGAGGACCTTATGGTCCACTTCACCTATGCCAGCTGGACGGCATATAACCTTGGCTATGCATTATCTATGTTCCTCTCCAGCAAAGAAGAAGACCTGGGCAGGAGCATATCGGAGATGATGACCAGAATGATCTCCTCCATGGGGGCAATCCAGCTGGCAGAGATCAGGCTCACCCCAGAGGCCATCAATGAACTGAAGAAAGATCGCATTGAGCCATAATTCAAGACGAGAGAATAGCCCGGCCAGGATTCGAACCTAGGTAAGGAGGTCCAGAGCCTCCTGTGATTGACCGCTACACTACCGGGCTTCGCCACTAACCTTGCAACAGGTAGTTATTAATCTATCGATCCGCTGCCCCTAAAGCCAGATGAGCGTCTGCTGACGGCACGGACGTTCTCAATGGCTATTTGATCCTGGCGTCCACCACAGAGTGAACCACTCCTGGAGAGTACTTCTTAACCCGGATACATCTCAGGACCTCAGATCGCCTCCCTAGAGTTCTTGCAGCCTCTTCAATGTCGCATACGGCTTTTTTTGGGTACATCCAGGAGGGCATAGTCTGATGATAATGCAGCACCCCGCCGGAGCGGAGAGCCCCGATCCCCTTCAGGAGATATCGATCTGTTACCTGGACCATGCCCATCACCACCCTGTCCGCCACCCCCACCGGGGTCACTTTTGCGCAATCACCCAGAACTGGCTCCACGATCTTCTCTATCCCATTCTTCTTGATATTCTGACAGAGGTAGTGGTAAGCATTGGGGTTCAGCTCAATGGCCAGGACCTTCCTGGGCTGGGAATGGACGGCCATGGGAAGAGAGAAATAGCCGATACCAGCGAACATGTCCACCACGTACTCTCCCCGGCCGAGATTGCCCATGCGCATGCGCTCATTCAGATTGCCTGCTGAGAACATCACCTTCCTGGCATCAAGATGAAAGGTGACCCCATTCTCTCGATGCACAGTCTCCGTTCTTGTGCCTGCGATGAGCTCCCGCACCGGCTCTCTGAAAGGGCCCTCTATGCCATAGTCGCGCAACACTGTATGACAGCGAGGATAAAAGTTCAAAAGGGCCTGTGCTATGCGGTCCTGGTGAGAGTCAAGGCGAGGATGGATCTTGACCACTATCACATCCCCCTGGATATGCCATCCACGAGGAAGAAGCTCCATCTCCTCTGGCAACAGCTGATCATTCATAGCTTCTGCCAGATCTGGAGCCCTTCGATAGTAAATGGGGCTATCCTGGGATATGACAAGCAAACCGGGGATGTTGCACCTGACCGGTATCTCCACATAACCGCCCTTCTCTACCACCTTGCGGCCGCGATCAAGGAAGCCTTGAGCTATGACCATTTTCAGAGTAGCTGGCACATCCTCTCTCTTCGACCTCACCGCCAGAAGGGGCGGACTAGGATTTTTCGGCGTAGCTCTGCTCAAACTTCACGCCATCCCCAGTCAGATTCAAGCTCAAGATCAGGGTATCATTCTTGCGAGTGACAAGGTAATCCTGGCTATGGACCTGCAGGCTGGTATCATAATCCTCAGTGCCCGAAAAGTTAAGGGTCAGAGGGATCTGGGACCAGTTGTTAAGCAGATAGATCTTCACGCTGGCGTCTGTGCTGGTGTTCATCCTCACCAGGGTGTCAGTACCATGAGCTATGGTGACGATTCCTCCCCTGGCGCTTATGCTCTCATCGATGTTTGAGGGCAGCTTCATCTCAATTAGATTGGGCATCCCTTGAGGATTGCTTATGTCAAAGCCCAGGTAGCTTTCGTTACTGGAATTGATAAGATAGGCAGAATAATCAACAAAAATCAGAGGCTTGCTTGATGAATTGGAGGGAAAGCCGCCGGATAAGATATAGCCTCCCAACGCCATCAGCATGATCAAACCAGCCAGAGCTGCTACTATCATCTCTTTGCTCATTCTTCCTTTCGCAGGGAGCGATGGTGGCTCTTTTCCCGAGGATGGGGCAAAGGTGGCGGTGGCAGAGGGCTTTGGAGGAGCGGCTTCTTCCGCCTTCGCGACGGGAGGTTCGGGCAAGTCAGCTTCCTCATCCTCAGTTGCGGTTGTATTCGCGGCCTTTTCGAATAGACGGGAATAGGATTCCGGCCTGGGCTCAGGTGCGGCTTTGTCTTCGGGTTCCGCTGAAAATTCTATATCCTCCTCCGTCTCGAAGGAGGCAGCTTCCCCTTCCTCGGTGGGGGGCACCGTCGGCTCGGCAAGAGAGGGGGTCTTCCTGCGGGTGGGGAGGACCACCGCCCCTTCATCGAAGTTCAGAATCAGATCGGTATACGTTCCCGTGGAATCCACGAACTTGAGGGCGCGCGGAACCAGGTAAGAGACGCCGGATATCTTGACCTCCTCGAAGAACTCGGTGTTCTTCATCAGGCGATCCTTGAATGCATAGACGGCACCGCTCTCCATCTTTGCATCGATCTCGCTTAAGCTGGGGAAGCGGTCCTCCTGCGCAGCCAACTCTTTGGTGGCGACGACATAAGCCTCGAAGAAAACCCGGCTCATTCGATTGAGCCTGTTGGTGTAGCGCCTATCGAAGAGGAAGGAGAAGCTATCTCCTTTGAGCTGCAAGCTCTCTTCGCGCGAATGCCGCCAGGCAGAGAAAGAGACGTCCATTAGATATGCATATCTTCAATCCAAATAAGTATTTTATGTATGGCCAGATTGAATTTCTCCGCTCCAGAGATAGAAATCGTGATCAATACCGTGAATAGATCTCATATAAATCTCGTATGACAGCTATCTTTAAATCTCGCCGGAAAAAATATGGAGTCGATGAAACACTTGGGATTGGTGTGGGTTCTTTTGCTCCTGGGGATTGGAGCGATAATGGGACCGGCTACGGCACAGCTGACGGCCGGCCAGAGCGTCCCTCCATCGTTGAACTTGGGCGATAGTGCAATGGTTACAGTTACGCTGACCTATTACGGCAATAATGCCACTCAGGCGGTAATCACTCCCGGACTTCCTCCGGGGATTGAGACCAGCTATTCACAAGGCCAGACAGCAGAGCTATATCCTGGCATGACAGCGCCCATCAGCTATCCCATAAGAGCAATTCAGTCTGGCACGTATATTATAGCTTCTCATGTATCGTATTCCGAAGAGGGAACCTGGAGGAATTTGTGGCTGGAGTCGCCTCTCACAGTAATAGGACAGCCAACGCCGCAACCCGGCCAGATGGATCCCGCTGGCATGGGGCCTCTGTTTGGGGATAGTCCACAGGGGATGAATGAATCTGAATCATATCCCCCCGATTCTATGCCGCCAAATCAGAGCACTTGGGAGCCTATCATCCCGGATGGCAATGGCGATGCCCCCCCAGAGGATACTCCTCATTTACCGGACCAGACACCGGATCAGATGCCTGAGGCAGATAAGAATTGAAGCCACTGAAATAGAGCCCCAGGATTTGAAGCACTGACCCTGAAGACAACGCGGATTGTATGCTCCAAAAGCCTTGATCCCAAGGCAGAATCCCAGCAAACCAATCTTTAAATCTCTTATCATTCCGCCTTTTTCTTATCGAGTCCCAGATCGCTGCGATCATAGAGCGCCTGCAGGGAGAAGCCGCGCTCTTCGATAACCTCCCGTCCGCCCTCCTCGCGGTCGAGTATGGTCAGTGCCTGAACCGGCTCATAGCCGGCAGCGGCGATCCGGTCAATGGCCCTTAATAGTGAGGCTCCGGAGGTTACCACATCCTCCACCACCGCTACCTTTGACCCCTTCTCCAGCGCCGGCCCTTCCACATAGCTCATGGTGCCGTGCTTCTTGGGCTCCTTTCGCACGATCAGCGCTGCCAGCCCTCTGCCTTGCAGATGGCTCAGGACGGATATGGATGAGACAATGGGGTCTGCTCCCAAGGTTAGCCCGCCGATGGCCGATACCTGCGGATGGATCTGCTCCAGCATCAGCTTGGCGGTAAGATAGGCCCCTTCCGGGCTCAATGTGACCCTTTTGCAGTCCATGTAGTAGTCGCTCTTCCTGCCCGAGGAGAGAGTGACCGGCCTTATCTCCAGCGATCTCTCAATTAGCAGCTCGAGGAGTCGATCTCTATCATTCACTTTCAAATCCCTCTTATTCTGAATGCATAGCTGAGGAAGAGGTGATAATCCTTGCTGTCCTGAATTGATAGATGCCGGTCAAATCGATCCATGCGGGTCAGATTGGCCAATCCCCAGCCGCCTTTATCTCCGCCAAGAGGCCTAGATCGGTTCCATCCAGCAGATAGAGGCGTGCGTGCTCCATATTGGCCATCGCCAGGAGGGGACCACGCATATCCTCTGCCGGCTCATTGAGGGCCAGTCCTCCACAAAGAGGATTGAAGGCAGGCATGATGATGATCTCCCCAGAAGAGGCAAAACCGTAATGCTCCTCTACCACCTCCGTTTGTATGGGCGCTCTGGCCCAGACTGGATGGGTCTGGAAGTTGCCCAGGGGATCCTTGAGCCTCACTGCAGGGTGAAGATGAGCCGCTACCATAAACCCAGAACGTACGACCTTTTCCTCCGGCCAGGTATGACCATGAAAGTAGCCCCTGCCTTCCCGCACAATTCCAGTGGAGGGATGGACTCTAACCCCCAGGGGGGCCATGTCCGCCAGGTTGCTGTCATGGTTTCCCGAGACTATATCCACTCTCACCTGGGCAGATAGCTGACGGAGGAAATCAGGGACCTCTCGCTTCTCCTGCCAGCTCGTCTTGGGCACATTGTGCTTCAGGTCCCCCAAAATCAGCAGCCTATCAGGCATAATCATGTCCAGGTACCCTTTCAGGAGAGCGAGGATCTTTCTGGTCTGGCTGGGAATGGATACTCCTCCCAGCCACAGCTCATGCTCCAGGCCCAGGTGGAGGTCGGAAGCAATGAGAAGCCGCTCCTTTCCCTCTGCCAGGAGGAGAGGTGCGCCAAAGACTGGAGCAATGGAATAAGCAGGAGAGTCAGAATCCGGAGCGCTCAATCCAGCTGCCTCTCTAGCTCGGAATAGAGCTCATCGATATTCGAGGATATGCTCAGGCAGGAGAATTCTATCATCAAGTTGACCCGGGATCGTTCAGACTCCCCCGCTTTTCTGATATCCGTCCTTATTCCCAGAACTTTTTTGCCCTGAAGGAAGAATCGGCCGATCTCCCAGGCAGTGCCGTCATCCACTAAAGGCCCGTCCAGGATGGCCACCATCAGATCGCAGCGGTCCAGAGCTCTCAGGTTCTCTCCGAAGATCTCCTCCGGGTCCAACTGATTTATTGATAGCTCATAGGGCCATATGACCTGAACGCCGGCATTTGCCAGCCTCTCGCGCAGAAAGGAAGAGAGCTCTCTTCCCCAGGCGATCTCGCCCGCGGAGAAAAGGGGACCCGAGAGATAGATCTTATGCCGGCAGCCCATATCCGCCATCGTTCTCCCTCAGGCAGGGGAAGCGGCCGCTGCTAGCCTGGACCTGACAAAATCCCTGTCCAGGCTGGCCAGGAACCAGCCCACCTTCGGACCCTGCCTGTCTCCCAGGAATGTCAGGTATATCGCCTGGAAGAACTTCTTGGAGTCCAGGTTCATCTCCTTGGCCACGACATAGACCAGATCGTGGATCTCGGCGGCGGTCTTATCCTCTATCCTTCCGGCTAGCAGGCCCAGGGCCTGGCGCTCGGCGGGGGAGAGGTTGTTTACCGCAGCAGGAAGCGTCTCCTGAAGCTGGAACTTGACATATTTGGGAGCATACTTCTGCAGCCAGACCTGCACGTTCCTTGCTCTGCCCAAGATCTCCTCCCTTCTGGATATGACATCATAGCCGGATCTCTTCAGGGCGACGAAGAGCTGTTCCTCATCTCCCCGGGCGATCTGGACGGCAGTGACCATATGCCTGAATGGTATCTCGAAGGGGCCGCTCTTGCTGACGTTGGAGAGCTCGATGGCCCTCTCATCCCCTTTTCTCTGGTCGTACTCGTCCACCAGGCTCAATAGCGGCAGGCCGGGGTCGAACTCGATGTGCTTTTCCGGCTTGTTCCGGATGATCAGGTAACGCAGGACCTCGGGCGGGACGACGTCCAGCATCTCCTGGATGGTGACTACAATCCCGGTGGAGCTGTGCATGGCTCCCACTCCCTTGAGGTGGATCCATTCGTAGACCATGGGGAAAGGAGCGGGATAGCCATAGATCTCCTCGCTGATCCTCTTGCCGGTATCGTATGAGCCGCCCGCGGTGGCATGATCCTTGCCGAAGGGCTCCACAGTCACCCGGAATATGGGCCAGCGAGCCGGCCAGTCCACCCGCCAGACTAGCTTTCCCCCGCCTGCCATGGAGACAGTGCCGCTGCTGCCGCAGGAGCAGACATAGTCCACGGTCTCGGCATCCAGGTCGAATCCCGTAACGTGAGTGGTGTTCGTCCGGCCGCAGACCTTGCAGATGGCATCAAACGGGCTCCAGCCCTCGGGGACGTCGCGGCCCGAGACCTCTTTCAGTATGCGAGCTATGTCGTCCTTCCGGGAGAAGGCGGTCTTGATGGCATCGTTGTATTTGCCCTCTTTGTAGAGGACATCCGCCCGGTAGACCTCGGGCCGGATGCCCAGCCGTTCCATGCTCTTCAGGAAAGGAGTGAGGAAATGGTCGGCATAGCTGGCGCAGCAGCCCTCTGGGCAGGGTATCTGGGAGAGGGGCTTGCCTATATGCTCATTGAAGCTCTCCGGCAGGAAGGGGTAGAGCCGACGCAGCCGGTCGAAGGTGTCGGCGATGTAGATCAGACGCGCTTGTACCCCTCTGTCCAGGAGAGCGCGATAGACGGCCTCTGCGGTCATGACCTCGCGCATGTTGCCGATGTGAACCGGTCCGGAGGGGGTAATGCCGGTGGCGATGGTATGGGGGCCAGAGCCTTCCAGCTTCTCGGCGATGACATCCGCCCAGTGAATAGACATGACCGTCAATGCCGTAGGGAAACGAATATTAATCTTCCGCCGTATTTGGAAGAAACCCTAATAGAAAACAATAAGGTTAAGGTTAAAATATTTAGATTGAGATAGGTATGACCATGAGCCGGCCTGAGCTTGATGATTATTTCATGGAAATCGCAAATGTGGTGGCGAGTAGGTCCACTTGCTTGAGGAGAAAGGCTGGCGCGGTATTGGTAAGGGATAAGAGAATTCTCTCAACGGGCTACAATGGTGTGCCAAAAGGGTTGCTACACTGCGAAGATACTGGCTGCCCCCGAGCAGATTATCCAAGCGGCACTCACCACGAACTTTGTCGTGCGGTGCATTCAGAGCAAAACGCCATTGTCCAGGCCGCCATACATGGAGTGAGTATAGAAGGTTCAACCCTATACTGTACTCACCAGCCATGCACTTTATGTGCGAAAATGCTCATTAATGCTGGAATAAAGCGCGTGGTCTATCGCGAAGACTATCCTGATGGAGAATCTTTAAAATTTTTCAGACAAGCGGAGATCGAGGTCTGTAAATTGAATAGTTTTATAGATGAGCGTTAATTATTTTTTGTCGCATAGATGAATTCAATAAAATGTCTCAATAACTGCTTCTTTTAAAGATAAGAATAAATATTATCTGTAGAACAGTTAACAAAAAAAAATTATAATCCAAATGGCAGGGAGAACTAATGGGTTTTATGAGTGAATATATAAATAGAAAATTAGGCATAGAAGATTTAGAAAATGAATTAATAAAATTAATTAAGACATATAATAAACTTAGAGGAGCGTACTTGGTGGTTTACGCTGGCGCTATTGGAAAACAAATACCAGATATTCCTTTAAATATGGATGATTATTATGCAATTTATGATATGTTGCGAGGTATCGAGTCTAAGAAGCTGGATTTTTACATCGAAACCCCTGGAGGCAGTGGCGAAGCCGCAGAAGAAATAGGTCGCTTCATCCGAGACAAATTTGAAAATATTGTATTTGTAATATCAGGAGAGTCAAAGAGCGCGGGTACTATTCTTGCGCTCTCCGGCGATGAGATCCTTATGACTAGGTCGGGCAGTCTCGGACCGATTGATGCTCAGATCAGAATTGGTAGAACAGTTGGCTCTGCTTATGATTATATGGAATGGATTAATGAAAAAAAAGTAGAAGCTCAGAAGAACAAGATGCTCAATCCGTTCGATGCAACAATGGTAGCACAAATAAGTCCAAGTGAGTTGAAGGGTGTTTATAATTCGTTGGAGTTTGCAAAGGACATAGTCAAAGAATGGATCTCTAAATATAAGTTTAAAGATTGGACTGTTACAGAGACGAGAAAAATTCCTGTAACAGACGAGATGAAACGAAAAAAAGCAGAAGAAATAGCAAAGGAGTTAACTAATCATGGCAGATGGAGAAGCCACGGACGTTCACTCAAGATCGACGATCTAGAAAGCATCGGGTTGAGAATTAAAAGATTGGATGAAGATGAAACGCTGGCTGAAATTGTCTATCGGATACAGACAATAATTAGATTGATTTTTTCAAGTGGAACAAATTACAAGATTATCGCTACTGAAAACGATCGACTCTTCAAACAAGCGATTAGTGCGGGGATGACTCGACCACATCCAAGAAATGAAATAGATTTATTGGAAATTGACGTTCAATGCCAAAAATGTGGAAGAAGCCATAAGATTTATGCTAAATTTGTCAATAAGGCTCAAATAGATATAGATTACAAGAAGAAAGGAATACCTCCGTTTCCAAAGGACAACAAGTTAATATGTGATTGTGGGTTTGAGATGGACCTTAGCGGAATCCAAAAGGATGTTGAATCCAAAACGGGCAAAAAAATCATAAGGTAAGAAAACAACAGGTTAGTGTGGAGGGCCAGATGGTGCAGAAAGATGAAGAGTTAGGCGCGCTGATAAAATTCTTAGAGTATACTAAAGAAGGGAAATATGCCCCCATTGAAGAGAGTTCTCTGACATATGCGCGGCTACGGGAAGAGACATATTTCATAGATTTGTGCGAGGAAGATATATACTATAGTGTAAGTTAATATTTTTATTGTTGTAAGCTTCTACTTCTCGCAAATATAACCTTAATTAGGAGGGCTTAGGTTGAGTGGCAGTGATTTCGGACCAAGCTCAATGCAAAGTGTATGTACCCTTTTTAAAAGAGTTATTCTTATTATCTGCAGCGGCGCGCCTGCGGGTCTCGAGCACTGCGATGTGGTGGGTTGCGCCCGGGAAGGTGTCCAGAGCGGCACCCGCCACGAATTATGCCGGGCGGTGCACGCCGAGCAGAACGCCATCATCCAGGCGGCGATGCACGGCATCTCCATCGAGGGAGCGACGCTCTACTGCACCCACCAGCCCTGCATCCTCTGCGCCAAGATGATGATCAACGCCCGGGTGGCCAAGGTGGTCTACCTGCACTGCTACCCCGACCAGACGGCCCTGGAATTCCTCGAGCAGGCGGGAATTGAGGTGGTGAGGGTGGAGGAAGAAGTCTTGATATAAAGCATTGGAGCTATCAGAACAGATAGCTAAATCCCACCTCCCACAACTGACAATTTTGCCTGCATTTCCGGAGTCAATTGCTTGACAAGCTCTGCATCGTATGAACCAGTGGACATTGGATCTGGTGTCATGTTGAATATCTGCCGAGTTGCTGCCGCATAAGAACGCGATATTGCAGCGAGCGACCCCTCTCGGACTGCCGGATCAACATCGGTCACAAAGATTGAAACCGTATTGTCGCTGTTGAGTACAATCTCGAAAGTGCGCAGCTGCTGCGGGAAATCCCTTAATGATGCGGTTTCAACCTCCCAAAAGCCGAGTTCAGGACGGGCGGCATCCGGGACTTTAGTGCGGTAACGATATTGAGATGACGATGTCCCGCGATCCACAGGATGAGATTGGGGTATTCATGGAGTTTGGAAATCAGTTGCGCTTCGGATATTGGAGCTGCTGGGTTCCAACCCATCATTGAATCTGCCTGTTCGAAGCCCATCGGTCAACAATCCCAGGGTTATCTCCAGAGCCCTTTAGAAGCATTCTCCGGCGTTCTGGAGCTATAGCAATCGTTAAGAACAATTGGGCTAGATATAGGAAAAAAAGAAGGTCAATTCGCCCCCACCGACTACCTTAAATCTTCACACCCGACACACAACAATCTCCTGAAACTGCATTTGGAACACCATTTTTCAACCAGCATTCGGGCGGAGAATTAGGCCCTCTAACACCTGGTTCGACATATGTGAAAGCCCTGCAATTAGGATCGTTTGCGCAGTCATTAGCACAAATCTGAGGATCTTGGCTTGTGGCATAGTTCTTGTAATTCATTCCTGGTCTGTCTGTGTTTTGCTCCAAGCTTATAGCATTGCTGCCGCCATTGTCAGACGGTACGACTGGGGTGGGTGTTACGGCTGCTGACGTTCCACCAACACCCCTGAGATGCCCAAATCTGTATAAATACACATCGTTCTTATACGCAATAAAATATTTTGGATTAATAAACGTGAGATACCATTCGTCGTATCCTGAGGTCATCTTGCAGTAGATCGTACATGGCCCCACAGCATTCCAAGTACCAACCCACAAATTTGTAGCTTCCACAGTACCTGCGTTAGCATTCGCATCAGAGGATTCGAAACGCCACGGAACCTGGTGATAATCCCCTATTTCATGATGTCCAGATGGATTGGTTATCTCTGCAACATCCCAATACGTTATCCCTTTCAGCTGATCAATAGCAACAACCGTCGTCGTCAAGGCCGCCGCTATCATCAGCAAGGCAATTAATTTTAGTCCCCATCCCATAGATATCACTTGAACTACTGTACATGTCATTAATATTTATGATTATCCTACAGCACCATTCCATAATTGCTTGTAAATTAGTAGAAGGCCTGCGGATGATCCTGTAATTTCAGTAGATGCGAAAAAAAGGAGCTTATCGGCACTTTTAAGATTAGAAAAATGGATAGACGGATTTGCAGGTTATACATACTGATAAAGCTAAGATTAACCTCTAATTTAAGGGATTACCTTTTTATAGCTATTTTGACTATGAGTTTAATATCGACTCTATGTCTAAATTAGACTATAAGTCGGAAACTAAGAAAGGGCTTACTGCATTCGCAGGTGATTAAAGGTGCATGAACCATCAGATCTGACAAACGGCGAAACGGCCAGAGAGATAAGTGAGATAATGGGTTCGGGCAGCAAGACCGCCATAGCAGCCTTGCTCAACAGGTTTGGAGAATCGCTGAAACCTGTCGAAGAGAGGATCTGTTACGATCCTATGGCGGTCTATTTCATCGATAAGAAACTGATGGATTGGGCTACCCATAACCCGGACAAGGTAATAGCCATGAGAGATGAGAACGAAAGAATAAACCCAGGATTTGTGAATTCCATCATCGCCAGAGTAAGGTATTTCGATGACTTTACTAAAATGTCCCTGGAGAGTGGAATAGAGCAGCTAGTCATCCTCGGCGCAGGATACGACACCCGTGCATACAGGATCGAGGGATTGAAAAGGATAAGGACCTTCGAGGTGGACCACCCATCCACTCAGGATATCAAAAAAACGAAGCTAAAAAATCTATTCGGCGCACTGCCGAGCAACGTAGTATACATCTCTGCAGATCTCATATCAGAAGATATCTTCCAGAAGCTGATGGGAAAGGGATACGATCCATTCAAAAAGACCCTCTTCCTCATGGAAGGACTGCTGTACTACCTTCCGCCATCGGCAGTAGAAAAGATGCTCTCATCCATCGTGAAGAACTCAGCGAAAGGCAGCGTTATCCTTTTCGATTATCTCTCCAAGTCGGTGGTAGATGGGAGCACTCCCCTGGAGGCAGGAAGGAATCTTCAAAAAGGCCTGGCAGAGTCAGGGGAGCCCCTTAAGTTCGGCATCGAGGACGGCAGGATTGAAGAGTTCCTCGCCAATCGGGGATTTTCTCAGATCGTCAATGCGACCGGACGGGAATATAAAGAAGCTTACTTCCAGGGCAATAATAAGGACAGGACAGTCTCCGAGCTTCTATCCTTTGCACATGCAGCAACCGAGTAGTTTTCATGAATAATCTTTTAGATCATGGCAATCACAGATAGAAAACAGCGGGAGAAAGAGCAGAGGCGAAATAGCATCATCACTGCGGCCGAGAGGCTGTTTTATGCCAGGGGCTATGATAACGTCTCCATGGATGAGATAGCTCAGGAGGCTGAACTGAGCAAGGGCGCTCTCTACTTTTATTTCAAAAAGAAAGACTCTCTGTTCTTCGCCATTGTCAGCCGCAAGCAGATAGAGTTAGTGGATCTCATGGCGGAGCGCCTAAAAGATAAAGCCACTGGCAGGGAGAAATTGAGGGCCATCATTGAGTGTTCTGTCGATTTCACCAAAAAAAATCCTGAGTATAACGACATGGCCTGCACCTTTGGGCCCGCGATCTTGTCGAGAATGGACAAAGATGATGAAGAAGCATTTGCGGAGAAAAGCAATGAATATAATGCGCTTCTATTTGATGCAATCAAAGAGGGCAGAGAGGATGGAACAGTCAGGAAAGACCTTGATGCTGTCCTGATAGGATTCTACATCACACTTATCACCATATCTGTAGTATCTCCCCTGCCAACCTGGAAAAAAGCGTTTGCACTCTCAGGAATTAGTTTCCAACAGTTCCTAGATAGCTATTCCTGTTTCATAGATCCAGCAATCAGCAAATATCCTGAGGAATACAGTGAGAGCAGCAAATCAGGCTAGCGACAGGCAAGGAACAATCTTTAGAAATAGATGATCGAGATGAAGCAAATAAAGCAAAATTCCCCCACGACAGACCTGTTGGGGTGTATACGTCGCCTCTCCAACGTTGAACGGCTCTTCTTATGGAGCTTCCAGACCAATATAGCTGTATCTGCCCGGATTGTGGGAGATGTTAAAGAAGAGAAACTTGAGCAGGCTATTGACATGGTATGCCGCATGCATCCGCTGACCAGGTGCAGGATCACCTTTGATGAACATCACGATGCCTGGTTTTCCGGGGACAGCGTTCCAAGAGCCGCCTTGCGTATAGTTCCAAGGACCTCAGACTCGCAATGGTTTGACGAGCTCAGACGGGAATACCAGGTGCCTTTCGAGCCTGAAGTAGGCCCTCTGATCCGGTTCGTGCTTGTGCATTCGTCAGAGGTTTCAGAACTGATGGTGTTTTCTGAGCATTGCATATGCGATGGAACAGCTCTTGCAAACCTTATACGCGACATTCTCGATTGCTATGCCGATCCAAAGAGAGAGGTTTCGGTCATTCCGCCGCCTGTGATCACTGATTACCTTCAAAAGAAGGATGGTTTCTCCATCTCCACGATTATCGGCAGTTTCTTTATCAATCGTTATAACAATCAGTGGCTGAAGAAACCATATTACATCTCTCAAGAGGACTTTAATGAGATTCACGCTGCATATTGGGAAAAATACAGATATAGCATCGCCCTACTCCAATTAGAACCAGAAGAGAGCCACGACCTGGCCGTCCGATGCCGAGAGAATGGTGTGACCATTGGATCTACAATGGCTGCTGCATTTCTTGCCGCATATTACGAAGTCATAGGCCCGCTTCCAAAAAGTAAGAGAACAGTTTCTACACCCTTCGATCTCCGGAGGCACTTCAAAGAGGGCAACATCGATGGCTTCTGCTTCTTATCAGGAGGATTCAATTTTCCATTTGTCTACGACCAGAAAAAATCCTTCTGGAAGAACGCAGCGGACTTGCATAGGATCATTCAAGGACGAGTGAAGGCGCTCGACAATTCGGGCCTAGATATGGAATCTTTCAATCCAACGCTTATTGATGCCTTTTTTAACTTAGCCCCATATATAAAGAACGTTCAGAATGCATTCAACAAGACCGAGAATCTTTCAGCCTTTGCCAGCGATAAAAAGAACGTGGCACTTAAGATATCCAATAATGTTGTCGCCAAGCTCCCGGGCTTGACGACCACTAACCTTGGGCGTCTGGACTTTCCTGAGGTATATGGGAACCTTCGACTTGATCGCCTATTTCTAATACCCTCGGCAGGGGAGGATATTTCCTTGATCATTGGTGGGGTAGGTGTCTGCGGCAGGTTGACATTTTCTCTGAACTATCTTGAGCAAAATAGCAGCAATAATCCATCACCTACAAGGGATATGATCAGAATCCGGAATATAGCACTCGAATACCTTGGCTTTCCAGAAAAGGCAAACGAGAGCTGGATGTGATATGCCTTCGATCTCAATCAATTGAAAGATAGCTTCAGAATCGCAAGAGGTTGAATTGACAGAGACGCTTGAAGATCGAGTTAGAAGAGCGGTGCAGGAGGACATTGCCATTGAGCCTTATAGCCCAGAGTGGCCAAGGCTATTTCTCGAAGAGAAGGAACATCTGAGGACATGTCTGCCCCATGAACTCATAGGGAGAATCGAGCACTTCGGCAGCACCGCCGTGCCCGGCCTTGCTGCAAAGCCGATCATCGATATGCTGGTGGAGGTCACAAGCCTCGAAGAGACCCGGTGCAGGATTGTGCCCATCCTGGAATTGCAGGGATACGACTACTTCTGGAGGCCGACCTGGGGCGATGACACGCCGCCCTTTTATGCCTGGTTTATCAGGCGTGACTCCTGCGGCAGGAGAACTCATCACATCCACATGGTAGAGGGCCATTTTGAGCATTGGGATAGGCTCCTATTCAGAGATTATCTAATCCAGCATCCCGATGTGGCTGAGGATTACCAGAGGTTGAAGATCCGTCTGGCAGGCATGTATCCCAATGACCGTGTGGCCTATACAAAAGGGAAGACTGACTTCATTCTCAGAGTGATGGCGCAGGCAAGGTTGGATTATGAGATAAAGACTCTTTGTGATCATCGCTGGTGACATTCTGGGCCCGAGAAAAGCATCGCTCCTTTGAAGAACGCCTCGGCAGCTCCATCCTCGATGCCGAACAAAAAGGGCTCGCCCTGCTGTGCCGCAAAGTCACGCATATTCTTTTCAGTCCCGGAGGTCCCATCAACCACAGATTGGATAAAATAATCGAAGAGCACTTCGCTTCCCTTGGCAGAATTATTCACGATGAAGGACAGCATCTCCTCCACAGCCATTGGTGGGATATACATGACTAGCCCCTCCATTAGAAAGAGCGTCTTTTTTGATCGATCGTATCCGTTACCTGGCAGCTTCTGGTCAATGCCCTCCATCTCGAAATCGACCGGCACGTACACGATGTGATCCGGAAGCCCTCCGAAGATCATTTCTATTTTCTCCTTTTTCAGGCTTTGAGTTTCTGGATGGTCCACTTCAAAAACCTTCACATTCGAATTTCCTTTCAATTTTTCGATCCTGTACGGTCGGGTATCATAGCCTGCCCCTAAGATGACCAGCTGCTCCATGCCTCCGCCCGCTGCTGCCCTCACAAAATCATCGAAGTATCGCACTCTGGCTCGAATTGAGTTTCCAAGCCCGGGAAAGAGGCGCTCGTAATGCTCTCTCATCGCTTTTGTCTTTTCCGGGTTTTTGCGGGCGCATTCAAGTACCTCTGGATCCACGAAGTGAACGGCATACGGGTCGTAGCAGATGCGTTGGCTCTCAGGCAACGCAGATTCTGCTACTCTGTGCAGGGCGATCAGCTCTGCCATTTTGCTTGATCCTTTTCTCTTTACCTTCATATCATTTGAGCCCATAATGCTGTCCGATTTCTGCAATTTTTTCCCTCCTATTTGGTGTCCTTCTTTTCAGTATTTGCGAGCATGTAGTGCACAAAGCCTGCTGCATCCTTGAAGAACTGATACGGAGTGATACTGCGGCTTTCCAGCACTTTCTTGAAGTTCGGGCGCATCTCAGTGAGTGCCTTAACAATCAGTGTCAAGAAAACGGTCACTTCAACCGGGTCCAGGTCGGGGCGTATAGTCCCCTCATCCATGCCCGCTTTTATGGCGTTGCATACTATTGAGAACTCCTCATCGCGCAGCTCAAGGACCTTTTTTGCGTTATCACAAAGGTTCTCATTATCCTCAATAGAGAACCTGTCCGACCGGAAGTATAGGTATGCTCGGCTGTGGTCAGGATACTTGCCAAGGAACTCGAAGTAGGCTATCCCTATCGCATCGAGTATTTCCATCCCGGTCTCGCATTGTTTTATTCGTTCCTTGATCATGGAGTTGAGGATCAGCGCCCCGCGCAGAACTACTGCAAAAAATAACGACTCCTTATTCTTGAAGTAAATGTAAAGCGTGGCCTTATTCAGGCCAATCTCGCCAGCGATATCGTCCATAGAGACGTTATCATAGCCTCTGGAGAAGAACATCTTCTCAGCTGCATCTAGGATGTAGTTCCTCCTTTGTTCTTTTTCCTGCTCCCTTAAGTTCGTGAACGGCATTTGTTATCTCCAAATTTATAACTATGGTTTAGGATTATAACCATTAGTTGAATATGTGACTGAAAGTTAACCTTCTATTTAAATAGTTTGGTTCGTGATGCGGAGTTATGAAATCGTTTCGTGCCCGCCTTTTGTATATAAATTTATATTTATTTAATTGTCGCCACTGAAAGAACGGCAAGTTTATAACGAATATAATAGATATATTGGGAGGGGAATGATTTGAGACTTCATACAAAGGACTTGAGAAAGACGGTATTAAGGACATTGCTAACAGCCTTTCTTGTGGCCATGATCAATCAACCGGTGATGGCCATGATGAATGATGATGATGATATTAAGACTGCTTTTACAGAGAATAGCAGTCTTCAGACCGGGCCGGCAGCCGAAGGCAAAATGGTGTTTGACCTGAATGCCAGCAAAGCAATAGGCAACTTGACACCTGTTGCGGCCTTTGAAGGAGGAATTAGGTATAGGGCTGGCGCTTATGATGTAATCGTGCTAAACGGATCTTACAGGGAAATGGGCCGACAATATGGCGCCCTGATGAAGGATGAACTTCAATCGGTACACGCAATCATTGAGAGCTTCAGCAGCGAACGGGGATATTCTGCAGAACAGATCCGCGAGATAGGAAGCAAAGGCTGCGAGTTTCAGCCTGAGAGGATGAAATCCATCTATGAAGGCATGGCAGAAACCTCGGGCATTGCTGAGGAGGATGTTGAGGTCTTGTATTATGGGCCAGTTCTCTTCGTCGCCCTCCCCAATCTTACACGGGCCTCATGCTCCTTCCTAGCTGCAGGGGGAAATTACACGCCCGATGGCACTCTAGTCGTCTCCCGCAACTGGGATCTACCAGATGTCTTCTTGATCTTCAATCCCTATTATGTGCTGGTCATCTACAATCCAACCGATGGGAGCAATGGAGTTGCGACATTTGGTCCCGTCGGATCAAGGCCTGAGACCCTGATGAACAGCGCCGGGCTTTTAGTAGCAGATGATAACTCTGGGCAATCGGGAGGGGGCCTTGTTCTTGATAACCGACCCGACATTATCTCTCAGTTCTTCAGGCTAATGCTGGATTATTCAACATTAGAGCAGCTCGATGCAGGCATCATGTCTACCAGGCCGGATTCATCGTGGATAGTAAATGTCGCAGGTCCGGACAAAGCATATTCTTATGAAATGAACCTGTATGAGACAAAAAGAAGAGATGGGCCAGACCTGATCGCGGCCGCCAACCACTTCCTCGATCCTACATGGCATATTGAGATATCCGATGAGGATTCTTTCCGGCGATATAACAACCTCTTAAACCTATCCGAAGAGAACAAGGGAAGCATTGATGCGAGCAAGATGATGAAGATTCGGGATGTTCTCATTGAGGATGGCGGAGCCACTTTCCTCCATTACACCATGGGAGGCATGAATTTCTCTACCAATCATCAGGTTGTCTTTGTTCCCCAGACCAGAATTCTCTGGATGAAGACCGCAGAACAGCCATGGCAAGAGGTAAACCTGAGCTCTTTGTTCAGCTGAGGTTTCTCTCTGCAACTTTTTATTTCGAAATCCTCTTAAGTCGTCCGCACAAAGCATCCCCAAATGAACGAGAGCCAGAGCCCCACCTATCTCATTTACGGCGCAGGAGCCATTGGAAGCGTCCTGGGAGGCTTCCTGCACAAGATCAATAGATCTGTGACCTTTGCCGGTAGAGGATCTCACCTTTTGGCCATCAAAGAGCAGGGCCTGAGGATAACAGGCATCTGGGGCGAGCACCTCGTCCCTCTAGAGGAGATTGATATTCTTTCCGATCCCCTGAATGGAGAAAGGAGATTCTCGACCATCCTCCTATCGGTCAAATCCAAGGACACGGAAACGGCCGCTCGGGAGGCAGCAGCATTCTTAGCAGAGGATGGTATCATGGTCTCCATCCAGAACGGTCTGGGCAACTGGGAGACCATCGCCAGGCTCGTGGGCGAGAAAAGGACAGTGGGGGCACGGGTGATCTTCGGAGCAGAGATCCCCCACCCCGGACTGGCAAAGGTGACTGTGAACGCAGACGACGTCCTCTTAGGCGAATCCTTCTGCCCCGTGAACCGGGCCCTATTGCAGACCTTGAAGGACGACCTCCGGCTCTCCGGCATCCCGGCAAGGGTGGTCTCAAAAGAGGAGATCTGGTCCGCCCTCTGGGGAAAGGTGCTCTACAACTGCTCTCTAAACCCACTGGGGGCCATCTTGGAGGTTCCCTATGGCCGGCTTGGAGAGAATGAGGAGACGAGGAAGATCATCCGGGGTATCATAGAAGAGATCTTCCTGGTCTGCCGGGCCCTGAAGGTCTCCCTTCCTTACAAAGGAGCAGATGATTACTACCGCTTTCTATTGGAGACCCAGCTCCCGCCCACCCGGGATCATCGTGCCAGCATGCTGCAGGACATCCTGGCCAAGAGAAAGACGGAGATCGAGGCCCTGAACGGGGCAATCTCCCGCTTAGCCCGTGAGAATGAGATCCCAACACCCTACAATGACCTTCTCACACTGCTCATTAAGTTCAAGGAGAAGAGGGAGAGCCAAGGTCCGGGTCCGCGGGGCTGAAGCTGCAATCAAGCTTTAGATGATATTCGGA
>ENA-UOOK01000197-UOOK01000197.1-fermentation-metagenome-genome-assembly--contig:-NODE-197-length-76490-cov-4.839000_pt1 | contig 76490 bp, 73 predicted proteins | sample MGYA00245777_ERZ724023 | MGnify/ENA primary metagenome ERZ724023 (study PRJEB28704, sample SAMN03018312) | fermentation metagenome | biome: anthropogenic terrestrial biome; feature: soil; material...
TACCTTCTTGACCACAGAGCTGATGAAGACCACAACAGGCTGGTCATAAGCCTTGTCGGAGCCCCTGCGCCGATCCAGGATGCGCTGATCGAAGCCGCAAAGGTCGCCCTCGCGAACATAGACATGAATTCGCATCAGGGCGGACACCCGAGGATAGGAGCTGTCGACGTAGTCCCCTTTACCCCTATAAAGGGGATCACGATGGAAGAGTGCATAGGGCTTGCCCACAGCTTCGGCGAACGTTATTTCAAAGAATGCGGCATCCCGGTCTATTTCTATGAAGACGCCGCAAAGAGGCCCGAAAGGAAGCGCCTTGAGGTCATTCGCAAGGGTCAGTATGAAGTCCTGAAGGAAGAGGCGAAGACTAAAGAGGAAAGGATGCCCGATGTGGGAGGTCCCGGACTCCACCCCACGGCTGGAGCCACTGTTATCGGCGCGCGCAAGTTCCTTGTGGCATTCAACGTAAACCTTGACACGGCCGATGTTGAGATCGCAAAGAAGATCGCAAACACGGTCAGGGCATCTTCGGGCGGCTTCTGCCACGTCAAGGGGATAGGTCTTGCCCTTGAAGAGCGCGGCATCACACAGGTAAGCATGAACCTGGTGGATTACGAGAAGAACTCGCTCTACAGGGTCCTTGAAATGATAAGGATGGAAGCTAAAAGATGGGGAGTTCAGGTCATAGAAACTGAAGTCTACGGCATGATCCCCGTCAACGCGATACTTGAAAGCGCTGCGTACTATATGCAGATCAACGACTTCGACCCCGCACAAGTGCTGGAGCTTCAGCTTCTGGAACTGATGGGAGAGAGGGCGGAATGACCGTAAAACTGTACAGAAACGCCAGGATATTTACCCCCCTGGACTCCGGACACCCCCTGAAGGGCAAAAAACAGGGAAAGATCAGGGAGTACAGTAAGGGAGCCATCCTTGCCGTCAACGGACTGATAGAGAAGATAGGCGACGAAGGCGAGGTCCTGAACGGCATCTCTTCCGCCGCCGTTAACGAGGAGAGGGATATGGGAGGGGCTTGTGTGATCCCGGGATTTGTGGATCCGCACACCCATCTCTGTTTCGCAAAGAGACGCGAAGACGAGTTCAAGATGAGGCTGGATGGACTCCCCTATCTTGAGATACTCAAGCGCGGAGGGGGGATCCTCTCTTCGGTAAAGTCTGTGAGGTCAGTGACAGAAGAAGAACTCTTCTCCGCTACAAAGAAGCTTGCCATGTCGGCCCTTGCCAAGGGAACGACGACGATCGAGATAAAGAGCGGCTACGGACTCGATCTTGAGCTGGAGATGAAGATGCTCTCTGTCATAAGCAGGATATCAAGGGAGACCCCGCTTGACGTAGTTCCGACGTTCATGGGCGCGCATGCCGTGCCCGCCGAATACAAAGAGAGGCCGGACGATTTCGTTGACCTTGTTATCAACGAGATGCTGCCCAAGGTCAAAGAGCAGGGGATCGCTGAGTTCTGCGACATATTCTGCGAGGAAGGCGTCTTCTCGGTCGTCCAGAGCAGAAAGATACTCAAGGCGGCAAAGGCGATCGGCTTCGAGATGAAGATCCATGCGGACGAAGTCCATGACCTTGGCGGAGCGGGTCTTGCCGCGGAGCTCGGAGTCAGGTCGGCGGAGCATCTTCTCGCTGCGAGCGAGGAAAACCTTCGTGCGATGGGAAGGGCAGGATCGATCGCGGTCCTTCTTCCGGCAACAGCTTACAGCCTCAAAAAGCCCTATGCCAAAGGCAGGGAGATGATCGACTGGGAAGTTCCCGTTGCGCTCGCTACGGACTGCAACCCTGGATCGTGCTTCTGCGAGTCGGTCCCCTTCATATTCGGTCTTGGTGTTATGAACATGAACATGACGATCGAAGAAGCGCTTTCGGCATCGACACTCAACGCAGCATATGCGGTCAACAGGCAGCACAAGGTCGGAAGCCTGGAGCCCGGAAAACAGGCCGACTTCCTCGTCCTTGACGGGGAGACGCCTACCACACTTGCCTACCATGTGGGAAGCACCTCTGTATTGGAAGTGCACAAACTGGCTGAGCGGGTAGCTTAAACAAATACCCCGGATATCAGAAAAGAGTCAGGTCTGCTTCAACGGCCTGACTCTTTCTCGATTTTGTGACCAACAGGCACTTTCAGCAGATGAACATCGAATCTCCGAAGGAGAAGAACCTGTATTTCATCTCGACAGCCTCCCTATATGCCTCCATGATCCTGTCGTAGCCCGCAAATGCTGATACAAGCATCAGGAGAGTGCTTTTGGGCAGGTGATAGTTGGTTATCAGGGCATCTACGACCCTGAAACCGAACCCCGGCCTTATGAACAGCCTTGTGTCGATCGTTCCGGGCCTTACTTCACCGTAGTGCATGGCAAAGGATTCAAGGGTCCTTACGACGGTGGTCCCGACAGCTATTACCCTGCCTCCCCTGATTTTTGTCTCTCTTATCTTGATCGCCGTGCTCTCCGGGACCTCACAGAATTCACTGTGCATTATATGTTCAGAAATATCGTCTGTTTTAACCGGCCTGAATGTGCCAAGCCCCACCTGCAGCGTAACAAAGGTTTCGTCTACGCCCATTGCCCTGATCTCTCTCAGCAGCTTATCTGTGAAATGAAGCCCCGCTGTGGGAGAGGCGACCGAGTTTTCTTTTTCCGGTCTGGAATATACCGTCTGGTAGCGCTCAGGTTCGGCATGAGTCTCGGTAATGTAGTGAGGCAGTGGGGTCATGCCGAATTTATGTATGATCGAGAAAGGATCGGCAGAAGCTGAGAAATAAATATTCCTTACCCCGTCTTCAAGTCTTTCGCCGACGGTGATCTCCACATCGTCTCCCAACAGTACAGAAGCTCCCTCTTTAAGCTTCCTGCCCGGTCTTACAAGAGCTGTCCACTTATTGGGTCCGGCTGCCGGAGAGAGGAAAAAGATCTCAACTTCCGCATTGCCGTTTTTTTTGATCCCTGTGACGCGTGCGGGAAGGACTCTGGTGTCGTTGAGAACAAGCAGATCGCCTTCCCTGAGGTGATCCTTTATGTCCCTGAATATTTTGTGTTCTCTTGTCCCGGAGTCCTTATGGAGGACCAGCAGCCTTGATGAGTCTCTGGGCTCGACGGGATCCTGCGCGATCAGTTCTTTGGGAAGATAGTAATCAAATGTTGAAGTTTTTGAAAAATCATGTCCTGTGTTATCCAAAATATCCGTCCTCACTGTCCTATTGTTGTGCCCGGAAAATAATAGTCGAGTATCTGGGCGTAAGTCCAGCCCTTCTCTGCCATCGTTTTCGCGCCGATCTGCGAAAGCCCGACACCGTGTCCCGATCCCCTTCCGAATATTTTTACGGTCAGGCCTGTCGCCGGAGCCATCGAAAGCCTTGGGACATAGCGGATCTCAGGCACCTGAAGGGCTTCATGTCCGGCCCCGCCGTCGTCTCCGGAGGTCTCGGCAGGAAGGTCCGGCATCGGCAGACGCCCCTCCGCACGAGCTATCCCCTTCTCTATGTATGAGTCGATGTCGTCGGGCCTGGAGAGTATCTCCATGAGTTCCAGGGTCGTAAAGACCCTTTTCTTTGTCAGCCATATTATCTTTTCTTCCTTGTCATCGGGCATTTCTGAAAGATCTATCTTTTCTGAAGCCTCGGCAGGTTTTGCCCTGTTTAAAGGCTTTGAAGCCGCAGGGGCTGAGGGGAAAGAACCGCGTTGTTCATTTATGTAAGGCGATCTTGAGCCAAATTCGAAAAGTGTGCTCTTTACCGTCCCGGCTCCCATGATATTTCTGAATTTGTATCCTGAGATAACTTTTGTGCCTGAGCTGCCCCTTACCTCCATACTTAATATCCTGCCTGTCTCATCCCTTTTCAGCGGAGTGACGGATATAAGGTCCCCGACATTGATCCCGCCTGCTTCAAGTTTCGAGCGGACGGCCGAGAGCGAAAGAGCAACTTCCCATGTGGTATTGCGTCCGGAATATGCGAAGGGCTCGGTTTTGGGTTTCAGATAGGGGGTGTCTCCGCCCCATACGTTGGCCGGGGATGTGACCATCCCCCCGCTGTCAGAGTGGTAGTAGACGCTTGCCGGAGTTCCCTTCCACCTTAAGATCAGGCCGGAGGTCTCATGTACAGCCCTGTCAGCAATATTGTCGTGTGCTGATATTCCTTTGTAGACCTGGCAGTGCCAACTGTCGCACAGGTCGTCATCGCCGTGCTTGCCGCCCGACACGACGGCGAAGGTACGTGCCAGGATCACCTGTGCCTTGAGTGCTTCGAAGGGCCAACTGGGATCCATTTCTGCCTTGATCACCCCCCGCAGGTAATTTTCAATATCTATGAGATTAGAGACCTTGAACCCATTGGCTGAGTTTTTGAAGATGAAAGTGCCGTTGTAAGGTGTGCCGTTGTACTTCATCGGGCCATCTGAGGATATTTTTAGCGGCATTCTGAAAGTGTGCCCCCCTGCCGAGATCTCGGTGCCGGTCCTTTTCTCAATATTGTGAGTTCCCGAAAGAACGGCCTCTTTTCCGTCGGCACCGCTCAGTCTCATTCCTGTACCGGAAATGCTTCCCTGTAAGATCCCATTGTCAAGGAGGACCGAAACCTCTTTTATGACCGGATAAGCTTCAGAAGGCAAAAAAAGGAGAGACAAAAGACAAATAAAAAATAAGGGCGGTTTTTTCAATGTTTCCACCTTGAAAAAATATTGAATATTATGGTTAGTATCAGGCTTATAAGGAGCATCGTGCCAAATGGCGCGAATACTGTCAGGTTTTTTTTCTGGTATGTGATGTCTCCCGGGAGATTTCCAAAAGGAAGATTGAAACGGCCTGCCAGGAGTAGGACAAAGCCTGCGGCGGCCGTCAGAAGGCCTGCAAAGATAAGCATTTTGCCTATTTGCTGCATTCAGTATCTTCCTCTGACAGAAGCTGCATCTGCTGATACTGGACAAAACGGGGCGATACGGGAAGGCCCAGATAGTCCCATGTGTTCCTTGTGGCCTTCCTTCCGCGCGGTGTCCTCTCAAGAAGCCCTTTCTGTATCAGGTAGGGTTCATAAATGTCCTCTATCGTCTGAGTATCCTCGTTGAGTGCGGCAGCAAGGGTCGAAAGGCCCACAGGTCCGCCGTCGAAGAGTTCGACAAGCGCCATCAGGAATTTCCTGTCGCCCTCGTCAAGCCCCTCCGAGTCCACTCCGAGCATGTCAAGCGCATATTTTGAAAGATCCCTTTCAACAATTTGGGCCTTCTTGACCTCCGCCACGTCCCTGACCCTTTTCAGCAGCCGCAGTGCGACTCTCGGAGTCCCGCGTGAACGGAGCCCGATCTCGACGGCGGCATCATCCGAAACTCTTACTCCCAGCACTTCCGCTCCCCGTTTGACTATAGCCGTGAGTTCGTCAGGGGAATAGAGGTGGAGCTGTTCGACGATGCCGAACCTTGCGCGGAGCGGGGAAGTAAGAAGTCCCAGTCGTGTTGTTGCGCCTATCAGCGTGAACTTTGGAAGCGAAAGCCTTATGCTTCTTGCGAGCGGGCCCTTCCCCACTATTATTGAGAGAGAAAAATCTTCCATTGCAGGATAGAGTATCTCTTCAATGTGTGCTGACATCCTGTGTATCTCATCAATGAAGAGTACGTCGTTTGGCTGTATGTTGGAAAGTATCGCCGCAAGGTCTCCCGCCCTTTCAAGCGCAGGTCCCGTCGTTACGCGCAGGTTTCCCTTCATCTCTTTCGCTATTATCCCGGCAAGAGTTGTCTTTCCGAGGCCTGGAGGTCCGTAAAAGAGGGTGTGGTCAAGCGGTTCGGACCTCTGAAGCGAGGCGGTCATGAAGATCGTCAGCTTGTCTTTGAGAACCCCCTGCCCGATAAATTCATCAAGAGCCTGTGGACGGAGCGTAAATATCTCGTCCTCTTTGTCGTTCCTGATCTTTTCAATGAGTTTGTCGCCGTTGTCAGTCATTTTATGCCCTCACCATATTCTTCTTCAGTTCCTTCGAAGCAGGCTAAGCGATGTTTTCAGCAGTTCCTCTTCTGTCCAGGAAGCATCGGGTCCTGCTTCGGCCCGTGACCTTGATATCGCACGAACGGCCTCCCCCTGTGTGAACCCCAGTCCCGTAAGGGCTTCCAATACGAAGCTGTCTGAAGTGTGGTCTTTCAGGCCCTGTTCACCAAAACCCTTTATCTCGCTGAATTTCTTGGCTATTTTGTTCTTCAGTTCGAAGCAGATCCGTTCCGCTCTCTTGGCGCCAAGTCCTGGAACGGTGAGCATCGCGCTGCTGCCCGAAGCGATCGCCTTCAGTATCTGGTCGGTATCAAGATGGCGCATCAGGGTCACGGCAAGCTTTCCTCCGACTGTTTTGACCTGGAGCAGTTCAAGGAAGAGAAGCCGTTCCCGTTCGTCCGAAAAACCGAAAAGACTTACTCCCGCATCACTTACCTGCATGTAAGCGTAACAGAAAAGCTCTTCTGACAGTTCCGCCTGTGAGATCAGGGATCTTGTCGGGAAGACCTCAAGTCCGAATCCCGCGATCTCGAGGGTAATGCTTTCTTCCCCGATCGAAAGTACTTTGCCTCGAAGCGTATTGATCATTTTTCAGTATCCCTTCAGTATATTTCTGTCGAAAGATGACATTGAAAGACCCGCTATGGCTATGGCCAGGGCGTCAGCTGCGTCGTCCGGGCTCGGGTTTTTCTCAAGCCCCAGCAGGTTCGCGACCATGCCCTGGACCTGTCCCTTCTCCGCGGCTCCGTATCCGCAGACAGCCAGCTTGACCTCCGACGGCTTGAGTTCGTAGGGTTCAAGACCCATCTGTGCGGCAAAGAGGAGAATAACTCCCCTTGCCTGCCAAACCATCTCCGCCGTTGTTATGTTTCTTCCGAAGAAAAGCTTTTCTACAGCTATTATGTCAGGAGGATACTCCCCCGCCCTATCCTTCAGCTCATCGTAAAGCAGCGAAAGCCTCTTGGTAAGCGACAGCGAAGATGGGGTCCTGACGACCCCGTAGCATTCGCACACAAGTCTGTCGCCAAACTGCGAGACTATCCCGTACCCCATAGTGCCGAGCCCCGGATCTATGCCCAGGGCTCTCACACCATTAGGTTCTCTGTTTTCAGCCGTCGATCTCAGCAAGGATCTCGTCCGGGATGTCGAAGTTGGCGTAGACCGCCTGAACGTCGTCGTGCTCCTCGAAACGCTCTACCAAAGAGAGGAGTTTTGCCGCATCAGCCTTGTTGGTCACCGAGACTGTGTTCTTCGGAACCATCTCGACCTCTATTGATTCAACGTTGTACCCTGCGTTTTTGAGCGCCTCTGCAACATCCGAGAGGACCGAAGGGTCGCATGTGATCTCATATCCCTCATCTTCGGCGGTCACGTCATCAGCTCCGGCCTCGATCGCGGCCATCATTATCTCTTCTTCGTCGATCCCGTCGCCGGTGACGCCAATGATCCCTTTTCTGTCGAAGTTCCATGCGACGCATCCCAGTTCACCGATCGAGCCGCCTGTCTTGGTAAAGAGCGAGCGCATTTCGGGGGCTGTCCTGTTCCGGTTGTCCGTCAGGGCCTGGACCATGACGGCGACTCCGTTTGGTCCGTATCCCTCGTAAAGGATCTCTTCGAATATCACTCCGTCAAGTTCTCCTGTGCCCCTTTTGATCCCTCTTTCGATGTTGTCGACAGGCACATTGCCTGCCCTGGCTCTGTCTATGGCGACCTTAAGCCTGAAGTTTGAGTTAGGGTCACCGCCTCCGGCCTTTGCCGCTGCAATGACATTTTTGACCAGTTTCTGGAAAGCCACGCCTTTCTTTGAATCCTGTGCTGCTTTGCGATGCTTTATGTTTGCCCATTTTGAATGTCCTGACAAAAGACTCACCTCATGATCAACTTTTTAAGCTCCCTTGATCGGAAAGGGGCGATCGTTCATATATCCTTCGGTATCCTGGCCATAGGCGCGAATTTTCTCTTATGTTCCGACCTTGCCATGGCGTTTTCTATTTTTTCTCTTACTTTATCTTCGGCAACTCCAGTTGCCAGATAATTGTCCAGCTGTTCATAAGTGACGCCCATCTCGCACTCGTCAGTCTGCCCCTCCCAGAGCCCTGCGGTCGGAGGCCTTTTGATTATGTCCGGAGGGACCCCCAGGTGCAGCGCGAGGGCCTTTACCTCCCCTTTCAGGAGATCGGACATAGGCAGGAGATCGACCCCGGAGTCACCGTACTTGGTGAAATATCCGTACATTATCTCATCTCTGTTGCCGCCGCCGCATACCAGATACCCGTGCTGCTGCCCGATCGCATATAGCGTGGTCATCCTCAGCCTTGGCTTTATGTTTGCTGCGGGGAGTGTGCAAAGTTCAAGGCCGTTGGCCGTTATGGAAGAGACCAGGCGGTCGTAGGCCTCTGTCAGGTCCGCTTTATATGTTTTAATGCCGAATGCCGCGGCCAGCTCAAGAGCGTATTCCTCATCAACGGGCTGGCTGTGGCAGGGCATAATAACGCCCATCACTCTGTCCTTGCCTATCGAACGGCATAAAAGTCCGGTCAGGACAGCGGAATCTATCCCTCCGCTGATGCCCAGCACAGCACCTTTTGCCCCTGCTGTTTCAATGTGCTCTTTTATCCACCCGGTAAGATAGTCTGCAATTTTGGTCGTGTCTCTGTAGATAGACAAGCGGCAACGCCTCGCTTTGTTATTTGGGATGTTCATTATGACGCGTTATATTCTAACATAAAGTATGCATCAAGGTCTAAATGCAAAATGGGCAGAAATAAGCGGAGACCCGAAAGGATCCGGATCTCCGCCTGATGTTCCGGAAATCAGTAAGGACTACAGGTTGCCTATGCTGGCGACCATTACTGCCTTGATGGTGTGCATGCGGTTCTCAGCTTCATCGAACTGCCTGCCGTGGCGTGATTCGAAGACCTCCTCAGTCACCTCATATCCTTTTACTGCTGGGAGGCAGTGCAGGAATATTACATCATCGTTGCCGGTTGCCCTGATCAGGTCCATATTGACCTGATATGGCTGCAGGATGGCCTTTCTCTCCGCGAGCTTTGCTTCCTCGCCCATTGAGGCCCATACGTCGGTGTAGATGACATCCGCGCCCTTTACTGCTGCCTTGGGGTCGTCGGTGATCTCTATCGTTGCTCCCGACTCGCAGTCCGCTGCCATCTTTTCGCACTCTTCTACAAGCGCCGGATCCGGGAAGAGTGACTCAGGGGCACCGATCACAAAATGCATCCCCATTTTTGCGGCACCGATCATAAGGGAGTTGGCCATATTATTGCGCCCGTCACCGACATAGACAAATTTGATCCCCTTCAGCCTGCCAAAATTTTCACGTACAGTCAGGAAATCTGCAAGGATCTGTGTAGGATGGTAGTCATCTGTAAGTCCGTTCCATACGGGAACGCCTGAATACTTGGCAAGGTCTTCGACTACCTTCTGGCTGAATCCGCGGAATTCTATCCCGTCGAACATGCGGCCGAGTACCCTCGCGGTGTCGGCAACATCTTCCTTGTGTCCGAGCTGAATATCGTTCTTGCCCAGGTATTCGGGGTGTCCTCCCTCATCTATGGCCGCGACGGTGAAGGCACAGCGTGTACGGGTGGAGGGCTTTTCAAATATCAGCGCGACGCTCTTGCCGGCAAGCAGATCGCCTTTGATTCCCGCGCGTTTTTTATTTTTGAGGTCCGCTGACAGATCCAGAAGATACTCTATCTCCTGCGGAGTGTGGTGCTTGAGTGAAAGCAGATGTCTGTTGCGAAGATTGATGGCCATGAAAACTCCTCCTTGAATTTTAGTTAAATATTAGCGGAAAATATAACTCTGTTTGCTCGTAAATAAATCAGCTATTTTACCGGGCCTCTGTTGAGAGGCATCGTCATGCATCTTGGCCCTCCCCTGCCCCTTCCGAGTTCAGGTCCGTTAAGTTCGAGCACTTCGATGCCGTTGTCCCTCAGCAGTCTGTTAGACATAAGGTTTCTGTTGTAAGTGACCACCTTGCCCGGAGCGACTGCCAGCGTGTTGCAGCCGTCGTGCCATTGTTCCCTGTCTGTCTCGGCCTGATCCCTGCCCTTCATTTCGATGACCCTGATCCTGTCGAAGCCAAGTTCTGCCGCGATCGCCTCTTTCCAATGGTGAGCCTGCCTGACCGACATGAGTGTCCCGCTGTCGTCGTAATCCATCTCCCATACCTTGAGCACCTTGATCACGGTCGGGAAGATAGTGAAAGCGTCCTTATCGACCATAGTAAAAACAGTGTCAAGATGCATGCAGTAACGTTCCCTCGGTATCTCGAAGGCAAATATTTTTCTTATCGGGGTGTTCAGCGCCAGTTTTTTTCCTATGCGCTGAACAGTCGTAGGAGCCGTCCTCTGGCTGACGCCAATTGCCATTGCATGATCAGAAAGGACGAGAAGATCCCCTCCCTCGACTTTATGAGGCCATATCTCATCGGGAGCATCGCCAAAAATGACATTGACTCCCTTGAATCTTGGATGGTTGTTGGTTATGTATTTCCAGTAGAGAGGTTCTCTCCTTCTCACTTCGTAGGTCATCTGCCCGATGACTATGCCGCATCCGACGGTGATCGCGGGGTCTCTCTGGAAATAAAGATTGGGGATGGGGTGGATCACGAAATCCCCTCCGTTTTCAACTTTAGAAATAAGACTTAAGGATGATTTGAATAATTTCGAAGCCTCTTCTTTGCTGTAGCCGCTTATGAGGTGAGATGAGAGTTCTGCGGAGGGGAGATCCATAAAGATTTCGGTTAGCCCTTCTGAAAGGTGCCGGTCCAGACATTCAAGCATAAAAACTGATTTGATCAGTGATTCCCTTACTTCCTTGTCTTCGAGGACATCAGCCAGACATTCGCTGAAATACAGTACTTCGCATCCTTCTCGTCGGAGTATGTCGGCAAAGTCGTCGTGTTCCCGCTGGGCCTGCTCAAGCCATATCAGATCATCGAAGAGCAGGTCACTCATATTATTGATGGTAAGCCTGTTGAGTTCATTTCCGGGCCGATGGAGCATTACCTGTTTAAGCGGTCCGGTTTCAGAAAAAACACAGAATGGTTTATCTTGGCACATTATTACACCCCCCAATAAATTTTTATAAATTGAAGCAATGTCGCTTAACTTAAAAAAATATGGCTGTAATCGGGTATTGGGTAAATATATGATGCAAAATAGGAATGGCTGTAAAGAACGTATTCTCCGCTAAAAAATTATATCACAAACAAAAATCAACTTAAAGGGGTGGCAAGTTCAAATTATTGTAATGATGATCAAAGTTCTGCATATAAGCGATCAGAGGCGTCCGATCTCTTCGATAAGGCGTTTCTTAAGGTTTTCGGCAGTATCATTGCAGACCGGCACTCCTTTTCTGAAAAGTACGAATCCATCGGGAGTCCCCGCTATGCCGAGATCGGCTCCCGCAGCCTCTCTGGGGCCGTTGACCTCGCACCCCATGACAGCTATCGTAGTTCCGTCCTTTATGTCTTCGGGCAGAAGTGAGGTGACTTCCTCGACAAGCCGCACGACGTCCATCCTTCTGCGTCCGCAGGTAGGACAGCTGATGATGCTGCAGCCTTTCTGCCTGATCTCGAGCGCGCGGAGTATGCTGTAGCCCACCCTGACCTCATCTATAGAGGGACCTGTCAGACTTACCCTGATGGTGTCACCGATCCCCTGAGCAAGCATCAGGGATATCCCGGCCGCACCTTTTACTATTCCCGAAGTTCCGCTTCCGGCCTCTGTAATGCCGATATGCAGCGGGAAGGGAAATTTCTGTGAAAGGATGGAGTTTGCCCGCACTGTTTCCGTTACCGAGCTTGATTTTGCGGAGATGATAATATTTTCAAAAGAGTTATCGAGAAGTATCCTGACCTGTTCTTCTACTGCGTAAGCGAGGGCAGCAGCCCTGTCGCCTTTGGCGTGTTCCAGCTGTGCCCCGCTGATGGATCCTCCGTTTGCTCCTATCCTGATCACGGCACTCATCTCATGTGCCAGGCGGATAACATCTTCAATTCCCTTTTTGTCGCTCATGTTTCCCGGATTTATCCGGATGGAGGCGCAGCCTGATCCGAGGGCGGCTATGGCGAGCCTGTGGTTGAAATGGATATCAGCCATCAGCGGCACAGGCGATCTTTCATTCAGGGCCTTCATGTTTGGTGCAAGGCCGAGCTCGGGCAGCGATACCCTTATAAGCTCGCATCCTTCACTCGCCAGCGCCGCGCACTCATCAGCACAGCCGTCTGTGTCGGAAAGCGGTGTCTTGATCATGCTCTCGACGCGCACGGGTGAATTGCCGCCTATTGAAAGTCCTTTGATCTCAACACTTTCCCTGCTTCCCATAGGTCTCTGCCGCCTCTCTACCTGAAAAAGAGCCTGATGATGTCTTTTCCGGTGACCAGTATGATGAGGGAGATGAGGATCATGAACCCGCCATAGTGGATCAGCGCCTCCCATTTTTCCGGGACTTTCTTTCCTGTTGCCATCTCTGCAAGTATGAAAATTATCCTCCCCCCGTCGAGGGCAGGGAAAGGCAGAAGGTTCAGCAGCCCCAGGTGCAGGTTTATCACTCCCAGGAATGCGATAAAGGACCATATCCCCTGCTTGAGGGCATCACCGGCCATCACTGCTATGCCTACGGGACCGACAACATCAGACTGAACTTTTCTTGTAAGCACCATCCAGAGGCCTTTGAGTATCTCTACGCCCATGTCCCAGGAATACCCAAGGCTTTTTCGGAGCGCGGTATGTATGGGATATGTTATTCTTCCAGGCTGGACACCAAGAAGACGGCCTCCATGAGCCGGATCGGCGGGGATGTCGACATCAACGCCGATCATTCCGCCGCCCCTCTGGAGCGTTATTTGGAAAATGTCGTCGGTCACATCCTTGTCCTGTATAGTTTCCCTGATATCAGACCATTTGTTCAGCTCTTTGCCGTTTATAGATTTTATAACGTCCCCTGGCTGTATCCCGGCAGAAAAGGCTGGTGTGCCTTCCATTACTTTCCCTACTAGAGGCCAGTCAAGATCCATTATTCCGTGTCCGGCAAGAAGGGCGGCAGTGAGAAGCCATGCCAGTATAAGGTTTACGGTCGCACCGGAGGCGAGCACCAGGAGTCTCTCCCATGGTTTTTTTGATGAGAGTGAGCGGGCAGGGTCGTAACCTTCAGGCTTTGGATCTTCTTCCGAAGAGTCCTCTCCCTCGAGCTTGACGAACCCGCCTATCGGGAAAGCCCTGAGCGACCAGAGAGTCTCGCCCTTTTGCCTGCTCCAGAGCGAGGGTCCCATACCAAATGAAAATTCATGTATGAGGACGTTCCTCCAGCGGGCGGAGAGGTAATGTCCCCCTTCATGGGAAATTACACAGATGGAAATTACTATCAGAAAAGAAACGAGACTTATCAATTGCCATTCCTCCAGTTTTTGCATAGCCTCCACGCCGCTGCTTCCCCTTCGCCGACCAGGCTGACAGCCTCATCCAGCGATGCGGGGGGGCCCGACCTGGATCCGGAGAGAGTCTCTTCGATTATTTTCGGTATCGCGGTGAAGGGGATCATTCCCTCAAGGAACGCACTGACCGCAGCTTCATCGGCTCCCACAAGCAGGGAGGGGTAAGCTCCCCCCATCTCTCCTGCCCTGCAGGCTATACCAAAACATGGAAAAAGGGAACCGTCAATTTCCCGAAAGGAAAGATCCCACTTTTCCGGATCTATAAAGCCAAGACCTGAACTGACCAGGTCAAGCCTGTCGGGCCAGGCAAGGGCTGCTGCGGCCGGGAGGCGCATATCCGGAGGCGAGACGAGCATTTTCATCGTTCCGTCAAAGAAGAGGACCACACCGTGTACCTGTGATCTGGGATGTATGAGTGCGCTGACCTTTTCTGCAGGAAGGCCGAAAAGCTGCATGGCTTCGATGCACTCGATGCCTTTGTTCATAAGCGTAGCACTGTCGACCGTGATTTTCGGGCCCATTTTCCAGACAGGGTGTGAAAGAGTCTCTTCAGGCGTTACTTTTTCAAGCATCTCTCTGGTGTGGTCCCTGAAAGGGCCTCCGGATGCGGTAATCCATATCTTTTTTATTTCAGGCTTCTTGTCTTCCCTGAGGCACTGCCAGACAGCGCTGTGTTCGCTGTCCACAGGTCTCAGCTGGTCTTTCCGCTTAATAAGCGGCATTACCCACGGACCTGCGACGACGATGCTCTCCTTGTTTGCCAGCGAAACATCCTTGTCCTCTCTGAGAGCGGTCTGAAGGGCCTTTATCGCAGTCACTCCGGATGATGCGAATACGACGTGGTCTATGTCGGGATCCGATGCAATAAGGGAAAGCGCGTCAATGCCGGTGAGGCAATTGTATCCGTCAGCTTTGAAGGCGGCCGCATGCGGTTCAGTGAGGCAAAGAGTCCTGGCCTTGTGGACCGAAGCAAGTTCTGTCAGCTTTGCTTCATTGCTTTTTGCAGCTAAAGCTACTATCTCAAATCGCTCCGGGAAACGTCCGCAAATATCTAAAACTGCCTCGCCTACGCTCCCCGTCGCACCTATGACAGCGACTCTGATCTTTGGTAAATTACTCACCGTTTCAGCCTATCAGTTCAAATATTACGAAAGCCAGGGTCCCGTTGACAAGGATGCTGTCGAACCTGTCCAAAAGTCCGCCGTGTCCGGGGATCAATGATCCTGTGTCCTTGACCTTCGCTTCCCTCTTCAAAACGGATTCTCCCAGATCGCCCAGCTGCCCCGCGATCCCGCAAAGGAGTCCCATCAAAAGAAGGGGAAGGGGCGGGAATGAGAATATGAGGGCCAGAAATCCTCCGCATACCAGGCTTGCGGCAGCTCCGCCGAAGAACCCTTCCCAGGTCTTTTTTGGGCTGATCCTCTCACAGAGCAGATTTCTCCCGAGACGGCTCCCTACGATATAGGCCGCCACGTCGCAGCTCCAGGTACAGAAGAAGAGGGTCATCAAAAAGAGCGATCCCAGCTCCCTGGATCGGATGATTATCATGAAGGACCAGGGGAGGATTACATATGCGATGCCGACTATCGTAGCTCCCATATTTTCAAGGGCAAAGCTCTCTCCGCTGACCTGACGCCGCACCACCTCAAGAAAAAGCGCAACGAAGACTATTGCAGAGATCGAGCATAGTATAGCTGTAAGGCTCATTTCTGAAGAGGCTCCGATCAGTATGAAGGCTCCCGAGAGCATTATCAGCCAGGGCGAAATGTCATGCTTTGTGGAAAGAAGCCTGTAGAATTCCCAGAGCGAGAGCATGGCAACTATAAAGACCACCGAGTTCCAGAAATGTCCGCCCTTTATTATCCCGCCCAGTATTATAAGTACTATGAAGATGCTGCTGAAAGCTCTCAGTGGCAGATCTGGTATCGATGACAGAAAATTATTATGATTTGCCATATCTTCTTTCCCTCCTGTAGAAGTCGGCTACAGCCATTTCAAGATCCTGTCTGCCGAAGTCGGGCCAAAATTTATCAGTAAAATAATATTCGCTGTAGCTTCCCTGCCAAAGCCAGAAATTGCTCATCCTCAGTTCTCCGCTGGTCCTTATCAGGAGGTCCGGGTCCGGGATGTCCGGCAGGTAGAGATATTTGCGGAAGACCTCTTCGGTGACGGGCTGCGAGACCCCCTCTTCGATCATCCGGCTGACGGCGTCCAGTATCTCCTGTCTTCCGCCGTAATTCAGGCATACTACCAGCTGCATCGAATCGTTGTTCCTCGTCTTTTCTTCTGCATCCGAAAGTATTTCCCTGATATCCTCAGAAAGGGCAGAGAGGTTGCCCGCGAACCTGACCCTTGCATTTTCCCTGTTGAGCTCTTCAAGCTTAAGTTTCATGTAGTATTTGAGCAGTCCCATAAGGCCCAGCACTTCAGCTTTTGGCCTCTTCCAGTTCTCAGTTGAAAAGGCGTAAAGGGATACGCAGGGTATTCCAAGCTCTTTCGCTGCTGTGAGAGTTCTCTCGACGGCCTTTACCCCCTCCCTGTGTCCAAGTATCGCGGGAAGTCCCCGGGATCTTGCCCAGCGGCGGTTTCCGTCCATTATTATCCCTACGTGCTCCAGTCTTTTATCTTCCATCTTTTCCTACCCGAATTTGATGTGGCTTATGCTGCCTGTCTCCCTGACGATATCCCAAGCTCTTTTAACTTCCTGTATGTCGATCCACGTGAGGTGTTTTGGGCTCCCCTCTTTGGAAGATGCGTTCCTCAGAAGGTAACTTGGGTGGAACATGGGCATAACTGCGATGCCCCTCCAGTTGAACCACATGCCCCTGATTTTGGTTATGCCCTCGTTCGTCTTGAGTATCCACCTTGTAGGGGTATTCCCAAGCAGGATTATAAGGGCGGGGTCTATAAGCATGATCTGTGTCTGCAGATGCTGATCGCAGACTATCGTCTCCTCGGGGGTGGGCACCCTGTTTTCGGGCGGCCTGCACTTCACTATGTTGGTGATGTAGACATCCTTTCTGTCTATCCCTCCGGCAGTGAGGATCTGGGTCAAAAGCTGTCCGGCCCTTCCGACGAAGGGAAGCCCCTGAGCATCTTCATCCGCTCCCGGGCCTTCTCCGATGAACATGAGCCTGCTCCGTTCGTTTCCTTCGCCGAAGACGACGTTCGTCCTGGCAGCAGACAGGGGGCAGGCCCTGCATGACAGCGCCGTTTCCCTGGCCTTTTCCCAGAGGGCTTTCCGCGCTTTATCCTCTCCTTCGGGCGAGAGGTTCGGGATCCTTTTCGGATGTTCCATCAGATGATCACCTCTGTTATTATCACATCGACATTTTTGACGTTGAGCCCGGTGAAATACCTAACGCTTACAGCAGTCCTCTCCTTAACAAGAGTTGCGAGCGAGATGAAATTCTTTTCACCCAGGCTTGCCGCGATCTTGATCGTTATTGAAAGGCTTTCTTCGTTCTCCGGGCTTGCACTGACTTCAACTACTTTGGCGACCTGTGAGGTCCTCCCGGCAATAAATGTGACCAGCTCTTCAATTGCCTCGGGCTCTATGTGCACCTCGCCGTAGAAGCTGAAAGGGGGCCTCACGATAGTTTTTTCGCCTTCATGGTTGTCCTTCGACTTCCAGAAAACCCTCAGCTGTCCGACGAGCTTTCCGGCGAAGTTCTTCCTCACTAGGACATGCGATACCGGTATGACGTGCTTTCCCTTTGTGAATCGTTCCCTGCGTGCCTTGCTTATCTCCTCCGGGGCAGCTATCTCTTCGATCCTTATTACTCTTTCGGGCAGAGGCAGTTTCAATTTTTTGACTATCCTCATGACCATGTCATCCGAGGTCGCGATTATCATCAGAGAGCATGGCGCGGCCTTCGAAAAGAAATCCATGACCTCTTTACGGTGATCGTCGAACTCGAAGAGAGCTCTTCTTATCGCGCTTATCTGATTCCTCTCCGACTTTGCGCTCTTTCCGCATACAATGCTTCCCTTGAAAATCACCAGTCCGTCGTCGATTATAAAGTCAGCATCGACAATAGCTGCCACAGATTGGGCCCTTTGGCTCTTTCCGGTACCTGCGGCGCCAACGAAGGCATAAGTGGTCACCTGTTTGAGTTTTTCTTCAATATTTTGCTGAGCGTTGCTTCCGTCCATCAGACCGCCCTCTCAAGGATCATGCCGTAAGCTCTATGTCCGCTCCGAGAGATCTCAGTTTGTCGGCGAGTCCCTCGTAGCCTCTCCACACATGGTAAAGATCGTGCACTACCGTAACTCCTTCAGCGGCCAGTCCCATAAGGATGAGGGCCGCTCCCGCCCGCAGGTTCGACGCATGGACTTCTGTTCCTGTCAGCTTGGCCACTCCTGTAACGATCGCAGTGGAATCCTGAAGCTCTATCTTTGCACCCATCTTTTTAAATTCGTTTATATGAAGCAGCCTTGAATCAAAGACACTCTCGTGTATGACGCTCGTACCTGAAGCCAGTGAGAGCGCTGCCATCAGCTGCGGCTGCGTATCTGTCGGGAATCCGGGATACGGCATCGTCTTTACCGGTATCCCTGTAAGGGACCCTTTACATCCGGCTGTGACCTCGTCAAGCATGATATCTATCTTCGCTCCCGCCTCTTCAAGCTTAAGCAGTATGGCATCTATCAGTCCAGAATCTATTCCCCTTACCGTTACCGAACCCTTTGTTATTATCCCTGCCATGAGATAAGTTGCGGCCTCTATCCTGTCCGGGATTATCTCAGCTTCTGCGGGACCTGCCTCAGGTTTCCCGGTGATCCTTATCGTCTGGGTCCCGTCGCCCTTGACCGGTATCCCCATAAGCCTGAGCACGTCAGCGAGGTTTATTATCTCCGGTTCCAGGGCGGCATTCTCGATGTATGTCACTCCGTGCGCCAGCGCAGCGGCCATCATGAGGTTTTCAGTCGCACCCACAGAGGGATAGTCCAGAGTGATCCTCTCGCCCTTGAGCCTGCCTGCCGTGGCGTAGACGGATCCTTTGTTCAGGTCGATCTCAGCTCCCATTTTGGCAAGGCCTTTGAGATGGAAATCGATAGGCCTGCTTCCAAGCACACATCCTCCGGGCAGAGGCAGGACCGCCTTGCCGCACCTCGCGATCAGAGGTCCCAGGACCAGCGACGAGGCCCTCATCTTGCGTACCAGTTCCGCCGGTGCATCCCAGCTGAGCTCATCAGGAACATCTATTGTCATCAGGTTGTCTTTGAATTCCACGGTTATGCCGATATGCCTGAGCAAGTCAGACATCGTATGTATATCATAAAGGTCGGGGACTTTTTTCAGTGCGAGCCTCTTGCCCTTAAGAAGGATCGAGGCGGCCATGACCGGCAGCGCCGCGTTCTTGGCTCCCTGAACGTCGACCGTTCCGTAAAGAGGTGTCCCTCCCCTGATGATCATCTTATCCTCCAACAAGAGTCACTCCAGTCCAAACTGACAAAAAATTACCTGCCCTGTTTATCAAAATAGTCCTTTAATGCTTCTGCTATCTTAACTGCGGCAGTTCCGTCCCCAAAAGGCTGTGATCTGCACTTGTTCTCGATCTCAGCAAGTTTTGCCTCATTTTCAAGCAGTTCGATCGCGTTGGAAAATATTTTTTCCGTTTTGACCCCTACCAGAATGCCGCTTCCGTTCTCGATGGCTTCGGGCCTTTCAGTGACGTCCCTGAGAATAAGCACCGGTTTCCTTATGGCCGAGGCCTCTTCCTGGACTCCTCCGCTGTCGCTGAGTATGAATTTTGAGGCATTCATTGCCCAGACGAAGTCGGGATAATCGAGCGGATCGCAGAGGATCACTTTGTCTCTTTTTTCAAGATGCTTTCGGATAGTTTCCCTAACTGACGGGTTCCTGTGCATAGGGATGACCATCCAAAGTTCAGGATGTGCATCCAGGAGCATCGTGAGCGCCATACAGATATCCTCAAGCGGTTTTCCCCAGGACTCCCTTCTGTGTGCCGTAACAAGAAGGAAGGGAGCGTTTTCAGGAAGCCCGTCAAGATCCTCGCAGTAAGGCCTCGAGGTGCTTTTAACTGTGTAAAAGAGAGCGTCTATCACAGTGTTTCCTGTTACATGTATCATCTTTTCCGGAGTACCTTCTCTGAGAAGATTTTCCTTTGCAAGTTCCGTAGGGGCAAAGGCCCAGGTCGTTATCCTGTCTGCAAGCACCCTGTTCATCTCCTCCGGGAAGGGCAGGTGCATATTGCCGCTCCTTAGTCCGGCTTCAACATGTCCGACCGGGATCTTTCTGTAAAATGCCGCAAGGGCCGATGCGAAGGTCGTAGTAGTGTCGCCGTGGACCAGAACGGCTGAAGGGCATTCGGCATCAAAGTACTCCCCCGCTCCGGTCAGGACTGAAGCTGTAATGTGGTCAAGGGACTGCCTCTCTTTCATTATGTGAAGGTTGAGGTCAGCGGTAAGGCTGAAATGGCCGAGCGCCTGGTCCAGCATTGCGGCATGCTGTCCGGTAGCCAATATTTTTACGTCAAAATAGCCCTGGCTGCGAAGGGCAAGCACCACAGGCGCCATCTTTATCGCCTCAGGCCTTGTTCCGACAACACAGACCACAGTTTTACCTGTCATTGATACATCCTCCTAAAATCAACTCTTTGTCCCCGCGGTGTCAGGCCTGCCATTATAGCAGACAACGGCGGGAGCTACAGCGCCCCAAGAAGCCGGATCCCGGCCAGGACCAGCGCAAGATGGGCCAATCCCATGACCGCAAGCGTCTGAAGCTTGGTAAAGCCCCTGTCGAGAAGCTTGTGGTGAGCGTGCCCTCTGTCAGGTGAAAACGGAGATTTTTTCGTCAGGATACGTCTGGTCATTGCGACAAGCGTATCGATGACAGGTATTCCTCCGATAAAGAAAAGGACTGCAGCGATACTGAAAAATCCTTTTCCGAAAAGGTCCGGAAAAATGCTCCATGCGAGGTGCGATGAGCAAATATATCCCAGAAGGGTACTCCCTCCGTCCCCTAGGAATGTCCTTGGCTGGGGGAAATTCCACAGCAGGACACCAAACACCAGCCCGGCCACGGGCATCCATACTGCCGGGTTTCCTGCAAATGCGGCGGCAATAACAGAAGTTATCAGTGTCATGGTCAGGCACAGCCCGTCCATACCGTCAATAAGGTTATATGCGTTTGTCGTCCCCGTGATCCAGAATATTAACAGAAGCCTCTGCCAAAGCGGTATCGGAAGGGCATATGAGACCCACGCGGCGGCGGCAAGGTGGAAGAAAAGCCTCATCACGGGCGGCAGCGGATGCATGTCATCCATGTACCCGACAATAAATACGATAGTCGCTCCTGTTGCTATGTAGGGCACCTCGACACCGGGATTTCCCACAAAGAGGGCCCAAAGCAGATAACCGCTCCACAGCACGATGCCGGCACCGCGCGGCATGATGCTGCGGTGTTTTTTCCTGCCGCCCGGAATGTCCAGCAACCTGAATTTTTGCGCAAGTCCGATCGAAACGGGTGTCGCGATCAGGCCCCACAAAAAAGTCACCAGTGTGAAAAGGTATATGGAAAACACGTTATCTGCCCTGATTCCCCATCATTTATTTTGTTCCGAAGAGCCTGTCTCCTGCGTCGCCGAGTCCGGGCACTATATAGCCGTGATCGTTGAGGTGACTGTCCACTGCTGCAGTATAGATATCCACGTCGGGATGCTCTTCGTGGAATCTGGCAATGCCCTCCGGAGCCGAGAGGAGTGAAACAAGCGAGATCCTCTTTCCGCCGTAGCCCTTGATGTGCGCAACTGCGGCTGCCGCGGATCCGCCCGTCGCAAGCATAGGATCAACAACGTAAATATCCCTTTCAGAGATGTCTTTGGGCAGTTTGCAGTAATAATCTACAGGCAACAGGGTCTCAGGGTCTCTGTAAAGCCCTATGTGTCCCACCTTGGCATTGGGGATCAGCTTGAGGATGCCTTCCACCATGCCGAGCCCCGCCCTGAGTACCGGAACTATGGCGAGTTTTTTGCCGGAAAGAGTGAATACCCTTGTCTTTGCTACGGGAGTCTCGATCTCGATCTCCTCAAGCGACAGGTGCCTGGTTATCTCATACACCATAAGGCCTGCCACTTCCTGGACAAGATCCCTGAAATCCTTAGAAGATGTGTTTTTGTCCCTCATCAGGCCGAGCTTGTGTCTTACAAGCGGGTGCTCTATCACTACGGTCCTTCCTCCCGCAAAGTTTGATGAGCAGGCAGCATTCACTGCCTCGGAAGAATGTTCCCTTTCGAATGCCATTATCTTGTCTACACGGATCGCATGCCTTCCGCCTTCGAACTCCTCGTTCAGCCATGTGTCGACGATCTCTTTCGCCAGTCCCGAACCGGTCACCCTGCTTCCTATCACGAGAACGTTCGCATCGTTGTGTCTGCGGCTCATTGCTGCGGTAAAGTGGTCATGGCACAGTGCGGCCCTTATCCCTGCGACCTTGTTTGCTGTAATGCTCATCCCGATGCCGGTACCGCAGAAAAGTATCCCAAGGTCAGCCTTATGGTTGGCGACAGTCTCGGCAGCCCTGAATCCGCAGTCTGGATAGTCGACGCTCAGATCCCCCGAGGAGGTCCCGCAGTCTGTGATCTCATGTCCGGCACAAAGAAGGTGCTGCTTTATCTCTTCCTTAAGTCCGTATCCCGCATGATCAGCTCCCAGTGCAATTTTCATTTATGATCCTCCCGCGAATAAGGTTTGGTGTACATTATATTTCTTCAAAATAAAATTATTTGACGATCTGTGAGATCATTTCACCCGCCAGGGTGTAGGGATCGGCCTTTCTTGATGCCAGGTCTTCAAGCACTCCGGTATCTTTGCGCTTTTTCCACACTTTTTCCGTCAGTATGGAGATCTCACCCCTCAATATGGCCTCGACCTCCATCTCAAGCTGTACGAAACGTCTCCTTTTGCCCTCATCCGAGGTCTGGAGGTAGTTCCAGTGGTCATTGAGTATTTTTTTGACCTCCTCCACTCCGGTGTTGTTCTGGGATGAAACAAGGGTCACCGGGGGCACCCAGTCCTTTTCCTTCAGCATCTTAAGCATGACCTGGACGTCTGCAGCGACTTTGTCCGCCCCTTCCTTGTCAGCTTTGTTCACAACAAAGGTATCGGCGATCTCCATTATCCCGGCCTTCATTATCTGTACATCGTCCCCCATTCCCGGAACAAGGACCAGGACGACAGTGTCGGCTATTTTGATTATATCGACCTCCGACTGCCCGACTCCAACAGTCTCTATCAGGACTATGTCAAAACCGCAGGCGTCGAGTATAAGCGAGGCTTCGTGCGTGGATCTGCTTACTCCGCCGAGATGCCCCCTCGATCCCATGCTTCTTATGAAGACGTTTTCATTGAGGGCGTGTCCCTGCATTCTAAGCCTGTCGCCAAGTATCGCTCCCCCGGTGAAGGGGCTCGAGGGGTCGATCGCGATCACGCCGACCTTGCGGCCTTCTGCCTGAAACTGTTCGATGAGCCTGTCTACGAAAGTGCTCTTGCCTGCGCCGGGGCTGCCTGTTATTCCTATGATCTTAGCCTTGCCGGTGCGCGGGTATACCTGTTTCATGATCTCTTTTGCCGACGGGGTGTCAGCCTCAACAAGACTTATCAGGCGGCCTATTGATCTCGGGTCACCGTTGAACGCGTTATTCAGAAGCTTCTCCATAAATCAACTCTCCTAACTGTTTATTAAAAACCGTACTATTGTCTGCATTGTCCTGCATGCCGCACGATCCCGTGAAAGATCTTACTTGAAGAGAATGTTTATTCCGGCAAAACAGTAGAATCCCAGGCCGATCGACCCTGCAAAAAGAAAACCAAGAAGTACCCTGAGGTAGAGAACGAACATAGGGCCTCCGGGCCATTTTCCCGACTGGATATTGACTACCATTCGGGCCACAAGCAGTGATGCCCCAAAAAGGGCAAGTGCCACCAGTGCCTGGAGGTTAACAGGTGGTATATTTCTGAGAAAATCCATCAAATAAAATACATCCTTTCGATCAGGGATAATTCTGCAAAAAAAAAGAGAGGATTATCTCCTCTCTAGATGATAACTCTTATCGGCCGGAATGTCATTTGTTATTTCGTCATATTGCGGAGAGGATCGAACCGGCTGCGTTCTTTTCCTCGTGTATCTGCTTCAGGACAGCGACGCAAACCTCCAGGGCCCTCTTGCCGTCTTTTATTCCCACCATCGGCTGCCGCCCTTCTCTGACACAGGAAACGAAGTGCTGAAGTTCCATCTTCAGCGGTTCGGTCTTCGGAAATACGGGATGTTCCATGACCTCCACAAGATTTCCACCGCTCTGGCGTACACAGCGCTGGACCGAAATGTCCTGTGATTCGTAGTTTACGGTGATGTATCTCTCTGCCTCTGTAATCTCCATCTGGCGGATCCTCTTCTCGGAGACCCTGCTGACGAGTATCTGCGCCATTGCCCCATTTGCGAAAGTGAGCTGGGCGGAGGCTATGTCCTCGTGGTCAGTCCTGATGCATCTTCCGATCGCCGATATGGAGACCAGCTCGGAGCTGATCATAGAGAGGATGATGTCCACGTCGTGGATCATTAGGTCCAGCACGACGCCGACGTCGCTGATGCGCGGTGAAAACGGCCCCATCCTGTGGGTCTGGATGAAGTAAGGATCGTTTATGAACTCCCTGACATGCTGCACAGCGCTGTTGAATCTCTCGATATGTCCGACCTGCAGGATAAGGTCCTTTTTCACGGCAAGGTTAAGGAGCCGTTCTGCTTCGTTAACGCTTGAGGTGACGGGTTTTTCTATCAGAACATGGATGCCGTTTTCCATTGCTATCTTTGCAACTTCGAAATGGTGGCTGGTGGGAACAACTATGCTCAGTGCGTCGGGACGTGTCTGCTTGATGAATGTCTCTATCGTGCTGTAAGGTATGACTCCGAGCGGATCCGCGACTGAATGGGCCCTCTCTTCGTTGATGTCGACCACCCCTACCAGCTGGGCTCCTAAAATTTCTGTGTATACTCTGGCATGATGCATGCCCAAATGTCCGACGCCGATGACTCCGACTTTTATGTTGTCCATTCCATGTTCACCTCACGTGGAAATTGATCGATCCGCTAACTTTAATCATTCTCACCAATCATGCCTCTTTTGTGGTATTCCCTCCGAGAAGAAAAATTCTGGACTTTCCATCGCCGGCACGGAATGAATAATAAAAGTCGTTGTCACAGCACGTACAGTCCTCGACAGCATAGATATTATCATAAGGAAGGCCGCATTGCATTAACTGACTTCTTATTTCCCCCCTGATGTCAAAATGTACCATCCCATTTTTTTCAGAGAAATTTTCGGGAGAGAAAGTATTCAAAGCGTTTAGTGTTGAAGGATCATCTTTTTTTCTCGAATAGCATCTTTTGCATATCGACGGCCCTATCCATGCAAGCGTCCTCTTCCCCATGCTGACGGCATCCCAGCCTGAAATGGCTGAAAGGGAACTGCCGACGATGTTCTTCGAAGTGCCTGCGAAACCGGAGTGCAGCAGCAGCATCCAGGGCTCGGGTGAGTCTGAGGCGATGACGACCGGGCTGCAGTCAGCGAACCTCAGGCTGGCCATCGAATCTGATGCTGAATTAATAATTACCCCGTCTGCTTCAGGTCTGAGAGGAAGGGCGAAGGATGAGGATGATGGGATGATATGAGTTCCGTGTACCTGATACGGAGCAACCAATTTAATGTTATTAAAATTAGAGGACATAGAACGCCATATCAGTTCAGGGTCCCCTTCTGAGCGGTCCATGAGTTCGCCCCTGCAGTATATCCAGGCGAAAAAATGGCGCTCAAGTTCTTCAGGCAATATAAGTCTGAGTTCTATCTGCCCATTGTTGTCGATGTATTCAAAGCCCTTATATTTCATGGCAGTGCTCCTTTACGTATCCGCTTAAAAAAAGGCTTCCGCAGCATATCGTGTCAGATCCCGACACAAGGCTTTCACGGATCGCTTCTGTCGGAGAACTCCACTTTCCCGCACAGACGATACCCTTTTTTTCTGCCATTGCAAGCAGTGCTGCTGCGGAGAGGCTGCGCTCCATTCCAGGAACCTCAGTGCAGAAAAGCTTTGCCCCCGTTTCTCCGACTATATCAAGGCTTTCTGATATGTCCTTGTCCTTCATCATCGCAAGTACGATGTTGAAAGATCTCTTGCCGTAAATGATCCCGGTGTTTTCAGCGAGCCTTTTCAGTGCGTGGGGATTGTGCGCTCCGTCAACTATAAGAAGAGGCGGATCCTTCCTTATTATCTCAAACCGACCCGGCCACCTCACGGATACGACCCCGTTATAAAGCGCCTGGAAGGTTATATTTTCAAAAACTTTATGGGATGAGGTCTTGAGTGCGCATGCCGCAGCAAGGGCAAGCGCGGCGTTTTCGGTCTGATGGGTCCCGATAAGAGGTGTGTGGCAGTCAGCGCAAAGACACTCTGACTCTACATAAAAATCTGTGCCGCTGAGGGATACCCCAACGGTGCCGTAACTGCACAGCCTTCTAAGGACCTGGGCAGGAGTCTTCTTTTTAAATGCCGTATCGAAAAAGATGGCTTCGATCTCTTCGTCTCCGCCTGAAAATATCGCCGGGACGCAGGGTCTCATGACCGCGAACTTCTCTTTCGCGACAGAGGCAAGCGTATTGCCAAGGTATTCGGAATGGTCGATCCCAATGGGCGTTATCAGGGTAAGTATCACATCAGAGAGTATGTTCGTGGCATCGAGCCTTCCTCCGAGGCCCGCCTCAACTACTGCGATGTCGACTCCCGCATATGCAATTATCATAAAGGCTGCCGCTGTGATGAGCTCGAAATAAGTCGGAGGGTCCGCTTTAAGTCTTTCTGAACGGTCCATTACATTTCTGATGGCTGAGAGGACCTCTTCCCATTTTTGCGGGGGGACTTCCTCCCCTCCCATCAGAAGCCTTTCACCGAAGGATACGAGATGGGGGCTTGTATAGAGAGCTGTACGGCAGCCCGATTCCCTGAGTATCGAAGCCAGTGTCGCAGCTGTGGAGCCCTTGCCGTTTGTGCCTACTATGTGTACAGCCCTGAACTTTCTTTCCGGGTTTCCAAGGAGCAGCAGCAGATGTGAAAGTCTGGCAAGTCCGGGTCTTATCCCCGGGCTTGCCAGATCCTGAAGCTCTGTCTCTATTGTATGGAATTTTTCCGCATCGTCCATTATCAATCGTTGAGGCTCGAAAGGTTTTCTCTTATCCTTTCCCTCTTTGCCTCGTTGTCCGCGAGGGAGGCCTTCTCCTTCTGGATGACCTCTTCAGGCGCTCTCTCAACGAACTGAGGGTTGGCAAGTTTAGCCTTACCCTTCTCGATGTCCCTGTCGATCTTTGAAAGGTCGTTTTTGAGACGCTGGATCTCCTTGTCAACGTCGAGCAGATCTCCTACGGGCAGGTATACCTGTACGTCGTCAAGGACGGATGCAAGGCTCTTCTGCGGTTTTTCAGCCGACCTGTCCATGATCTTCAGCTTTTCTGCCTTTGTGAGCAGCGTTATCAAAGCCTCGGATGATCTTATCAGAGCAAGCTTCCCATCGTTGTGGACCGACAACACCGCCCTCGGTATTTGCTGCTGCGGTGCTATCCGCGCCTCCGCCCTGAGGTTCCTGACAGACCGGATGACTTCACGGACAAGATCCATGTCCCATATTACGGCCTCATCGATCTTTTCCAGCCTCGGAGCGGGCCATTCGGTGCGCTCGATGATCCCCTTGCCGAATGGGAACGCATGCCACAATTCCTCTGTCACAAACGGAATGAACGGATGCAGCAATTTGAGTACGTCTTCGAATACTGCGAGCAGGACTGCCTGAGTGGTCTTCCTTCTGGCCTCCCCCTCCTCACCTCTTAGCGCAGGTTTTGAAAGTTCAAGGTACCAGTCGCAGAGTTCTCCCCATACAAAATCGTACATGAGTCTCGCCGCTTCTCCGAAGAAATAGCCGTCAATGAGGCGTGTCATCTCTGCAGAAACCTGCGAGATCCTATTCAGTATCCACTTGTCGTGCAGGCTGAGTTCATTTTCGTCCCACCTCATCCCGTCCACGGCATCCTCAAGGTTCATCAGGGCGAAACGGCTTGCGTTCCACAACTTGTTCATGAAGAGCCTGTAAGTAGCTATCCTCTCAGTAGAGAGGAATATGTCGCGGCCCTGTACCGTAAGGGCGGCAAGGGTGAACCTAAGCGCATCGGCTCCGTACTCGCTGATTATCGTAAGGGGATCTATGACATTGCCCTTTGACTTGCTCATCTTCTGTCCCTTTTCGTCTCTTACAAGGGCATGGATGTAGACGTCGTGGAAGGGGACTTCCCCCTTCATTCCCTGAAGGCCGAACATTATCATCCTTGCGACCCAGAAGAAGATGATGTCGAACCCTGTCACAAGGACTGATGTGGGATAGAATTTTTTGAGAAGTTCCGTCTCTTCCGGCCAGCCCATTGTCGAGAAGGGCCAAAGAGCACTTGAGAACCATGTGTCAAGAACGTCCTCATCCTGTCTCAGCTCGGAGTTTCCGCACTTCGGGCACTTTGAGGGATCTTCAGTATCTACTATTATTTCGCCGCACTTGTCGCAGTACCAGGCAGGTATCCTGTGTCCCCACCAAAGCTGTCTGGAAATGCACCAGTCCCTGATATTCTCCATCCACTGATAGTAGACTCCCGTCCACTGATCCGGCACAAAGCGTATCTTGCCTGCCTTAACTGATTCTACGCCTGCGTCGGCAAGAGGTTTGGCCCTCACGAACCACTGCTCGGAGAGATATGGTTCTATCACGGTGTGGCAGCGATAGCATTCGCCCACGGAGTGTCTTATCTCCTCGATCCTTATGAGGGAACCATCGCCTTCAAGGTCCGCGACTATGGCCTTCCTTGCCTCGAAGCGGTCCATTCCCGCATATTTCCCCGACGCTTCCCCGCACATGATGCCGTTGTCGTCGATGACCTGTATCTGCTCAAGCCCATGCCTCTGCCCGACCAGGAAGTCATTGGGGTCATGGGCAGGCGTTATCTTGACGCATCCCGAACCGAACTCAGGGTCGACCATGTTGTCTTCGATGACCGGTATCACCCTGCCGGCGATGGGCACGATGACCTTTTTGCCTACAAGGTGGCGGTTCCTCTCATCCCTTGGGTGGATCGCTATCGCAGTGTCTCCCAGAATGGTTTCCGGACGGGTCGTCATTACCCTCAGGTCGCCGTCGCCATCAGCAAACCTGTATGTGACTTCATAGAATTTGCCTTCCTTGTCTTCGTGCTCCACCTCAAGATCTGAAAGGGCAGTGTGGCATCTGGGGCACCAGTTGATGAGGTACTTGCCCCTGTAGATCAGGTCCTTTTTGTAAAGATCGACGAAGATCCTCCGGACAGCGACAGAGAGTCCTTCGTCCATAGTGAAGCGTTCCCTGTCCCAGTCGCAGGAAGCTCCGAGCTTTTTCAGCTGGCCGATTATCGTGCTTCCGTACTCCTCTTTCCACTTCCATACCCTGGATACAAACTCCTCGCGGCCCAGGTCGTGGCGGGAGATACCCTTTGCAGCCAGAGAACGTTCGACCACGTTCTGCGTTGCTATTCCCGCATGATCTGTGCCGGGGAGCCAAAGCACCTCATAGCCCTGCATCCTCTTTGTCCTGCAGAGTATGTCCTGCAGGGTGTTGTCCAGCGCGTGGCCGACATGCAGGGAGCCCGTTACGTTAGGCGGCGGGATGACTATTGAGTATTGCGGTTTTAAAGAGCATGGATCAGCCTTGAACAACTCATCTTCTACCCATTTCATGTACCATTTGTCTTCGATCGGTCCTGGTTCGTACCCTTTGCCCAACACGGTCTTTTCGGATTCCATCCGTTTTTCCTCCTCGATGGATACGCCTGGTGGCAGTATCCGGATCTATTTGCCCATCCCGACGGCCCGGCCGTTCCGGTTCCTCGGGTATACAGGTCATTTGCCTTTTTTCGCTTCCATGATGTCCAGTTTGGTGATCTCCTTCAGGATATCTTTTATGCCCTCTCTCAGGGCTGTCATCTCCTTGTCGTTCGTACCGGAAGTTATGAACGGAGGCAGTATCGAATCAAGCCCGGCTCTCATATACTGCTGGTAGAGGCCCTTTCGCCTCCCGGGTGATATTTTATCCCCTTTAGTAAAAACCACAAGTCTTGGCATGTCCATCTGATCGAGCCACGCGGTAAGTTCATCGTCATTTGCAAGCGGACCGTGCCGGAAATCCATGAGGTGGATAACGAAGCTGATCGGCCTCTCAGAGTTGAAGTAGTCGTCGATCAGTCTCCACCATGTCCTGCGCTCGTCCATTCCCCTGGCAGCGTAGCCGTAGCCGGGTATATCGACCAGCGTGAAATCTTCACTGCCTGTTGAGACTTTATAAAAGTTTATGCTTCTTGTTTTTCCGGGTTTGGAGCTTACCTTGGCTATATTTCTTTCAAGAAGGGCGTTTATGAGTGTCGACTTGCCGACGTTGGACCGGCCGACAAAAACGATCTCATCATTCCGGGGCGCAGGTATCTGCTGCTTTGTAAAGGCAGTGCAGTAAAGTTCTGATCTCCATGATGCCATCTTCTAATCCCCTACTTCAATGCCAGCTGGAAGACGGTCGACATTTTTGAGACATAGTGTATCTTCATGCCTGACTTGATCCAGTCGCCAAGCTCATCTACGTCCGATTTGTTGTCTTCGGGCAGTATCAGTTTTTTTATGCCAAGTCTTTTTGCAGCAAGCACTTTTTCCCTTACTCCGCCGATGGGGAGTACGTTGCCGTGGAGAGTCATCTCGCCGGTCATTGCATAGGAAGCGTCTACCTTTCTGCCTGTCAGTGCCGAACAGAGCGAAAGGGCAAGCGTGATCCCCGCTGACGGTCCGTCTTTGGGAACAGCGCCTTCCGGAACATGGATGTGGATGTCTTTTTTCTTCCAGTCAATGTTTTCAATGCCGAAGGCCGGTGCGTTGGATCTGAGATAGGCAAGGGCGGTCTGTGCGGATTCCTGCATAATATCACCAAGGTTTCCCGTGTAGGAGACGTTTCCGCTGCCCTCCATCACGGCAGACTCAATAAGGATGACAGACCCTCCTGTCTCGGTCCATGCAAGGCCGAGCGCCGTTCCTAGGGGGTCTTCATTTGGAATGCGAGTGGTATGGAGTTTCGGTGCTCCGAGCATCTTTTTCATGATGTCCTTTGTGATCCTTATCGTTCTCCCTGCCTCATCCGCAGTTGAAGAATTTGCCATCTCAGCCGCCACTTTCCTTGCGAGCTTGGAAAGCTGCCTGTCAAGATTTCTTACCCCGGCCTCCATAGTGTATGCGGTTATGATGTTCCTTATCGTAGCTTCAGGTACGGTCATATTTTTTGCGGTAAGCCCGTGTTCCTTAAGTATCCTGGGCAGCAGGTGCTTTTTTGCGATATTGACCTTCTCCTCGGCAACATAGCCGGGAAGCGGTATTATCTCCATCCTGTCAAGGAGCGGCCTTGGTATGGTGCCTGTGCTGTTGGCAGTCGTTATGAACATGACCTTGCTCAGGTCAAAGGATATCTCGAGAAAATTGTCGGTAAAACTGCAGTTCTGTTCGGGGTCAAGCACCTCAAGCAGGGCTGCCGCAGGGTCTCCCCTGAAGTCATTCCCGATCTTGTCTATCTCGTCCATAAGCAGTACAGGGTTGTTGGTCCCGGCGGCCTTGATCTTCTGTACTATCCTTCCCGGGAGCGCTCCTACATAAGTCCTCCTGTGGCCCCGTATCTCAGCTTCGTCACGGAGTCCTCCCAGCGACATGTTCACAAATTTTCTGCCCATCGTCCTTGCGATAGACTTGCCCAGGGAAGTTTTTCCGACTCCCGGAGGTCCGACAAAGCAGAGCACCTGTGCCCTCATGTTGTCCGCAGCGAGTTTTCTCACAGCAAGGAACTCAAGTATGCGCTCCTTGACCTCGTCGAGGCCGTAATGGTCTTCTTCAAGAACTTTTCTGGCGTCCTTCAGGTTCAGGTGGTCCTCCGAGGATACGTTCCAGGGAAGATCCAGAAGCCACTCAATGTAGGTCCTGGAAACCGTCGCCTCGGGAGATATCGGTGCCATGCGCGCGTAGCGTTCAAGTTCGCGCATAACTTTTTCCCTCGCCTCTTCAGGAAGCTCAGTATTCTCCGCTCTTGAGCGAAGCTCTTCCGTTTCTGAGAGGGGGCTGTCCTCACCCAGTTCCTGCTGTATGATCTTCAGCTGTTCTCTGAGGTAGTACTGTTTCTGCCCCTTGTCCATCTCGTTCCTTACCTTATCCTGAATGTCATGCTCCATCTTCAGGAATTCGTTCTCTCTCATCAGGATGGCAAGAAGCCTGCGAAGCCTTTCGATAAGGTCAGGAGTCTCTAGCAGCTTCTGCTTGTCCTGATGCTTTAAAAGGCTGTGTGATGCAACTATATCAGCGAAAAGGTCAGTATCCTCGATGTTTTCTGCAGAATGAGAGACCTCATCAGGCAGCTTGAGATTGAGCCTTACGTATTGTTCAAACTCTGTCAGGACAGCCCTGCGAAGGGCTTCTGCCTGGTTTGTATAGGAGGTGTTGGTCGAGGGGATCTTCTCGATCTCCGCCTCAAGAAAACTGTCGCCTGATATGAAGTGGACCGCTCTGCATCTCCATCCGCCTTCAAGCACTGCTTTTATCGTTCCGTCGGGCATGCGTACAGTCTGGAGAATTTTGCACAGGGTCCCTACGGTGTTTAGGTCATCGGGATCAGGGTTCTCGATCTGTGAATTTTTCTGGGCCGTGATAAAAACAAGATGTCCCCTTATGTTGGCCTCTTCAAGCGCACGCGCCGACCGGGGCCTTCCCACGAAAAGCGGAGCTATGACTCCCGGGAAAACTACCATATCCCTTACGGGAACAACAGGATGGATGTGCATGGATCAGACAGCCTCTTTCTCGTCTTTTGAAGAACGGATGGGTTTTTCCAGTCCGTTCACAACGTCTTTTGTAACGGTGAGACTTTTTATGCCCGAAGACTTTTCCGGAAGCTCGTATTGCATGTCAAGCATAAGGGACTCAAGAATGGTCCGAAGTCCCCTGGCGCCGGTATTGAGTTTCGCTCCTTTTTCTGCGATAGTGTGAACGGCGTCGTCAGTGAAGACCAGTTCTATCCCTTCCAGAGAGAACAGCTTCCTGTACTGCTTGAGAGGCGCATTCTTCGGTTCAAGGAGTATCCTTATCAAAGCCTCTTCAGTGAGGGCTTCAAGTGCTACCAGGACAGGCAGCCTTCCGATGAACTCTGGTATGAAGCCGTACGAGCGCAGGTCGTCGGGCTGAAGCTGCTTCAGCAGTTCATAGGAGGCATCTTTATTCAGGTTCGTAGTCAGGTCCCCGCCGAAACCAAGGGACTTCTGGGTCGTCCTCTTCGCAATGATTTTTTCGAGTCCGTCAAATGCCCCTCCGCAGATGAAGAGGATGTTGCTTGTGTCCATAGGTATCATTTCCTGGCTTGGATGCTTGCGCCCTCCCTTGGGTGGGATATTTGCCACAGTGCCCTCTATTATCTTGAGGAGAGCCTGCTGCACTCCTTCTCCGGAGACGTCCCGGGTTATTGAGACCGATTCGGATTTTCTTGATATTTTGTCGATCTCATCGATGTAGATGATGCCCCTCTGAGCTGCGGCAATGTCAAAATCCGCAGCCTGCAGAAGCCGCAGCAGTATATTTTCAACGTCTTCGCCAACGTAACCCGCCTCAGTAAGCGTAGTGGCGTCAGTCATAGCAAAGGGAACGTTGAGCATCTTTGCCAGCGTCTGGGCAAGAAGTGTCTTTCCGCACCCCGTAGGGCCAACCAGCAAAACGTTGCTCTTGGGCAGTTCCACTTCATCATCCGAGGATACGTTGGTTATTCTCTGATAATGGTTGTACACTGCGACAGAGAGGACTTTTTTTGCATGATCCTGCCCTATTACATACTGATCAAGAAATTCCTTTATCTCCTTAGGTTTTGGCAGCTTTTCGAAAACAGGAACTGAAGAGTAATCCTGCTTCACCTTTCCGGCGGCATTTTCCATGAAAGATGGCGCCGACTTTTCATCCCTGAGTATCACATTGCATAGCTGGATGCAGTCAGAACAGATAAATGTATTTGCAGGGCCGGCGATCAGCTTGGACACCTCGTCCTGGCTCTTGCCGCAGAAGGAGCATCTGGGCTTTCTGCGGTTATTTTCCTTGTTTTGGTTTTTGTCGTACATTATTACGCACCTCAGTCATATTAGCAGCATTGAAAAACTTATTGGCATACCTGCATATCAGAATCAGGGGACTCCTGTCGGAATCCCCCTAAAAACAGACCGCCTGATTCAGCGTTTTTCTATTATCTTGTCGACTATTCCGTATTTTAACGCTTCTTCCGCCGACATGAAGTAATCTCTGTCCGTATCCTTTTCTATCACATCGAGGGGTTGTTTCGTGTGTTTTGCAAGGATACCGTTAAGCCTTTCTCTCGTATACAAAAGTTCCTTCGCATGTATCTGGATCTCAGTTGCCTGTCCCTGTGCTCCGCCAGAAGGCTGATGGATCATTATTCTCGAATTCGGGAGGGCTATCCTCTTACCATCGGCTCCTGCCGCGAGGAGAAATGAGCCCATGCTGGCCGCGAGGCCCGTGCATATCGTTGAGACAGCAGGCTTGATGTACTGCATAGTGTCGTATATGGCCAGTCCCGCGGAGACAACGCCCCCCGGGCTGTTGATGTAAAGGAATACATCTTTCTCCGGGTCTTCACTCTCAAGGAAGAGAAGCTGCGCAACTATCAGGTTTGCTACATCATCATTGATAGCGCTGCCCAGGAAAATTATCCTGTCCTTCAAAAGCCTGCTGTAGATATCGTAAGAACGCTCTCCCCTGCCTGTCTGTTCTACTACCATGGGTATCAGTTGTGACAATTTATTCGCTCCCTTTCTGATAATTTACGATTGGGAATAAAATATTATTTATTCTCTTTATCTTCCTCTGAAACTGTTTTGTCTTCCTCTGTCTCCCTGACCTTTACCTTCGTGATGAGGAAATCGACTGCCTTGCGGCTGCGTATCTTCTCTGCGAGTTCAAAGAGCCTGTCCCTATCATTGAATATGTAATCATGGAGTTTCTTGGGGTCGATCCTCGAGCTGATCGCCAAGCGGTTGATCTCCGCATCAAGTTCTTCCGGAGTCCACTGAATATCGTTTGCGTCGGCAATGGCTTCAAGAACGAGGGCTCTTTTTACGACGACTCTTGCAGCCTGATCAAGTTCATTCTCATAACTCTCTTTGTCCATGCCGCTCTTTTCGAAGAACTCCTCCATGTCCATTCCTGAGTCCTTCCTGATCTTCTGTGCCTGATCGGCTTTCATAGCTTCTTTCTGCCTTGTGATAAGAGTCTCCGGAAGCTCGACATCTGAGAGGTCACAGAGTTTCCGGACAGCTGAATCCTTCAGGCTGTCAAGGCTGTGCTGCTCCGCGGCAGCTTTCAGCTGCGACATTACCTCTTCCTTGAATTCATCAACAGTCTTGTGCCTGGACTGGGTCATCTCAACTACGGTCTCGTCCGTAAGTTCGGGAGTTATCCTTTTCATTATTCCAAGGACCTCTATCTCATAGCGCATTTTCTTGCCCGCGAGTTCCTTGTTCTGAGGGTCGTCCTCGACTGAGAATTCGACTGATGCTTTGTCTCCGGGTCTCTTGCCGATTATCGCCTCAACGACTTCGGGTCTCATGTTTTCCTGTCCGAGGTGCAGCTCAGTCTTCTGGTCATTTTCCACAGGGGTCACAGTGCCATCGGGGTCGGCTGTCAGGGAAGTGTATTTTATCGAAACGAAATCGTCCTTCGTGATCTCCCTCTCCTCATAAGTAGGAGTGAGCTCGCTGCGGGATTCCAGCAGGCGGACGATGTTTTCGTCTCTCATCTCTTCTGTGGCTTTAAAAAGGGTCTTCTCGGCCTCTATTGTCTCTATGTCGGGGAGCGTTACCTCGGGCGTTACCTCAAAGGTCACCTGAAGCGTGAACGGTTCGCCCTCCCTGAGATCTCCCGGCTCAAGCTTCGGTTCTGCGATCAGGCTCAGCTCATACTCTTCTATCATCTTGTCGATGGCTTCGGGGACGATCTTTTCCAAAGCTTCAGCGCAGATGCCCTTCATACCGAAATAGAGTTCGATAGTCTTGCGCGGGACATGACCTTTGCGGAAACCTTTTATGTTTGCTTTCTTCGAAAGATCCTTTATCGTATTATCTATTGCCTTATTGACCTGTTCAGCATCAAATTCGGCCTTTAGAACGATAATGTTTTTTTCCTGTGAAACTACCTCTGTCTTCAATTTATACTTCCCCTTTCGGTTTGCCTTTTCCTGACAATAACCGTAATATTTTATCACAGAGCAAGAGATGGCACAACAAGGGACGGTCTCTGCCCTCTATAGCATAACACCTTCACTTCTATCAGTGAAGGTGTTATGCACGTCCGTTAATATTGCTTGATGATGCATCAGGCTTTATTTGTGGACTTTGATCCTCTCATCAAGAGGCATTACTTCTTTTTCTCCGGGTACGTCAGTGGGTTTGCCGAAGGGCATCTGTGCGAGGAGTTTCCACTTTACGGGGATATCCCACTCTTTCTTAACAGCGTTGTCGATGACCGGATTGTAATGCTGGAGCGAAGCGCCAAGTCCCTCTGCGGAAAGTGCCGTCCATATCACGAACTGGTGCATGCCGGCGGAATGGTCGGACCATATCGGGAAGTTGTCTTTGTAAAGCGGGAATCTTTCCTGAAGTCCTTCCACTACGCTCATGTCTTCAAAAAATAGGATAGTTCCGTAACCGCTCCTGAACGAACCGTCGATCTTTTCCTCGGTTTTTTTGAATGCTTCTGCAGGAACGATCTTTCTCAGTTCTCCCTTGACGATGTCCCAGAGCCTGTCGCTTTGGCCGTCAAAGAGGACTACCAGCCTTGCTGTCTGTGAGTTGAAGGCCGACGGGGTATGCGTTACAGCCTCTTTGACTATCCCCAGGATCTTTTCTTCGCTGACGATCTTTTCTTTGGAAAGGCCATAATGAGTCCTTCTCGTTTTGACTGCATCAAAAAACTTATTCTCCACACTGATCCCTCCAGTATCAATTGATCTCTTTGACGAAGATCCGCACAAAAAGACTGACAATAATTTTATATATCTAACATTCCTAATATATCATTATTAAAAAATTAAAACACTTGTAATTTTGCCTATTGTTGGATATAGGAGAGGATCGGTATCATGAGCATCAGCTTCCCAAGCTGATGCCCGGCAGCGCAGTAAAAAAGGATCCCCCGCTGCTGCAGGGGATCTCAGATTTTCTGGAGCGGACAACGGGATTCGGACCCGCGACCCTCAGCTTGGGAAGCTGATGCTCTACCAACTGAGCTATGTCCGCATTATTCGGTGAACGTGGGTTATTATAGCCTCCATATTTTCATTTGGCAACATGAAAAGAGACCTGACTTACTCGGAAAACTTCTCCTTGTTGACCCAGGGTTTCTGCAGCTCCCTTTTTTCAAGGTCATCCGGGGTCCTGGATGCCCATCCGCCTCCGAGTGCCGTATAGAGGTCAACTATCGAGTTCAGGCTGTCTGATCTGCTGCCCTCAAGCTGCAGCTGGACAGACAACAGTTCCCTCTCTGCATCCAGCAGGTCTATCTGGCTTGATATCCCGTCTGTGTAGCGAATATTTGCAAGCTCGTATGCCCTCATCTGCACCTTTTGCTGTTCTTCGAGGAGGGCAAGTATCTGTTGAGTTTTAGCCTGTGTATTGATGCAGTTCATCGTCTCTTCAAAGGCTGTCTGCACAGTTTTATAGTATGCCGACCATGCCTGCTGAGCTGCGGCTTCGGCCTGAGCCGCCCTTGCAGATAGTTTCCCGGCGTTGAAAATCGGGACAAAGACCTGTGCCGCAAGTGACCAGCCGGTGGCCCCGGTGAAAAGGTCCGAAGGTTCATTTACCGCCCTGCCGGGGTTGCCTATCAGACCGTCAAAGGAGAGGGTAGGATACTGCCCTGCTCTCGCGGATCCCAGGTTAGCAAGCGCGGTCCTGTAGTTCTGTTCCGCGGTCTTAACATCGGGCCTGTAAAGGAGCATCTCTGCAGGTATGCCTACGGGAACGGAAGGAGGCAGGGGAAGTTCATCAAGTTCAAGTCCTCTCGGGATATCTCTGGCTATAAAATCTTTCGGTTCCCTGCCCATCAGGACAAGAAGGCCGTTTTCATATTTCCCGAGGGCGATCTCAAGCTTATTGACCTGTACCGCTGAAGATGCGGCAAGAGATTCGCTCCTTCTGAGTTCAAGCTCGCTTATCCTGCCGTTTTCATAGAGTACCTTGTTCAGCTCGACGGTCTTTCTCTGGGTATCCAGGGTGTCCCTTGCTACTGTAAGCTGTCTGTCAGTCCCTCTGAGAGAAAAATATGTCTTTGCAACCTGAGACGCCAGCGCCAGTCTTACGCTGTTTTTGGCTGATTCCGCGGCAAGTATGCTCTCTTTTGCAGCCCTTGCAGCTTTCTGAAGCTTTCCCCACAGGTCGGCCTCGTAGTTGGCGGCGCCCAGGCCGTATAGCATGTTCTGTTCGTTCAGGTCATTCGTCGTGCCCACCTTTGTATAAGTGCGGGTCGCATCGACCTCTGCTCCAATGTTGGGTCTCTGGTTGCCCCGGGCCTCCCTGAAAAAAGCCCTGGCTTGCTGGACCCTGGCAAGAGCGGTCTCGAGGTCTCTGTTCCTGGCAAAGGCCTCGTTGATGCATTTATTCAGGACAGGCTCATTAAATGAGATCCACCATGCAAAGTCCGGTGTCACAGAGTCAGGGCTCCCTGTGCCTTTTACATCATCAGAGAGCGTTATCTCGTATGCGGCAGGAATATCGTAGGGGTCCGGCGCCTTGACCTCAGGACCAAGGTTGATATGGAAGAACGAGCCTACAAAAAGTGCGGCAAGAAGCGCGCTTGCAGTCATTTTAGATCACTCTCCCTTCGGCCGTGGGCGATATTTCCGCTTTATCTTCTTCCGGGGTCGTCTTGTCGAACTTTTCCGGAGGTCCCTCTTCTTTGGAAGTGAGCTTCATGATCATTGAGAAAAAGCTCGGCACAAAGAAAATCGCTATACACGTGGCCGCAAGCATGCCGCCGACGATACCCGTGCCGATCGAATGCCGGCTGGCGGCACCTGCCCCTACGCTCAGAGCCAGCGGCATGCAGCCGAGGATGAAGGCGAGGGAAGTCATGACTATGGGACGGAACCTGAGGTGGGCAGCGGTTGCCGCGGCTTCCCTTATACCCATGCCTGCCTCATGCTGCATGATGGCGAATTCAACTATCAGGATGGCGTTCTTTGCGGCGAGGCCTATGAGCGTTACAAGTGCCACCTGGAAGTAGAGGTCATTGGAAAGCCCCCTCAGCTTTATGGAGAGGAAGGCTCCGAAAAGCGCAAAAGGAACTGCGAGAACGACAGCAAATGGGAGGCTCCATCTTTCATACTGTGCCGCCAAAATGAGAAAGACCATGATTATTCCCAGAGCGAAGGCTATTGCGGTTGCCGCGCCGGTCTCCTTCTCCTGGTAGGCGGACCCTGTCCATGCAAGGGTATATCCCTCGGGAAGCGACTCGCGGGCGGCCTCCTCCATTGCCTTTATAGCCTGTCCGGATGTGAAGCCGGCGGCAGGAGTCCCTGTAACTTTGGCCGCGGGGAACACATTGAACCTCTCCATCGTATCGGGACCGGTGACCAGGCGTATGTCTATCAGAGAGAGAAGCGGGATCATAGCGCCTGTATCTGATCGGATATAAGTGTATCTGAGGTCCTCAGGCCTGTCTCTGTAGGCAGCTTCTGCCGAAATGAGCACCTGGAATGTACGTCCACTCCTGTCGAAGTCGTTTACGTAATAGTTCCTGAATATGCTTCCCATCGTTGAAAATACGTCTTTCAGGTCCACTCCCAGAGCTTTTGCACGGTTCCTGTCGATATTTGCGTAATACTGGGGGACCTTTGTGGAAAAGGAGGTGGTGACGCTGGATATTTCTTTTCTGGCGTCAGTTGCTGCGATGTATTTCGCAAGCGCCTTTTCCATCTCTTCGGGAGTGTCTGACCCCCTGTTCTGGATATAACCCTCAATGCCTCCGGTGGTGCTCATGCCTATTATCGCCGGAGGATTAAACACGAAAACCTGTCCTTCCGGTATCGACCAAGCCTTGCCCATAAGTTCCCTTGACGTCGAAAATGAGTCTTTTCCGGGTCTCTCCCTTTCTTTCCAGTCCTTCAGGGTGACGAAGGCTGCGCCGTAGTTGGACTGGTTTGATGAGTTGAGAAGGTTGTATCCGCTGAATACCAATGCAGTCTTGACCTGGTCCATGCCACGGGTGATCTTCGTCACCTTGTCAGTGAGTTTTTCGGTCATATTCAGGGATGAACCGTCCGGAAGGGACATGGCAGACATTATGATCCCCTGATCTTCGTCCGGTACCAGAGATGAAGGGACGAGCGAAGCAATCTTTGCGGTCGCGCCGACAAATACGACGAAGAGGATCACAACGATAATGGTCCTTTTGAGGAAGAATCTCACTCCGGCAGAATAAGCGTTTGTTATCGAGTCAAAAAATGAGTTGAACCATCGGAAGAGGAAGAAATCCTTTCCTTTGCCCTTAGGTTTCAGAATGAGAGCGCACATTGCCGGGGTGAGGGTAAGGGCGACAAAACCGGAAATGATGACCGATGTCGCAATGGTGATCGCAAACTGTTTGTAAAGTTCGCCCGTCAGTCCTCCCAGGAAGGCTATCGGAATGAAGACGGAGGAGAGTACAAGGACTATTGCGACAACTGGTCCCGTTACTTCTTCCATAGCCTTGAACGCCGCCTCTTTGGGCGGAAGTCCCTCCTCCATATGCCGGTCCACGTTTTCAAGCACCACTATAGCGTCATCTACCACTATCCCTATGGCAAGCACCAGACCGAACAAAGTCAGAGTGTTGATAGAGAAGCCAAAGAGCTTAAGTCCGGCAAAAGTCCCGATTATCGATACAGGGACAGCCAAACATGGGATAAGCGTTGCCCTCCAGTTCTGAAGGAAGAGGAAGACAACAAGGAATACAAGCAGGACAGCTTCAAAAAGTGTTTTTACGACCTCTTCAACAGATACCCTTACGAAAGTCGTCGTGTCATAAGGGATGTCGTACTTTATACCGTCCGGGAAGTGTCTGCTTGCCTCCTCAAATTGTTTTTTGACCAGATCGGCCACCCTGATGGCATTCGCTCCCGGTGCGAGTGTGATACCCACCGGGACCGCGGGGATGCCGTCCTGTTTTCCTATAAAGCTGTATGTCTTGGCTCCCAGTTCGACCCTTGCAACATCCTTCAGATAGATGCTCGTTCCGTCGGGGTTCGTTTTGATGATCACCTCTTCAAACTCTTCAGGTGTTGCGAGGCGTCCTTTTGTGGTTATTATGTATGTTTTTTCGAGGTCTTCATCCGTCGGCTGGTCGCCGAACCTTCCCAGCGCGTATTGACTGTTCTGGTCGCTGACAGCCGCAGCTATGTCAGCCGGAGTCAGACCGAGCTGTGCAAGTTTGTCGGGCCTTATCCATATCCTCATGGCATAGTCCTGAGAGGTGTATATCAGTGCATCGCTGACCCCGGGTATCCTTTTCAGGTCGTCTACGACGTTCAGGAGGGCGTAGTTGCTCATATATATTGTGTCGTAGCGTCCGTCGGGAGAGAGCAGGGTCGCTATCAGGAGAAGGTTGGGCGAAGATTTTTTGACCACTATGCCGTATTTCCTGACCTCTTCTGGTATAGATGGAGAAGCCATCTGGACCCTGTTGTTTACGTTGATGGTGGCCATGTCCGGGTCGGTCCCGAGTTCGAATGTTACCGTCAGGGTCATGTTTCCCTGCCCGTTGCTGACCGAGTCCATGTAGATCATGTTGTCGACGCCGTTGATCTGGCTTTCCAGCGGGGATGCAACCACCTGCGCGATCACCTCAGGGGTCGCTCCGGGGTAGAAAGCCGTAACTGTGACCTGAGGCGGGACGAGTTCCGGGAACTGTGCCACTGGCAAAGTTATTATCGATACAAGGCCGAGCAGGATTATTACGATCGAACAGACGGTGGCTAATATCGGCCTTCTGATGAATATCGCGGAGAACATCTGCTAAAGGCCTCAGTCAGCGGATCTTTTGCCGTCGGTATTTTTCTCCGCGGCACTTTCCTGCGACTGTTTCTCAGCTATCTTTACAGCCTTGCCCGGCAGCACCTTTGCCACCCCGTCAACGACGATCCTCTCTCCGTCCGTCAGGCCTTCCTGTATGAGGCAAGTATTTTTGATCGTCTTGATTATCTTTATGTTCCTGACGGAGGGAATATTTGACTCGTCAAGAACGTACACTATCGGTCCCGAAGAAGTCTGGAGCACAGATCTGAGGGGGATGCTTATCACATTGCTTACATAGCTTCCGTCGACATATACGCGGACGAACTGTCCGGGATAAAGCCTGTTCCCCGGATTGTCAAAAACGGCCCTGGCCCTTATGTCAGCTGTCGCCGGATCAACAAACTGATCCTGAAAGTCGATCTTTCCCTTTTTATCATAAATCGTTCCGTCGCCCAAAGCGACCTTTACTGATATACCTTCTTTAAAAACCTTCAGGTGTCCGGCAGACCTGAGCAGCTCGTTTATTCTGTGTTCATCGGCAGGCACGGCAAATTCAACATAGACGGGGTCTGCCTGAACAATAGTGGTAAGGAGGCTGCCCTGAGCATCCAGTGTTACCAGATTGCCGACAGAGCGCTCTTCTTTGCTGCTCAGTCCTGAAATGGGAGCCCTAACTACAGTCCAGTCAAGATCGATCTGTGACTGCCTGACAGCGGCTCTTGCAGAATCAACCGCGGCCATTGAAGCTTTATAAGAGGCTTCTGCGTTGTCAAAGTCATTTTTGCTTACAGCATTTTTAGAATATAGTGAGGATATCCTGTCGTATTCGATCTTGGCCAGATTCATTCCTACCCGGGCCTGCTTAAGGTTGGCGCTGTTTCTGTTGAGAGCCGCACTGTATGGTGCCGGGTCTATCCTGAAGAGGACCTGCCCGGCCCTTACGGGCTGCCCCTCCCTGTACTCCTTGCTCTTGAGCACTCCGCTTACCTGAGCCCGGACTTCGGCCTCTCTATAGCCTTTGGTCTGTCCCGTATATTCGAATGTCACCGGGAAATCAGATGCTTTTACGGGCATGTCGCTTACAACGACAGGCGGCATCTCCGCGGGTCTTGAGGCAGCTGCCTTTTTTGCCTCCTCCGTCTTCCAGAACCAGTATCCGCCTCCGGCAAGTATGATCACTATGAGCAGCAGGACGAAAAGGCTTCCTGATTTCTTAGGAGGCGCTTCTTGGGTGGGTCTCGGAGTCTCTTCTTTATTTGTTTCGGGAGCTTCAGTTATTTCTTCAAATTTTTCATTTTCCATAAACTGACCCGACTCCTTATAAAGACAGATTTTTATCAGGGTATTCATTATAACACGTTAAATTGATGAGGTTAAATGGGAAAGCTTTGCAGTGGTATATTTTGTTTAAATTATTGAGCTGAAACAACACTCTATTTAAGAAAGTTTACCCTGACTCTTACTATTTCTGAAGAACTTCCTGTTCTCACCGGGTATTTCCAGGTGCCGATACCCGAACTTACGACAGCTTTAAGGGCTCCTTCGTCGACGATACCGTAATGTGTGTGGTTTGCGAGTCCAACGATATAATTGAAGGGAAAAAGCTGTCCGTTGTGGGTGTGTCCGGAAAGCTGAAGATCGACACCGTTCTCTGCCGCTTCATCTATTGCGTTGGGCTGGTGGTCAAGTACGATGACCGGCCTGATTTTTTCTGTACCTTCAAGTATTTTTGAAAGCGGAATGCGCTCATTCTCCCTGATATCTTTCCTTCCGGCGATATAAATGTCACCGATCATTATCGTCTCATCCTGAAGGACTCTGATACCGGTACCCTCAAAGTATGAAAGTATCTCTGACATATCTCCGAGGTAGTATTCGTGGTTTCCTGTTACAAAAAAAGTCCCGTATTCAGTCTTGATACTCCCCAGCTTTTCTGCTGTAAACCGCATGATCTCCTCATATGACGCATGGTCAAACAGGTCGCCGCAAATAAAAACGATCTGAGGCGAAAGCTCCTCGATCATGGCTTTGATCTCAGTTATCTCTTTTTTTCCTATAGAAGTCCCGACATGAAGATCGGAGATCATAACAGCATCTATCGAAGGGATGGCAGATCTCTTGTCAATAAATATCTCATATTCTGTGACCTTGAAATCCACCGCGTTGTAAAAGGCATAAAGCGTGATCATCATTGCAACAGCAGGAACGAGCAGTCCTTTTGCATATATTTTGGACAATGAAGAATTAAGTTTATGGTGGATTTTAAACAAACTGCCCAAAAATGAAAGACTATCCCCTGTAAGGAAGAGAAGGAAGGAGTATATGACCATGCAGATATAAAAAGCTGAAATGTACCTCACGGGCAGTGTCAGTGCCCGGTGCTGATAGATCCAGTTCTGAAAAAATAGGGATGAGAGAAAGAGTGACAAGCCTGAGAACAGGACATATGCCGCCGCCCTTGCGGGGATCCTGGATCTGTGATCACTCAGGAGCTTCCCGTACCTTTTGGAAAGGTAAATATTCACAAGGATCAGCACTATTGAGCTGACCGCAAGAAAGATCATGAATCGGCCCATTTATGCGTCCTTACTGCCGCATTTGGCGGCTTTGATCATTTGTCGGATCCCATCTCCCGAATATTCTTGCCTGCAGCTTTTGTAAATGCGCTGACTACTCTCCTGTCGAACCTCGATCCGGCAAGGCTTTCTATCTCAGCCACAGCCTCTTCATGTGTTTTCGACCTTTCGTAATAGTCGTTTGTCATGGCATCATAAGCCTCAGCGACAGCTATTATTCTTCCAGAAAGAGGGATCCCCTCCCCTGCCGTCCCCTTCGGATATCCGCTGCCGTCCCAGTGTTCGTGGTGGCTGAGCACGCCGTCTGAAAGGTCCAGGGTTTCGTCAAAGAGATTCAGTATCCTGTATCCCACGACCGAATGCTGCTGCATCTTTCTGTACTCTTCCTCGTTGAAATTCCTGTGCTTGGTGAGTACACTGTCATCCAGTACGATCTTTCCTATGTCGTGGTAGTATCCGTTTTCAGCGACCCTGTTTACCTCCGCTTCCGAAAGGCCCATCTCCCTGGCGATCCTTTTGCAGAGAGCGTACACATTTTCAGAGTGTATCTTTTCACGTGGACTGCGTTCATGGAGGCGTCCCATTATCTTTCTTATCATATTTGTGTTGTTTTTTGTCCGGTTTATTGTTTTTTCCCGATACATCCTGTTTTCGGCAGATTCTATGGTTTCTGCCATACTCTGTCCAGGCTCTGTTTTTGTGCTCGCGCCCAGGGAGAGGCTTCCGATGATATCTCCGGAAGAACTCAGACCGAAAGCACTTTTAATTTCGGCCATTATCTCATTTGCCCTGGCTTCATCGCACAAGGGCAAAACGAGCGCGAACTCATCTCCTCCGATACGTGCAAGGATGCCCTTCTCTGATGAAGCCTTTTTGAATGCCGCGGCAGCTTCTATAAGAAGCCTGTCCCCGGCTGTGTGGCCGAAGATGTCGTTCGTCAGCTTCAGACCGTTTACATCACCGAAGATAACTGATATCGGAAGGTTTTCTTCAGTATCTGACAACGGCACCTCTTTTTCGAAGAACAGTCTGTTGTGGATGTCGGTCAGGGGGTCGTGGTATGTCAGATAGCGGATGTTTTCCTCCGATTTTTTCCGTTCAGTATTGTCCATGAACGTGACTACCGCACCGACAAGAACTCCGTCCCTGTGCTGCGGGAATGACGAATACCTGACGTCAAAGCTCGTGCCGTCCTTCCGCCAATAGACTTCGTCATCGACATAAACGCCTTTCCCCTTTTTGAAGGACTGCATAATGCGACATTCCTTTTCCGGGAAGGTGTTGCCGTCCTTTTTTGTATGGTGTATCAGACCGTGCATGTTTTTTCCCAACAGATCCTCCTGGCTGTCGTATCCAAGCATCCTGAGGGCACTTTCGTTGCAGAAGGTGCATATTCCTTCTGTATCCATCCCGAATATGCCCTCTGCAGTCGAGTCAAGTATCAGCTTGAGCTGCCCTCTTTTGTCGTCGAGGGCGATGTTTGTCATTTCCAAATCAGAGGTCCGTTCCCGGACCTTCTTTTCAAGGTCCCGGACCAGTCCGCTCACATCGTCCGCCAGCATATTGAAGGTCCTTGCAAGGGTGCCGATCTCATCTTCCCTGTGGATGTGCGCCCTTGACGAAAAATCACCTTCTTTAAATTTTTCAGCACTTAAATTCAAGCTCTCGAGGGGTTTGAGCATGTTCGCGACATGGCTCAGATAGAAAAGAGCCGTGACTGACAGCATCAGGAGAGAGAAAATGACAGTAAGTCTTATGGTTTCATATATATCTTTTGTGAGGAGGGCATCGGGTACGGATGTAATGAGCAGCATCTCGACCCCCGTTGCGTCGAATCCGGATACGTTCACATGACTGTTTTGTCCATTGACAGTAAGAATATCGCTGTCTTGTGAATTCAGGTAGTTTCCATAAGCGGTCATGATGCTCCGGTTCTTAAGCTCTCCTATCAGTGTCCTTTTTATGGTCCCGTCTTCGTTCACTGTGAAGTTGCGCACCCCGAGGGAATTTGCAACAAGTTCGCCTGTATTTTTGTCGATTATTACGGCCGCAGCGTTGTTTTTTTTCACAATGTCGTTCAGGAATGAATCCATTCTGGAAAGAGTTATGTGTGTTCCAAGGACTCCCCATATCTTGCCGTCTCTGTCATGTACCGGAGTTCCCACAGAAATTGTGAGGTCGTCCATCACAAAATGCTTGTAGAGTGGAGAAAAGGTCGTTTTGCCGTTTTTTATTGCCTCCCTGTACCATGGCCTCGTTCGGGGATCAAAGGTGCCTGTCTGGAGCGCCAGATCTCCTTTGGTCATATCTTCACTTACTTTGTAGTACATGGATCTTCCGCCGGTCTCGGAATTGTTTTTCATGATCTCAACCGTGTTGTCGGTGTTTCTGCGCGCTCCGTAGTATTCACCCTTCTCCGTTCCGATGCTTATGCTGTATATGGGTGTGCTTCCGTGAGCGCTTAACAGTCCGACAAAAAACTTGTCACGTGTCGTTTCGTCGCTGAAGTCCAGGACCCCGCTGCGGATCTGGTTTTCGGTCATCTCGTTAAGATGCCGGGGAAGTCTTATGAACCCCTCGAATTCCTTGTATATCGTATTGTTCATGTCCTGTGCCACAGAAGAAAGCGTTTTGTCGGCGGTTTCTATCCAGTTTGAAAAGAGCACATAATATACTACTCCAAAGGTTATCAGGGTCGTTGCTATGTATAAGGCCATGATATTTTTCTTGATGGACATTCTCTTCAGGATATTCACGGCATACCACCTTGTCAATAAAATGATGGATACAAATTAGGAATTGTGCAAATCAAACTGCCATTTAAAAAACAACTATACTTTGGGCAACAGTTAATTCTACACTGGCAAGCCCTACTTTGACAACAGAAATATCAATGCTTATTTTAATGAAGTAAACAGTTTGATTAAAAATAGATTTTAAAACTACCGGCGTAACGGTTGTCGGAAAAAAAGGGAACCCTAAAGGCTCCCCCCTTTTTTATATTTTTCTTTTAATTGCTTCAGTGACCGCACTCATCGTGGTGCGAATGCTCATGGCAGACTGAACCTGTAGATTTAAGTTCTCCGGCAAGATATGATTTTGCTGCTTCTTCTGAAGGGCCTGCAGCTCCGATTATGACCTCTATGTTGTGCTGATTGAAGATATCTATTGCTCCCCCGCCCATGCCACCTGAGATAATTACATTTACACCCATATCATTCAAATAATTAGGCAGGAATCCCGGCTTATGCCCGGGATTCGGCACGAACTCGGTTCCTACGATCTTGTCGTTCTCAGCGTTGAATACCATAAAATTCTCACAATGTCCGAAATGACCTGTAACCATACCTTTTTCACTTGCTACTGCAATTTTCATAATTACTCATTCCTCCGTAATATATCGATTTTTATTAATGGGTGGCTGCCCATAGGTTCTTATCATTTTGGACATCCTTTCCTTCTCTGATGATCAGGTGCATGGTTTCATTGAAAACTTCCTTGACAGCTCTTCCCGAGGGGCAATCGATGTCGGCTATGCTTATTCCTTTATTGACAGCCTTGACTGCCATTGGGTCGAAAGGAATGCTTCCGGTATATGGTATGCCCTCAAGTTTGCAGAAATCCTTTATCCTGTTTGTATTGTCAGGGTTTGTGTCAGATTTGTTCACACAGACTGCAATTATGACCCCAAATATTCGGGCAGTTTCTATTATCCTTTGCATGTCACTGATGCCTGAAAGGGATGGTTCTGCCACTATCAAGACCATATCTGCGCCGCTAAGGGAAGCTATTGCGGGGCAGCCTATCCCCGGAGAGCCGTCTACGATGGCAAAATCTGTGTCTTCTGCGGACTCTTTCATCTGTTTCTTTACTTCGGAGACAAGCATTCCTGTTGTTCCGCTTCCCATTTTCAGCTGAGCCGTTGAAAATGTAACAGGACCTTCCTTAAAAAGCATAAGATCTCCCGCAACAGAAGGATGAAGCGAGACTGCATTTACAGGACAAACAACTTCGCACACCCCACATCCCTCACATCCGAATGGATCAACAAAGTGAGATCTTTCTTTTACACTAATTGCATCAAATCTGCAGTTCTCCATGCATTTGCCGCAGTTTATGCAAATGTCAGGATCGATCTCAGCCTTAGGCATCCCATAATAATCTTTCCTGGATGGTGCTTTGGAATGTTTCGTTATAAGATGCAAATTAGGTGCGTCAACATCACAGTCAGCGTATGCCTGAGCTTCCGAAAGCCTGATGAAGGCACTGGCAACAGTTGTTTTTCCTGTGCCGCCCTTACCGCTCAGAATTAACAGCTGCTTCATAAGGCACCTCCCTGTAGATTTTTTCCAGCATGGAAGAGAAAAGATCCCGATATTTTTTGCTCTCTCTTACTGCTATCTTTCCATTTGAGTTAAGTGTGCCAAGTTCAACGTCAAAAGGAATTTTACCCAGTATCTTTATCCTGTTTTCCTTACAGAACTCCTCTGTTGGGTCACTTTGATCAACACATTTGTTGATAACTACAGAATGCGGTTTTTCGAAGAGCCTGACCAGAGACCAGACCATCTCAAGGTTATGTCTGCCGAATATGGTAGGTTCCGCAGCCAAAAGACAGTAGTCTGCGTCTTTTATGCTTTCCATAACGATACAGGCACTTCCCGGAGGGCAGTCTATAAAGATCGGCCGATCATCTTCAAGAGATCCGCATTGAGTGAGGAGTTCCTTAATTATTGGAATTCCTGAAGCAATTCCTGTTTTCATCATTCCGGACAAAACCCGTACTCCTTCTGAATCGCCAACAGAAAGAGTTCCCACGGTTTTGTCCCGTTCTGTAAGAGCCCCCTGTGGACATACCAGCGAACACCCTCCGCAGGAGTGGCAAACATCATCAAAAATTTTCAAATTTTTGTTTATGTATGCCAGAGCATTGAACTTGCAGAATTCAACACATTTTTTACACCCGTCGCATTTATTCGGGTCGACCTGTGGTATCTTTACAGATATTTCTTTTTCGATATTCCATTGAGGTTTAAAAAAGAGATGTCCATTGGGTTCTTCGACATCACAGTCAACGTATACGGAATCTGCAGCAGCTGATGCCAGATTGACAGAAAGCAGTGTTTTCCCTGTTCCGCCCTTGCCGCTCAATATTGCAATTTTTAAATTCTTAGCCGCCATGTCCGTGAAATCCGGCATGGATCTCCTGAAGCTGTTCAAGACGTTTTTCTTTAAAATCGGCGATACTTTCAGTTATAGAAGAGTTTTCTGTTTTAAAAATCAAAATGCCGGCAGCAGTAAGCACTTCAGCCGCATTTTGCCCGCAACGCGGGGTAAGAAGTGCTGAAACTCCTGAATCTGCGACTGTCTGTGCTGCCTTTATCCCTGCTCCGCCCTGACTGGACGCAGCAGAATTATCAAGGAACTCGGCATCGTCTGTCTCTGTTTCGTAAATCACGAAGAACGGGGTCCTTCCAAAAGACTGGCAAACTGTTGAATCTATCCTTTTTTCATCTGCCGGGATAGCTATCTTCATTTTATTTCCTCCGTAACGTCAATGTTGTTTTTTTCACAGTAATCAAATATAGCGCACCTCAAAGCACTGACTCCAAGAAGAGAGCAGTGGACTTTGCTTTCAGGCAGTCCATCAAGCGCGTTCACCACATCATCCTCAGTGATATCCAATGCTTCCCTTAACGATTTTCCTTTTGCCAGCACAGAGGTGGCGCTCGAAGTTGCTATCGCCGCACAGCATCCGAATACCAAATAGCTGATATCAAAGATTACCCCGTCAGAAACTTTAAGATAAAATGTCAGCGCATCCCCGCATTCAGGATCGCCTACCGTTCCTTCCGCATCGGCATCGGGCATGTTCCTTGCGTTTTGTGGTGACATCAGATGTTCAATAACTTTGTCGGAATAAATCCTGATCCACTCCCTGCATTTAAAGATAGGCAACGCTTCAGCTGTCGCCGTGATTTCTCCTGCGGCATCCCGGACGTCCGCACCCGCTTTCCGTACCGTCGCAGAGCCTGTACTCTCCTCCGCCGATAAAGAGGACTTTGCCGTTGACGAGCGACTCTGCAAGCTTTCTCCTGGCCTCGTTGTATATTCCCTGCACGGTAGTCCTTGCAACGTTCATATTTGCGGCGCACTCTTCCTGCGTGAAGTGTTCAAGATCGATAAGCCTTATCGTCTCGTACTCGTCTACAGTCATAACGACAGAACCTCTTGTTTCGTTGCCGGGATCAAGCGGTCCGAACTGATTGGTTTCCGGCATTGAACAGACCTTTCTCCATTTCATAGGTCTTGGCATCACGGTCTCTCCTTTGTTTTCAGGGAGGGAATGCCTGATCATTCTCTCCCTGAGTATCTAATTCAGTTTTTCGAGCTCTTTTTTGATAGACTCAAGTCGTCGTTGAAGCTTCGACTTCTCGTCTTCGAGCAGTTCCTTTTCTGTTTCAGGCATAAATTGAACTGCAGCACATCCCCTGCCGAACCAGCGTCTGGGGCCTCTCCTGACGCCGCCGCCTATATAAGAGGCCTCGCCGCTTTCAAAAGCCCTTACGCAGTACCCCATTCCTCTCCCTGTCATTGAGCCTCTGCCCATCGGTCCGGTCCCGTCTCCTCTTGGCATGCTTATCACTCCTTTTTATTATTGACATATGTCATTTATAAAAATAATTATATATTGTTTATGGCATATGTCAATAACTGCTTTCTTATATTCATACAAAAAACGGGAAAACATCTAGTGACGTTTTCCCGTTTTTATAATTATGTTAACTGACAAGCTATCTTATTTTGGAGCGGGTGCCTTTACGACTATCAATTCCAGAGTATCATCATGGAGGTTCCTGAAGTTCATCTTAGTTCCCATCGGAATTTTGAGTACGGTTGACGCCGGGTATTCATGCATGTCCTGTTCATTTAAAGCTATTGAAAGTTTGCCTCTCACAACAGTCATGTATACGTTTGAATTTGAAAAATGTTCAGGAGCTCCTTCGTCCTTGTTGAAGATCATATGCATGTAGTGTACGTTTTCGTCCTGTATTACCTTTTCCACTACCTTGCTGTTACCTGAAGCGATCTTGAATACCTGCTCGATCATCTTGTCATCTCCTCTTTTTGTGATCAATTTATGTTTTAATATCTTAACATTACATTGAGCTCTGTGAATGTTAAAAGTGCTTAAAAATGCAGCCCCGGAAATAAAGGACTGCAAAATACTTACTTTAATAAAGTACAGTGGTACTTTTAAATCACCAGGCCCTCGTTGAGGTGCCTGCAGTTCTGTGCGATGGCGTTCATAGAGGCCGCGTTGATCGGATAGGCGATCGGCGATGCCGAGAGAAGCGGATGAGTCGCCACCTGGAATGTGTTGAGTTCTGTGGCAGTCATACCCTTCTGAATTGCCAGGCTTGCTATGTTGATCATCTCGCCGACACTGTCTCCTCCGGATATCTGAGCTCCTAGAATGACTCCAGAGCACTTAGAGAAGATAAGCTTGATCTGTACCGTGCTTGTTCCGGGAAGTGATCCGGGATGGCGGTCCATCGTTGTAAATTCGCCGACATTTATCGTAAAGCCTTCCTGTCTGGCCCTTGCCTCTGTGAGTCCGGCAGCGGCAAATGTCTTTCCGAAGATCTGCGTTGAAAACGCGCTTATCGTACCTTTGTTGGCTCTGATGAGTCTCAACTGGAATGCATTGCTTCCTGCTATCTTTGCTTCCATTGCTGCAGTTGAAGCAAGAAGGACCGGTACATCCTTGTTTGTGAAGAAGCACTTCTTCTCGGCACAGTCACCCACAGCAAAAATGTCAGGGTCGCTTGTCCTGGTGTACTGGTCAACGATGATCGCGCCCTTGGCGTTGACATCAAGCCCCGCTTCCTTCGCAAGCAGGCCGTTTGGCCTTACCCCAAGGCCAAGTATTACCAATTCAGCAGGGATCTTTTGGCCATTATCAAGTTCAAGCGCCTCGGCCTTTTTATCACCGATAATTTTTTTGACTTTTGTATTAGTGAGGACATTGATGCCTTTATCCTTCATCATTTTCTCGATGTCGTCTGTAAAACTTTTGTCAAACGCCTGCCAGAGACATGCGTCAGCCATTTCCACCAAAGTCACTTTTTTGCCTGTCATGCTTATCTGCTCGGCAAATTCAACTCCTATGAATCCGCCGCCGATAACAGCGACATTTTCTACCGTTTCCAGTTTCTCCAGGATAGCGTTGAGATAATCCTGATTCTTATAGATCGGAAATACGTTTTCAAGCTCGTATCCCTGAATGAACGTAGGGATGATCGGAAGCGAGCCGGTCGCAATTACTAGCTTTTTGTAGCTGTATGTCTCGTTCTCTTTTGTAGTTACAGTCTTGTTCTCCTTGTCTATCTTCACTACCGTACCGACCACAAGGTCGATCTTTGCGTCGACAAGCATTTTATCGGGGATCACATTTTTGCTTGTGCATTTTAGAGTACCGTAAATGTAGGGTATGCCGCAGGGAACCATTACGGCATCGGTATCCCTGATAACGGTGATGTTTATTTCACCATATGCCTTGCGCGCCATCGTAGCGCTGAGGATGCCGCCTGCGCTTCCTCCAATTACAAGCAGATCTGTCTTTTTCATTTATAAAGTCCCCCTTCGGTATTTTTATTGCCTATGGTGCATTATTTCACCATCGGAGGACTTATGTCTGTGACATTATCACAAAGGTTGTTGAACTTTATTATGTAAAATTTGGCGCTACTGCTTTGAAATAATCGTCAACCCGACGTGTATCAAAGATCATTACAGCATTGTTGTCCTAAGCTGTTCCGGTGACAGAGGTGAAATGAGTGCGGGAGGTATGTCAAAGACAGTCCTGGCACCTGTCTCCCCTTTGATGCTGAGCCTGTATACGGCTCTTGCGTATGCAACGAGGAAACTGGATGTGAATTCCGGGTTTGATTCAAGGGCAAGGCGGAACTCAATGGTGCTTTTGTTTTCTTTGCGGAAGCCCGTTCTTCCGGTACGGATGACGAATCCCCCATGAGGCAGGGTGCAGTGGTCCCTTGCCATCTCCTCAGCTGTTATGAACGTCACAGTTGTATCGTAATCCGCGAAATAATTGGGCATACATTTTATCTCTTTCTCTATGCGCTCTTTATCTGCATCCTCACGGACCACAACGTAACAGTCTCTTGTATGCTTCTGCCCTGCTGTCAGGCAGGGACATTCCCCTTTACGGACCGCCTCGACGCTGCAGCTTACAGGGATAGTGTATTGCGTGGCGCTTAGTACTCCGTGTATCCTTCGGATAGCATCGGAATGCCCCTGGCTTACGCCCGGTCCCCAGAAAGTGTAGTCGGTGCCTTCAGGCAGCACGGAAGATGCGTAGAGGCGCATCAAAGAAAAATATCCCGGATCCCATCCGGCTGAAATAAGCGCCAGATGGCCGCCTGCCTTTGCAGAAAGGTCTACGGTGTCAAAGTGGCCGGGAATATTTTTATGCGTATCGAAACTGTCGATAATATTGAACATCCCCGCCAGTTTGGGTGACATCTCAGGAAGATCTGTCGCGCTGCCGCCGCAGATCATCATTACGTCGATACTCTCCTTGAGGCTTTCGATATCAGACATGTGAACTCTTATGGCACTCTTCGTCTGCAGGTCAAGGGCAGATGGATCCCTGCGGGTAACGACCGCGACAAGCTCCATGTCCTCATTTTGCATAATGGCAGCCTCGGTTCCCTTTCCCAGATTGCCATATCCGGCAATGCCAATTCGGATTTTTTTTGTCATCTGATCATGTCCTCCATCCTGTAATATCCTGCAGGTTTTCCTGCCAGAAACCTCGCCGCGCAGAGTGCGCCCTCAGCAAAAAGGGTGCGGCTGAACGCCTCATGCCTCAATGCGAGCTGTTGGGTATACGTAGTAATAAAGACTTCGTGCTCGCCGACAATATCCCCCATCCTGAGGGAGTGTATAGTGATCTCGTCCGGGTCCCTCTCCTCAAAACCGCTGCGGCCGCATTTTATCTCTGCTCCTGAACGGATCTCTGCCAGTGCGTCCGCTATGGTCATCGCTGTGCCGCTTGGCGCGTCTTTTTTACGGTTGTGGTGTTTTTCAACTATTTCAATATTTGCATCGGGAAAGGCACGGGCTGCCTGTTTCGCGAATTCCACAAGAAGAGCTATGCCGATGGACATGTTCGAAGCCTGAAATACCGGGATCTTCAGTGCAGCCTTTCGGATGACCGCAAGTTCTTCCTGAGTATGGCCCGTTGTGGCGATCACCAGCGGAAGGCCTCTGGATATGGCATATTCTGTCAGTTCGGCTGCTGTAGTATGGAATGTAAAATCAATTATTACGTCTGCCGGCCCCGTATAGTTCGCCAGAGAGGAATAACTGCCCTCTTCGCCGTCAGCAACATCAACTGCGGCTGCAAGGACTGCTCCCAGGGCTCCGGAACTTTTGTCGAGCAGAGATACGACTTCCCTGCCCATTCTTCCGTTCGCGCCGTTAACTATGACCCTCATCATACCGAGATGCCCTCTGCCCTCATAAGTTCGATCATCCGGGCGAACTTAGCGTTGTCCATCTCCGTAAGCGGCATGCGGATATCCGGTTCGCAGAAGCCCATAGCCGCCATGGCAGCTTTGACCGGGATCGGGTTCACTTCGCTGAAGAGAGCGTCTATAAGAGGCCGGTAACGGAACTGAAGAGATGCGGCGCCCTTGATATCGCCGGCAAAGAACTTCCTGCATATTTCCCGTGTCTGCGCCGGAAGGATATTTGAAAGGACAGATATGCAGCCCATTGCTCCAACAGCCATCAGAGGTACGATCTCGCCGTCGTTTCCGGAATAGAGCGTCAGCCCGCCGTTTAGCCTGGACATTGTATCTACGATCTTGTCTATATTGCTGTTTGCTTCCTTTATTGCAACGATACGCTCATGTTTGGCAAGCTCCGCATATGTCTCCGGTTCGATCGCAGTTCCGGTCCTTGAGGGTACGTTGTAAACGATGAGAGGAATGGAGCTTGCATCCGCAATTGCGCCGAAGTGGCGGACAAGCCCCTTCTGTGTTGTTTTGTTGTAATAAGGAGTCACGGAAAGGGATGCGTCAGCACCTGCTTCCCCCGCAAACCGGGTAAGTGAAATGGCATAAGCTGTATCATTGCTTCCGGACCCTGCTATCAGAGGCACCCTGCCATTGACTCGGCCGACAGCATACTCAATGACGCTCCTATGCTCATCATCAGACATAGTTGAGCATTCACCTGTTGTGCCGCATACCAGGAGGGCGTCTATACCTTCCTCTATCTGCCAGTCGATAAGACGGCCCATTTTATCGAAGTCTATCCCCTGACCTTTAAAAGGCGTTATAAGCGCTGTAGCGATCCCGGTGAAAATAATTTTCTTTGACATCGATCTTAACCTCACTTTCCTATGCAAATAAGGCAACTGATAAATTATCGGCTGTCTTTTATCGTCTTTATACAAAATGTATCCTCTTTTTTGTATTATCAATATAGAGGATGAAAGGAGCTCTCCAAATAAAAGTTTTTTAGGGTGCAAAATTTTTGTCCCTTAAAATTTGCAAAGATTATCACATATAATGAGAGTTGTACAGTACTTTTGGGTACAAAAAGAAAGAAAAGTAGTGTTCTTCTGCATGCAAGTCAAGACTGATAAACCTTTATGCCATAAGGAATGTCCTACCAACAATTGCTCTGTGTCTGCTCATGTTTTGCCGTTTCGATCTTAAGGAAATGTAAAATTGACATAACATACTTATTAAGATATTATACTAGTTAATATATATTATAAATAGGGAATGGTTTGATCATGGATAAACGTCACACTCTACAGCGTTCTTTGGTTCTTGAAGCAGTAAAATATTTGCACTGCCATGCAACAGCTGATGACATATATTATCTTATTGTGACGAAACACCCAAATATCAGCAGAGGGACAGTATATAGAAATCTGAACCTCCTTTCTGATATAGGCGAGATCCGTAAAGTGGAAATCCCGAGCGGAGCTGACCGTTTTGACCACGAGTGTCACCCTCATTATCATGCGAGATGCATAGAGTGCAACCGGGTCTTCAATGTGGACATGGAGTTTATATCTGATTTACAAAAGAACATCAAGGATACTCAAGGATTTGAATTTACCGGTCACGATTTAATTTTCAAAGGCATCTGCCTTGAGTGTAACGGACGCAGAGAATCGAATCACAAAACTGAAAGTTACGAAAAGCCCGACACAGAATAATTTAGGGGGTTGATATAGAGGATAGCAAATGCTACTAAGTATTTTTCGCAATCAGCTGCCGCCAGGAAAAATAGAGCGTCTGGCTGAACTCAGCGGCATTTTATCATTTGCACATGCGATCCCGGTATCTCAATTATGTGCTTATGTGGGAGCATCGGAAAGCCCGACAAATATATGAATATGAGGAGGATCATTATGAAAAGTTTTATGACATTGGATCTGCAATATGCGCACAGGTTCTACGGGTTCAAAGGAGAAGCACAGTATCTGCACGGGCATACTGGAATACTGACGATAGAAGTTGAGGATTCCGTCAATATGGGAGTCAATATGGTATTCCCTTGTGGTGAAATTAAGAAGACGGCCTGGGAAGTATTACAGAACTTCGACCATGCGCTTATCTTAAGGGAAGACGACCCGTTGCTCCCCGCGATACTCGGAGTTTACGAAGCACAGGGGATCAGGAATGGCGCACCGACCAATATGCAGAAAGGTCCGGCTTTCAAGACGGAACTTGCAACAGCATATCCAGAATGTCGGCTCGTCGTCACGAAAGAAACAATGACCGTTGAGGGTATGATCAAAATAGTTTACGATTTACTGAAAGACAAGCTAAACATCGCTAAAATCACATTTACAAGCGGCATGAACGGTGCGACAGAAGAATACATACCCAAAAATGCGATAGACCGTTGCCCGTTGTGCGGCATTGCGTTAAACGAAAACGGCGCCTGTTCCAAATGTGGGTACAAAAAGTAATATGATTTGATGTTCACTGCAGTTTTTGTGAACTTAACCGAAACGAGGCACTCTGTGCATATCCTGCGCAGAGTGCCTCGTTTTTTTCGGTCAATAATCTGTAGAAGCGATATATATCAGCTTAGACTCCGAAGTTAGATGATGTTTCACTCGATGTCAGCGGCGTAGACAAAGGTTGGCGGGACTATCGATCTTTTGTCATATTCCTGTTCGGTTTTCTCTTGATCTCCAAGAGTTTCAGCAGATCTTCAAAGATCGATGAGTCCTCAAATTCAAACATGACCCATTTGCCGTCATGATAAGTCTTTGCGTCGTCATAGACCTGCATGACTCTCTTCGAAAAATTTTCCTTCCCGGCTTCGATCTTATCTCTTTCCTCTTTTCCGAAGATCATCATCAGAGCGCTGACGTCAGGCTTTGCATATAGAGCACAAAGGGTCTTTCCCCCGCGGCGGTATTTGTACTCATAATGCCATGCCTTTCCTCCGCTGCCCCACGTTCGGTCCATTTCATACCGGGTATCGATCATGGTACACAGGTCAGTCCACGCCTTAAATCTCTCTGCTCCGATCAATGACCTTATATCTTCCTCAGATGGTATTTTTTCTGTCATGAATAAAACACCACTTTCAATTGCAACGTAAGTTATTGAATTTTGAAGGGCGTTTTTTTAAGTACGTTGCGGGTCATGTTACCGGGCTTTCTCTTTTTTTGCGATCATTTCAATTTCTATCGAAGCGCCAAGAGGCAGTTCAACTACTGCGACCGTTGTCCTGGCAGGATAAGGGGCAGAAAAGTGTTCTGCGTATACCGAGTTCATGTCCTGGAAATAACTCATGCTTGTTAAAAATACATTCACCTTCACAACGTCATCAAACGTTAATCCGGCAGCCTCTAAAACACAAAAAAGGTTGTTGAAGCACTGCTTTGTCTGGGCAGTAATATCGCCCTCTGCCATTTTCCCTGTTGTCGGATCGACCGGAGTTTGTCCGGAGAGGAAGACAAATTCCCCCGACTCGACCGCATGTGAATAGGGCCCGACAGTGACCCCGTTTTTTGCCGTAAACGCCTTCCTTGCCATAAAAATTCCTCCCGGTCGGGTAATTAATTTGGTTTCGGTGATAGCTCTTTGCTATTTGTCCTTGACCTGTGACTTGATGACATCATATCCCAGCGCTGTTATGGCATTATTGATCTTTTCGATCGTCAGTTTTTCCGGATCGAAGTTTAATTTTACCTTGCTTGAGTTAAAAGATACGCTGACGCTTTCTTTCTCGATCCCCTCCAAGGCTTTGAGCGCGCCCTCAATTTTCTGGGAGCATGACGGGCATACCAATGTTTCAAGTTGTATCGTGGCTTTCTGCATATTTCTTCCTCCTTAAGATGTGTGTTTATTTTCTGCCCAGGGACGATCGGGGTAGTTAAGTATCCTGATTTTTATTGTCCCAGGCGATACCGAAGAAGTCTCATTCCGTTAAGGATAACGACCAGGATACTTCCTTCGTGTACGAACATCCCTATCGACATGTTCATCCAATCGCTGAAGAATACGCTTGCCAACAGGAATAACACTACTCCTACGGCGATAATAATATTTTGGCGCATATTGCTTGCAGTTGCTTTTGTCAGGCCCAGAGCATGGGGAAGGCGGCTTAAATCAGAATTCATCAGGACTACATCTGAAGTTTCGATAGCAACGTCTGTGCCGCTGCCCATGGCGATCCCGATCTGGGCCAAAGCCAGTGAAGGGCTGTCATTTACTCCGTCTCCGACGAATGCGACAATTTGGCCTTTCGCCTGAAGTTCTCTGATGTATGCCGATTTGTCTTCAGGCAACATATGTCCGTGAGCCTCTGTCAATGCCAGTTCATGCGCCACCAGATCAACTGTCGGCTGGTTGTCCCCGGAAAGGAGTACTAAATTTTTAACGCCCAGTTTTTTTAGTTTTTGAAGGACCTCTTTCACGCCCGGGCGGGTCTGGTCGCGTATTCCCATAAGCACCTTTAATTCGCCGTCGACCGATGTCAGGACAATCGAATTTCCATTTTTTTCAAACCTGGCAATATCGGTACGGGTTTTTTCATTTATAGGAACATTTTCCTGATCCATCAAAGCAGCATTGCCGACGGCAACTCTGTGCCCATCTACATGAGCAACTATTCCTCCGCCTTTTACGACGTCAGTCTTATCAACAGCATATAATTTCGTCTCTCCAATGTACTCGGTGACTGCCCTTGCAAGCGGATGGCCGGATTCTTTTTCGACGCTGGCAAGGTATCCCAATACTTCATCAACGTTGTCTGCATAGATCTCTTTGTCCGCTACTTTGGGATTTCCTATTGTCAATGTGCCGGTTTTGTCAAAAACGATCGTATCGACTTTGCTGAAATCATGGATGACTTCACTGCCTTTAAGAAGAACTCCGTGCCGAGCCCCGTTTCCGATCCCTGCGACATTTGATACAGGGACGCCGATCACCAACGCTCCCGGGCACCCAAGGACCAATATCGTTATCGCAAGTTCAATATTCCGTGAAAAGAGCCACACTATCACTGAGAAAATTAAAACTGTCGGGGTGTAGTGTTTAGAAAATCTGTCGATAAAACGTTCAGCCTCTGATTTTGAATCCTGGGCCTCTTCGACCAGTTCGATGATCTTACCAAAAGTAGTATCCTCTCCTACTCGGTCAGCAATGACCTGGATGGTCCCATTTTCTAAAATCGTTCCCGCATATACCTGGTCGTCCTTCTTTTTGCTTACAGGAACAGATTCACCGGTGATGCTCGCTTCATTTATGTGTCCGTGTCCTGCTAAAACAGTACCGTCAACAGGAACTTTAGCCCCTGTTTTAACAAGCAGGATATCGCCTGCATCAACTTCCTCAACTTCTACTTCTTCGAATTCTCCGTTTTTCATTTGTTTCAAAGCGCTTTCGGGTGCCATTTCAGTCAGTTCTTTGATTGCGGAACGTGTCTTATTTAATGTTCGCTGTTCCAGGTAAGCCCCGAATAAAAATAAGAATGTAACAATGGCTGATTCTTCAAGATTTTTTATTAAAAATGCCCCGGTCACCGCGATAGTAACTAAAACATCAATGCTGACGACTTTAACTTTCAATGCCTGATAAGCCTGTATAGCGATAGGAGCTGCTCCGAGGACAGACGCTGCAGCCAGGCACCAGACCGCAATTTCTTCAGCATTGAAGCCAAGTTCGCTGATAAATCCACTGACTATCAAAATCGCACTGATCGCTGCTATTTGATTTTTCTTGCCTAATATAAATCTCTGCACGAATATCCTCCTTACAGTTAAGGTTGCTCAGCTGTCTTTTCCCGTATACGCTTCGTCCAATTCCGCCAGCATTTTATATACTGCCTCATAACTTTCGCAGACATCGCCCGGGACAGTGTAGTTATCTGTGATTTCACGCAAATGTACAAATTCTTCATTTAGTTCCGGTTTTTTTGTCCCCGCTTCTTTGGTTTTCCTAATTATTGTGTCAAATGTTTTGTACACGTCATGGAACTCAGGGTGATGCCCGCCATGAACTTTTGCCACAACGGGCACATATTGTTTTAATGTCTTAAAATAATTTTCTCTCATTTGATCGAATTTTGATTGTGAAGACATAATATCCCCTCTTCCTAAAATTTATAATATTTTTACATGTAATAATAATCTTAAATAACGATCATTAGAATGGCCTATTTTTTGGGGAAAAAAGGAATACATCTGTTTACTTTCAGCTTGTAAGACCTATATTCTTCTCCGAATATTTTTTCAAGGGACCGCTCTTCTCTCTTTACTGACAAGGTCATGATACCCCAGAAAAAAATAATTAAAGTGAGGAGAAACAGATTGTTTTCAAAAAAAATAAATCCTGTAACAATAAAAGTGATCCCTGTATATAAAGGATTTCTGACCCAAGCGTAGACGCCGTCAGTGATCAGTTTCTTTTCCTTTATATGTTTGATCAATCTGCCTGTTTTTAGAGCCCCTAAGCACAGCCAAACGCCTGAAGCAAGCAAAGCAGTTCCCATAAAATACATTGGTATTTTTAGAGGATCAATATCGCCGCCATCTAAATATCCTGTCTTTGAAATACGAATTCCGGCGGCTGCCAATAAAGTAATTAAAAAAACATAAAAAGGGCCTACGCCAAAAAAGGAAAGCTTAACGTTACCGTGAATATCTTTAGGATCAGCGATCTCAACAACCCCTCTTCAAACTTTAAAAGAGGCCTCCCCCATCGTCGGGGAAGGCATCTTTTAAATATTCTGTCTGTTTCATAATTGCCTGTCAGTGACCATGATGGTGTTCATGGCCATGGGCAGGATGATGTTCATGCTCTTCGCCCTCCGCCATTTTAAAGAAGGTGACATATGCTTCGACATATGCTCTTGCGGCTTTTACATCATTAATGTCATAGTCTTTCAGCGCAATCGCCCTGTTAAACTTTTCTTCTAATAAGTGATACTCTTCCATTGTTACAAGCCCTTTGATCGGAGACATATTGCCCAGTGCAATACTCTCATCTGCGGCTGTGACCTTAGGGTCCAGAGCAGTTCCGGAAGGCTTCAATCCATCGTAGGATGCGCCTTCGCCTGCACGGTGTATCCTGACTAAATTTTCCAGGAACCAGCGGTCAGCTGCTTCCCGGGCATCCTCTCCAAGTTTGCGAACTTTAAGGCTTAAATCAAAGATTTCTTTAAGTTCTCCTTCAAAATCCTCAAAGATCCACTTGTAGGCGTAGTTGATGTTTCCTGTTTCTAGCGCAATCCGGCCATCCTTTACTGCAGGACCATCCATTGTGTCACAATGCGCGCTTGCTATCTTAGGCATTAAAGTCAAGAAAAGCCCAAATAAGATCGTAATACCTGTAATAAATATAACCAACATATTATACCTCCCTTTTAGTTATAATTTTAATAATTATAGCATTAATTTAACAGAGTCAAACTAATAATTTTAAAAAAAGAAAGGAAATAGCGATACATCTATTTTTGCGGTGCTATTGAGATGCCCTTTTAAAAAAGTCCCGTATACCATCTGCTCCCGTTCCGGCTGATTTCATTCCACTCTATATTCACTATCGCCAATAATATTTGCTAAATCACCAAAGTGAAGACAAAACAATTCATGTTGTCCATTCAAATATAACTTTTCGCATTCATGTGGAGGTAAATGCTTGAATTCTCCGGGATCAATGAATGGCGGCTGTATCAATGTAACATTTTCTGTTTTCAGAAAAATCAAATTTAACAATATGTCTGAAGGAGGACGGGTATTTGAATTTCTAAAGCGATACTCATGCTCCGGTCCTGATACAGCCCAGTCCGGATCAAGAAATGCAGCGTCTATCTCAGGTATTGCTTTGTCAACTTGCTTGGATAGTATGTCGTTGTTGATGAATGTTATTTTTTTCTCCACTCCGGCAATTTCTGCATTTCTTTTAGCATCTTTTATACGCAGACCGTCGATCTCCACTGTGTAGACATGATTTGCATATTTTGCCATTGCTATTGTGCTGAATCCACCGCCCGTACATGTTTCTAAGACAACACGATCCTTCATCCTAATAGCCAAATGATCGGCAAAACGTATATCGATCCCCATTAAGAAGGTTATATCATCAGCAAAATAATATTGCCCAAACTTATTAAAGATCATGTCTTTATCCATCATTTTTTCTCCTTATTCCCGATGATCAGTATAAACTATAGATGTTGTCTTCAATTGCATTCATCGGTGATCCATGCCCTACGAATATAACCGGCATCTTTGTCATAGCGTTTCAAGCTCCCCTTTCTGAGCGATATCAGACCAATTTATTTTGTCAATATTTAAATAGGAAATAAAACCTCAGGTCGTTTATTCAAGTTTTATAACTGCCCAAATACACTTGAAATTTAATAGCTCATCGATTTACCCATTCGTCAGGCCGCATCGCTTAACTGACAGATCATTTTGTCATAGTTACTACCGCTTCAACGTGCCCCGTCTGAGGGAACATGTCAAAGGGCTGTATGTTTTTTATTGCGTAACCGCATGAGGTCAGTCTCTTTATGTCTCGCGCAAGTGTTGCGGGGCCGCAGGATACGTATACTATTTTTTGCGGCGATATCTTGACGATCGAAGCTATGACTCTGGGATCGCATCCTGTCCTTGGAGGGTCAAGCACTACTGTATCAAATTTTTCACCCGAGAGAGTCTCTGCGACATCCTCAGCTGATCCTGAATGACCTGTTATGTTGTCAAGGCCGTTCAGTTCGGCGTTGATCTTCAGGTATTTCGAAGCCTGAGGCCACTCCTCCACTGCCGTCACATGCTTCGCGCCTTCAGAGAGGAAGGCGGTCAGTGTCCCCGCGCCTGAATACAGTTCAAGGATATTTCCGGGAAACTCACCTGCTGCCATCTTTGATGCGTACTTATAAAGCTCAAGAGCCTGTTCAGAATTGATCTGGAAGAAGGAAGATATCTCAAAGTTGAATCTGTACTTCCCAAGCCTTTCCTGCATGACAGGCTTGCCATGGATAGTTGAGAACTCATCTCCCCAGATGAAGTTGCCCTTTGAAATGTTTTTGTTGAAGACCATGCCCATTAGATCATCGGAATGTGTTGCAGCAATATTTGCAAGCTTTCGTATTTCATTTCCGTCAGCGGATCTTCCCGCGACAATTCCGCAAAGGCTCTGATCCGTAAATTTCGCTGTCCGGAAAACAAGGTGTCTTATAAGATCCATAAGATGGTGGCTTTTCTCATTCCACCCTATAAATCCTGAATCTTTCATGTCACTTATGAGTGAAACGACATTTGACTCAAGCTTTGGGAGAAGGACAGGACATACTGTAAACGGAACAATATCGTGGCTCCTGTTTTTGTAGAAGCCGGCAAGAAACTTATCCCTGCGGTCAGCCTGAACAGGTATAGATGCTTTGTTTCTGTAACCCCACTGAGAAGGTGAGGGTATACATCCATCAACGCAGGGATCAGGGACTCCCCCGATCCTTTTGATCGCGTCATATACAGTCTTTCTCTTTAATTCAAGCTGTGACGGGTAATCTATATGCTGCAGCTGACAGCCTCCGCATTTCCCGTAGACCGGACAAAGCGGTTTTATTCTTATTGGTGAGTCATTATGCCTCTCAATGACTTTTGCGGTCGCGTAATTCTTCTTTGACCGGACTATACGACAAGTAACCTCCTCTTCAGGAAGCGCATCGGGAACAAAGACAACGAAACGCTCGTCTCCGAGCCTGATTATGCCCTCTCCTTCGTTGTTTATCTCTGAGATCCTGAGTTTTTTTATTTCTCCCTGAATCATATTTTTCCTCCAAATAATACATATATAAAAGGGGACGGGGAAATCTCCCCGCCCCCTCTGAAATTATAACAGATACTTAATTTACTTCCTTGCGGCCATTGCCTCTGCCATCATGTCATAGCCGTATTGGAAGGCTTTGGAGTTTAGTTCTTCCGTACCCTTGGGGACCCTGGCCAGAATGGCTGTCCTGATCGCCTCAGGTTTTGTAAGGTTCTTTACTTCAAGGACCTTGGCAGCTGTACCGAGTGCCACCATATTGACAACAAGCTCACGCCCGAGTTTTTCCCTTGCTGTCCTTACTATCGGGAGAAGGTAAACGTCGGCATCAAGCTTCGGGGGCTCGGTTACAAAGAAATCATCAAGGATGACCGTTGCTCCCTTTGCTGTGTCATGGCTGTACTGGTCGCATGCTTTCTGAGTAAGGATGACCTGAAGGTTGGGATGCGCTGCCTTCGGGTAGTCTATCTCACTGCGGTCGTAGACGACTTCTGATTTGGAAGCTCCGCCGCGTGCTTCAGGACCGTATGCCTGGCTCTGTACTGAATTGAGGCCTTCTGTGTGAAGAGCAGCAGCCTCACCAAGGATCACTGCGGCGAGGATGACTCCCTGTCCGCCGGATCCAGCAACGCGTATTTCAAAACGTTCGCTCATGATCCGTTACCCCCTATGCTTTCTGAGCGCGTGCGATGATCTCATCATAGCGCTCAGTGTATTCGCGGGCATCTTCGATATTGACGAATTCGCCGATGATTATCTTGCCCTTGAGTTCTTCTGCAGTCATTGTGTCGGCCTTGGCCTTCATGACTGAATTGTCCTTAAGATAGTTGATGTTATCCATCGGACGGCTGCGCTTGTTCTTACGTCCGAACTGTGTGTGGCAGAAGGAGATGAGCTCGACTACAGCAAAGCCCTTCTTCTGGTGCTGGATCGCCTTTTTGAGTATCTGCTCGCACATTGCGGGCTGAGCGACTGTCGCGCGTGCAACATATGTTGCTCCGGCACCTTCTGCGAGTTTGCAGATGTCGAATGTGGGGTCGATCGCACCGTAGGGAGCTGTTGCTGCGAATGCGCCTTCCGGTGTTGTGGGGGAAGCCTGTCCGCCTGTCATGCCATAAATATTGTTGTTCATTACTACTGCCGTTATGCCTATGTTGCGGCGGCAGGCGTGGATGAAGTGGTTTCCGCCGATGGCAGTACCGTCGCCGTCACCCATGACGTTAACGATCGTCAGTTCAGGTTTGGCAAGCTTCACTCCTGTCGCAAAGGCAAGTGAACGCCCGTGTGCTGTATGGAGCGTACATGCATCAATATATCCGGGCATACGGCTTGAGCAACCGATACCTGAAGAGATGCATATCTTATCCTGGGGGATCTTAAGGTCTGCAAGGGCGCGGAGTATTGCGTGCATGATGATCCCATGTCCGCATCCGGGGCACCATATGTGTGGCATAAATTTGGTACGTAGGAGTTTTTTTACATCTTCGCGGGGCATAGTTACGCCACCTCCTTGATGAAGGACATGATCTGGTCTGGTTTGTAGAGTTCGCCGTTGATGAGGTTCTTGGCATGTACTTCGCATCTTCCTGCCACGGCTTTCTGTACTTCCCCTACCATCTGTCCTGCGTTGAGTTCGGGAACTATTATGTGCTTTACCCTTTTTGAGATCTCTGCGATCTCCTTGTCAGGGAAGGGCCAGAGTGTGATGGGGCGGAAATGTCCGACTTTGACTCCAAGGAGACGAAGTTCGCGGATCGCACGAAGTGCGGAACGTGAAACGCTGCCGTAGGAAACTACCATTACTTCTGCATCTTCCATGCTCTCTTCTTTGTATTCAACGATATCATCGCGGAAACGGTCGACCTTGCGGATGATACGGTTTGCTTTTTTATCTATCTCGTCGGCATCGTTTGTCGGGAATCCCCAGTCATTGCTTGTGAGGCCTGTTACATGCCAGCGATATCCGTCACCGAATGCTGCCATGGGGGGGACATCATCGTCGTCTGCCTTGTACGGTATGTATTCTTCAGGGCAGACTGCGGGTTTTTTGCGGTCAACGATCTCATAAGTCCCGGGTTCAGGGATGACGATCTTTTCACGCATGTGTCCGATGATCTCGTCAGCCATCACAAGGACAGGCTGACGGAAGCGCTCGGCCATGTTGAACGCTTTGGTCGTGATCTCGTAGCATTCCTGGATCGATGAGGGAGCATATGCTATCGTTCCATGATCGCCGTGTGTTCCCCACTTGGCCTGCATAACGTCAGCCTGAGAAACTTTTGTGGGAAGTCCTGTTGAGGGGCCGCCGCGCTGTACGTCAGCAAGGACCATCGGAATTTCCGCGATATATGCATAACCAAGAAGCTCCTGCTTAAGGGAGATCCCAGGGCCGGAACTTCCTGTCATTGCTTTCAAGCCGGCTATTGAAGCGCCTATCGTTGCTGCGATCCCGCCGATCTCATCTTCCATCTGAACAAATTTTCCGCCGAGTCTTGGAAGCTCTTCTGACATAACTTCCATGATCTCAGTCGAGGGGGTTATCGGGTAACCTCCGAAGAATCTGCATCCGGCCGCAATAGCGCCCATGGCTATCGCTTTGTTGCCCTGCCAGAATTCAACCTGGGCCATCGTTAGTCACGCTCCTTAATTGTTATTGCCATATCAGGGCAGACGTTTTCGCACTGGCGGCAGCCAATGCAGTCGTCGGGGCGGACAGGCACACACTTAACCTGTTCGCTCAGTTCAAGAACTTTCTTAGGGCATATAGCGATACAGAGACCACATCCTTTGCACCATTTGGCCAATACATCGATGTCGAACTTCTTCGCCAAAAAACCCACCTTCCTTCCCCACATCTAATCATATTTGTCTGTCAACCATCAATAGTATCGATTGGCATAACCTCGGGTATTATGACAAAGATTTCACATTTATTCAAGGAAAAGAATAAATTCTTTATATTCTGACAATAGTATTCATATATATGAAGCCGGACCGATGTCCGGTTCACGGAGATAAGCTCCCTGTATCATTTCAGGGGATATTGAAAGCTCTTTGTAGTATTCACCGATCAAAGCTGTCTGTCCCGGTCTTCCAGCTGCCCTCGGCAATATATTATTTGGAAGTGCCGAAAACTCTTTGAAGAGAGCCACGTCATTGCCCACAAGTAATGTCTCCGGATAGAGCATCAGAAAATCAGCAAATTCTGCAGCCGGACAGAATTTTGGGTATACAAAGGGCTTAAGCTCTCTTCCGTCAGAAAAATACAGCGCGCAGTAAATGCAGTTCTGCCTTGCCTTTACGACCGGAGCAAGCGGTATGCCCATAGTTCTGAGGTCATGGACGAATGTTTCAAGCGACGAAACAGGCAGTATTTTTATTCCGAGGCCTTTTGCCAGGGCTGCCGAGTATGCGATGCCGGTCCTTATGCCGGTGTAGTATCCGGGGCCGTTTGCTGCTGCTATCAGTTCCAGTTCTGACATCTTCACAGAGCTGTCAGAGAGCATCTTTTCTACTATAAGCGGCAGGCTTGATGACTGCTGCCTTCCGAGTTCAAGGCTTGCCTCAGATAATACCGCCCCGTCAGAAGCAATAGCCACGTTTGTAAATTTAGTCGTGCAGTCTATTCCCAGGATCTTCATATTCTCCCTCTTTTTTGCGTAATGTATCTGAGATTTCTTCTGAAAGTTTGCTCAACATTTCTATGGCTCTGTTTCCCAATGCCCTGACCGTTATCGTTCTGGAATTTTCATTTTGGTTCTCACTGGTTATAGTTATGTCCAGGGTGTCCTTCTGCGGCGGGGTATGCCACCTTTCAGCCCATTCAACGACCAGAAGGCATCCGCTGTCTATGTAATTTTCAAAATCAAGGGCATCGGCTTCTACGTGTGAATCCAGCCTGTAAAGGTCTGCGTGTATCAGCGGCATATCTCCCTCGTGTTCTGCGATAAGAATGAATGTCGGGCTTTTTATTCCGCAGTATCCGAGCGCTTTGCCTATCCCCTGAGTCAGAAGGGTCTTGCCCATTCCAAGGCCTCCATGAAGAAGTATTGTCAGACCGGGGAATGCCAGCCTGCCGACAGATGCTCCCAGCGAGCGGGTCTCCTCTTCGCAAAACGTGATTATCTGCATTGTCTCAGTTGAGTGCGAAAGGCAGAGCATCTGCTATCTCCCTTGCAAGCGTTCCCCGGACTCCGTATTTTTTTTCTAAAAGCGATCCTGCCGCTGCATGTGCTGAAGCCGCAACAAGCAAAGCGTCGCGGATCGGCATGCCGGATGCCATCATAGCTCCGGCCGCACCGCTGAGGACATCGCCTGAACCGGGGACGGAAAGAGAGGGAGAACCGTCCTTGATTATTGTAATTTTTTTTCCTTTGGAACATACCACCGTGTCCATCCCCTTCAGCAGGACAGTGCCGGCAATTTGTAACATGGAGGAAGCCGCTTCCATTCTGGCCATATTGACCTCTTCCGGCGTTATCCCCAGCAACAGGGCGGCTTCTCCGCTGTGAGGAGTCAGTGCGGCATCTTCCCTGTAAGCCGGTTTATTGTCACCTGATAGAAAATAGAGGCCGTCGCCGTCTACCAACAGAGGTTTGTTCCAGTTCTTCCAGAACCATTCGATCACCGATCCGGAGGAAGCGCTTCTTCCAAGGCCGGGGCCTATGACGCAGGCCCCACATCTCTTTTCCCATTCCAGGACAGCTTCAGCAGCGCTCCCCGGAAGTATTTCATCTCCTTTGGTTTTCAGTGGCGCTAATATGGCTTCCGGAAGAAAGAGCGATGCGCTGTCGATCATGAAATCGGGCAGAGCAAGAACAACAAGTCCCGCGCCGGAACGCAACGCACCAAGTCCGGCCAGCAGCGGCGCTCCCCTGTAATTTACAGATCCTCCGACAATGAGCAGTCCTCCCCTTTTGCCTTTATGGATGTCCCGTTGTACAACAGGAAGAAACTGTCGAATGTCCTCTTTGACGAATGACAGGATGCTCTCCTTATCAGCAAGGACGTTATCAGGAGATATCCCGATGTCCGCTGTTACGACAGTTCCGCAGTTCTCATAAGCCGGGGAGAAGCACATTCCCCATTTTGCTGCAAGAAATGTGACCGTCAGGTCCGCTTTTACACATGGATCATAAATTTTTCCGGTCATAGGGTCAATTCCGCTGGGTATGTCAAAGGCCACAACAGCCCTGTTGCTTTTGCATAGCCTTATCAGGCGTTCGACCTCTCCCCTTGGAGCCCCCTTCGAACCTGTGCCCAGAAGGGAATCGATCATGCAGTCAGCGGTGGCTGAAGCTTCTCTCAGTTCCCTGTCGGACAGATCACAAGAGCATTTTATCGTACAGTTTTGGTCTTTCAGCCTTATCAGTGAGTCAAGGGATATCTTTGCATCTCCTCTGTATGCGTCGATGTCTGACGATAAAATGACAGTGACTCCGAGTCCTTTGCTCAAAAAGGCCCTTGCGGCGACAAAGCCGTCCCCACCGTTGTTTCCCGGCCCGGCAAGGATAAGGAAGCTCAGTGCATCGGGGTATCTTTTTAATACTTCCCGCGCGGCGTTTGTCCCCGCGTTTTCCATGAGTGAGAGGGACGGTACCCCATACTTCTCCACCGCAAGGACGTCAGCCTCCCTGATATGTTCCGGGTCATAATAGTTCATCATCGGTTTTTCTCCAGTATAACTACAGCAACGGCTATCCCTGACTCATGGGAAATGGATAGGAAAACATTGTCTATTCCCTCGTTTGAAAGTTTTGTCAGCGTTTTTTGATCAAACACAAACCTGGGGCCGGATGGTGTCCTTTGAACCGGGCATGTATCGATGCCGAGTCCGGCGATCCCCCATCCTGTAGCTTTGGATAAGGCTTCACGGGCGGCAAATGCAGCGGCGTAATGAACAGCAGGGTCTGCTTTAGCTTCAGCATAGGCTATCTCTTCACAGGAGAAGACACGCTTGCAGAAGCCCTCCCTGGAAACGGCCTTGCGCATCCTGGAGATATCACAAACGTCTATTCCGATCCCGCGTATCATGGCAACACCTGCTTTTGCTGGCAATAATTTCGGGGACAGATGAAAAGTCGTTCTTTAAAGCACATCGGCCTTTTTCAGTTCACTTCGGATGATGTCGATCTGCCAGCTTTCAAGGGACTTTCTTCTGGCTGCCACTTTAAAATCCTTGATCAGTTTGTTTTTCCACTTTGTGCCGTATATTTCGGGTGCAAGTTTGATAGCCTTTACGGTCAGTTTTTCATAGTATTTGTGGTCTGTCGCCCATTTGCCCTTTCGGCCGGCATAAAGCCCTGCAAAATAACCCCATATATTATCTCGGTTCCTCGCAGATCTGGGATAGTCTTCCCGGATCTTTTTTTCATAGTCCCTTAAAAATTCTCCCGGGGACTTGTACTTCCTGAACTTGGAAGTCTCCTGTCCGTACACCCCGCTATTGCTCTCAATGCTGTTTTTTGATATGTAAGGCTTGTCCGCGCTGAGCCATTCCTTCGAGACTTTCAGTCCTGCTCCGTTATATCCGTTTGTCCAAAGTTCGCTGGTCCAATGTCCTGTTTCACAGGCGCTCTGGACAGTAACTGCGAAAGGCTGTATATGCTTATGTTTTCTTGCGAGCCTGTAAAACTCTGTCGTGGTCATTGCATCTGCCCCATGGCATGAAACAAGGGCGGCAATAACGGCCAGGATCAGCACGCTGATAAACTTTTTCATGTGATCTGTCCTCCGCAATGAAATTGAACTTTTTAATAATAGCATAATAAACACCGCCCACCAAACGCCGGATATATTCAAGGTGTGCGGGATATTGCGATCCCGCAGAGCCGCTGTAAGCAAAAACTGTTCTTCATCTGTTACAGCTGTTTTTATCCCGCTTGCAGAAACAGTTTGTTCCCACTACCCCACTGATTATCATAAGTGAACCGATCAAGTGATAGAAGTAGATATTTTCTTTCAGGAAGACCACTCCGGCAATTATCGATATGACTGTGCTCAGGTTAGTGAATACGCACATTTTGGAGGCGTCGATCTTTGAAAGCGCGTAATTGGTCAGCAGCGAAGTCACCAGCGATGAGAGGACACCGAGATATACGAAGGCAACAATGAATCCGGGTTCGCTGAGGGGGGCAAAAAAGCTGCCGGCAGTTCCCTTTATCACGTGTCTTGCGAGAGACATCGCATTAAAAAAGATAAAACTTATCACGATCATGATGTAGCTCATTTCAAGTATGGTAAAATTCCTTGCCAGCTTTTTGACCAGTATGCTGTATACCGAAAAAGAGAGGGCCGACAAAAGTATCATCGTCACTCCTTTGATATTTGTAAAATTAAGGCTTGCGCCTTTGTTGGCCGTGATGTAGACAACCCCGGCAACAGAAAGCATGACAGATAATTTCTGAAGCAGCGAAGTTTCTTCCCTTAAAAAATAAGAGGCAAGGATCAGCGTGAATACGGGCATCGAAGCGAGAAGAATACTTGCCTCGGAAGAGGTCAGATACTGAAGGCCGAACGTCTGGAAGGCAAAGAAGGACAAGGGATAGAACAGGGCAAGCGGAAGTATCTTTTTGACCCTCTCCCTTGTGAAGTCAAAGCTGATCCATCTGAGGGCAACGGGGATCATCACGGCGATAAAGGATGCGGTGAACCTGTATGCAAGCAGGTCCCACGGGGTGCTGTACCCCAGCCCGATCTTTGAGAACATGAAGGAGAGGCCTGTTATAAAAGTGTGGCCGATGGCTGCGGCGTACGCGAGACGCTCGCTCCTGTTTTTCATGGCTTTGCCCCGTCCGTCCGGCTGCATTATCCGGTTTGAGATCCGTCTGCCAATTTTTTTTGCAAATAATTCATTATGATCAGGGCATGATTTATTGAAGTATCCCTTGCGGCATACAAAAGGGTCAGCCGCTCACTTCGGCCAATTTCGAGAAGCTGAGATGCTGCCTTTTGTTTTGTCAGGTCCGTATCAATTTCCTCGGTGTATCTTCGCGTAAATTCATCAAACTTTTCCGGATCATGTCCGAACCAAACCCGAAGAGCCTGGCTGGGGGCAATATCTTTCATCCAGCAGTACAGGGCTGCCCTTTCCTTGGTCATTCCTCTGGGCCATAGGCGGTCGACCAGGATCCGTTTGCCGTCACCTGCTTCGACCGGGTCGTATATTCGTTTTATTTCAATGCTCATAGCGGCCGCTCCTTTCCCATGGTCTGAAATGCTTCGGATCGAAGGATCATTATCTCTATTATAAGGGAGAGGACACGGGGAGGGAAATGTGAGATGGTGCGAGAGAGGGGATTTGAACCCCTACGTCATGGACACGGGATCCTAAGTCCCGCGCGTCTGCCAATTCCGCCACTCTCGCATTCTACCTGCATTCAGAACAGGGTAGATTTTACCTTGCTTTTATACAAAGCGCAATGATGAAAGTTAGCCTTGTACTGTTGGCCTTGATTCTGTCCTCATGATCGCGTGACAGACGTGTTGTTATTTTATAAACAGCACGTCTGAGTATTTGTCCCCTTTTTTCATCACTTTTTCCGCATATGAACATTTAGGTATTATTTTTAGTCCGTCTGAGCGCGCCTTTGATATGACCTTTTCCAAAAGTCTTGCCGCAATGTTTTGTCCTCTTAAGCTCTCTGCAACGAATGTGCTCTCTATTACAATTACGTTTTTATCCTTATAAGAATAAACTATCTCAGCGATTGGTTCGTTTTCATCCTCTCCAATAAAAAAACGTTTTGAACCCTCCCTTATTTCCATCTTTTTCCACCGCCTTTATTTGTTTGATTTTTGTAATTTCGGGGTTAACGGATTTTTTGAAGGCAGGCATCCTTCAAACTGCCATTCTTACTACAATCTCAGTACCACTCTCCATATCGTTTTATGTATATTTTTTTTGTGATCTCAATCAGTATAAAATATCCCGCTAAAATAAGGATCAGCCAAGGCACGAAAGAAAGTGGCAAAGGCATCATGTCTATACCGTTTGCAAACCTCGTGAAGCCTACGAAAAGAGTTATCACTGTGACCGCTATAGTAGAAACCGAAAGAGTAACGGAAGGTTTGCTTTGGAGAAATGGAATCTTTGCAGTTCGTATCATATAGATGACCAGAACTTGTGAAACTGTGCCGAATACAAACCAACCGCTACGAAAAAGCGGAGCCAGCTCCGAAGTTTTCGCCCCTATGACCCACCACATGACAGCGAAGCACAAAATATCAAAAATCGAGCTCAAAGGACCCATGAATGCCATAAACGACTTGATAGATTTTGTGTCCCATTTATGAGGTTTGATGATGTACTCTTCATCCACCCTGTCGAAGGGCATACCCATTTGCGCGAAGTCACAAAGCAGGTTTTGGGTCAGAAATTGCACAGGGAGCATTGGCAGGAAGGGAAGCAGAGCGCTCGCGAGCAGGACGGAAAAAATATTTCCGAAATTACCGCTTGCCGCCATTTTTATGTACTTAACTATATTGCCAAATGTTCGTCTTCCCTCAATTACGCCTTCCTCAAGTACCATGAGGTCTTTTTCAAGCAGGATTATGTCTGCAGTTTCTTTAGCTATATCGACCGCGCTGTCCACAGAGATTCCTACGTTCGCCTGCCTCAGCGCGAGAGCATCGTTTATTCCGTCACCCATGTAGCCAACCGTGTGTCCGGCATTCTGAAAAGCTCTGACAATACGTTCCTTTTGAAAAGGGGATAGTTTCGCAAACAAGTCACAGCTTTTTACCGCCGCAAGCAAGGCGTTCTCGTCCATGCGGTCTACCTCTCCGCCTGTGTAAAATTGAGATACATCCACACCCACTTTGCCGCACACTTTTACTGCCACGCCTTCGTTGTCACCGGTCAGTACGACGGTCCTTACTCCGTGGTCGAGAAGTGCTTTTATAGCGGCACCGGCGCTCTCTTTGGGCGGATCGAGGAAGCCCACAAATCCGATAAGCACAAGATCTTTTTCGTCGGTTACAGAAAATACTCCACTTTCGGGTACGTCATTTTTTTTCGCGACGGCAATCATTCTCAACCCTTCTCTATTATATTTTTCATAGAGTTTAATGGCTGTCTGTCTTGTTTTACCGATCAAAGGAAGAACCTTGCCCTCTATATGGATGAAGGAGGAAATGTCTATCATCTCTTCTGCCGCGCCCTTGGTTATCAGTTGATGCTTTCCGTTTTTATCTGTCAGGACGACGCTCATTCTGCGTCTTACAAAATCAAATGGGATCTCGTCCACCTTGCAGTAGTTTTGCAATATTCCTTCCAGCCCGTTCTGTGTGGCCCTGTTGATAATAGCGAGGTCTATAATGTTTTTTAATCCTGTCTGGAATGCGCTGTTTAGGTATGCGTAGCGAAGTATTCTCGTGTCTTCTTCATCATTGAGGTTGATATATTTTTCCAGAACGATTTTATCCTCCGTCAATGTCCCGGTTTTATCCGTACAAAGAACATCCATCTCACCGAAGGTCTGGATGGAACCGAGACTTCGCACTATAACTTTGTGCTGAGACATAGTTACGGCTCCCTTGGCCAAAGTTGAGGTCATAATTACCGGGAGCATCTCGGGAGTCAACCCTACCGCGATGCTTATCGAAAACAGAAGGGCATCGCCCCAGTCCCTTTTTGTCAGCCCGTTGATAAGAAAGATGATGGGCACGATGATGACCATCATACGAAGCAAAAGAGCGCTTACAGCCCCAACTCCTTGCTCGAAACTTGTTTTTGCCCTGATGTTTGAGATTTCTTTGGCTATTGATCCCAGATAAGTGTTGTTGCCGGTGCTTAGGATCAATCCGGTCGCGCTTCCGCTCACTATGTTAGTTCCCATAAAGCCAATATTTGAGAGATCCATAAGGTCGACTGAAGGTTCATTGTGTGGTATGGGAAATTTCTCAATGGGATGCGATTCTCCCGTCAGAGTGGATTGCGCGACAAATGTGTCCTTTGCAGTGATGAAACGAAGCTCCGCCGGAAGCATGTCTCCCGCAGAAAGTCGGACAATATCACCGGGGACTACGTCAGCAATTGGGATTTCGGTCAATTTGTCGTCCCTGTAAACATCAGCCTTGTTGGTGATCATTTCTGAAAGTTTTTCTGCCGCCGCATTTGATCGTTCTCCCTGGATGAAAACGACAAGTCCTGAGATAAAAACGAGGAAGAGTATTATAAGAACGGTCAAGTAGTCGGGGTGCGGAGCCGCAACTACGTCAGTAAAGTAGGTTATGGCTGCTATCAAGAGAAGAATACTGTTGAAAGGATTGACTGTCGCCTCAAACAATCTGTGCAAAATCGTGTTTTTTCGTCCGGCGGTAATAATATTTGCTCCATAAAAGCTTTTTCTGGCCTCCGCTTCATCCGAGGAGAGGCCACCGATGCGGGATTCAAGGGTAGCAAGCGCTTCTTCAATCTGCATAAAGGCATATTTGCGAAGCATGGTTTCGGTATTTTGTATATTCTCAGATCTCTTTTTTTTATTAGTCTTATTGCTGAAGGCTCTCACCGGAATCATCTCCATTCATTTGAATTGATCCGGCGATAAGCATGCAATAAAAAAGTTGCCCCGCAGGCAACGTTTACTTACAAAGCAAGGTCAGGCTGACAACTCAAGACAACAGACAGCACTCCGCAAAAAAAACGCTAACCAAACGGTTCGAATTTTGACGCCGGATTTGAACGCAACAGTTCGACTTTGAGGATTGCCGTCCATCGTATCACCCCCCTTTAGATACCGATATCAGAATCATGTTATCACATTATAAGTTTTATTTACAGTAATGAAATTCAACCATTATGGCATAACACAAAGTTCCTGGCTAAGTGATAAGAAAGTGAATGCTTTTTATGAACAAAATGGTGGATCGTACAGGAATCGAACCTGTAACCCCCTGATTAAGAGTCAGGTGCTCTGCC
>ENA-UOOK01000198-UOOK01000198.1-fermentation-metagenome-genome-assembly--contig:-NODE-198-length-76437-cov-6.821921_pt1 | contig 76437 bp, 69 predicted proteins | sample MGYA00245777_ERZ724023 | MGnify/ENA primary metagenome ERZ724023 (study PRJEB28704, sample SAMN03018312) | fermentation metagenome | biome: anthropogenic terrestrial biome; feature: soil; material...
CCGCTTGTAAGACTAAATGCAACCCCGGAGTGTGCATTTACTTTTTCAAGTGAGCTTTTCTTGAAAAAAGCACCCAGCCTCCTTGTGGAAGTGGCTAGATGATGGTATAATTGTACATAATGTTTGAGCGTAGAACAGGAGAGTGGAGGCTTTGACAACGGAGATCGCCAAGAAAACTTTAGGAGAGATGCTGGACCGGCTGGCAGCGGAATACCCAGACCGCGAAGCCCTGGTCCATTTTGATAATAAGGTGCGCTATACCTATAGCCAGTTAAAAGAGAGAGTTGACCTCCTGGCACGGGGGATGATGGCTCTGGGCATTGAAAGTGGCGAGCATGTATCCGTGTGGTGCACAAACTACCCCCAGTGGGTAGAAGCGCAGTTTGCACTAGCAAAAATTGGTGCGGCTCTCGTTACTGTGAACATCCATTACCGCACCCTGGAGCTGGAGTATCTTTTGGATCAATCAGACTCCTCAACCCTGATTATGATGCGGGGCTTTCGGGATGCCAATTTTGTGGAGATGGTAAATAAGATTTGCCCGGAACTGCCCAGTTCCAAGCCAGGCAGGCTGCATAGCAAGCGGTTTCCCCATTTGAAGAGAGTAATTATGCTAGATGAGGAACGATATCCTGGCATGCTCAATTGGGACTCGCTATATCAGTTAGGCGAGGAGGTGTCTCAGGCGGAACTGGAAGCGCGGCAAAGCCAGGTTAAGCCCGATGATACAGTCACCCTAATGTATACCTCAGGTACTACTGGTTTTCCCAAGGGTGTAATGCTCAGTCACATGAATATAGTGGCCAATGGCACCTATATTGGTGACTGCATGAAGCTTACAGGGGAAGATCGGGTCTGCATTCCAGTGCCCTTTTTCCATTGCTTCGGCTCTGTTTTAGGAATGATGGCCACTATGACCCATAGCGGCACTATGGTTGTCTTAGACTACTTCCATGCCAAATCAGTGCTAGAGGCTGTATCCCAGGAGCGGTGTACGGCTCTCCATGGTGTCCCCACCATGTTTATTGCAGAGCTACATCATCCTGATTTTGAGAAATACGATCTCACTTCTCTGCGGACAGGGATCATGGCGGGATCCCCTTGCCCCATTGAGGTAATGCGGGCTGTGATTGAGAAAATGGGGATGCGCGAGATCACCATCGCCTATGGCCAGACCGAATCTTCGCCTGTGATTACCCAGACGCGGACAGATGATCCAGTGGAGGTGCGGGTGAGCACTGTGGGCCGGGCCCTGCCCAATGTGGAGGTTAAGATTGTAGACATGGAAACTGGTGAAGACCTACCTGCTGGTGTGCAAGGGGAGCTTTGTACTCGGGGTTTCCATGTGATGAAGGGGTATTATAAAAAACCTGAGGAAACAGCTCAGGCTATAGATGAGCAAGGCTGGCTTTACACTGGCGACCTTGCCATGATGGACGAACATGGATACTTTAAGATCACAGGTCGGCTTAAGGATATGATTATCCGGGGGGGCGAGAATATTTATCCCCGAGAGATCGAAGAGTTCCTCTATGCCCACCCTAAAGTGTTGGATGCACAGGTAATTGGAATTCCCAGCGAGAAGTATGGGGAAGAAGTGATGGCTTGGGTGATCCTCAAACCTGGAGAGAGAGCCACCAGCGAGGAGCTAATTGCCTATTTCCGCGGCAGGATTTCTCACTTTAAGGTGCCTAAATTCATCAAGTTCATCGATGAATTTCCCATGACTGCCAGTGGGAAGATCCAAAAATTCAAGCTGCAAGAGCTGGCAATAGCGGAATTAGGTCTTGAGCTTGCTGCGAAAGTAGAGACAGCTTAACCCCCCACCCCACAGGGTGGGGTTTTCTTTATCTGTGATAGCTAAAAAAATTTAGGTGGAGGGATGATCTTTTATGATAGGTGGAAAAGTGGCGCCAGTGGTAAAATGGGCAGGTGGCAAAGGGCAGCTGCTTTTCAAGCTTGAAAAGTATTTGCCCCAGCACTACTGTACCTATTTCGAGCCTTTTTTAGGAGGGGGAGCAGTGCTTTTTCACCTGCAGCCCCAGCGGGGTGTGGTAAATGACCTAAACCATGAATTAATTAACCTCTACCAGGTGATCCGCGATTCTGTGGATGAGCTAATTGAGGATCTTAAAGAGCACAAAAACCAGGCTGACTATTTTTATCAGCTCAGAGAACTGGATCGCGATCCTAGAGCCTTCAGTGCCCTAACCCCTACAAAGCGTGCCTCACGAACCCTTTACTTAAATAAGACTTGCTACAATGGCCTCTATCGCGTCAACTCCAAGGGTTTTTTCAACACCCCCTTTGGCAAATATCAAAACCCTAACTTTGTCCCAGAGCCGCGGCTGCGAGCTATGAGCGAGTATTTTCAAAGGGCGGAGCTAACATTTCTCTCCTGTGATTTTCAACAGGCTCTAGCAACTGCAGGGGAGGGGGACTTTGTTTATTTGGACCCACCATACGATCCTGTGAGCACCACTAGCAACTTTACCAGCTACGGCAAAGATGGGTTTGGCCGCCCCCAGCAGCAGCGTTTGAAAGAGGTCTGCGATCTGTTAGCTCGCAGGGGTGCGAAATTTCTTCTCTCAAATTCGGCCACGGATTTTATTTTAGATCTGTATGCAGACTACCGGATTGAGACTGTAGAGGCCATGCGCAACATCAACTCCAAAGGGGAGGGGAGGGGGCCGGTGGCAGAGGTTTTGGTGCGAAACTATAGCAACTGAGCCAAGCCGTCTGGACAAAAATTGTCGCTCTCGGTCCAAACAATTATTCTGCTCTAGCTGATGGTCATAAAAGCATCCTCCTTGCGAATATGAATAGAAGGAGCATAAGGGAGGATGATGTTCTATGAAGGATTGGCACGCTTTAGAGCTGGGGGAAGTCGAGGTTGCTCTTGGCTCAGATCTGGAAAAAGGTCTGGGGGCTCGCGAGGCAAAAAAAAGGCTCCAAGAGGGCGAAAACATTTTAGCCCAACAGAGGGGGCCTGGGCCGATAACTATTTTTCTGAGCCAGTTCAGCGATTTCATGGTTTTGGTCCTGATGGGGGCCGCTGTCTTATCTGGCTGGCTAGGAGAGTGGAGCGATGCGATCACCATCCTCACTATTGTTTTTTTAAATGCTACTTTGGGTTTTATCCAAGAGTATAGAGCAGAAAAATCCCTAGAGGCACTAAGGCGCCTCTCTGCCCCTGTAGCCAACGTGAAGCGGGGGGGTCAATCCCTTAAGATCCCAGCCTCAGAGGTTGTGCCCGGTGATCTTGTGGAACTGGCTCCAGGGGATAGGGTACCTGCAGACTTGAGGCTGATTCAGATCACAGAGCTTGAAGTAGACGAGTCCACCCTCACAGGCGAGTCCATGCCAGTTGTTAAACATCCAGGCACGATTGCAGTAGAGGAACCTTTAGCAGAACAGCGCAATATGGCTTGGATGGGCACCCTCATTACCCGAGGCCAAGCACAAGGGGTGGTTGTGTCCACAGGTATGGAAACCCAGATGGGGCAAATTGCTAGCCTCCTGAGCTCCAGCCACGGTGCCACTCCTCTGGAGAAGAGGCTGGCTCAACTTGGGAAATTCCTAGTTCTAGCCTGCGGTGGCCTCTGTGCGTTAGTGGTGCTTTTGGGGATTTTGCGGGGCGAGCCCCTAGAGCAAATGGTGATGATCGGGATCAGTCTTGCTGTGGCTGCTATCCCCGAAGGCCTACCGGCCATCGTCACCATAGCTTTAGCTTTAGGTGTACAGCGGATGAGCCAGCGCAGGGCAATTATCAGGCAACTGCCTGCTGTTGAGACCTTAGGCTGCGTCAGTGTGATCTGTGCTGATAAAACTGGCACCCTCACGGCCAATGCACTATCCGCTCGTATTTTAGACTTAAATGGGAAAAAAATTACAATTACTGGCGAAGGATATAATCCCCTGGGAGATTTTTATCACGGTGAGAAGAAAATCAGCAGGGAGGATCCTGCTCTGAAGCTTGCCCTCAATATTGCAGTCTTGTGTAACAAGGCAAAGCTCTCAAAGCGAGAGAGAGGTTTTAGCTTGCAAAAGAAGTGGGAAGGATCTGGCGATCCAACAGAGATCGCCCTGCTTGTCTTGGGAGGCAAGGGTGGGATTTGGAGCTCGGATCTTCTCAAGGGAGGTGTCCAGATTACCCAAGAGCGGCCCTTCGACTCTACTCGGAAGATGATGAGCGTCCTCTGCCGGATTGAGGGCGAGTTTGTAACCTATACTAAAGGTGCACCTGAGGTGATCCTCGCCCGTTGTAATAGAATTTATCAGCATGGCAAACTTATGCCTTTGGATTCCAAAGCTGAAATGCGAATTAAAGCAAGTTCTGATCAAATGGCAGATGAGGCGATGCGAGTCTTGGCCCTGGCCTACAGACCCTGGTCTGGGAGGCCAGGTGCAGCTTGGGAGCAGGATCTAGTCTTTGTGGGCCTGGTGGGGATGGCAGATCATCCCAGGGAGGGGGTGCGCTCTTCCATCGCAGCAGCTAAACGCGCTGGCATTCAGACGGTAATGATCACAGGGGATCACGCACGCACAGCTGTGGCTGTGGCAAAGAATCTAGGGCTTGAGGTGGGCCCAGGACAGGTTTGGGAGGAATCGGAGCTGGCTCAAATGAGCCAGGAGAAGTTTCGCAAAATAGTGCGTGGGATCCGAGTTTTTGCCAGGGTTACGCCCAAGCGGAAGCTGGCAATCGTGAAAGCCCTCCGGGAGTCAGGAAGTATCGTGGCCATGACAGGAGATGGTGTCAACGATGCACCAGCCCTGAGGGAAGCTGACGTGGGGGTTGCCATGGGCAGATCTGGCACTGATGTGGCCCGGGAAGCTGCTCATGTGGTCCTCACAGACGATAACTTCACCACTATTGTCGCGGCCATCGAGGAGGGTCGGGGTATTTATGAAAACATTCGTAAATTCATCCGTTATCTTTTAGGTTGCAATGTAGGGGAGATTCTCTTGATGCTTGTGGCCTCTGTCCTGGGGCTACCTGCGCCACTGCTGCCGATTCAGCTATTGTGGGTGAACTTAATTACAGATGGGCTGCCTGCTATGGCACTAGGACTTGAGCCTCCAGAGCGGGAGCTGATGGAAGAGGCTCCCAGAAAACCAGATGAGGGCATCTTTGCCCGGGGCCTATTGGGGAAGATTGGCCTCCAGGGATTGATTGTGGGTGGCGGCAGTCTAGTTGCTTTTATGATCTCCTTCCAATCCTCAGGTTGGGACCTCCAGCGGGCTAGAACTGTTGCTTTTTGTACATTGGTCTTCAGCCAGCTTGCATTTGCCTTTCGCTGTCGCTCTGAGCATCATGATGCAAAACTCAGCTGGCAGGGTAATCCTATTTTGGTGCTCTCCATTATGACATCATTTATGATGCAATACTTAGTTCTTTGGTTGGGACCTATGGCCAGGATTTTCCATACAGTGCCTTTGGAGCCAATAGATTGGACAGTGGTGTTTTTCTTCTCTCACTGGCCGTTTTTGCTTTACAACTGGGCAAAGGGAGTGGCTTCTCTGTGGCGCCGGCGCTGGGCGATGGTGAAAATCTGAAGGAATTTGCTAAGATTTTCGGAAAAAGTATTGTCTCCAGCCCTCAAGTATAGTAAAATAGGGGAGCGAACTCTTGTTTTTCTAGCGTTAGGCAGGAAAATCCAACAAAAGGCCGAACTAACTAAACAGAATAGCTTTCCCATTTTGGACGAGCCCAGGGGAACGCTAAAAAATGTAACATCGTAAAAGGGGGAACAGCAGGTGTCTCTGCCCAAACTTACACCGCAGGAGCGTCGCCAGGCCCTTGAAAAGGCCCAAAGGCTGCGCAAAGAAAGAGCTGAAATCAGACGTCAATTGAAAGCGGGGGAAATTACCCTCTCTTCATTGTTGGCTCAAGAACCAGATGAGATCACAGGACGGATGAGAGTTGATCACATCCTGCAATCATTACCTTCTGTTGGCAAAAAGATTGCCAGCAAGATCATGGAAGAGATTGGCATTGCCGATAGCAAGCGGCTAGGTGGTCTCAGTCCACGACAGCAGATGGAACTGATGGCTTTTGCCCAACGTTTTGAGGAAAGAAAGAAAGCATAGGGAAGGTGAAAGAGCATTGGATGTGACCCTGATCAATATAGGCTTTGGAAACATAGTTGCTGCCAATAGAATTATCGCCATTGTCGCTCCTGAGTCGGCTCCCATTAAAAGGATTATTCAAGAGGCGCGAGATCGGGGCATGCTGATCGATGCCACATATGGTCGTAGAACTAGGGCTGTGATCCTCACAGACAGCGATCATGTAATTCTTTCTGCTGTCCAGCCAGAAACAGTTGTCCATCGGGTGATCAGCAATAAGGCAGCAGGCGAGCAGGCAGGGGATTAGCATTGTCCAGCGGATTATTAGTAGTAGTATCAGGACCCTCTGCCGTGGGAAAGAATACTGTTCTTTCCCACTTTCTTGCCTCCCATCCTGGTGCACGTTATTCCATTTCGGCCACGACCCGCAAACCCAGAGCCGGGGAGAAGGATGGGAAGAACTATTATTTTTATACTCCTGAACAATTTGGGGACTTGCTCCAGGCAGGACAGCTTCTGGAGTGGGCCCAAGTTTATGACGAATACTATGGAACGCCTAAAGCACCAATCCAACAGTGCCTAGCTCGGGGGGAGATAATTGTAATGGATTTGGATGTTCAGGGAGCATTAGCAGTGAAAAAAAGCCTCCCTGAGGCAGTGTTGGTTTTTCTCTTGCCCCCATCTTTGGAGGATCTAGGAGAGCGTATGCGAAGGCGTGGCACCGAGTGCGCCCAGGCTGTAGACAGGCGTCTCGCTGCAGCGAAAGCCGAGATCTCCCGTGCCCGGGATTATGATTATCTGATTGTCAATGCTGAGGTTTCTCGTGCTGTAGCGCAGCTGATTTCCATAGTGGAGGCGGAGAAACTACGAGTTTCCCGCCAAAGTTTAATCCTAAGTACCTTGGAAGAAGGAGGTTCGATTGGGAATTGTTGAATAAACCTTCCTTAGATCAATTGCTAGAAGTTGCAGATAGCCGCTATAGCTTAGTTGTAGCTGCGGCAAAACGCTCACGGCAGCTTTTGGAAGGGGCCAATCCCAAAGTGGATTCCCCTTCCAATAAGTTCGTCACAGTAGCTTTAGAAGAAATATACTGTGGGCGAATCGCCTACCAACGCACAAAGCTGGGGATCAAATGAAGAACATCCTCTTGGGAGTTACCGGTGGCATCGCAGCTTTTAAAGCAGCGCAGCTTGCCAGCCGGTTGCGTCAGGGTGGCTTTGAGGTGCAGGTGGTGATGACAAAAGCTGCTATAGAATTTGTCACGCCCCTCACCTTTCGCGAGCTCACAGGGCAAGTTGTGCATTTGGAGCAGTTCGCAGAGCCCAAAAATTGGCAAATGGAACATATCTCCCTGGCCCGCTGGGCAGATTTATTCGTGATCGCCCCTGCCACAGCAAATATTATCGGCAAACTAGCACATGGGATCGCAGATGATCTCCTCACTACAGTGGCTCTGGCCACAACTGCTCCCATCCTCGTAGCCCCTGCCATGAACTCCCAGATGTATCTCCATCCTGCAACAGCTGCAAATCTTACAATCCTCAAAGAGCGTGGTGTTCAGTTTGTGGGCCCAGCTCGCGGTCACCTTGCCTGTGGCGAGGAGGGCGTAGGCAGAATGGCCCCAGTTGCCCAAATCCAAGAAAGAATCGTAGGGCTCCTCTCACCACAGGTGCTTTCAGGCAAGAAGGTGCTAGTTACTGCAGGGCCAACTAGGGAAGCTATCGATCCCTTTCGCTTTATCTCCAATTACTCCACAGGTCGCATGGGTTACGCAATTGCCCAAGTTGCCTCCCAGATGGGAGCTGAGGTTATTTTGGTCTCAGGCCCCACACAATTGCCCGCGCCTTTTGGTGTAGAGCGGATCATGGTTGAGAGTGCCAGCCAGATGAAGAAGGCAGTCTTAGCTCATTTTGATGAGGTTCAGGTTGTGGTAAAGGCTGCAGCTGTCTCAGACTGGCAAAGCATCACCTATAGTGAACAGAAGCTGAAGAAGGACCAGAGGGAGGAACTTTGCTTAAAGCTTGTGCCCACCTCTGATATCTTGGCAGAATTAGGGCAGCGGAAAAATGGGCAATTCATCGTTGGCTTTGCAGCGGAGTCTGAAAATCTGGAGCATTATGCCACGGGCAAGCTTCAGAGCAAAGGCTGCGATATGATTGTGGCCAACCCCATCGGACGCGCTGATGCTGGCTTTGCTAGCGAAACCAACCAGGTTACCATCATTACTCAAGATTCTCAGGATAAGTGGCCTCTTCTCGGCAAAGACGAAGTGGCAAAGCGGCTGTGGCTCCGAATCGCAAAAGAACTTGAGGGGCGATCCTCGTGAAATACGCCCAAGTAATTGTTTCCATCCCCACAAGGCAAATCGATCGCCCCTTCGACTACGCCATTCCCGATTCCCTAGAAGGAGAAGTTGTGCTAGGTTCGATGGTGGTGGTACCCTTTGGCCCTAAAACATTGGAGGGCTATGTGGTGGGGATTGAGGCTGAGCCTTCTACAGACCCGAAGAAGATCAAAAAGATTAAGGGGCTCGCTGTTGGCTCCCAGCCCATCTCTCCTGAACTATTGAAGCTGGCAACATGGATGGCCAGCTTTTATCAATGCCTTTTTTTAGATGCCCTCAGGGCAGTTTTGCCCTCCTGGACCCAAACAGCTCCCCGTACTGTTCAGGTTGCGTCCCTGAAAGCTCCCCTTGAGCCTGAACTCCTCGGGCAGCTGAGCAAATCTGCGCCGAAACAGGGGACTATTGCCACTATTTTAGCGCAAAGGGGAGCTATGGCCACCTCGGAGCTCCTAGTCCTTGCAGGTTGCACCCCAGCTCCACTCAAAGGGTTGGTGCAAAAGGGTCTGGTAGAGCTTGAAGCTAAACCTCAGCTGCGGGAGGCTATGGCAGGGGAAATAGAAAACAGTAAGCGGCCTATCCTCACAGGTGAGCAAAAAGAGGCTATCGCCACTTTGAGTCAACTGCCCGGGGGGGGAGTAGGTCTTCTGTGGGGAATCACAGGCAGCGGCAAAACAGAGGTGTATCTGAACCTGATTGAAGGGGTTCTGGCACAGGGAAAAACAGCGATCACCTTAGTGCCTGAGATTGCCCTCACCCCCCAGATGGTCTCAAGGTTCAGGAGCCGCTTTGGCAATAACGTAGCAGTGCTCCACAGTCAGCTAGGAACCGGGGAGCGCAGGGACGAATGGGAGCGGGTAAGGCAAGGCCAGGCTTCTGTGATTCTGGGGCCTCGCTCTGCCCTTTTTGCACCAGCCCCAAACTTAGGGTTGATTATCATCGATGAGGAGCATGAGCCCTCCTACAAACAGGAGTCGCCCCCTCGCTACCATGCCAGAGAGGTGGCAATAAAGCGGGCTGAGCTCTCAGGAGCCCAAGTTGTATTGGGAAGTGCTACCCCTAGCCTTGAGAGTTTTTCCCATGCCCAGGAGGGGCGCTATCGGCTTGTTACCTTGTCTGCGAGACCAACAGGCCAGGAGCTGCCCAAAATTGAGCTTGTGGACATGCGCCAGGAGCTTTCAGATGGTAATCGCAGCATGTTTAGCTTCAGGCTGCAAGCTGCGATTGGTGAGTGTTTGCAAGCTGGCCAGCAAGCAATCCTTTTTCTCAATCGCAGAGGTTTTAGTACAACTGTCCTTTGCCGAGAATGTGGACAAAGTGTGCGCTGTCCAAAGTGCGATCTTCCTCTAACCTTTCACTTCGGTCAGCAGCAGCTCCGCTGTCACTATTGCGACCATCATCGTCTGGCTCCCAAGATCTGTCCCCAGTGCGGTAGCAAAAAAATACGCCATTTTGGCACTGGCACCGAGAAGGTAGAGTCAGAGCTTGCACGGCTTTATCCAGGAGTACGCCTCAGCCGAATGGATGTGGATACCACAGGGCATAAGGGGTCTCATGCGCGAATATTAGGTGCTTTTCGCAAGGGTAAGACCCAGATTCTCATCGGTACCCAGATGGTAGCTAAAGGACTGGACTTTCCCAATGTAACCTTGGTTGGAGTGGTGATGGCAGATCTTACCTTAAACCTTCCGGACTTTCGCGCCTCTGAGCGCACATTTCAGCTTTTGACCCAGGTTGCAGGTCGCGCAGGTAGGGGAGAGAGACCTGGGAAGGTCTTCATCCAAAGCTACCTTCCAGAGCACTACAGCATTCAGGCTGCTGCCCACCATGACTATCTCAGCTTCTATAATCAGGAGCTTCCCTATCGTAGACGCCAAGGTTACCCGCCCTTTGCCAGGCTTGTGAACATCACCATCTCGGGACCTGAAGCGGGGGTGGCCGAGAGGGTTGCCATGGAACTTGCAGGGAAGCTTACAGGAGATTTGATAGGTCCCATGCCTGCGCCCTTTGCTGTGCTCAGGGGGGAGTGGCGCTACAGAATCATGGCCCGTTTCTCTGCTGATGAAGCTGTGCCAGCTGATTGGCTAGGGGCCCTTAAGACTTTGAACTATGCTGCCAGTGGCGTGAAAATAAGTGTGGATGTGGATCCCATTAGTATGCTTTAGCCTCCCGGATTTGTGGAGGCTTTTATTTGCTTGTGGCATGCAAAAGCGTTATAATTAAAAAAAAAGAGGAGAGACGTTCTATGGCAATGCTTCCCATCAGAAAAGGTACAGCTGATGTCATTTTAAGGCAGGAGGCAAAGCCCGTGCCTAAAGTTACCAAAAAGATTAACAAGCTGATCTCCGATATGCTCCAGACAATGTATAAATCAGATGGAGTGGGCCTTGCTGCCCCTCAGGTTGGTGAGAAGCTGCGAATTGTGGTGCTTGACGTGGGCCAGGGGCCTGTCTGCCTGATTAACCCTATCCTGGAGCGGCAGGAGGGAGAAGAGATAGACCAGGAGGGCTGCTTGAGTCTGCCTGGAATTGTAGGGGATGTGAAGCGGGCTGCGAAAGTGCGGGTTAGCGGCCTTGGCCCCAATGGCAAGCCAGTGCGCTATGATGCAGATGGTCTTTTTGCCCGCTGTCTCCAGCATGAGATAGATCACTTAGAGGGCATTTTATTTGTGGATAAAGCAAACAATTTAAAGGAGGTCTGAGGATGCGACTGGTGTTTATGGGCACCCCGGATTTTGCAGCCACCTCCCTCGCTGCTCTAATTGATTCCCCCCACGCTCTACTGGCAGTGGTGACTCAGCCAGACAGACCACGGGGCCGGGGACAGAAACTGCAAGCCTCGCCTGTGAAGGCCTTGGCCCAAAGTGCTGGCCTACCTGTGCTCCAGCCCCAAAAGGTGCGGGAGGAGGGTTTTGTTGAAGAACTTCGCGCTTTAGATCCGGATCTGATTGTGGTGGTGGCCTTTGGTCAAAAAATCCCCGAGGCGATTCTCTCGTTGTCTCCATACGGCTGCATTAATGTCCATGCTTCGCTTCTGCCCCGTTGGCGAGGCGCCTCACCGATCCAATATGCAATCATCGCAGGAGACGAGCAAACAGGCGTTAGCACTATGTATCTAGACCAGGGGTGGGATACTGGAGATATAATCTTGCAGCGAGAACTGACGCTGGATCCTAAAGAGACCGGAGGTTCCCTCCACGATAAATTAGCAGATTTTGGGAGCCAGTGTTTGCTTGAGACAATCGAGAGCATTGCTCGGGGCACAGCACCGAGAATCCCCCAGCCCCACCAGGGCGCAATTTATGCGCCCAAACTGGCCGAGGAGATTACCATCATCGATTGGCAGCAAGAGGCAGCTGTCATCGAGCGCGTGATCCGGGCGCTGAATCCCTTCCCTGGAGCGCGAACTTTTTATAGAGGAAAAATGCTGCGCATTTGGCAGGCCTCAATCGCAAAAGGGGCTGGGAAGATGCCAGGCACCATCCTCGCCACGGGATCCTTTGGCATCCTGGTCCAGGCCAAAGATGAGGCCATCTGTATTGAGGAGCTACAGCGCTCTGGCGGTTCAAAAATGGGAGCTGGGGCATTTCTCAATGGACATCCTCTTGAGGTGGGAGCTGTGTTAGGAAAAGATGCAGACTAACAACAACCTGGTGCTAGCAGCCTTGGTGGCTAGTTTGGGGGTATTGGGTGGAGTTTCAGCTTTGCTGCTGTGGCTCCTCTCTCGGGGCAGCCACATTGTGCAAATGGTTCTCACCATTTTTCTCTTGGTTTTTGCTGTGGCCGTTTTTTTGGGAGTGCTCTCTTTGGGGCTGATTTTCCTTTTGGCAAAGCCCCTACCCGCTTTGGAGCGGATGGCTCTTTGGGCAGTGAGTCTTCTCTATCCCTTAGCGCAAAGGCTCTGTGGCATCTTTGGAATCAGTTCTGAGGCCTTGGCACAATCCTTTATTTCCGTCAATAATCGGCTGGTGCTGCTTAAAAATAAGCGCTGCCGGCCAGGGGAATTATTGCTCCTTTTGCCCCATTGCCTGCAATGGAACGGGTGTCCTCATAAACTGGATACTGCTGCCCGAGGCTGCCACAGCTGTGGCCAGTGCCAGTTGGGGGAGCTGTTGGAGCTTCAAACTGAGTATGGGATTGGGTTAGCCATAGCTACAGGCGGCACATTAGCGCGGCAGGTGATTGCTCAAATGAGGCCTAGCTGTGTTGTGGCTGTGGCCTGCGAGCGTGACTTGCTCAGCGGGATTATGGAGACCAAACCTCTAGCTGTCTATGGGGTGTTAAATGAAAGGCCCCATGGCCCCTGTTTCAATACCAAAGTTTCCTTGGTCCAAATCAGAGAGGCCATAGAATTATTTTTGCAAAGGGAGGTATAAATGATGTTTTATTTTGGTGATCCCACGTTTTTGCTTTTGATTCCAGCTCTGGTTTTGGCTTTTTATGCGCAGAGCAAGGTGCAGAGTGCATTTCGTAAGTATAGTCAAATAGCAGCCTCAAGTGGACTTACAGGCTCGGAAGTTGCCCAAAGGCTCCTGGCCCGCTATAGGGTGGCTGATGTTACAGTTGAGCCCACAGAAGGCAGCCTCTCGGATCATTATGATCCTAGGCAAAAAACAATCAGGCTCTCCCCTGAGGTATATAACAGCTCCAGCATCGCGGCATTGGGCATCGCAGCCCATGAGACGGGACATGCCATGCAGCATGCAAAAGGTTATAAGCCCCTATCTTTGCGCACAAGGTTCTTTCCTGTGGCAAGTATAGGTTCACGGCTGGCTTTCCCTCTCTTTTTTATGGGTTTTATTTTCGGGGGCAAAACCCTGATGGATGTTGGGATCGTCCTCTTTTCCTTGGCTGTGTTCTTTCAGCTCTTAACTTTGCCTGTGGAGTTTAATGCTAGCCGCCGGGCTGTAAATATGCTCCATGAGAATGCCATGATTGGGCAGGGGGAAGTGGCCGCCACCCAAAGGGTGCTATCTGCAGCTGCTCTCACTTATGTGGCAGCAACTGCCATGAGTGCTTTGCAGCTGGTGCGGCTGTTCCTGTTGCGGGGAAGACGGAATGACTAAAGCCACCCCTGCCCGCAGCGTAGCTTTGGGGGTACTATTGGCAGTGGATCGGGATGGGGCATACGGGAGCCTTGCTCTGCAAAAAACGCAGCTACCCCCGCGGGAGCTGCGCTTTGCTACAGAACTAGTCTATGGCACCTTGCGGGAGCGCTCGCTTTTGGACTGGTGGTTGGAGCGAGGCACCGGCAAAAAAGTAGCGCAGCTGACGCCCTCTGTGCGCTCTAACCTACGCCTGGCATTGTATCAGTGTGCTTTTTTGGATTCCGTGCCCCAGAGAGCCGCTGTAGATCAGGCAGTGGAGCTGGCACGTAAGTTTAGTCCTAAAGCGGCAAAGTTCGTGAACTGGGCCCTCAGGGCCACTTTCCGGCAGAAGGAGCCCTTTGCGCTTCCGCCAAAGGAGGATCCACTTTTTTACCTCTCCACACGTTTTTCCCATCCCAGCTGGCTTGTGGAGCTATGGCTAGAGCAGCTAGGGGAGGAGGCAACAGGAAAGTTACTTGAGGCGAATCAAAAACAAGCACCTCTCATCATCAGAACCAATACTCTCGCCACAACTCCTGAAAAACTGGCCCTCACTCTCCTGGAGGAGGGGATCGAGACTGTACCCTGCTTCTTTGTACCAGAGGCCCTACAGGTGAAGTGTGGACGGCCAGGGGCATCTGCGGCCTTCAGTAGGGGCCTTTTTTTAATCCAAAGCGAGGCTTCCCAGTTAGTCTCCCACCTCCTTGCGCCCAAGGCAGGGGAGCGGGTTTTAGATCTGGCAGCAGCACCAGGGGGCAAAACCACCCACCTAGCCCAGTTGATGGAGAACAAGGGTGAGATTATAGCCTGTGATCTCCATCCCCATAGGGTGGAGCTAATTGAGGAGAATTGCCAGCGGCTAGGAGTTAAGATTGTGGAGACAATCTGTGCAGATGGAAGAGAGATCTCAGGCAAGGTAGAGGCGCCCTTTGAGAAGGTGCTTTTGGATGCACCCTGCTCAGGGCTTGGGGTAATGCGGGGCAAACCAGATCTGAGGTGGCATAAAACTCCTCAGGAGCTCTCCACGCTGCCCCCTTTGCAACTGGAGCTTTTGGAAGCTGCAGCTTCTGTTACAGCTCCCGGTGGGGAGCTGTGCTATTCTACCTGTACCATTAACCGGGCTGAGAATCAGGATCTTGCAGCAGAGTTTTTGGCAACCCATCCTGATTTTCAGCCGCTGTCTTTAGCAGAAAGGCTACCTGAGGGGGCGAAACAAATAAAGCTGCTAGCCCATCATATGCTGCAGCTTTTGCCCTGGGAGCATGGGCTAGACGGATTTTTCTTTGCTTTGTTTAAAAGGATCAGCTGAAGGTGCAGCAGGGTAGGGGACCTCTGGCAGGTCAAGATTGAATTTGATTGAGATAAATCTGATGGAGGCCACAAGACAAACGCAGAGCATAATGGCCCAATCATTTGCCAGATCTGTGCGCAGCATCCAGGTGAGGAAGGTGGCGCCGAGGATCGCGGCTGTGGCATAGAGGCCAATTCCCCGTCTTAAGATGGCGGGGATCTCTGCGGCGAAGATGTCTCTTAGCATGCCGCCGGCTGTGGCTGTAAGGAAGCCTGTGAGGATACAGCCTGCAAAGTTAAAACCTGCAGTAAAACCTTCATAGGTGCCTAGGGCTGTGAAGATACCAAGACCGATGGTGTCGAAGATGGTGATGATGTTCATGTGTTTTAAGATATAGCTAACAAAGACAGTGGAGAGAGTTGTCACCGACAGTACTATTAGGAGATAAAAGGTGTTTTCTAAAAAGGAGGGTGGAATGCGTCCGATGATGAGATCCCGCAGTAGTCCCCCGCCAAATGAGGTGACAAAGGCCAGCAGCAGGACGCCAAAGAGGTCCATCTTTTTTTTCAGTGCTGTCATGGCACCTGAGATGGCAAAGGAGACCACACCGATAGCTCCCATCAAGGAGTAGATCAGCTCGAAGTAAGAGTGCATACAACCGCCCCCAGTAAATTATTAATAAAAGAAAGCCTCTTCGTCGAAGAGGCTTTTAATCCATGGTCGGGGCGCCGGGATTCGAACCCGGGGCCTCACGGTCCCGAACCGTGCGCGCTACCAAGCTGCGCTACGCCCCGCTACAAAGAATAGTATACACGAGGGAGGGGCAAAAAGCAATAGTTGTTTCGCAGCTATTAAAAAAGTAGAAAAAATCTAAAATTCACGGTACTCAGAAAAAAAGGTAGTTGATTTTCCCACCAACATTTTACAAGTTCCAGGCTGATCTTTTCTTTGCTCTATTCCATCCTTATCGATTTCTTTGCGAATTGGCAGTATAGAGAAAGGCCTTACTCATAAGAAAAACGATCACAAACGTGCTAATATTGGTATCGTAGGCTTGTTTTAAAAGCGAGATTGGAAATTTCACGCCTTCTTATGCGAGTTAACGGTTTTTCAGTAATAATAAGCAAATCACTAACTGCTTTAGGACGTTCACTTTAGCTCTCCGATAGCGTTGTAAAAATATTTTGTCAACCCTAGTTCAAGAGAAATAAAGCCGATGGTAACAGGCAAATGCCGTATTTACTCAGAAGGATTTTGGTACAAGGTTGACGAAGTAATAGATAATGAAATATCTGTGGTATGTTGTATAGGAGGGGACAGATGTGTGGCAGACTTTTCTCAAGGGTGGTCCTGTAATGTGGCCTCTGTTGGCGTGCTCTGTGATCGCCCTGGCTATTATCTTGGAGAGACTTATTTTCCTCAAGCGAGGCAAGCAAGATCCTGCTGGATTTCTCAGAAGGCTCGTATGGGCCATGGGACAGGGACGATGGGTTGAGGCATCATCCCAGGCAGACCAACCAAAAACATCTGTAGAGAAGGTAATTGCTACAGGGTATACAGTGTTTTTAAACGAGACCAATGGGAACTGGCAGTTTGGAGATCCTAACCCTTACCAAGAAGAGATTCTAGGACGGGTAGAGGAGGCCATGGAAGCTAGGGGTAGAATTGAAGTGGATGAGATGAGGCAGAATTTATCAATTTTAGATGTGATTATCACCATCAGCCCCATGCTTGGCCTTTTGGGTACAGTGACGGGTATTATTAAAAGTTTTAATGTGATTAACGCTTTAGCTGGAGCATCGGATCCACTGAAGCTGAGCGTTGGTATTGCTGAAGCTTTGATCACCACAGCAGCAGGACTTATTGTGGCGATCCCAGCCTTGCTTTGTACCACGTACATAAACGGTCTTATCGAGCGGAATGTGAGCCAGATGAACCGCTGGGGAGATGAGTTCCTAAGACTACTGCGCACAAAGCGAGGTGACGGGTATGAACATCCAGGCACCCCGAAAACGGCCGCGACTAGAGATTACTAATGCTGTAGACATTATGTTTTTTATGCTGGTGTTCTTTATGCTCTTTAGCACCATGCGTACAGATCAAACGGGTCTTGATGTAAAAATCCCCCAGGCCTCCACAGGCGAGGCAATAAATGTGGAGGACCTGGTGATCTCCATCGATGCACAGCGGCAACTATACTGGGGAAACAAGCTAATTCCCCTAGGGGAGCTCCCGGCGATGATCGAAGGTCAGCTTCTGAAAAACCCCAATAGCAGGTTTATTGTGCAGGCGGATCGCACAGTCCAGTATGATGATTTAGTTCAGGTGTTGGATCGGGCACGATTGGCAGGGGGCACAAAAGTGGCCTTGGCTGTGAAGCCTGCAGAAGATGAGCAGAGGTAATTACCGATGATGGTATTAGCACAAAAAAGACAAACTCTACCCCTGTGGTTATTAATTTCCATCTTTTTTCATATACTCATGCTTTTAATTCCTCTCTTTCCACGAGGCAAAGGCGGAGATTTTTCCACAGTGGGGGAGATCGAGCTTGTGGAGGTGGGAAGCCCAGGCTCTGGCAGCCAAGTTGAAATTGGCGGCGGTGGGCTAGCTGCGCCCGACGCCATCGCTCTGCCTCAGACCCAGCCCCCAGGAGCCGAAATAACCCAATCCCTTGCTCCAAGCACAGTGGAAGTGGGAGCCCAGCAGGCTCCCCAGCTAGTGCAACCCGGATCTGACGGGGGCCTAGCCTCAGAGCAGAAGCAGGTGGCAACAGGCAAGCCAGCTGTTGGTGCTCTAGATAAACCCAGCACTGGTAGCAAGCCCCCAGGGGAGCTCACAGGCCCGGGCGAGGGCAGTGGGGAGAGTACAACTGCCTCTGGCACAAGCCAAGGGGGCACAGGCGCAGGGGGCGGTGGTGGAGATGGGGGACCATCAGTTCCTGGAGATGCGAAACTCATAGCTAGTACCAAGGCTTTGATGAACTTGAGGGGCAACACAATTAGCCTTTATACTATCGTGGAGCTGAGACCAGATGGCACATACAGGGTCCTCGAACCAATACAGGAGGGTAGCCCTGCCACCTCAGCTGCAAAAAGAGAGTTTTCTCGTATGGATGGAGAGCTAAAGAACTATGCCTATCACAAACCATACCGATTGAAGATAATTTTTAACTATTATCCTGGCAAAAACCAGGGACAAAGGGAGTTTCAGGTTTTAGACTAAAGTCAGTGCCGCAAGGCAAATAATGATCAGTTGGTGAAGTTAATGAGAAAATATTTGCCCTGGCTCTTTATTTTAAGTTTTTTGCTAGTAACAAGCGCCCAGGCTGCTGTGCTTGAGAATAATTATATCAAGATTATTGTCAACGACGGACCCTGGGATACAGGCCGCTTTACCTTGGAGACCACAGGTGGTGATCCAGCAAGACTTGAAGATGACTTCCAAGAGTTGCTTTTTGGAGGTGCAGACCCTTGGAGCTCTTATACCACCATCAGAATCGATGGCACGGACTACGTTTTCGGTGGTCCCACCCAAAGGCGAGCAGGCTTTGAGCTGCCCTATGGCCAGCAGGTAGCGGGACCCCAGGTGATTGGGGGCACCATCCAGACCACATATCGAATTGGGCCGCTGGAGGTGACTCAGATTCTGTCCATTGTGCGCTCAAATACCACAGGCCTCGACGATACCATGCAGATTCAATATCGTATTATCAACAAGGGAAGCCAGACTCATAGGATCGGCATCCGGCTCCTGTTGGACACCAAACTTGGCATGGAGGATGGGGCACCTATTCGTTTAGGCGAGCAGGTGATCAGCACAGAGACAGCTCTGGGGAGCGCTCAGATCCCTGAATTTTGGCAGGCCTTCGACAACCTGGAAAATCCTCAGGTTATTGCCCAGGGCACATTGCGCGGCGGAGATCTCACAGCGCCAAATGCGGTACTTATTGCCAACTGGGGAACTTTAGCGGACAAGAGCTGGCATGTTCCCCTCACAGGCCAGGGATTTATTCGTGAGGGAGAAGATGAGCCAGACACAGCTTTTGCCCTTTTTTGGGAAGGGGAACTTGCCCCGGGCCAGGCCAAAAGTTATACCACCCATTATGGCTTGGGGGGCGTTACAATTAGCCGGGGTCGCTTGAGCCTTGGTGTAACATCGCCTCGGGAGGTAATTCGCGGCCAGAGCTTCAAGATCATCGCCTATATCGAGAATATTGAACAGGGCTCTGTGGAAAACGGCTATGTTCGGCTCGATCTTCCTGGTGGTTTCTCCACAAGTAGGTCTCAAGAGCGCAAGCTAGGAAAGGTCGAGGGAGGCAGGGCCTTTACAGTTGAATGGACTGTATTTGCAGGGGAGATGGCCCGAAGTGGTGCTAGCTACACAGTAACAGTTGGTGGAGATAATTGCGAGCCTGTTACTGCCACAAGACAGATCACGATTGTGGGCCCCCCGCGGATTACACTCAACTGCGTTCCGCCTGCAATTGAGAAATATAAAGAAAGATGGGTGTTAGCTGGCGATAAAGCCAAGGAGCCCATTTGGATCTTTCCTGTGAAAGTTGAGGTTGCAAATAGAGGGGATAGCCCCTCTAGCGTGGAAATAAACTGTAGGGATGTTGAGCATGTCGCTTTAGCCCTTCCCTATGATCGATATAAATTCATCGGTACCCTGGAGCCGGGGCAAAGCTACAGCTTTATTTGGTATTTTGCACCTCAAAGCTTCAGTGGTGCTACTGGTAAAATTGAAATTGTGGCAAAGTATATGGACTGGGAAGAGCGAGCCCGCTGCAGCATCTATTATCCTAAACTTAATTCACAGCTTTCCCTCAAGCAAAGGAAGAGCTCTGTGACTCCTGGAGACACTGTAGGTTTAGATCTATGGGTGCGAAACGCACCGGCTCTGGGATCTTATTCTGCTGTAGTGCTGTATGATCCCCTATTTTTGGAGCCTGTAAGTGTCTCTCGAGGCACAGCTGTCCGCGGGAGAGACTTTAGCTGGCAGCAGGTGGGAGAGGGAAGTATCCGCCTGGAGGGAAATTTGAATGAACAGCGGGATGTGAGAGAGGACACCTTGGCTACCCTCTATTTTAAGGCCCGAATTCCAGGCCTAGGTGAGCTTAAGGTGATCCCTGTAAGTCCAGTTTATCCGCAAGTGGATCATATAATCAAGATTGAGGAGGCATCCAAATGAAACGCTTCCTGGTTTTATTATTAATTATTTCAACGCTAGTTCCAGTTGCATTAGCTCAAGATTCTCAAGCTACTCTGCGTCAGTTAATCGATGAGGGCTACCTGCCTGCCCATGCAGATGGGTCGCTAGGCGAAGAGGAGCCTGTTGATCGTCTCACCTTCGCCAATACCATCGCAAGGCTTCTGCAAGCAATTGAGCAAACCTCGCCTCAAGCCCAGGAGGAGCTGCTACGCAACCTTACAGTTCAGCTTCAGGCAGAGCTTGCCAAGATGCTTGTGCAAACTAAACAATTTGAGGAGTCTCTCGCCAGGCTCCAGGCAACCTCGGATTTAGCCCAAGATGATTTGGTAGAGGTCACTGCCCAAAGCCAAAAGCTAACAGTGGACATTGCAGATACCTATCAGAAGCTTGAGAGCCTTGAGGCAAATCTTATTGCCATGGAGCAAAGCTCCCAGAATTTATCCGGGGAGATCGCCTCAGCGAGAGAGCAGTTCCAAAGGGAGCTGTTGGAAAATAAAGGGCAGCTAGCGCAAATAGAGGGGCAGATTTCCCAGGCCCAGGAGATCTCCGAGGCCACCTTCCAACGGCAAGGGGAGATGTTATCCGAGCTTGAAGAGCGTGCAAATACATTGCGCATGCAAAGTCAGGAGTTAGCTTCTCTTACCCAGGCCCTGGAAAAACGCAGTGAGCAGCTAGGTGGGCAGTTGGATCTTACAGCAGCAGCCTTGCACGAGAATGTAAATAAGCTGCAGCTGGATCTGAGCACCACTATGGCCCAACTCCGCTATACTGACAAAAAATTAGATTTAGAAAAACAAGCAACAGCCAAAAGTTTCGATGAGCTCACAGGCAACCTTAAGGCTTTAGAACAGGAGCTTCTGTCCCAACGGGGTGAACTTGCAGGCTATCAGGAACAGAGCAGGAGACGAGGAAAGCTCGGTCTTGCTTTTTCTGCAGTGGCAGTACCCCTCCTGTTGCTTTTCCTCTACTAGTATACTTTTCTAGGCCTCTCATACAATAAAACCAAAAGCTTGAAGGAGTGGATTTTATCCAGGATCTAAGAAGTATGCTGCCCCAAGAACTGGCAGCATGGCTGGTGGCCAGTGGTTACCCAAAATACAGGGCTAAACAGGTTTTCGGCTGGATCCATAAAACTGGGGTGAGCAGTACCGACGAGATGAGTAATCTCCCGCGAGAGCTGCGCAGTTTTCTCAAGGATCATAGCTTCCTTACCATAGGTTCTGTGGAAACCCAGCACAAATCAAAGGATGGCTCCAGCAAACTCTTGATTGCTTGGCCAGATGACCAGGTAGTGGAGACAGTTATCTTGCCCCAACGGGAGCGGTTGTCCCTTTGCCTCTCCACGCAAGTGGGTTGTGCCATGGGCTGCGCTTTTTGTGCAACAGGCAAAGGCGGCTTTGAGAGGCAGCTTACAAGCAGCGAGATCATAGAGCAGGTACGCCTGGCTGAAAGCGTAGCCCAAAGACCTGCCACCAATTTAGTCTACATGGGTATGGGTGAGCCCCTTGCCAACTTTGATCAAACAATTCGTTCCATTGAGTTGTTGAATCATCCTCAAGGGAGAAACCTGGGGATGCGGCACATTACCATCTCAACCTGCGGCCTTGTTCCCCAGATTGAAAGGCTAGGGGAGCTAGGGTGGCAGCTAGTGCTGGCCATCTCACTCCATGCTGCGCGAGACGATCTGCGCAGTGAGCTGATGCCAATCAACAAAAAATACCCCCTCGCAAAACTGATCCCCGCATGCAAACGTTATGCCAAAGATACTGGCAGGCGGGTAACTTTTGAATATGCTCTCATAGCGGGGGTAAACAATGGTGAGAGAGACGCGAGAGCCTTGGGTAACCTTTTGCAAGGCTGGCTCTGTCATCTGAACCTGATCCCACTCAATCCGGTGCCGGGTCTGCCCTACAGACCCTGTAGCCCCAGTGAGATTCGGGAGTTTGCCAACAAGATTGAACGCATGGGAATCCCTGTTACAGTACGTGCAAGCTTAGGCCAAGATGTGGCAGCTGCCTGTGGCCAGCTTGGAGGAGGGAGAGCTGGGGATGAACATTTTAGAAAGAATTGAAGAGGGTCTAGAAAATCTCTTCGAGGGGTTCTTCCACAGAAGTAGGAACAAATTGGAGCCTGCAGCCCTGGCCCGCTCTTTGCTTCGCACCATGCAGCGACAAGGCAGACGGGGCGTGGAGAACGTTTATGTACCAAATTTTTTTCAGGTACAGATTGCCCAAAGCGAATACATAGAGCTTGAGCCTCTGATCCAGTCCCTGAGCGAAGAATGCCAACGCCTGTTGGCCCGACAAGCCCAGGAGCGGGATTACAGTGCTGTGGGCGCATTTGCAGTTGAAATCAGCCCAAACCCCCAGCTGCTACCTGGGAAGTGGGAGGTGGTTACCTCTGCCTTTCGCAATGAAGCACCTGAGCTTTCGGACGATAATACCAAGCGTTGGCGTCCAGGTGAGCTGACCCCAGCTTTTCAGCTCAGGGTGCTAGCAGGACCAGATACGGGCACTATTGTCACCTGGCCGGGGGAAAGTATCGCCATCGGCAGGGCAGTGGGCAGGGGCCTGAACCTCACCGATACCAACACCTCCCGGGAACACGCTCGAATTTTAGAGGCACCAGATGGCTTTTATCTAAAGGATCTGGGCAGCACTAATGGTACCTTTCTCAATGGCAAGAAAATAGAGCAGGAAAAACTGGTCCCAGGCGATGAGATCCGGGTTGGGGAGAGCATAATTGTTTGGGAGCGAGTGGAATCGTGGAACGCTTAGCAACATTATTGGGTTTATTAGTTACCATAGGTCGCTATCTGTTCCTTTTTTTACTTTACCGCTTCCTGTGGCAGATCTTTGAGGCCACAAATTTGCAGCTGGAGCCTAAAGTTTCAGAGGATATTTTCCTTGTGGTGACGGATCTGAGTGATCCCGACAGATCCCAACGCTACGTTTTTCAAAGTGAGTTGACAGTGGGCCGGGATTCGAGAAATAAGGTGATCTTGGCAGATCCTTATGCTGCAGGCCGGCATCTGCGCCTTTGGCGACAAGGCGAGCAGTTTTTTCTGAAGGATTTGAACACAACTTCAGGTACTTTGCTAGATGGCAGGCCTGTTCAGAGGGAAGAACCTGTTGCATTTACACCCGGCGAGAAAATTATGATCGGCACAACGCAGTTATGCTTGGAAAAAGCTGAAGCGCGTTCGCTGGACCGAGGAGGAGAATAATGCTCTCTGTAGGAGTCAAAAGCGATAAAGGGAAAGTACGGCAGCGCAATGAGGATTCCTACTGCGCCCGTGACACCCTTTTTGCAGTGGCAGATGGGCTAGGGGGGCACCTGGCAGGAGAGGTGGCAAGCAAGCTTGCCATCGATGAGCTGGTGCGCGGCATAGAGGAAAATCCGCTACCAGGGCTGGAGGAGTTTGAGAAAATATTTCATCAGGCAAACAAGCAAATCTGCCAGCTGGCAGAGGCCAATCCCCAGTATCATGGTATGGGCACAACCCTCACCGCTGTCCAGATCCTGGAAGACAGGGTCCTATTAGGCCACGTTGGGGATAGTCGCGCCTATCTTTATCGTGGTGGCGAGCTGTGCCAACTTACCGTTGATCATTCCTTGTCTGGGGAACTTTATCGCAAAGGTGAGCTTTCAGAGCAGGAAGCAGAACATCATCCCCAAAAACATGTTCTTACCCGGGCTTTGGGCACCTTTCAAGAGGTCGACGTGGATACATCCAGCTTCCGCTTGGGGGTTGGGGATCTCCTGCTACTTTGCACAGATGGTCTCCATGGGAAGGTATCGGGAGAGGAACTGAGCGCAATCTTAGCGGAGAGGGACGATCCCCAAATTACAGCGGAGAGGCTTGTAGAGGCAGCTCTGGCAAAAGGTGGCCAGGATAATATCACTGTAATCGTGATCAAAAACGATGAGGACGAACTGGTGGATTATGAGTTCTCTTTGGAGCTAGATGAGATTTTAGAGAAGTTCCAGACCCCAATAGGAGTTAGCTGAGTATGTGGATCACATTGGGTGGTGCAGCCATGGTGGGGGTGGCGGTGGTTAATCGCACATTGAGCCGACCACTGAGCGAAATGCTCTATGGTCCCCTGCTCCTAGTGGCCTTTCTTTTTGGTTCTCTACTTTTGGGGGGGAAGCGAGATCGAATTTTATTGGCTGCGACCTATTTTCTTACCACAGTGGGTTTCGTGGAGATCTACAGACTGAGGCCAGATCTTGCAGCAAAGCAGTTGGGTTGGATCGCCCTTGGCGTTTTCGTGATGGCACTAGCAAGCCGTCTCCTCTCCAGCTACAGGTGGGTGGAGCGCTTCAAGTATCTGCTAGGCACAAGCGCTCTAGGGCTCCTTGCCATCACAATCATCTTTGGCAGGGAGGTTGGTGGTGCTAAAGCGTGGCTGAGGGTGGGGAGCTGGCAATTTGAGCCAGTTGAGATCGTGAAAGTGCTCTTGGTGCTTTTTTTAGCAGGGTACCTCCAGGAGAACGTGCTGCGAGCGAAAGCCGGTAAAAATCGACTTCCTCCGAGCTGGGCAGCCTGGGGACCTGTGCTTTTGATGTGGGGTCTTTCTATTTTGCTCCTGTTCTTGCAGCGGGATCTAGGGGCAGCTTTACTTTTAATAGGTATCTTCACAGCCATGCTTTATCTGGCAACAGGGCACGGGCTGCTTGTGGGAGCTAGCCTTGTTTTTTCCGGCTTTGCAGCTGTGGTCTCTAGCCTAATTTTTCCCCATGTGCGCACTAGGGTCCAAATCTGGCTCAACCCCTGGGCCCAGATCTCAGGTGGCGGTTACCAAATTGCCCAGGCCCTGTTTGCCCTGGCCTCTGGCGGCCTTACAGGTAGAGGCCTGGCTGTTGGCTATCCCCAGTTCGTGCCAGCAGCACATACAGATTTTATCTTCGTGGCCATCGCAGAAGAATTAGGGCTTTTGGGTGCAGTGGCAGTTCTCTGTGCTTTTCTTTTTCTGGTGGCCCGGGGCTGGCAGCTGGCTTTGGAAAAAGAGGATCGCTTGGGCTTTCTCTTGGTTGCAGGGCTCGTAAGCATTTTGGCGATCCAGGCTCTGATCATCGTAGGAGGCACCATCCGTGTGATTCCCCTCACAGGCATCACGCTTCCCTTTGTGAGCTATGGTGGCAGCTCCCTTGTGAGCAACTATTTTGTCATCGGGCTGATTTGTGCTATTTCCAGTCTCCCTGGGAAAGTTGCGGAAGGAATTAGTTAAGATGAAAGCGAGCCTGAAAAAATTATTTTTCCTTTTCCGCTTAGGGCTAGTTGTGCTCATCGGTGCCCTCACCTACTGGCAGATCATCGTAGGGCCCAAGGTCGCAAGCAAGCCTGAAAACCCTAGGATCTCAGCCCAGGAGGCAAAGCTCATTCGCGGAAAAATTCTCGATCGCAGAGGCAAGGTAATCAGCTCTCAAGAGGAAGGTGTGCGAGTTTACCGGGGTCCCGCTGCCCTGGCACCTCTTGTGGGCTATACTTCAGGGAAGAGGGGCAGGAGCGGTCTTGAGGCAACATATGGTCACGAACTATTGGGTCAGCTACCGGCTCAGCGGTTAACAAATATTAAGCGCCGCATCTTGGGCCAGGAGCCCCAGGGCAGCGATGTTTGTCTCACGATAGACCTTCGCCTTGTGGAGGCTGCAGCAAACGCTCTGGGGGGCCGCCGGGGCGCTGTGGTGGGGGTTCATGTACAGACAGGGGAGATCTTGGTTCTGGCCACAAGCCCAGGCTTTGATCCCAACCGGATTGGGGAGAATTGGGAGAAGCTCGCCGGAGACAAGGCAAGCCCCCTTCTCAATCGGCCCCTACAGGGCCTCTACCCGCCAGGGTCCACGTTCAAGCTTTTGGTGGCACTAGGCGTGCTCCATTGGAACCTGGTTGGGGCTGATGAGCGCTTTTATTGCCCCGGTAAGATTGAGATAGAGGGAAAAAGCATTGAGTGTTTCCATGGCAAAAGGCACGGCTGGATCACTTTGGAGGAGGCGATGGCAGTCTCCTGCAATGTGACCTTTGTTAGGCTTGCACAGCGGCTGGGCAAAGCGAGACTCTATAAACTGGCTCAGATCCTAAGCCTGGAGCGAAGGCCACTGTTGGGCGTGCCCACAAGCCAAACTCGTCTCCCAGCGCAGGCGGGGAGGGGCAGCTCCACTGTGCCCCAGCTGGCAATTGGTCAGGGTTCGCTTTTAGTGACTCCTGTGCAGATGGCCATGCTTACGGCAGCCATAGCCAATGGCGGTACTGTCCGCTCGCCCTACCTCCTCTACCAGGCCAAAAGTGGCGATGTTGCCCTCTTGCGAGGCAAGAGCAGTTGGCAGCAGGAAATGTCCTCCGCGGCTTTCGCGCCACTACGTAAGTATTTAGAGGCTGCTGTGGAGAGAGGAACAGGGAAAGCTGCCAAGGTAGCGGGGCTTCGGGTGGCTGGGAAAACCGGCACTGCAGAGAACCCCCACGGAAGGCCCCATGCTTGGTTTGTTGGCTTTGCACCAGCGGCTAGGCCTGTTTTGGCCCTGGCTGTGGTGGTGGAAAATGCAGGGGAGGGCGGAAAGTGGGCAGCGCCTGTGGCTGGAGCAGTATTCAAAGCTGCTATGGAAAGTGGGTATTTTTCCCACGCTGAATATTGAGGGAAGGGGAAAAGCACGTGGAAGGAACTATCCTTGGAGGTCGCTATCGGATAATTGAAAAGATCGGGGAGGGGGGCATGGCCCAGGTCTATCGGGCCCAATGCACCTTATTGGATCGCACTGTGGCGGTGAAAGTCCTGCGCCCCCAGTATGCTAGCGACGAGGAGTTCGTTGCCAGATTCCTCAGGGAGGCCCAAGCAGCTGCACGCCTTTCCCACCCCAATGTAGTGAATGTCTACGATGTGGGCAAAGAAGGAGATACCCATTATATCGTGATGGAATATGTGCCTGGGCAAACCCTCAAGCAGGTGATCTTAGAGCATGCGCCATTAGCTGTGGGCCAGGCAGTGAACATTGCCGAGCAAATTTTGCTTGCCCTCCAACATGCCCATGGCCGGGGGATTATCCACCGTGATGTAAAGCCTCATAATATTTTAATCACCTCTGAGGGAAGGGTGAAGGTGACAGACTTCGGTATCGCCAGGGCTGCCAGCGCCAGTGGACTCACGGAAACAGGTATTGTCCTGGGTTCTGTTCATTATTTTTCCCCAGAGCAAGCCAAAGGACAGACAGTTGGCATTCAAAGCGATCTTTATTCTCTGGGCATTATTCTCTATGAGATGTTAACAGGCAGACTTCCCTTTGAGGGAGACAGTCCCATCGCCATCGCTCTAAAACAGATCCAACAGGAGCCCTGCTCACCTCATAAATATAATTCTTCTCTCCCCGGTTGGCTGGAAGGGGTTATCCTTAAAGCTATGCACAAAGACCCCCAAGAGCGTTATCCAGCTGCAGAGGAGATGCTTTTGGACCTGAGGCGTTGGCAAGCTGTGGGCGCAGATGCCACAACTGTCTTGGGCGCTGCCTCTGCCTACAGACCACAGAAGAAAAAACAAACCAAGCCTAAGAAAAAATGGGTTTGGTGGCTGGTGGGAACTTTTGCCGTGCTTACAACCCTGGTGGCCCTGGCCTTCTTTATTCCGGATCTATTGCCCCAGGTGCCAGAGGTGCTAGTGCCGGATCTGGCGGGCAGGAGCCTTCAGGAGGCAGAGCGGATCTTGGAGGAGTCCTCCCTCAGAGTTGCTATCCGGGGCGAGGTGTTTTCTTCAGATGTGCCTGCGAACCATGTGGTAAGCCAGGAGCCAGCAGCCAACCGGAAAACTAAGGTTAACCGCACTATCTGGCTCACCTTGAGCCGCGGTCCAGAATATTTAACAGTTCCGGAGCTGGTAGGCCAGTCTTTAGAAAATGCTCAACGTTTCCTACAACAGTCTGGATTGAAGATCGGCGATGTCCAGGAGCAATACAGCTCAACTGCTGCTGTTGGTGTTGTTCTCTCGCAGAATCCTCCCTCTCGGACTCGTCTGGCCCGGGGAGCCAGTGTTGATCTTATCGTCAGCCGAGGCGAGGAGCCCCAACCTCAAACTGTTACTGTGCCTGCTTTTGTAGGCAAACAACAGCGGGAGGTTACAGCTGAGCTTTCTAAGCTAGGTTTGAGCATAGGGTCAGTGCGGGAGAGGCCCGGGCAGGTTCCTCCAGGCCAGGTTATAGAGCAAAGTCCCCTCCCTGGGGCTACAGTGCCTGTGGGCAGTTCTGTGAACTTGGTGGTGAGCAGCGGCACAGGAGATGCTGAGGCAGAGGAGGAACTAGGCTATGTTCCAGGCCAGCAGTAAAGTTCTTGCCCTGCCTCAGCTTTTGGAAGCTGTAGCCAGGCGCAGAAAAAATGGGGAGCGGATGGTATTTACCAATGGCTGCTTTGATCTGCTCCACTGGGGACATGTGCGGTATTTGGAGGCAGCAAGAAATGAAGCGGATTTCCTAGTGGTGGGGCTCAATAGTGACTCTTCTGTGGAAGGATTGAAGGGCACAACGCGGCCTCTATTTTCCCAGAAGCATAGGGCGGAACTCCTCGCAGGCCTCGCTTGTGTTGATTATGTAACTGTCTTTTGCGAACCCACAGCCCAGGAGCTTGTAGCGACCCTCAGGCCCGAGGTGTATGTGAAGGGTGGCGACTATAAGGATCCCCATAGTCTGCCCGAAGCACAAGTGGTTTTGGCAGCTGGAGGGGAGATTAAACTGTTGCCAGGCGCCACAGAGATTTCCACTAGCAGAATTATGGAGGCTATAGTTAATGGCGAGGGGAGATTATAGAAAAATGACCGTCCGCCTTATGGCGTGACGGTCATTATTTTTCTTGCTACCTCTGGATAGGCTGCAATAAAGAGTAGCTCTCGGTTGGTGAGGGGTTTTTGCGTATGCACGTTTGCATAGCGGACAAGTTCCAAGATCTTCTCTGCTTCCGCGTCGTCGCGAAACTCAATCTCAATTTTCTCGTAGACATTGCGGAAGCCTTTGATGCCACTGTATTCGCCAGTGGTGATCATGCGACCAGTCTCGATGATATCCGGCTCGCCGCGGCCTAGTTCTTCGTAGTCAAAGAGCTCGTAGTTGCGACGGTCCTTCAGGGCACCGTCTGCATGAATTCCAGATTCATGGGCAAAGGCATTGGAGCCGACAGCCACTTGATTAATTGGGATGGGAACAGCAAAGGCGTATGATGCATACTTTGCAATTTCCCAGGATTTGGAGAGGTCAATGTTTGGATCTAGGCGATAGCGGCCTGTCATGCCACTAGATTTGGTAATGGCCAAGATTGTGGATACCAGATCCGCATTTCCTGCCCGCTCGCCCATGCCATTGATGGTGGTGTTAATATAGGCATCCACTCCTGCATCAATTGCACCTTTCGCTCCGGCAACGCTGCAGGCAACGGCCATTCCTAGGTCATTGTGGCAATGGAGCTCGATGGGAATTTGCACTGCTTTCGCTAAGGCATGGATCCTGTCATAGAGTAAGAAGGGATCATCGTAACCTAGGGTATCGCAGTAGCGAATGCGATCTGCACCAGCATCACGGGCTGCTATGGCAAAATCGATTAAAAAGGATAGATCAGTTCGGGATGCATCCTCTGCATTGACACCAATTGAGAGGGCACCCTTTGCTTTTGCAAGTTTCACTGCCTCAATCATGCCATCGATTATATCTTGCCGTGTTTTCCTGCCCTGAAATTTACCATTAATCATCTGATCTGAGGTTGAAATGGACATATTCAGATGCTGGATCTCGGGGACTGTGTCAAAGCTGCGTTCCACATCCCGAGTTATAGCCCTCAGCCAACCGCCAAGGCGGATGGGGGTGAGCACACCCATTTGCGCAAGCTCAAGATTAGCCCGCAAGTAGTTGGTCTCATGCCGGGTGATAGGGAAGCCAAACTCACTTTGAAAGATCCCCATCTCACCTAACATTAGGTTGATGATGGTTTTTTGCAGTTTAGCTAGGCCCAATCTGGATGTTTGGACACCATCCCGATTGGTTACATCAATCAAATAAATTGTGGCCTCTTTGGACATGCAACCACCCTCCTTTGTTTTTTTGGTAGAACGCCACCTGAAAGGCTCTGTGACGTTTACAATAAATTTAGCTTATGTTACCATAAAGGGGAGTAAAAGTCAAGCAGTAATTGACGACAGCTGTTTGTATATTCCCAATTTTTTGGGGAAGGAATTGCTTTCTTTAACTTGAAATTTAATTAGAGGAAGCTCGCAAGGAGGGATTTTATGATCGAGATTCCCAAACCCACATTAGGCCGGCTACCCCTTTATTATCGCGCCTTGGTAGCGGCACATGAAGGGGGAATAGAGATTCTCTCTTCTGCAGAATTAGGAGAGAATGCAGGGGTGGATTCGGCACAGGTTCGAAAAGACCTCACCTATTTTGGTCAATTTGGCAGACCAGGCGTGGGCTATAATGTAGCAAATCTGCTAGCAGAGCTAGAGCGAATTTTGGGCCTGAAGAATCCCAATGAAGCTGTGCTAATTGGTGCAGGTAGACTGGGCATGGCCATTTGCAATTATCCTGGTTTTTCCCGCTACGGCCTGAAGATTGTTGCTATGTTCGATGTAGATCCTGAGAAAATCGGTCAAAAGTTAGATGGGCTAGAGGTGTTTCCCCTGGAAAAACTGGAACGGATCGTGGGGAAGCTGGGCAGCCAAATTGGGATCATCACCACGCCTGCTCCTTCCGCCCAGCAAGTGGCCAATAAATTAGTTGCAGCCGGGGTTCGGGCGATCTGGAACTTTGCCCCTGTAAACCTGAAGGTTCCACCCAGTATAATCCTTCGCAATGAGGATTTAGCTGTGGGTCTGGCCACACTCTCTCACTATCTTTCAGGAAAGAAATGAACATTTTTCTTCTTTCTTGCGTCTAATATGTAGTTGAAAGGAGCAGCTCCATGATTCGTGTAAGCTCCCTTGAAAAGACACAACATCACGATTCTAAAGTACCATTTCCGCAGCTGGTGGCCGAGTATAGGCGGCCAATTTACAATCTTCTCTATCGGCTTTTGGGCTGTGCAGCTGATGCAGAGGATCTGACTCAGGAAGTCTTTCTGAAGGCCTTTTGTGCCTATAGTCGTTTCCGTAACGATTCTAGCCACTATACCTGGCTATATCGAATTGCTATCAATTCCTTTCGAGATCATCTGCGCAAACGGCCCCCTGGCCAGAGCCTGTTTTGTGAGCCCCAGGGAGGGTACTTGGTGGAGGGACAGTTGGAACAGAAGGAGCTGGAGTTAACAGTGGCAGCTGCCCTTCTCCAGCTGCCACCCCCCCAAAGACTTGTAGTGGTGCTCCACGACCTGTTGGGTTTTTCCTATCAGGAGGTAGGGAAGATTGCAGGTATCTCCTTGGGTACAGTGAAGAGCCGTCTCTATTACGCCAGACGTGCTTTGCGCGGGATTTTAGGTTCAAGTTTTTTGGAAGGTGAGGTTCATGGCTAGCAAATGCCCAGACGCCATGCTGCTGTCAGCATACATCGATGGTGAACTTTCCCAAAAGAGATGGCTTCAGGTAGCATTGCACCTAGAGCAATGTTCCCGCTGCCGTGAGGAGCTGGGGGGGATACAGCGGGTGAAAACTATGGTAGCAGGCCTACCCCAGATAGCTGCCCCCAGTATTAGATCATATACCTCTCCGCCGAAGAGGAGCACAGATAAATTGCTCCTTTGGTGCCTGGCAGCTGCTAGCATGGCCCTGCTTGTGATCGGCCTTAACTTTAGGCAGCCCCAGGTTCGTGAGGTATCTGGTGAATACTTGCGGATCCATCGCCAATATGAACAGCAGATTGCCCAAAATAGCCAACGGATGGGCGAGGTTTTGGAGGGAGGTAAATGAGAGGCTTACTTTTCTTCCTCTTGTGCCTATTTTTAAGCCAAGGAGCCCCCGCTATGGAGCAGGTAGCCAGCCCTACGTTTCAGGAGAGGGAAGCGGTAATGGTGCATTGGAAGCCGTCTGATGCTCCTTGGCCCAAGTATTTGCCTCGGGGTTATCGCTTTCAGGGGGTTAGCTATATTAATACCAAACGGGGCAAGGTGACGCATCTGCGGTTTATTAAGGACGAAAAGCTTCTTTCTATTTTCACCAAGCCCACCTCTCGCCACAAGGGAAAGTGGCGAGTAAAGCGGAAGGGTGAATATAGCATAATTGAATGGCAGAAGGGGGCGAGGGAGTTCACCTTAATCGGTCGTGAAGATTCAGGTTGTCTCATCAAGATTGCAGAGTCAATAAAATAATAACGGAGGATTTATTATGAAAAAAAGGGTATTATTATTTGCTTTCCTCACAATCCTAGCTTTCACTACTACCAGCTTCGCAGCCTTCACCCTTGAGATCAAAGCAGAGCCGCAAACTGCACCTAGTGCACTGTTTGCAGGGATTGTCGCTAACTATTTCGGCGTAGACACCAAGGTGGTCTTAGACGTCCGCAAACAGCTAACTCCCATTGAGGTCATCGGCTCGTTCTATTTGGCAGGGGAAGAGGGTACATACCTCAATCAGTCCCAAGGGGACTTTAAAAAAGGCCGGGGCTGGGCCAAAATGAAAAACCGCGGTCATATTCCACCAGGACAGCTGAAGAAGATGGGCAGGTATCCAACTGGCGTCTCCCATGAGCGGGTTCTGTTCATTCGGTTTATGGAGGATTGCTATCGGATTCCAGAGCGAAAGGTTGTAGTGTGGCTTGGTTATGGCATGTCCTATGATGAGCTCATTTTGTGCGCGAACTTCGCCAGGCGGGCTCAGATTTTGCCGGAGCGGGTTGTGGAGCTGAGGCGCTCAGGCAGGGATTGGGATTGGCTGTGTCGCACCTGGAAGGTATCTAAAAAGGAACTGGGCTCCCTTGCTACACCTTATCGCTACGGGAAGAAGATTAAGGTAAAAAAGTAGTAGGAATTAAAGAAGAGCTGGCCGCGCCAGCTCTTCTTTTTAATTTGTAAGGGAGCGCAGGGGAGCGGGGATTCTACCGCCACGCTTGATGAAGATAGAGGCGGCTTTCTCTTTCATCGGCATCACCGGCGCATCGCCTAAAAGTCCTCCGAAGCTGATCATCTCGCCAGTTTTTTTGCCAATTGCCGGGATCACCCGCACAGCTGTGGTCTTATTGTTCACCATGCCGATGGCCATCTCATCGGCGATTAGGGCCGAGATAGTCTCAGCTGGCGTCTCCCCTGGAATGGCAATCATATCTAGGCCCACGGAGCAGACTGCAGTCATAGCCTCAAGCTTGGAGAGGGTTAAAACTCCCGCTTGCACTGCCTCAATCATGCCTTGATCTTCGCTTACAGGAATAAAAGCACCACTGAGTCCGCCCACAGCAGACGAGGCCATGGTACCACCTTTTTTCACAGCATCATTGAGCAGGGCCAAAGCCGCAGTAGTGCCATGGGTGCCGCAGATCTCCAGGCCCATAGCCTCAAGGATCTGGGCCACACTATCTCCTGCAGCAGGGGTAGGGGCTAAGGATAGATCCACAATCCCGAAGGGAATATTCATCCTCCGAGACACCTCTCTGCCCACAAGTTCTCCCATGCGGGTGATCTTGAAGGCTGCCCGCTTGATGGCCTCTGCCACCCCACCTAGGTCAAGGTCGGGGATGGATTCCACAACAGCACGAATCACGCCAGGACCGCTAACGCCTACGTTAATCACCATTTCTGGCTCGCCTGCACCCAAGAAAGCGCCAGCCATAAAAGGATTATCTGTGGGGGCATTAGCAAAGACTACAAGTTTGGCACAAGCCTGCCCCGCGGAAAGCTCAGCTGCCTCTTTGATAATTGAGCCCATTTTCGCCACGGCATCCATATTGATTCCAGCTTTAGTGGAGGCAAGGCAGATAGAGCTACAGACTCGACTTGTGGAGCTTAGAGCCTCAGGCAGAGATTCGATCAGGGCTAGATCTGCATGCGAGGCTCCCTTCTCAACCAAGGCACTGAAGCCACCGATAAAATCAATGCCGCTTTCCTGGGCAGCCTCATCTAGAGCTTGGGCTAAAAGAGGAAAGAAATCCCTATGTCCTGCGGCTAGGGCTGCTGCACCAAGATCTGCGATGGGGTTGGTGGCAACCCGCCTGTTGACGATGGGGATCCCCAGCTCCCGCTCTACCTCATTTGTTACCGCCACTAGCTTCCTAGCCTCGGTTGTTACTTTATCCTTAATCTGCTGGGCCATCAGCTGGGGGTCGGGATGGATGCAAGAGCGCAGGTCAAGTCCTAAGGTTACAGTGCGAATATCCAATAGATCGTGGTTGATCATGCGCACAGTCTCTAAAATTTCTTCGTGATGATAAAGCATAGTTTTAGCCTCCTAAACCCTGTGCATAAAGCGGAAGACGTCTTCTCGCTGCACCATGATCTTGAGATTAAGTTCTCCTTCAAGCTCTCCCAGAGCTTTCTCCAAGGCTGCAAATCGCTCACGATCAAGCAAGCTGATTTGCATAATCATGGTAAAGAGGCCACCTGTCATCACTCGTTGGCTTAGATCGATAATATTGCCCTTGTGGTCAGCGAGAATGCTGCTGACTCGGGCCACGATCCCAACCTGATCCTGACCCACAACTGTAATCACTAAATTCATAATCTCACCTCTGTTTTTCCTCCATTATAACAAAAAAATGCAATTTGGGAAGAGTAAATCCAAGATTGGGCAGGATTTTGCACACTTTTGGGGAATATAATATGGGATAAAACGGGAAAAAGAAGGTGGGAACAAAATGGTAATTACCCCCGAGAAAACAAAACAACTGGCACAATTAGCACGTCTCGCTCTTTTTGGGGATGAGGCAGCAGAATTCGCAGAACAGCTTTCTGGAATTCTCACATACACTCAGCAGATTCAGTCCCTCAATACAGAGGGCACCGAGCCTATGATTTATCCGCGAGCCACAAAAACCATCATGCGCGATGATGTGGTGGTGCCATCCCTCTCGCAAGAGCAGGCTCTGGCTAACGCACCCCAGATGCAAGATGGCATGTTTCGGGTGCCAAGAATCATCGAAGAGGAATAGGAGGGCACAACTAGTGGAGTTATATCAAAAAACCGCCCATGAATTAAGCGGGCTCTTGGCGAAAAAAGAGATCAGCGCCCGGGAGCTAACAGAAAATGTTTTGGCCCAGATTCAGAAAAAAGACAGTGAACTGGGCGCTTTCATTACAGTAACCGGCGAGAGAGCCCTGGAAACTGCCCAGAAGGTAGACGAGCTGAGAGCCAAGGGAGAGAAACTGGGGGCCTTAGCTGGGATCCCCCTGGCAGTGAAGGATAACATCTGTACAGAGGGTATTCCTACAACCTGCGCTTCGAAAATGTTGGCAGACTTTATCCCTCCCTATAGCGCAACTGTGATGGAAAAGTTATCCTTACTACCCCTGGTAGGTAAAGCCAACTTAGATGAGTTCGCTATGGGCTCATCCACCCAAAGCAGCGCCTTCCATCCCACGCGCAACCCCCATGACCCAAAGCGGGTTCCAGGAGGCTCCAGTGGTGGGCCTGCAGCTGCAGTGGCTAGCGGCGAGGCAATCATGGCTTTAGGCACAGATACAGGCGGCTCTATCCGCCAGCCAGCAGCCTTCTGTGGTGTGGTGGGACTGAAGCCCACCTACGGTAGGGTCTCGCGCTTCGGCGCTGTGGCCTTTGCCTCCTCACTAGATCAAGTGGGTCCCATCGCCCGGGATGTTGAGGATGCAGCATTGCTTCTGGAGGCAATCGCAGGCCCAGACGCATTAGATGGAACAGTTTCGTCTAAGGCAGTGCCCGATTTCCGTGCCTCCCTCAAATCTGGGGTTCGGGGGATGAAGATTGGGTTACCAAAAGAATACTTGGCTCTAGAGCTTGCCCCGGCAGTGCAGGAGAAGCTTGCTCAGGCTCGAGAGCATCTGGAGGCTCAGGGAGCCCAGTGCGTGGAGGTATCGCTACCCCGAAGCCAGTATGCTGCGGCAGTGTATCATTTAATTGCCTCAGCAGAGGCAAGTTCAAATCTTGCTCGCTTCGATGGTGTGCGCTATGGTCATCGGGCAGAGAATTGCCCAGATACCCTCACCATGTATCTGCAAAGCCGCAGTGAGGGTTTTGGGCCTGAGGTGAAGCTGCGGATTATGCTGGGCACCTACGCTTTAAGTGCAGATGCATACGCGGACTTCTATCAGAAAGCCCAAAAGGTAAGAAGGCTTATCGCAGATGATTTTGCCCATAGCTTCAGCCAGTGCGATTGCCTACTTTTGCCAACTACAAGTGGTCTACCTCCCTTGCTGGGACAGGAGCTGGAGCCACGAGAATCATATACCGCGGATCTATGCACTGTCTCTGCTAATTTAGCTGGGCTCCCTGCTCTCTCGCTCCCCTCTGGGATGAGTGAGGAGGGGCTGCCAGTGGGCTTGCAGCTTGTTGGCAATCATTTCCAAGAGGAGACGCTCCTGAAGGTTGCTTGGACATTGGAGCAATGTTTTGGACAGGTGGAGGTGAAATAAATGGAATACGAGATCGTAATTGGCCTTGAGGTGCATGTGGAGCTTAAAACCAAGTCTAAGATCTTTTGCAGCTGCTCCACAGCCTTTGGCTCTGAACCCAACTCCCAGGTCTGTCCATTTTGTCTCGGGATGCCTGGGGCATTGCCTGTTTTGAATCAAAAAGTGGTGGAATTTGCCACCCGAGCCTCCTTAGCTCTGGGGTGCACAATTCATACCAGCAGCATTTTCCATCGTAAAAACTATTTTTATCCTGATTTGCCAGCAGCCTACCAGATTTCCCAGTTCGATCAGCCCTTGGCAACAGAGGGTAAGATTGCACTTACAGATGGAAATATTATTGGCGTCACCCGGGTGCATATGGAGGCGGAAGCAGGAAAATCCACGCACCAGGGAGATAATATTCTCGCGGCAGAGTTTTCCTTGGAGGATTTCAACCGCTCTGGGATTGGTTTAATTGAGATCGTCTCCGAACCAGACATTAGATCCCCTCAGGAGGCCAAGGAGTATTTAGAAAGGCTGAAAGCCATTTTAGAGTATACTGAGGTCTCTGACTGCAAGATGGAGGAGGGGTCCCTGCGCTGTGATGCCAACATTTCCCTGCGACCTATGGGGAGCAGTAAATTAGGCACCAAAGCAGAGTTGAAAAACCTCAATTCCTTCCGGGCAGTGGAGCGAGCCTTGGAATATGAAGTGGAAAGGCAGACCCAATTGCTCGATAGAGGAGAGAGGGTTGTCCAGGAGACCAGAAACTGGGATGAGGCCAAGGGAATTACCTCCTCTATGCGCAGCAAGGAGGAGGCCCATGACTACCGCTACTTCCCAGAGCCGGATCTACTGCCCCTGGAGCTGGAGCGCTCCTGGATCGAGGAGATCCGCAGCACACTCCCAGAGCTTCCCCATGCTCGGGCAGCGCGTTTCCAGCAGGAGTATGGGCTGCCCCAGTACGATGCAGAGCTACTTGTAGGCTCAAAGGCTTTAGCTAACTTCTACGAGGAGACAGTGTCCCTTTTCCCTGAGCCCAAAGAGGTGGCCAACTGGGTGATGGTGGAGGTACTCAGGCTACTGCGTAGCTCAGAGCAGGAGATCCAGCAAAGCAAGCTTACTGCCAAAGGCTTGGCAGGGCTTCTGAAGCTTGTTCAAGACGGCACTATCAGCGGCAGTGTGGGGAAAACTGTGCTGGAGAAGATGTTCAAGACAGGTCAAGAGCCTGGAGAGATTGTAGAAAAACAGGGTTTGTCCCAGATCAGCGACCAAGGAAAGTTAGAGGAGATTATTGCCCAGGTTGTGGCGGCTAACCCTAAATCCGTTACCGACTTTAAAGCAGGCAAGGGCAAGGCCATGGGCTTTTTAGTGGGACAGGTGATGAAACAGACTCGTGGCATGGCCAACCCCCAACTTACCAATAAACTCCTAGGTGAGTTTTTGAAAAAGCAATAAAGGAGAGGACTAGCATTGGCATATCGGATTACTTTAATTCCCGGAGATGGGATTGGACCTGAGCTTGTTGAGGCTGGACGCAGGGTGCTGGAGGCAACAGGCGTCGCCTTTGATTGGGATCTGCAGGATGCAGGCACCGAAATTATGGAGAAGGAGGGTACACCCCTCCCAGAGCGGGTGATTGATTCTATCCGCGAAAACAAGGTGGCACTGAAGGGGCCCATTACCACCCCAATCGGTACAGGCTTTCGTAGTGTGAATGTGGCACTCCGCCACGAACTGGACCTCTATTCATGCCTGAGGCCTTGCAAATCATATCAGGGTGTGCGCTCTCGCTATGAGAACATCGATCTGGTTGTGGTACGGGAGAATACAGAAGACCTCTATGCAGGGGTGGAATTTGATTCACTTTCCCCTGAAGCCCGTGAGATTATCGCTAAAAGTGGCGGTAAAATTAATCCTGAGGCTGCCATCTCCATCAAGCCTATTTCGCCAGCAAATAGCCGCAGGATTGCCAAGTTTGCTTTCGATTATGCTGTGGCCAATAACAGAAAAAAAGTTACAGCTGTGGCTAAGGCCAATATCATGAAGTTTACAGATGGGCTTTTCTTCCGCGTTGCCAGGGAGGTGGCCCAGGAGTATCCTGGGATTGAGTATGACGAGCGCTTAGTAGATAATATGTGCATGCAGCTGGTGCAAAAACCAGAAAACTACGATGTGCTGTTGTTGCCCAATCTCTATGGAGATATTGTCTCTGATGTCTGCGCAGGCTTGGTTGGGGGACTGGGACTTGCTCCTGGTGCCAATATTGGCGAGGATGTAGCCTTGTTTGAGCCCACTCACGGTTCCGCACCCAAATATAAGGGTCTCAATCGTGCTAACCCCATAGCTTTCATCCTCTCTGGGGTGATGATGCTCAGGCATCTAGGTGAGAATGAGGCTGCAGATAGGGTGGAGACTGCTATTGCCAACGTGATTGCCGAGGGGAAGAACGTGACCTACGATCTGAAGGCGGATCGGAATGATCCAACTGCTGTGGGCACAAAAGAAATGGCAGATGCGATTATTGCAGCGATGAAATAAAACCGAAAGGCCCCAGGCATTCTGGGGCCTTCCAGGTTCCCTAATTGGTGGGCAGTTAGAAGGAATAGCCGATTGTGTATCCTAAAAACGAGTGAACTTGCGTTGGGGTGTCTCCACCTAGAGGCTGATCAAGTCGTGCACCAACAAAAACCTCTTGGGTGAAGCCTTGTACTAGCACCCATTTGAAGCCACCTAAAAGTGCAGGCCGGATTAGTGTCTCTTGTTGTTCCCCCTTACTTAGCTGGAGTTTTCCTCCATACCAGGGGCCTGAAAAACTGGTCATTGTATATCTGCGCAGACCAGCGCCCACAGCCCAATAAACAGGTTTTCCCAAATCATTGTCCCAGTTGAGAGCTCCATCTACCAGTACCGAGCCTAAAGGGGATGTTTGCCCTTCCACCTGAAGGTTTATTCTACCTGCAATAAACCCCCATGGTTCAACTTGAAATGTGCGGGAGAGGGCACTTGTTGAGGGGATAACTACAAACAGAAAACTTAGCAGCAAAAAGGTGCATAAGACTTTTTTCAAAGCGCATTCCTCCTTGTAATGGATGTCGTAGTATATATTCTGCTTGGGCTACTGGTTTCCTCCTAAACGATCTAGGGATTATTATTTTCCCTATCGTCTGAATATACCCTTTTCCAACTAAAAATATCCTCCATTTGGAAAATAAGTTTATGGAGATGCCTTGCGAAGAGCGTAATCGTACATTATACTAGAGGCAAGGGGGAGGATATCTTTGAAAATTACAAGGGAAATACCGTGCGTGCTTTTGGGAAGTTTCCTTTCTGCTTTTATTATCAATAGTGTTTTAATTCCTAACCATTTTTTGGCAGGGGGAATCTCGGGTCTTTCCATCCTGCTGCATTATACTACTAGTTTGCCTGTAGGTATGTTTGTATTCGTGCTTAATATTCCTTTGTTCATTTTAGGAAAGCGCTATTTCCCATGGGCTTTTATCTATCGGAGTCTTTTGGGAATGCTTTCTTTTTCAGGAGCGCTTTTCCTTACAAGGGGTCTTTATAGCTTCCAGAGTACTGATCTGTTCCTGGTAGCCGTGTTGGGGGGTGTAGGCTGCGGGATTGGATATGGTTTAATATACTCCAATCGTGCCACAGTGGGAGGCACGGATATCGTTAGCATGATTCTTTGCCGTAGGTTTTCTCTGGGTTTAGGAACCATTAATTTTGCCGTGAATTTAGTTATTATTTCAGCATCGTTGTTTGTTTTTCCGCTGCGGCTTGTTGCCTATACTCTCTTTTCCATGTACGTCACGAGCCTGGTGGTAGATCGCATGCAGATAGGCTTGAATGAAAGTAAAACTGTGTTTATTATCAGCAACAAGCACGAGCTTTTGGTGCCTGCCATTATTAAGAGCTTGCACCGGGGTGTCACTTTGCTTGAGGGTCAAGGAGGATATACCCATGATGATAAAAGGGTAATCCTCACTACAGTCAGTCTTTTGCAGCTGTCAAGGCTAAAAGAATTGATTCAAAAGGTTGACCCCAAGGCTTTTGTGATTGTTTCTGGCACTAGTGAAGTGCTAGGTAGAGGGTTTAAGACTATTCAAGATGAAATTTTCGATCTTGCTTGAGGAGATTAGAGAATATGAAAAAAGATAATTTACTTCACCTAGTTATGTTGTTTCACAAATTTATAAAAGTGTCCCTGTTTGATTCACTATCTTCAGATGGGGAGGAAATAACAAGTTCGCAGCTTGTTTGTTTGCGTTATCTCTATCTTAATCCCCATTCCACTGCAGGAGATCTGGCAAGGGGGCTCAGCGTGAGCTGTGGCGCCTGTACCAGGACCATGGATCGCTTGGAACAGAAGGGGTTGGCAGTGAGAATGACAAACCCCAAAGACAGGCGGGTTCAGCAGATGTCCCTGACCCCAAAAGGCAAGCAGCATGTTGAGGATGCTTCAAAGCAGCTTTGTACTAGATTTCAAAAGATGATGAAGAAACTTACTCCCCAGGAGCGAACCGATTTTGAGAGCATCCTTTGCCTTTTCTTAAACAAGGGGATAGATAATGAAGAGATCGCAGAGGAAGTTTGCCTGCGCTGCGGCATCCTACATATGGTTGATTGCCCTGCCAACTCCAGCAGCCAACAGAGAATGGGAATGGAAGGGTAAGCCAATAGAGGTGCTAAGTAACCAAAATTGAGAAGAGGTTTATCTGGGGGTTCAAAATCGTCTTTGAGAAATCCCCGGAAGGAGTAGTGCACCTGGGCTCGAGCCCAGGTGCAGGTAATCGAAGCTGGGGAATTAAAAGGCCCACTTGGGGTCCGAGTTATTAATAAAGATGCTTTTTATAGGAGGCATCTTTTTTATTTTCCCCAATTTCAATCCAGCAGCCCTGCATATGGGCAAGCTGTGCTGCTGCCAAAACCTCTTGTACATGAAGCCCGTCTAGAAAGGAGGCACCCTGACTTTGATAGGTATCATCCCAGAGACTTTGCAAAAAATCGAATTGGCTTGCCAGGTGAAAACGCAGCCAGCCAATTGGAGCCTTAGGAGAGGGAAACACAGAGGGCTCCGGATACCGGGAGCAGGTGGCAATCTTCTTAAAACCACTGTTTCCTCCCAGAGGCTCCTCGCCTCCACTTCCCTCATGAAACCAGAGCCAATTGGGCTCCATGAGATTGAATTTCAGGGCACCATCTGTGCCATAGATCTCAAAGCGCAGTTCATCCTCACTGCCAGTTGCCAGGCGAGATGCCTCAATTATGCCCTCAGCCCCCAACTTCAGCTTCACCATCAGCAGCGCCACATCATCCACATCCACCTGGCCTAGCTGTCCATCACCCTGGGGTCTCTGCTTAATGTATGTGGGCAGTGAGGCAAAAACAGCCTCATAATCACCCAAAAGAAATCTCACCAGATCAATTAGATGGGAGCCAAGGTCGAAGAGGGCCCCGCCACCACTTTTGGCTTTCTCAAGGCGCCAAGAGAGGGGACGGCTGGGATCTAAATAGCCCGAATGCAGATACTGGGCGCGAAAATGAATACCACGCCCCAAAGCCCCCTGTTCGATTAATTCCTTGGCCCGCAATACTGCTGGCACAAAGCGGTATTGGAATGCAAGTTGTCCTCTAAGTCCCCTCTCTGCGGCCAAAGCTACAAGCTCTTTTGCCTCCTCCTCGTTCATAGCAAGTGGTTTTTCCGTATAGACATGCTTACCCGCGAGCAGTGCTGCCCGAATGATTGGGTAATGGAGGAAGTTAGGCGCACAACAATCTATTAGATCAAGCTCGCTGTGGGCAACAAGCTCGCGGTAGTCGCATGTAGAGTACGGCGCCCGGCATAAAGCTTGCGCTCGCTTGCAGGATTCTTTAGATGCTGCAGCTACTCCTAAAACCTCCACTTGAGGTGAGGGGGAGTAGAAGTAGGGCAGGGCGTCGTAGCAGAACAGATGCACACGTCCAATGCTGCCGGGGCCAATTAGGCCTATCCCTAATGGTTTCTTAATTGCTACCACCTCTAAATTATAATTTAATTATACACGTCTACAGGGCAATGACTGTGATCCAGATCACTGAATTTAGAGTTGATCGAGGCGAAAATAAGATCAGTAAATCATCTGCGAGGAATCAACCTAGCCCACTTAATAACATTTGATAGTAAGACGAGTGGAATTCCTGCAAAAAAGGCATTGCTCTCCAATCAAAGCGTTAACTTCAGAAGAAGCCCGCAGGAGAACTAATGCCCTATCAACATATTTTAGCATAGAAAAAGGATTAGCTCAACCATCGGGCTAGAATTCCAGCAGGTGTTATCGGTATCTAGAGTTTTCTACCGCCCCGCCTAGGTAGGGGCCCGTGGGAAGCTTGGGATTAACTATAATATAACAAGGAGGTAGTAGATTATGAAACGGAAACTTTTTATTTTAGGTTTGGTTTTAATGTTTGCCTGTTCTACATTTGCCCTGGCCGAGGAGCTTCCACAACCAACAGAGGACCCAGTCTTAGTTGAGGAGCCGGCAGATACCCCAGATCTGCCTGCAGAAGATGCGGAACCCCAAGAGGAGCCTGTGGAAATTCCCACAGAAGATCCAGTTGAGGAACCGGCTGAGGAGCCAATAGAAGAGCCGGTATCACTAGATAAGCTGTTGGCGGATTTAGCAGAGCAAGGGTTAGACGAGGCTGCCCTCTCGCAGGTTGAAGCTGCACTGCTCCAGTTTGATCTAGAGGACAAGCTAGGAGAGAAAACAGCTGTACTGAAAGAGATAATTGTAGAGACTGCCGGAAGTGGTGCCAAACCACAGGAACTTGCCAAACTAACTTTGGCTGCAGCTGAAAATCTTGCTCGGGGAGTGGACCCAGATGCTTTGCTTGTAGCAATTCAGACAGGTGCTGAGGTGAAGGTGAGCTTTTCCTTTTTAGCTCAGGTTATGGGTCAGCTACCTTTAGAGGGAGAAATCGAGGCGGAAGGAGACCTTTCAAGCGAATTTCTCCTCACAGCAGATGGAGTGCTCCAGGGAACTATAGCCGGCAACAAGATGGAGCAGGCCTTTGAAAAACTTTGGGAGCTCGATCCCCTGGAAGCTGAAGATGTACTTGCTCAAGTGGAATCAATTGCAGGGCAGGTAGGCGGAAAAATTAATAAGCCAACTTTCGCAAGACTCGTGGATGCACTCAGCGCAGGAGAAGATCCTACCTTGGTTGGAGAGGAAATCCGCAAAGAATTGGAGCAAAATGGCGGCAAAATCTCCCAGCTGGGAAAAGAGAAGAATCAGGGAAAAGGAGAAAAGAAGGTCCGGGAAGAAATCAAAGAACGGATCGAGGAAAAAAAGAATACCCCCAACGAAAAGCAAAAAGACAAAGTTCGTGATGAACTACGCGAAGAGCTCCAGGAGCGTTTAGAAGAGAAGTTGGGTCAGGGTTTTCAAAAAGAAAAAGGCAATAAGCCTGAAGGCGACCCAATTGATGCTCCCCAAAAGGGGCAAGGAAAAGGTAAATAGTCAACAAAGAGGGTTCCGCAAAAGGAACCCTCTTTTTAATATGGGGGGACAGGAGAATGCGTCTTGCCATGGAATTCAAGCAGCTAGATTCTATTTGCCTGAAAGCTTTGCCCTTCGGTTTTATGCTTAAAACTTGCAGCAAAGAGAACATGCTGGAGGTCATCCCTTTTCTCCGCAGAAATTTTCCTGGAGACTGGCAAGGGGAAATTGAAAAGTATTGTTCCGGCGTGGGGAAACAGGAGCTGTTTTCCCTCTATTCGGCAAACATGCCTGTAGCTTCTGCTTTAGCTCAAACAACAGCCGCGAAAATCGGTATCTTAAGCATGGTGGCAGTAGATCCTAACTATCGGCAAAGGGGCCTGGGGAAGGCTGTAGTTAGTGCTGCTTTAGATTTTTTTAGAAGAGCAGGCCAGGATAGAGTAGTACTTGTGACAGATTCTGGCCGCATCGGGGCGATTGGTTTTTATCTAAAGCTTGGCTTTCGTCCTCTGATTTTGGATCAGGAGCAAGCCAAGTTCTGGGGAGGGGTATTGAAAAAGGTCAAATTTAGTTGGAGTGAAGAAGGTAGTGTTTTTGCTGCCAAGGCAGGAATGGAATGAAAGATAGCGAATTAATGCAGTAAGGAAGGTAATGGAAATGAAAAATATTGCTTACTTACTGCTTATTTTTTTATTTTTGCCTACGGTATGCATGGCATATGAACAGGTGGAGATCCTGGCTGTGGAAGGCGTGGCCCAGTATCGCCTAGGTGACCTTTGGCAAGAGCTAGCCTCAGGTGCCAAAATCCCCCAGGGAGCGCAGATACGTACATTTGACGACTCCATGGTTCTTGTAGCTATCCCCGGAGGACACCAGGTTCTCTTGGGCTCAAATGTAGATTTGGTCTTGTCCAACATAGCGCCAGAAGATGTGAAGCTGTGCCTTTCATTAGGGAAGGTGTGGTCTCGGGTGCGTAAAAAGTTAGAGGGGCTCCTTAAATTTGAGATCGAAACACCATCCGCTGTAGCAGGAGTACGGGGGACTCAGTTTTCCGTTGAAGTCTTGGCAACGGGCTATACTCATGTTTCTGTTTGGGAAGGCAGGGTTTGGGTAGGAGATCGCCACCGGGAACTAGAACTGTATGAGAGACAGACAGCAAGTGCAGACTCCTTGAAAGGCCTCTCCAAACCCAGACCCATGGACGAGCAGGAACAGAAGGAATGGGAGAAGTTCTTAGATTATTTTATCCAGGGCAAAGGGCAGGATAAAATTCCTCCAGGGTTGGAAAAAAAGAGAATAAACGAAAAGTGGAAACAGTGGTGGGAAGAGCACCCAAAGGGAAGACATTGGAGTGAGGAGAGCTTTCCCTTTGGCTTTGTAAAAAGGAATGAAAAGTCTCATAATTTTCCAGAGGACAAGTCGAATTTTGAGGAGAAACTTCCCTTTGCTCCCCCTGGTTTGGTAAAAAAGGGAAAAGAATTACTTGCGGATCTCCCCCCAAAAAAGAAGGATATGGAGTAGGGCTGGATGAAAGCTAGAGACAGAATTTGGGTGGGGATAAGCTGGGGGATAGTTTTAGCTTTGCTTTGGACAGGGGGGCTCACCAGCTCCTTTGATCTGAGATGGCAGGATTATGCACTGAGTCTTCACGCGTTAGTTTCCAAAGCTCAACCACAGCCTCTAGCTGTGGTTGAAATTGATCAAAAGAGCCTTCTGGAGCTAGGGCAGTGGCCCTGGCCACGCTCACAGATGGGCCGACTCATCTCCTCCCTCTCGCGCTTGGGTGCTAAAACAATAGCGGTGGATGTCCTATGGCAGGAACCAGGAGAGAACGCAGAGGATAGAGCATTGGAGAGGGCCATAGAGAAAGCAGGCAACGTGATTATAGCCTACGACCTCTCTGCCACCCGCACTGTGACCTTCAAGTCCACAAGCTATCATATCTCTCGCGTAAATCGCAGTTGGCCTGCACTGGAGAGGGCAGCTGCCGGTGAGGGGCAGATCAATATCTGGCCCGATCTTGACGGGATGGTTCGCAGGCTTCCCTTAAATCTACAAGGACACAAATCATTGGGGCTGGCAGCGGTCACAAACTTTCTAGGATCAGAGCCGACAATGGCAGGGCAGCTTCCCCTGCGCCTGAGGAGAGGCGGCTATGAATGTTATAGTGCAGCGGATATTCTCCAAGGCAAAGTACCTGCAGCTAAACTCAGAGGAAAGCTGGTTCTTGTGGGAGTGACTGCCCAGGGTCTGGATCGGCATCCTGTGGGTCTGAGGTGGGAAGGGGCTATAGCTGGTGTCTACCTCCAGGCAGAAGGGGCTCGGATGATTCTGGCGAGGGATTTGTTGAAGTTTCCAGACAAATTTTTTGGCTTTCTCTTGATTTTAGGTCTTACAATTTGCTTCTCTCACTTCTTTACAGGATCCAAATCTGTTTTCCTCTACTTTTTCACTTTTTTTATCCTTACCAATTCAGTGGCTTTCGGAGCCTTGCATTTTTGGAACTTTATGCTGCCAGCAGGTACACTAAATATGGCTTTAGCTGGGAATTTGTTGTTAGGCTTGGTGCAAAATATTATTTATGAAAAAAATGCCCGCACCAAGCTAAGGGATAGCTTCAGTCGCTATCTTAGCCCTCAGCTGGCGCACGAGGTGGCAGAGCATCCCGAGCAGCTAGCTTTAGGCGGGAAAAGGCAGCTGATAGCTGTTCTGTTTGCGGATCTGAGGGGATTTACAGCTTGGTCTCAAAAGAATCAGCCCCAAGAGGTTATAGGCGTGCTCAATCGGTATTTATCGATTTTCGCTGATACAATTCTCTCCTGCCAAGGAATGGTGGATAAGTTTCCTGGAGATGGAGTGCTTGGGCTTTTTGGAGCTCCTGTGCCACTTGAGAATCCAGCCCAGTTGGCTGTAGAGGCTGCCATTGGGATTCAACGCCATGTGGCCGCGCTGCAGGCGGAACTCGCAGCTGAGGGGAGAGAAGCTCTTTCTGTTGGCATTTCTATAGCCCTAGGTGAGGCCACAGTGGGCTTTGTGGGCTCAGAGCAACGTTTGGAATACACAGCAGTAGGCAGTGTTGTGAATTTAGCTGCAAGGCTAGAGCAACTAGCCGAAGGTGGTGAGATAATTTGCGATCGAAAGACAGCCACAGCCACAAAGAGGAGCATCCAGAGGCTGGGTCCCAGAAAACTGGCAGGGTTTTCCGGAGCCCAAGAGCTCTACAGGATCCTCTACAGCTAGTTCAAAGCAGTCCCCTTTTTTCGCAATTGCCCCCGGAAGAGCAACAAGCTATTGCAGCTGAGGTTTATCCACGGCCTTTTCAGAAGGGCGAACCCATATTCTGGGCAGGTGAGAGGGGAGATTTTCTTTATTTGGTCCAGTCGGGTCTGGTAAAAATATTTACCATCAGTCGCGATGGTAAGGAAAAGGCTCTAGCAATCTTGGGCAGTGGTGATTGCTTTGGGGAAATGGCCCTTTTGGATGAAGAACCTCGCTCTGCCAATGCAGCAGCGATGTCAGATACGATGATCTGGACTTTGGGTAGACGGGAATTTTTAGAGCTTTTGCGCACCAGCCATGACTTGGTTCTTAAATTATTTCGAATTTTATCCTCACGCCTGCGGGAGACCAACAAAATGGTTGAAGCCTTAATCTATAGTGATTCTAGGCAGAGGCTAGTGCAGATTTTACTGGAGCTGGTGCAATATAATCAGACTCGCGAGGTAAAGATCAATCAGACGGAACTGGCGGCTTTGGCTGGCCTGGCCCGAGAGACCACAAGCAGGCTCCTCAAACAGTTAGAGGAAGAGGGGATAATCGTAAGACGGGGCAAAACGATCTTGCTGCTTGAGGATGATCTCTGCCAGATCATGGAGAACTGAAAGAAACGGAAGGGAAAAGGGCTACAAGCATCGTATTATAACAGAGATAGGCCTGTTGGAGGAAAGTATGTTTAGCCTCCCAACTGTGTTTTACCCCAAAAGCGTACTTTTAGATTATGCCTTTAGCCATCTTAGCTCTCGTTATTGTTATCAGTGCCAGAGGAGCTGGCAAATTGAGCAAATCGTTTTTTCAACTCCGCCTCCGGCAGAGCCTCTGGCCAAAGGTCCATGGGTCTGCCAGCTCTGAGGCTGCTGGCAAGATTTGAGTAGACTGTAGGATTTTCAGAGCTTAACCGATGAATTAGCTCTTTTATCTCACCACGTTTACTAGCCTCGGCATGGGGACAGGGGTTTTCAAGGGGCTCTATGATGAGAGCTTCGGTGACTTTGCGCACGTGGTGTTCGCGCAGGTAGATGAGGGGCCGGATGATTGTGAGCCCGGATTGGTCCCAGATAGTATTTGGGGCCAAGGTCTTTATCTGACCCGAATACAGCAGGCTCATAAGCAGAGTTTCCACAGCATCATCATTGTGATGGGCCAGAGCAATTTTTGTGAATCCCTCCTGTAGGGCAAATTTTTTCAGTGCACCTCTGCGGAAGTAGGCACAGCGAGAACAGGGGTTTTGGCGGTTGGGCTTTGCAATGAGCTCGCCGATTTTGGTTGGCACTATAAACAGGGGCAGCCCCAGCTTCTCCAGATACTCCCTGTGGGATGCGATCTCAAGGCCAAATCCCAGATCAATATGGACACATGCAAGCTGGATGGGAAATTGCAAGTCCTTTTGGATTTGTGAGAGGGCAAGAGCTAGAAAAAGGCTGTCTTTACCTCCTGAATAGCCGATTAACACTTTGTCTCCTGGCTCGAGGAGAGAGAACTCAGCTAAAGCCCGCCAGATTTTTTTGAGAATAGGTTTATCCAGTGTGTTCATATTCGATTCCTCCCCAAATGTTGAACAGTATGATTTTAACATGAAAGAACGATCCGTTGCAATGAGAGGAGACAATAGTTTTGAAAAGAGAGGACCTGGCGCGTAATTTATGGAGATGGGGTTGGTATATTAGCTTTGCCCTGCTTGCATTGGGGGGCAGCGGGCTTGGTTTGCTGATACTTTGGGTTTCAGCTCTGTTAGGAGGGCATAAGTTGCGCTGGCCAGAGGGAATAAGGCCAATTATGTTATTTCTAGGGGTTTGGATGACCTTGAGCAGTTTCTTTGCTAAAGCGCCACTTGTGGCATTGTCTGCAAGTTTGGGCTCGTGGTTGATGATCCTCACGGCCTTTTCTGTGGATGAGGAGACCCCAGCGTTCGCCGAGCTATTGCAGTTTTGTTTTTATGGCTGTATTGCTGCTGCACTAGTTGCCTATTCTGCGCCCCTGCGGGGCTTGCCTCGAGCTGCTGGCTTTGTGGGCGTAAATGGTTTTGGCACAACAATTTTTTTAGGCACGGCCCTAGGGCTTACCTACCTAAACTCGAAACCTGAGTACAAATCCTGGCAGTGGCCTTTTTTGCTTTTGATGGGTCTGGCAGAACTCTTTACTTTCTCCCGCGGTGGATGGTTGGGATTCCTTACTGTGTGCGGAGTTTTTTATTTGCGCGAGCGCAGGGCAATCGCAGCTATTTTGGTGCTACTTGTCCTTTTCGGGGCTCTAGCCATGCAGTGGCCATCCTTGGCCCAGCGGGGGAAAAGTATAGTTAGCTTAGCTGCGAATCAAGATCGAGTCAGGATCTACAAGCGCACCTTGACGATGATAAAAAGGTATCCCCTCTTTGGTGTGGGGGCAGGGAATTTTGCCTCCACATATAAGGAATATTCCCGATCAGGGGAGGAATTTATCACCCATGCTCATAATATCTATTTATCGACCATGGTGGAGCTGGGGATACCTGGGGGGATTTTATTTTTACTGCTGCTGGCGAAAATGGTGGCTTGTGCCTGGCGGATTAAAGATAGCACAGTGGGGAGGGGCATTTTAGCGGGGTTACTGGGGTGCCTTGTCCACGGTTTTTTTGACATCACAATCTTTGGGATCCATGTGGGAATGGCGTTTTGGGCATTAGGTGGGTTCGCCATCTATAAAGAAAGGAGGCTCTTAGCAGAGAAACTCCCTGAAACCACGTCGCTACCCCTGTAGGTAAAAATATTTGTGTAGGTGAGAATTAAATGAACCAGACAAAGAGCCTCTCTCGGGTTGAGACTGCCCGGGGGTTGCGCCTGTTTTTATTTGAAGGTGCCTTCAGCTCCCTGTGGGGGCAGCTTGCAGGTGGCGTTGTTTTTACAGGTCTGGCCCTTTATTTGGGTGCTAACACAACTCAAATTGGAATCTTAGCAGCTCTCCCGGCCCTGGCCAATCTGACGCAGGTGGTAGCAAGCTTTTTGAGTCGGCGGATTGCCAATAAAGAACGCTTTGTCCTGATTACTGGCTCTTTGCATCAGTGCCTGTGGGCCAGTGCAGTCCTGGTACCCCTGTGGGTGCCAAAAGAATTGTGGGTATTGGCCTTTGGGCTAGTCATCGGTGTTGCCAGCATCTTTGCTTCCCTTTCCTCTCCTGCATTCAATGCCTGGTTTGCGCAACTTGTACCTGACAATGTGCGTGCCAGCTACATAAGCCGCCGTAGTGCAACAGTAGCTTTTTTGGGGATGCTGGGGGGAATTGGAGCTGGCCGCTTTTTGGACCTGGTGCCAGGTTATCGCGGTTTTGCCATCCTCTTTGGCCTGGCTCTGACCTTCGGCCTGTTGGGAAAGGCGATGCTACTGCGGGTTCCCTCTACATCTGCGCCCCGGAATCTAGCCGAGGGTCAGCTTTCATTTCGAGAGCATTTGTGCCTGCCCATGAGTAATGCCAGCTTCGTGACTTTTTGTGTTTTTTATTTTTTTTGGGCGTTTGCCAATGGGCTGGCAGCACCTTTTCATACAGTGTATTTGCTAAAGAGCATAGGCGCTCCCTATTTTCAAGTGGCAAGCTTTACAGCTATTTCTACCCTCTCCACTGTTATTTCCTACAGGGCATGGGGGTATTTGGTCAATCGCTATGGGAATACACCTATCGTGCAGCTGACATTTCTCCTGAGCGCTCCCTTGAGCCTTTTTTGGTTTTTTGCAACTAAAGGTAATTACCAAATTATGATAACGCTGGTGTCGGTTTTAGGTGGGGTTTTAGGTGGCGGCGCTGCCCTTGCCACAAATAATATGCTCTATAGCCTGATGCCACCTGGGGAGGAGAAGGCAAACTACTGGTCCTTTTTCTCGACGGTGACAGGGATTGCTGCCTCAAGTGCTCCTGTTTTAGGTGGGCTTTTGGCGAGGCTAATAGTTGGTGTTGAATTTCAGCTGTTTGGCATTCCTATTGGGAATTTGCAGCTGATCTTTTTTCTGAATGGATTGCTGCTCTTGGTGCCACTCTTGATTTTTCCTCGGATCGGGGAAAAGGCAGCAAGCCTGCCCCATGTGATGAGGCAGCTGAAAAGTGGCAATCCCTTGGGACTTGCCTACTACCTGCGCCAGATCAATCAACCTGTAGAGGAGAAGACAAAAGTGCAGGCTGTGCGCTCTTTGGGAAAGCTAAAGAGTCCTTTGGCTGTGGATGAGATTGTGAAGGCTTTGGATGATGCCAGCAGCGAGGTGCGCAAAGAAGCGGCAAGGGCACTAGGCGAGATCCAAGATCCTGGGGCTGTGGGGCCGCTTTTGGAAAAAGTAGGTAGTCCAGAATCTGGGATTCAGTCAGAGGCAGCCCTGGCCTTGGGAAAGATCCCAGATTGGCGCGGCGAGCAAGCTCTCATGGAGGCATTGGATAATCCTGATCGTCAAGTTAAAATCAGCGCCATCAGTGCCTTAGGTGAGGTGGGGGGAGACGAGGCAAAAGGGAAGCTCCTCTCCTTGCTTCAAAACTGCCCAGACCCCGCCTTGGAGCCGGCTTTGATTGAGGCCTTGAGTAAATTGGGTGTGGTGGAGCTTATTCCATTGGCCTATAGGTCTATGGTCTCTTTCCCCAGCCCAGTTGTGCAGCTGCAGATTCTCAGCTCCATTGCACGGGTTGCAGGGGAAGCTGGTGACTTTTATAAGCTGATCGCCCTTGAGGAGGTTGAACAGACTGCCCGGGCACTGAAGCTGCTGCGTGCTTTGAAAAAGCGTCTGGATAAAGGGGAAAATACAGCATCTGTAGCTGAAGAAATGCTGGAGAATTTTGAGCGAGAGAACTACAGGGGGTTTTTTGATAATGTGCGCCAGCTTATTGCCTATTCTAAACGCTCGGGCCCGGCGAAAGATGCTATTTTGGGCTTTTTAGAGGCCGAGGTTCAGGTTCCTATCTTTACAAGTATTGTCTTTATCCTACTACTTCTGGATCTTCTATTCTGAGGGCTTGGCATAAATTCATCCCCCCTGCATATACATTAAGTGGGGGGTGGGGAAGTTTGCGTCGCTATGGAGAAAACACAGGCAAGGCTATCTATTTTGGCGTTGGAGCCTGCCTCCTTTTGAGCCTGGCCTTATTGCTTTTAGCTTCCATATTTTTAGCCCTGGGTATAGGCAACGGTAGCCTGTCCAAAGTCTATCCCCTAATCAATTATCTTGCTGCAGCCTGGGGAGGGGTTGTAGGGGGGAAGCGAGCCCAAAGGCGCGGCTATCTCATCGGTGGTGCTGTGGGCCTCCTTTGGAGCTTACTGCTACTTCTGCTCTCTTCCTGGGTGGGTACAGTGTCGCTGGGGGATTGGTGGGGGAAGATCATCCTCTGCACTCTTTTGGGGGCAACAGGGGGCATTTGGGGGGTTAATCGGGATTAAAAAAAGACCATTCAAACGAATGGTCTTTTTTCTTATAGTGCAAGGCGATAGATTTCAATTAGGTCCTCCAGACTCGCTTGCCTGGGGTTAGAAAGGAGAGTGGGGTCTTCCAGAGCATTCAGTGCCATTTGTCGGAAGTCTTCTTCTTTGCCACCAACTTCTCTGATTGAAGTGGGCAGGCCAACTTCCGCTGTGAGGTTTTTCACAGCCCCGATTGCCCGGGCAGCTGCCTCTCTGTCAGTGAGGCCTTCCACGCGCTCGCCCATGGCTGCTGCAATTTCCCGGAGTCTATCGCGGCAGACCAGGCTATTGAAGGTCATTACTGCAGGGAGCATGATCCCGTTTGCTACGCCATGGGGTATTTTGTAGGTGGTGCCCAGCTGGTGTGCTGTGGCGTGACAAGCACCCAAGCCTACGTTGGAGAAGGCCATGCCTGCCATCAGCGATGCGATGGCCATTCTGTGTCTTGCATCCATGTCTTCTCCGTTGCCCACAGCTAAGGGTAGGTTTTCTGCCACCATTTTAATGGAGCGATGGGCAAGGGCAGAGGAGATGGTGATGGAGCCTTTGGAGATAAAGGCCTCTATTGCGTGGACAAGCACATCGATGCCTGTTGCAGCTGTGACTTTAGCTGGGATGCCTTTTGTAAGGCGGGGATCTACCACTGCAATGTCCGGCACAAGTGCGTGGCTTGAGATAATCATTTTTTTATTGATAGCAGGATCCGTGATTACAGCATTGGCTGTAACTTCGCTGCCAGTGCCTGAGGTTGTGGCGATTGCCACAAGGGGTTGTCTGTGGTTACCGATAAGTTCGATCCCCTCATAGTCGCGAATGGTGCCAGGGTTTGTGAGCAGAAAAGCGATGGCTTTGGCAACATCCAATGGGCTGCCTCCACCTAAACCCACCACGATATCGGTTCCCTTTTCTTTAGCAAATTTAAGTCCCATCTCTACAACTTCGATATCCGGATCTGCTTTGACTCCATCGAAGATTTCCACTTCGATTCCAGCCTGCTCCAGGGAGCTCATTGTGGTGCTGTGAAGGCCCAGGCTCGTGATTCCCCGATCTGTGACGATGAGAGCACGCTTTTTGCCAAGTTTCTGTACTTCGGCGCCAAGTTTGATTGTGGCTCCCTCACCCACCAGTACCACATTGGGCATGATGAATTTATAGAAGCGACCAACTTTTACTTCGTCTAAGACTCTATTTGTGATCAGATCTGCTATTTGGTCTATCTGTTCTGCCATGACTAAACCTCTCCTTGTGAAAGATAGTACAATGCCAGGTGCAAGAATAACCCTCCCTGGGGTATGTTATAGCTATTATTCTACAGGTAAAGCGGAAAATCCTGCAAGGATGGAAATATAAAAGAGCTTTGTTTACTGCTGACTATTTTATTAGAATTAGTTTCGCCGTTATCACACGTCTAGAATATGGTGTTAGCCACAGGTAGTTAGGTGTCTAGGAGAAATCGGGGATGTTCAAAACAGTTTAATTGTTTTCAGTTAAACTGGTGTCCTCTCCTACATTTTAGATAAATTAATTATTCGTTATCTAGAAAAATTGCAATGGGCCGAAAACGTTAGTTACGCATAAAGCGCAGGTAAAGCTTGAATAGATGCTTTTGCATGAAAGTTAACAGTTCGAAATAGATATTTAAAAATATTTTTAAAAAGTAGAATATTCGCTTGACACAATGTTGGTAACGTGATAATATAAAATCGTCAAAGGTAGAATGTTATTGATAACGAGGGAATTAAAATGATTACAAAGAAAGAAATAGCTGAAAGGTTAGGGGTTTCTCGTACCACTGTTTCGCTTGTTTTAAACCGGAAGCTTGATGCTAGAATCTCGGAAGAAACACGGCAACGAGTACTTGAGGCTGCAGAGAAATTTGGTTATAAGCCAGATGAGGCAGAGATTCAAAATCTTATTTGTTATGTTTTATGTAATCGGAGAATAGATATTCCCCATTATTATGAGCAGCTGCGAGCACTAGAGCAAGCTGCATCTGAGCGTGACTTTCGCATTGTTTTTATGACTGTAGATCATTCGGAAGAAGAATATGCTAAAATGATTGGTATTCTAAAATCCCCAGGGATTAAAGGGGCAGTATTGGCAGGAGACTTTAACGTAGAGATAGTTAGGCGAATTCAAGAGTCAAAAGTGCCATTTGTTGCAAATGGAGTATCAGATATAGAGGGGATTAACCTTGTATATCCGGACCATTTTAAAGCAGGATTCGATGCTACAAATTATTTATTAGAGCTTGGTCACAGGCGAATTGCATTTTTAACAGGAGAGCTTTATAAGTTAACTCATTCGCGACTTTTGGCTGGTTATAGAGGAGCATATGAGAAGCATGGTTTAGATTTTGATCCAGCACTGGTGCAAATTAGTCATACAGAGCGAGGAGACGATCTTGTACAAAGGATGAAGGAGCTAGCTATAGAATATTCGGCAATAATTGCAGCAAATGAGCATATGGGGATAGAGGCTCTAACTGAACTTAAAACAGAGGGGAGGGAGATACCTGAAGAAGTCAGTATTATCGCTATAGGTGGTGGTCACGCCAGTACGCAATGTAGGCCCTCTCTTTCTGTTATGGGAGGCGGAGAAGAACCCATGTCTAGGCTAGTGCTTGATGCTTTAGAAAAGAATATAAATAACCTAAATTTGACGCCTGAGAAAGTTGTTGTAGAGAATAAATTGGTGGAGCGGGAATCTACAAGGTTATTAATGAATTAGTTTTTTTAAGAAATAACCTAGAGAGAAAGAACAACATCATATAATTACATTGAATATTAGGAAGGCTTAAAAATATGTTCGCCAAACGAGCTCGCCAGTTATTACTGGTTGAAGTTAGGATTACTTGGAGGTAGCCGCCAGCTTAACACCTATATCAAATGTAAGTGGATAACTGACTATATAAAGCCAAAGCAGAAAGATAGGATGATAACGCAAGTGTAGGTTTAGAGCTCCGAAACAATCCATCGTTGGAAAACTCGATAGTGTTCATGTTCTGAAAATGAATTTGTATGAAATATGATAAGTACGGAATTGCTTATTGTGTTGTAAGTCCTTGGTGGATAAGAAACGGAATTGTCAAGAACCTAAGAAACTAGAACCTTTTCAAAAGCTAGTCCGACCCCCAAATGGATGATACGGAAAATATAGTCTGGTATACGGACTAACCTACATTGCTTATAGGGCATGAAAACCGAACACAATGGGATGGGTTAGCATAAATTCGTATATTAGAGGGGACATATACCCTTTATTGTAAAGTAGTTAAGGTTGTATCAGCTTAGGTACAATTTAATGTGGAAACGAACCTAAATTTTATAAATACGAAGCACGCGATATAAAAAGGATTAATATTACTATTCCTGATAGAAGTATAAGTGAGTTTTATAAAGAGCCGGATGAGCGAAGCCCCAAGATCCTTCTTCTGCGAGGGACATAGTAAGTTTCTTACCGGATTAAAATTTATTAAGGAAAGGAAGATGTTTAGATATGTCTAATCGACAAAATATCAAGTGGTGTCTACTTTCTTTTTTTATAATTACCATAATGATATTTTTTGCTGGTTGTAGTAAAAAAAATCAAAAAAGTGATTCTCAGGAAAAGGAAATAATTCAATTTTGGTTGGCAGAAAATTATGAGGGAGAGGGAGAGTTATATAAAAAAAATATTGATGCTTATAATAAAAAAAACAACGAAGTTTTTGTTGAGTTTTCGATAAAGCCCTGGGATAAGACTCCCATGAACGTCGCACTTCAAGCTCAAACACCACCTGATGTAGTATCAAGCTGGTTCAGCCCACCCTCTGATACATATGAAAATTTAAGGATAAATCTTATTGAATATCTTACTGATGAAGAGAGAAATGACTTCGGCCCAGAAGTATTAGCTAAGGTGAGTGACTCTTCGGAAAAGATATATACATGGCCTTATCACATTACACAAAGCACATGGATATTAGCAAATGGCGATATTCTAAAAAAAGTTGGAGTAGACCCTATAAATATCCAACAATATGATTGTAATTGGGAAGAATTTTTAACGGTTTGTAAAAAAATTTCTAAAATGGGCATCTATGGGTATGGTGATGCAGAAAGCTCTCATACGATTACACATTTACTTAGTGGTTATTTAGGACCATCACTATCAAAAGATATGAAATTTATGTGGAATGATAATAATGCTGTAGGAATATTGGATAGATATGCAAATCTGATTTATAAGGATAAGGTAATGCCAAAGGAAGTATTGGGCATTGATATTTCTGGCTTGCATCAAAAATTTATGAAAGGAGAAATTGGAATAATTAGATCATATTCGCCCTGGATATCTACATTGGAAAAAGGCGGGGATATTTCAAAGGTTTATATTCTTCCTTATCCAGATCAGGGGAAGATGAAATTTAAATCTGGTTTGGGTGTGGGCGGTTTATCGGTTTTTAAAAGACCGGATGCTAGTAAAAATCATATTCAAGAAGTTATAAAATTTGTTCGTTATATATCAAGACCTATTTCAGGGATATTTGCTCCAATGCAGTGGTACGGTTTGCCAGCGGCAAAAAGCGTGAGGAAGTCTTTTATTGAATCACAACAGATAAAGGATTCAAACTATGTTTTCGTGAGCAAAAAAACAGATGAAGGCCAAATTTCCCCACCTTCAACAACAGTAGGTTCTAAAATTCAAGAAATCGTAAAAACGTATGCCTCAGAAGCTATGAGTAATAAAACATCCCCTAGTGAAGCTATTAGAAAATGGACTACCGAATCATTAAAGTTGTTACAGTAATTGTGATTTTGGGGAGGGAATAGGTCTTGAGCAAAAAAATTATTAGAAATAAAGAGGCAATTGCAGGGTATTTATTTATCACTCCAGTTTATTTAGGGTTTATATTATTTAAAATTTACCCACTAATTAAAGCGATAATCATGAGTTTTACCATGGTGGGTACAAATTATGTCGGTTGGGTTGGTTTTAGCAACTATATCGCCGTTTTTAAAGATTACACATGGTGGCCATCAGTTAAAAATACAGTTATCTATTCAATAATAGTGGTTCCATGCGCGATATTTATTCCTTTTTTCTTAGCAGCTATGATTAGAGTCATGCGATCTGCTGCGCAGACTATTGCTAAATCTTGTCTTTATTTACCACAGGTAAGTTCTGGTTTAGTTCTATCATTGGTTTGGTTATGGATTTATGATCCTTTTTCTGGGCTAATGAACTATCTCGTTGGACTAGTGGGCATTCCACCGCAAATTTGGCTTGGCAGTGTAAAGACAGCACTCCTATCGCTGATCTTGATGGCAATATTAAGTGGTCATGGTTCTAGTACTTTATTGTATATGGCTGCTATGGGCAGTATTCCTAAGTCATTATATGAAGTAGCACGATTGGAGGGTGCGAATTGGTGGCATACTCTACGTAATATTACTTGGCCTCTTCTGCGGCCAACAGTGCTTTATGTTTTGATTATGTCGATTATTAGTTCTTTCCAAGTGTTCACACCGTCATTTGTTATGACAAGAGGTGGTCCAGGTTTGGCAACATCCACTATAGTGTACAAAATATATAATGACTTATTTTCATATTTCTCTTTTGGCACAGCTACTGCTGAAGCTTTAGTACTTGCTATAGTTATAGTAGGTATTTCAATGATACAATTTAAGTTTTTCGCATCGGATGTAGAGTATTGAGGTGGAAAAATGCAAAAGAAATATATGAATATGCTTAAGAAGGTACCAGCTTATATTGTTGTTGGCATATGGATTATAATCGCTTTAACTCCATTATTATGGATGATTTCAAGTTCTTTCAAGGGTGAAGCAAGTTTGATGTCAACGCCCCCCAAGTTAATACCAGATCCTTTTAGTTTGGAAAACTACAAAAAACTTTTTGAAAAACCAATATTTCTTTGGGTATCAAACAGTGTATTAGTAGCAACAGCAGTTACTATTGAAGTTCTATTGGTTAGCTCTATGGCGGGTTATGCTTTTGCAAAGCTGAATTTCTCAGGAAAAAATATCCTGTTTTGGTTATTGATTAGCACAATGATGATTCCTAACCAGGTAACATTAGCTCCACTTTATGAACTTATAATGCGTTTGGGTTTTCTAGATAGTTTTAAAGCTTTGATTTTCCCCCCTATGGCGGCTGTTTGGGGTACATTTCTTCTAAAACAATTCATTCAAACTTTGCCCAAAGAACTGATTGATTCTGGTCGAGTGGATGGAGCTTCTGAATGGCAAATTTTCAGTCGTATTATTTTACCTATAGCAAAGCCAGGTTTGGCTGTCCTTGGGATTTTTACTTTTGTGGGGCATTGGAACGATTTTATGTGGCCCTTAGTTGTCATTAGAGAACCAAGTAAGTATACTATTCAATTAGGTTTATCAGCATTTCGTTTTGAACATACAACAGCATATGGTCCTATGATGGCAGGTGCAACTTTAGCAGCTTTGCCAATGATATTAATTTTCTTTTTACTTCAAAGATATTTTATGGAAGGGTTAACGGTTGGAGCAGTAAAAGGATAGATTATCATTCCACTATGATCGGAGTGAAGGCATTGATGAAAAAAATACAATTTTTAATTTTGATTTATTTAACTCTGATAGTTATTGCTGCATGTTCAAGTTTATATGCAGCAAATGAAATATCTGGTTGGAGTGGTGATTTTTACACAGAGCTTTATTATAGTCCCGAGACCTTTTGGAAAGCTGGAAGTAGATTGTTATTTAATCATGAAATGAATGTTGGTAGTGGTGGAGAAGTTTTTCTTAGCCTAGGGGGATGGTTGCCTAGTTTTTTTGAGCTTACACCTTATACATCAAATGATCGACTTTATGCTGATTTATCACTTCGAAGGCTTTCTGCTACTGTAAAAACAGAGCTATTTAATCAGGGCCCTTCGTTTGAACTGCGAATTGGTGACCTAGATCTTAATTACTCACCTCTAATTGCCAAATTTGATAACTATGATATATGGAGATCACCATCGGAACAGCGTAATCCCGGGGAATTGATAACGTGGAACATTCCCAAAAGGGGTCTTTCTTTTGGGAATTTAGCTTTTGGGCCATTAAACAGTCAAGGTTTTGTTATCTGGGAATCGCATCCATCGGATTTCGCATTAGGATATAACGGAAAATTAAATTTTGGTCATTTTCGTTTGGGCATTACATCGGTAACATTGCGTGGAAAAGATATCAATGATAACTATTTAAATAAAGATAAAACCTTGGGATTGAATATAGAAATGCCTACAAACATTTTAGGAATAAACTTGGATACGGTATTTCATCAAAAAGAAGATGGCCCTATCAGACTAGCAATAAACGCGAAAATAGCTTTGGAAAATAATCTTTTCTTTGATTATTGGAGAATAGAAAAGGGTTTTGATCCTAATTATCGTGATAAAACACCTAAATATGATCCTAAAACTGGTGAGAAACTTTCGTGGAATCCTGTTGATAAATATCAGGATCAGCATGGATACTTATTAAGTTATGGTTTTAGGGGCGAAAACTTCAACTTAATAATGAATTATGGGCGTTTAAATGGTACTACATTAATGGATTTGACTGAGACATACAATGCCGAGTATGAAATATATAAGAATAATAAAAGGGTGATTGTAAGATATCAAAATGAAATAAAAGGTTCTCCAGTGAATCAATTTGGTTTAAGAAATAAGACGATATCAAGCCATTTGTATTGCAAGGCTAATAATGAAATAAAAACACGTAATGGTTCTGCTAATATGGGGATAGTCATAGAGGAAAAGAACTACAACGAGTATTATAAAGATCAAAATCTATTTGTTAAAGCTCGTCCTTCGAAAGGACTATTTGCTGGCGTGGAAGGTCTCATAAAGATTGGCAAACGGAATATGGCGCAATACAAAGGCCGCTATTTTACTTTCGGGTTTAATCATGTTTTAGCTGGTGGGGTTAACATTAAACTAAGAAATACTTCACCTAAAATTCACCGTTCCTATGCACTTGGGGGGTTATACTATGATAAAGATGGCGATTTGGTAGAACTTGATAACATCTTTTTAGTAACATATCAACTTAAATTTTAATTTAGAATTAAATAGGTCGGGAGGTGAAGACAGTTTTGAGGAAGACCTTTATTATTAATCTAACGTTAGTTATTTTATTTATTGGTAAAACATTTGCCACAGGCTCACCAATATTGGAATGGTCTTTGGATAATAATGATGGATTCATGGCATTGGATACTAGTGGAAACGACTTTCATGGAGAGATATTATCTGGCTCATGGTTGGAGGTAAGCCAAGGAAAAGCTCTCTCTTGGAATGATGAAAAGTTATCGGGGATAATTTATGGTTTTGGGGAAAAATCTCTATTAAATACAGATGAATTTTCAGTAGAATTTCGCACAATAATATATGAATATCCCTCAGAAGTAAGAAGTGGCAATCGCATCCCTGTGAATAATATAATTCAAAGTCCTTTGTTTGGTATTGGATTAAATGAGTTAGGACAGATTTATTTAACCTTATCAACTGGAAGTTCTATGTTCTTGGCGACTCAAGTTGGTTCAATACCCATTGGAGTATGGACTAGGGTAGGCCTGACTTATGATTCCGGTACAAGAGTGTTTGTTCTATATATAAACGGGGTAGAAATAGAAAGAAAGACTTCAATTTATGAATTAAAACCAATTACAGCTAATAAAATTCTAGCCGATTTCCCCTCCCAAGAATACGCTTTTGTTGTAAGACCAAAATCAAATTCTAATAATTGGTCTTTATTCAAAGGAGCTGTTTATGGGATAAAATTGTATAATGAAGTTATTGTTCCACGATGGCCTTCTCCTGACGATATTCCTGGAGTACCCCAAGAAATTACCGCCACGAGGGATAAGAAAAATATCAATATAATTTGGAAGTCGCCAATGCCAGATTTCGGTATCTACGCACATTCCTATAATATATATCGTTCAATAGACGAAGCTCCTTACGTTAAAATAGCACATGCTTATAAAAAGACCTCCTTTGTAGATCTAAACGTAAGTGAGAAAAGTATTAAATATGCTATATCGGCTTTAGACTATTGGGGTAACGAGGGAGGGTTATCTCAACCTGCTTTGGTTTCAGGAGTAGGTATATTTAGTGGTATAGTATTATCGTCTAATGGCAATTTGCCATTGGAAGATGCTGAAGTAAGAATTGTAGAGTTAAACTCAGTCCAAAAAACTGATAAAAACGGACAATTTCTTTTCAATAGTATTGATCAAGGAAATTATGAAATAACTATTGAAAAAAACGAGCACATTCTTTTTGTGGATTCAATCTCAATATATGAGACTTTTGAAACGGAGAAACAATTTGTTTTAATATACGATTCGCAAATACCACCGGCGCCTCAACTTGTTAGTGTTGATAATGAGCTTGTTGGTGCTCTAAGATTAAAATGGAATATTATAGAAGAAAAACCTATACTCTTTTATAAAATTTATCGAACAATGGGTATCATAGATCAATGGTCCCATGTGGCGACAGTTTATGATGATAATAATTGGGTAGATTCTACAGTAACTCTAGGGGATGAGTACAGTTATTATATAACAGCAGTTGACTATGCACAAAATGAATCATTTGCTTCTGAATTTAAAAATGGAATAGCCGTTTCTCCGCCTAAACCTTTAATAATATCTCCTTCAAACGAATCTTTGTTTGTTGATAAACCTGTAACATTTTTTTGGGAGTATGAGGCTGATTATGTAGGCGACTTTGAACTTCAAATAGCTAGAAATAATTTATTCGATAACGATACCATATCTATTAGCACTGATCAAGTTCAGTATGATTATTATAGGGAAGTAGTAGATTCAGGGAATAAATTTTTATACAATATTGGACTACCTGATGGTGTGTGGTTTTGGCGGGTTCGTGCTTTATATGATTATGGCTCGTTTAGTCCATTTAGTGATGTAGGTTCCATTGTTTCGGCAAATACTAAGTGTTGGTCAAAGATATTAACACCTCGTGCTCAAATTAGAAGTTATAATAGCACAAAGGAACCTATTCATCTTATGCCGACATTTATAGTATCGCCAAAAATTTTAGATCGCAGAAATAGTTCGCCTAAGATAGATGTAACCTTTGTTCTTAGTAAGCCAGCTAAGGTTAGAATATATCTAATAAACTTGCGTGGAAAGATTGTTGAAGTTTTATTAGAAAGTGAGCACATTAATGCAGGTAGTTATCGCTATGATTTTACCCTTCCAGAAAGGTTAGCTGCTGGAATGTATTTCGTGTATTTTTCAGCTAATGACAAAGGTTTTGAGCAAAAAATAAATCAACGGTTGCTTATATTTTGATAGGGGGGTGAAATAATTGTATTTTGAAGGTCGAGGGACTTGGCACAAGATATTTGTTTTACTTGCAGTATTATGGTACATTTCCTTGACAATAGAAGCAGCTGATATTGGATTTCAAGGTACAGCTAGATTTAGGGTTATTTATGCCCCTGATCTAGAAGATAACTTAGAGGCTTTTAACAGATTTACATTGAAAACTAGAATTATAGGTGCACCAATAACGCTTGTAACAAATACAACTATCTCAAATGAATACTTTTATAATCAACCGAGAAAATATAATTTGTTTTTTACTCATGTGGGAGCCTCTATTAAAACCTCCTTTTTATCAAATCCTTTTACATTGGGTATAGGAAGGCCGTATGATCATGGGTTAAACCCTTATCTTTATACAACAGGTGGTTATAGTAGAAACCCGACTACTCAGACTATCAGAGTAGATAAATTGACATTAGGATCATTCAGTGCCAAAGGTTTTTTGACATGGAAAGGAAATATGTTTTCGCCTGTATGTGGTTTAGAAATAACTTCTTCCTCTAACAAAGATATTACTAAGTTTTCCTTTGTATCCTCACAAATTAAAACACATTGGACAGCACCTTTTCCCGATAAAAAAGAACTTTCTAGTCTACTAGAATTTACCCGAGAGTTGCCTTTTGGTATGGTTAATGGTTTACTTGGTTCATTTCATAAAGATGATATTATTGATAATGAAAGTGCCGGTAATATAAAACAATTAAGAGTATGGTTAAGAAAAATATACGGACTAGAATTGGATATAATCTGTCGCGATTATAGCCCTGTTTTTAACCCTACATACCGTGATAAAACAAATCGACATGTATTCGGTTACTCTTGGGTTGCTAACCAACAAGTTAGATGGAATCCCATAGACCAATACTATGGGCAAAGAGGATTGTATATCTTCTCATCTACAATGATTCCCGGATTAGGGAAATTAATCTTTAATAGTGAGTACTATTTAGAACAAGATGCATATCGTGATTTGACATTCATTCAAAAGTTAAACGATACAAAAAGTATTAAGCTAGATGGTTCATATAAAAGGCATAGGTTTTCTTTTGTTTACAACCACAAAATCTCAATTTTAGAGCCGGAAACAAAACTTTGGGGTGAAACAAGTTCCTCAGAATTACTTTTTTCAGTCTGGAAACAAACTTTAATTGGAAATACAAATAATACAGTTAAATTAACCCAATATAAAGGTAATGGTATAGATAAAACACTTGATGGATTGACTAATATCAATTATGGCTGGGAAAGTATCTTAGATATTAATGTTTCATCTACCGTCATAAGAGGGTTTTTACAAGGAGCAAAATTTCTTTTTGGTTTTTCTATATATGATAGAGATTTCGGGAATCTCGACAGTGGAAAACTTCTTTATAATTATTTTGGTTATGAACAAACGTTGAAAGGAGGGCTAAATGTTCAAGCGCGGATATCTTTTCCTAATATAGATGAAAAAAAGTATCAGGGTATATCTCTACCTTTAATAGGTTTTTATGAACTTAAAGAAGCTCAATTAGTAGAAATCTCTGGAGAGGATACAAGAGTTTTTGATAACTGTTTTATTATTTCATATACGTTACCGTTTTGAGATGGTGAAATGTAAAATTATATTTTGGGAGGTTTTTAAATGTTAGTTGGACTGAGGCGTATAACAGTTGGTTTATTCGTGACGATAACAATATTTATTGTTTTTTTCTTTTTCCAAGCTAGCTATGCAGGTAATCAAGAACCTGAATTAGTGTTAAATTGGGAGTTTAGGGAAGGGAAAGGTTCCTTAATTAAGGATAGTTCTGGGAACGGTTATGATGGTATTATGATCGGAGGCAAATGGGTAAAGTTTGGAGAAGCCCATGCCGTTGAATGGATCGACGGCTCTATTGGTGGTATCGTCTTAAATTATGAGTCGTATGATAAGTTAAATATTGATGACGCAATTACAGTTGAAATGTGGATAAAACTTACGGAATTTCATGAGGGAAATATCTATGGCGATCATAGAGACTGTGACTTTATAGCACAAGATGGGACTTGGCGACTCAGAATTTATCCTGATGGAACTATGGATGTTGGAATATGTATTGGTAAAAGCTCAAGTTTTATTGGTCTTGGTAGCAAGAAAGGGAAAATACCCCTCAATAAATGGAACCATATCGCTTGGTCTTATGATAGTAAAACAAGAGCATTTACTTCTTATATAAATGGAAAGCCTTATGGGAGGGTCTTCAATCCTGAATATACAGATGATTTTAGGCTAATAACAAACAAATATGAGTTTGCAATTCGACCGGATTTGACAAAAGGTCTAGGAAAAAAAGCAAATGATAATTTTATCGGGGCAATTGGTGGAGTAAAAGTATGGAAAGGGGTAAAGAGTAGTTTTGATTTAGGTAGACTATCTGAGCTTGAAAGGCAATGAAGAACAAAGTATATTGAATATAAAAATTCGTGAATGGCAGCTGTTGAACAGCAACAATACATATAAAAAATTTGGTTGTTACTTTAAAAGTTATGGAAGATGGCTCTGTCTCTCGAAAAAAGGCAAAATTTTAACACTACCCAAAGGTTTTATCAAGGCAGAAGCAGAGACTCTGGCTCTGTAATAGATGACCCTAAAGGAAGTATAATGAAATAAAACGGCAATTATACCTAGGGTTATATCAAGAGATGAAAAATAGCATCAAACAAACCAAAGGTTTAACTCGCCTATGTCGCAAAAAATGTACATAACAATAATATCAACGACTCAGATATATGGAGCTTAAAGAGATACCTATTAACATTTTATACTGAATCTTAGGCAAAAACAGGAAGCATTTTGCATGGTTCGGGTGATGTTTGATGCAGGATGGAATGTCATATTGCAAGGTGTTATTTCAAACGGTTTGAAAATGGGTAGCCAGGAAATTTCTTTTGCTTCCTTTTGAACCGCGACGAAAAGGGTGAGTAATAGCTGATATATCTAGCGCAAGAGCAAAAAACGCAAGGTAATATAGTTAGTTCCTGGACTAATACCATTTTTCAAGATCCACAACTTTGGTGTTTTAATATTTGACTAAACAACTCGTTCCTTTGTTATTGGCAGGGTTATTATTTATAGACCCTGCCCCTTGAATAGGCCTTTTGTTTGTATTAACTACATAAATAAATTTCTAGGGGGGGTGGCTATGAATAAAAGCAGACTTTTATTTTTCGCGAGTCTAATTTTGCTTTTAATAGGTAATATTTTTGCAAGCGATGCTAACCTCGTATTGGAATGGAAGTTTGACAATAATGATAACCAATTGATTGCTCAAGATAGTAGCGGAAATAGTTTTGATGGTCAAATAAATAATGGAACCTGGATCAGACGAAATGCAGGCCATGCAATAGAATGGACGGATGAATCTGGTGAAGGAATAACCTGCCTTTATTCGGAAGAATCGAAGCTAGATATAAAAGAACAGGTATCTGTTGAAGTAAGAGTTAAATTAAACGAGTATCCTACCAGCGGCTATACTACTATCGCAGTAGGAAGAGGTTGGCAGATTCGTGTTTACAATAACGGAGACTTAAGGATTGCTATACAAATAGAAGGTACTTCGCCGATAGCCACTCCTCCTGGGTATACAATCCCACTAAACGAATGGGTACGTATCGGATTTGCTTGGGATGGAATAGATGCGTTAGCAAAAGTCTACATCAATGGGGTAATGGTAAGGGAAAGAACGATATTTGACGATAAACCTTCTCCCAGGTATCTTGATCCATCTGGAGATTATGGAAACTACGGTATCAGGATTCGCCCTGAGAGTATTGCTTGGAGTCAATTTAATGGTGCAATAGATGATTTTAGAATATGGGAAGGTATTAGAACAGACTGGATAGATTATTGGGAACCACCTGCCGAAGTTAATAATCTTAATATAGATCGAACAGATGATGGAGCAGTTCTAACATGGGAAAAAGCATATTGCGCGGATGGCACCGATGCCGCTTCCTATAATATATATAGGTATTCTCCTGGTAACAATGAGGAGAGAGAACTTATTTCTAGTGTCACAGGTTTTACTGCACTGGATCCAGATTGTGGTAGGAAAAAATGGAATTATGCAGTTACAGCCTTGGATCAATATGGTAATGAAGGAGCCGAAACTGTAGTATTATTGCCAGGAATTGGAAGTATACGGGGTAGAATAGGATGTTTAGAAGAGGGTTCATTGGTTGTGTTGGATAACGTACTTGTCCAAATAGATAATCGATCATCCTTAACAGACTCAGAGGGTTATTATTTTTTAGAAGACATTTTAGAGGGTGATTATGTTGTTATCTTTAGGAAAGGTGGGTTTCATTCAGCAGAAAGAGTACTTTCGGTAAGTGCTGAACAGGATTTAACTTTAGATGTCACTATGGAGAGACGTGACCTTGGTGAGGCAGATCTTGTATTAGAATGGAAGTTTGATAATAGAGATAATGAAATAATCGCTCAAGATAGTAGTGGGAATAGTTTTGGTGGTCAAATAAATAATGGAACCTGGACCAGACGAAATGCAGGCCATGCAATAGAATGGGCGGATGAACCTGGTGAAGGAATCACATGCCTCTACTCCGAAGGGTCAAAGTTAAATATCAAAGAACAAGTTTCAGTTGAAGTAAGATTTAAATTAAATGAGTTTCCCACTAAAAACTATTCTGTTATTGCTGCAGGTGGGGGTTGGCAAATTCGTGTTAAAAATAACGGTGAATTATCTATAGCTATACAAGTTGAAGGTTCTCCGATAGCTAGAGGACAAGGTAACATACCGTTAAACGAGTGGGTGCGAGTTGGTTTTACAATGGATGGGGTTAATGCATTATTACGTGTATATATTAACGGGATAATGCAACGTGAATTTCAAATGTTTGCAGACAAATCGCCCCCAAGATACCTTGATCCATCTGGTGTTTATGGAAACTACGGTATCAGGATTCGACCTGAAGGCGCCGCGTGGAGCCAATTCAGTGGTGCAATAGATGATTTGAGAATCTGGGATGGAATTAGAACAGACTGGAAAGATTATTGGGAGCCTCCCACTGTAGTTAAAAATCTTAACATAGATCGAACAGATAGTGGGGCAGTTCTAAAATGGGAAAAAGCATATTGCGCGGATGGCACCGATGCCGCTTCCTATAATATATATAGGTATTCTCCTGTTAATAATGAGGAGAGAGAACTTATTTCAAATGTCACAGGTTTTACTGCACTAGATCCAGATTGTGGTAGAAAAAGTTGGAATTATGCAGTTACAGCCTTAGATCAATATGGTAATGAAGGAGCCGAAACTGTAGTATTATTTTCAGGAATTGGAAGTATACAGGGTAGAATAGGATGTTTAGAAGAGGGTTCATGGGTTGTATTGGATAACGTACTTGTTCAAGTAGATAATCGATCATCCCTAACAGACTCAGAGGGTTATTATCTTTTAGAAGACATTTTAGAGGGTGATTATGTTGTTGTCTTTAGGAAAGGCGGGTTTCATTCAGCAGAAAGAGTACTTTCGGTAAATGCTGAACAGGATTTAACTTTAGATGTCACTATGGAGAAACGTGACCTTGGTGAGACAGATCTTGTATTAGAATGGAAGTTTGATAATAAAGATAATGAAATAATCGCTCAAGATAGTAGTGGGAATGGTTTCGATGGTCAAATAAACAATGGGACTTGGACCAGTCGAAAGACAGGGTATGCAATAGAATGGACTAATGAATCGGGTGAAGGAATTACTTACCTTTATTCTGAAGGCTCAAAGTTAGATGTAAAAGAACAAGTATCGGTTGAAGTAAGATTCAAATTAAATGAGTATCCCACCGCCTACACTGTTGTTGCAGTAGGAAGAGGATGGCAGATTCGTGTAAGAGATACTGGACAATTCCAGTTGGCTGTAAGAATAGAAGGAGATGACTATCCTATAGCTAGAACAACTGAAACAGCAATTTCGTTAAATGAATGGGTGCGCCTTGGATTTACATGGGATGGCATTGATGCAACGCTTCGTATGTACATAAATGGGGTAAAGGAAAGAGAGTATTCTATCTTTGCAAATATACCTCCTCCTAGATACCTTGATCCGTCTGGAGATTATGGAAATTATGGCATCAGGGTTCGCCCTAAAGGAACCGCTTGGAGTCAATTCAGTGGTGCAATAGATGATTTAAGAATATGGGAAGGTATTAGAACAGACTGGATAGATTATTGGGAACCACCTACCGAAGTTAAAAATCTTAATATAGATCGAACAGATGAAGGAGCAGTTCTAACATGGGAAAAAGCATATTGTGCAGATGGCTCTGATGCCGCTTCCTATAAGATATATAGATATTCTCCTGATGATAATGAAAAGAGAGAACTTATTTCAAATGTTACAGGTTTTACTGCACTAGATCCAGATTGTGGTAGGAAAAAATGGTATTATGCAGTTACTGCCTTGGATCAATATGGCAATGAAGGAGCCGAAACAATAGTTTTATTACCGGGAATTGGAAGTATACAAGGAACCATCGGGTATTTAGATGGAGAACAATGGATAGCTATAGAAAATGTTCAAGTCAAAATAGAAGATCTAGTATGTCTAACGAACTCAGATGGCTATTATGTTTTTAAAGATGTCCTTGAAGGAGATTATACTATTACTTTTAAGAAAGCAGGGTTTTATTCAATAGAAAAGGTATCTTGGGTGAGAGCTAATCAAGATGACACTTTAGATATTCTAATGGAAATTTGCGATACTTACCCATTACCTCCGGAAGACTTTGGTGTTGAAATAGGAGACCGTGGCGAAGTCATTTTAAGATTCAATATGACTTCAGGAAATGCCTATGGCATTGATATTCCATCCAGATATTTAATTTACCGTGCAAAGGAAAAGGCAGCATTATTTGATGAAACCTCGAAAATTGATGATGTTGTAGGTTGTGAGAGTGTGCCAAAAGAGTATCAAATTATAGATATTCCTCCGGAAAGCGGTGTATTATATTATTATGCCATATGCTCAGAAAACGAAGCTTTGCTTATGACTCGGGGTGAGATAATTGAAATGAATGTCCCTTTGCTTCCAATACCCAGCCCTACCTTGCCTAATAATCATCAGATTATCTTTGACCAAAATATTGTTTTAGAATGGGAATCTGAAATAGGCTATGATAGTTATATAATAGAGCTTTCAAGTTCATCAAATTTTAAACCAGAAGAGACTAATAATATCCCTGCTATAAATAAAAAGGTCGAAATATTAGATAACCTCAGCCAGGGTATATGGTATTGGAGGGTAAAAGGACTTTTCAGTAATATGGCAAGTAGCAGGTTTAGCGATTATTATAGTTTTAATTTAGTTTTGTCTTCCGATGAACAAATAGGCCCAGTTCCATTATTCGAAACAGATTTAAAAATAGTGAATATCAGAGAGGAAAACGAAGTTAGGATAAAGTGGGTTTCTTTGGAAGAAATGGATGTCGAGGTTAGAATATATACTTTAGATAATAAATTAGTATACCAATATACACAAAAAGCAACTCCCGGGCTGACTGAATTAGTGTGGAAATTTAAAGGGGAAAGCCTAAGAGCTGTGAGACCCGGTTTGCACTTAGTTATGTTCAAAGGAATAGGTCCTGATAAGAAACAGATTGCTGTAACAAGAAGATTGCTATTTTTAAATTAAAATTTAGTTATAGCTTTTACTCATGCTTGGAAAAGATTTATTGAGATAGGGGTGATACAATGCGGTTTTTAAGACTGACACTTGTTTGTTTATTTATAATAACGTTTTGTTTCCCGACAAATGCCTTTTTTGAACAATCAGAAGTTGGAGCACGCTTTTTGGCTTTAGGAGGAGCCGGAATCGCGTTAGATGGAGATGTATATTCCCAATGTTGGAATCCTGCGAGTATTCATTCCTCTGAGAGACAAATTGGTTTCTCTTACTCGGAACTCTATGGAGTAGGGATACAATTCTCATATTATGGATTCATTGTTCCAACAGAAAAAATAACATTTGGGGGTTATAAAATTGCCCTAAAAGATCCTTACTTTGATGAGATAATAGATTTTAGCGAAAATACATATGCCTTAGTAACTTCATTTAGCCCCCACCCAAAACTAAGTCTAGGTGTCTCAGGGAAATGGATGACATTGCGGACCATAGAGAATATAGAGGGTTTTACAGTTAATGTTGGAATGCAATACTTGTTAAGTGATTCATTAAGAGTTTCCGTGAATAGCGAGAATTTGATAGGAACATTTAATGAGGCGGAAAGGTTGGTTGATAGTAGAACTACAATAGGTATCGTGATTAATACGAGTGATTCCCTTTCAATTGTTGCTGATTATAACGATAACGTATTCCGTTTTGGTACGGAAAAGAGCGTTGGTAATCTAACATTAAGGGCTGGTTATTATTCAGGAGTTGTTTCTGCGGGTTTAGGTGTCACATCTAAAAGAATTGTTACTGACTATGCTTTTACACCTGGATTTGTTGGTAACGAACATAGAATAGCTTTCCGTTTTGTTTTTTAAAATTACTTGGGTTAGGTTGTTTCTGTGTAGAAAAGCATGATTGAGTGCAATTCTCTTAACATAAAACTTAAAGAGGCCTGCGGAGTGGTTGAACAATTATTTTTGGTGATAAACTTATGGGGAGAACAAATCACAAACAGGAGGGATTGTTAATGTTAGCAAAAAGAATAAACCAACTTGTTGTAATGTTTATTTGTATGGTTGTTTTGGTTATGCAGTTCAATTGTATTGCAAATAATAAACCCGAGTTGGTGCTCAGTTGGGAGTTTGCTGAAGGCAAAGGAAATCTGATTAAAGATAGTTCCGGAAATGGTTATGATGGTCTTATGATGGGGGGGAGGTGGGTCAAGTCCGGAAAAGGTTATGCTGTGGAATGGATTGATGGTAGTCCTGGTGGTATTACCCTTTACTATGAACCCTACGACAAGTTAAATATTGATGATGTAATAACAGTTGAAATGTGGGTAAAGCTAACGGAATTTCATGAGGGGGATATTTATGGCGATCATAGGGATTGCGATTTTATCGCAAATGATGGTTCCTGGCGAATAAGGATTTATCCTAATGGGACATTGGATGTCGGAATTTGTTATGGAGAAAATTCAAGTTGGATAGGTCTTGGAGCGAAAGGAAATTTGGGCAAAATACCGCTTAATACCTGGACCCATATTGCATGGTCATATGATAGTGAAACAAGAGCATTTTATTCTTATATTAACGGGAAACGGTATGGACGAGTTTTGTTACCAGAGTACGCAAAAGATTTTAGATTGCAATCAACTAGTTATTGCTTTGCGATTCGTCCTGATCTAACAAAAAGTAATGGTAAAAAAGCAGATGATAATTTCATAGGGGCTGTTACTGGGATTAAGGTTTGGAAGGGCGCTAAAAGTGTTTTTGATCTAAGCTATTTATCGGAGCTTCAATAAAATTTATGCAAGTAAGATGGGGGTGTTTTAAATGGACAAATATCGAGGTTTCCGTTTAAGCTTTGCTATTATCATAATCCTGCTAATCTCTCAAGTATCTAGTGCTGCAATTCTTTGTATGGATGGCATACCAAACGCTACTATAATAATTAATTCAGAGCCGTCTCTTACGGAAAGGTTAGCAGCAACAGAATTAAAACATTACATACAAAAAATTTCAGGGGCTGATTTAAAAGTTATAGAAAAAGATTGCGTTCCCAGAGAAGAAGTTGAGGACTTTATTGCTATTGGGACTTTGACTCATAGTAAGATTAGGGAAGCAGGGATAACCATTGATGAGGGTTATCTAATTAAAGCTACTGCCGATGCGGTATACTTGACAGGGGCAACAGATAGAGATGCGTTGTATGCAGTTTATGCTTTCTTAGAAGAAGTTCTTGAAGTAAAGTGGATTTGGCCAGGCGAGGCTGGTGAAGTTGTACCTAAAAGTCGGGATATCGTTATTCCCGAATTTATAAAAGCTGATAAGCCAGCGTTACCTCTTAGAGGATACCATCTGTGTAATAATCATACTCACGATGAAGCTGAAAAGTGGATGTCAAGAAATAGATTGAACTACATTTCGACTCCACCTGGTAGCCCTAAAGCTATATTCGATCGTCGTCGGCAGCGAGGTTTCGAAATCGTAGTTTCTAGCCATTCAATGAATCGTTTTTTTCCGCCTACCTTATTTAATGACTACCCTGAGTATTTCGCAAAGATAAATGGTGTTCCTATTGAGGGGGGGCAGCCTGATTATACTCACCCAGAAGTCAAAAGAATGACGGTTGAGGCTATATTAAAGGAGTTAGAACGAGATCCAAATATATCTGTACTTGGCGTTATCCCCTATGATCACACAAGATTTGGCGAATCGCCTGAGGATCCACCTGATGAAGCGGCGAAAGGCGTGGTTTCAACAAGGGTATATAAATTTGTTAACGATGTAGCATTAGAAGTTAATAAAAAATATCCGGACTGTCGAATTATGAGTCTATCATATAGTTCTTACACGCAAGCTCCAAAGGTTAAACCTGCAAATGAAAATATGCTAGTGCAGTTTGCTATGTTTAAGTGTTATAACCATGATATTAACTGTGAAAGGAACCAAGTTTTTATCGATAACTTGTCTAACTGGCATAATTTGGGCTATAAGACTACGGCCTATCATTATTATTTAGGTGTAACACGGGGTGTCCCAATACCTTTAGCATATGTGATTGCGGACGATATCAAGTTTTCTAAAGAGTTTGGAATGGAAGGTTGGAGAAGTGAAGTAAGCCCTCCTGGGGCTGGCCCTGAAGCATCAGCAATTGATTGGGAGAACAACAAATGGACATATTATGTTGGAGCTAAGCTGATGTGGGATTCTGACTTGGATTATAGAGAGGTCTTGGAAGAAGGTTTTTCAGCTTATTATGGTCCAGCAGCCGACGAAATGCTTAAACTTTATTATTATATGGAGGATGTCTGGAAAAGCTATCCAACTCATATAGGTTGGCAATCTAGTACGAATGGCCTAGTAAAAGAGTTTACTAGCATTAATCCTAATTTCATACCAAATATTAACAAATACTTAGCAAATGCTAGTTTTATGGTTGAAGGATTACCTGGCTTCAAGGAGCGTGTATCTAGGGAAGCCGAGCTTTATAAATCCTGGGAAGAGGCCTACCTAAATATACGGGAATGGAAACTGAAGGTCCCCAAAACGACTAAAAAACCCAAAATAGACGGTAGGTTTGACGAAGAGGAATGGAAAGATGCTGCAATTATTTCTGGTTTCGTAACTAGTGATGGGAAATTTACCTCCGACAACACGAAGGCTTTTCTCTCTTACGATAATGATGCTTTATATATTGCTTTTGAATTACATGACTCGAACATTGAGGAAATCAGGGCAAACGAAACTGAACATGATAAAAATGTATGGAGTGATGATTGTGTAGAGATATTTATTGACCCCAATTACACACGGGATACATACTTTCATTTAATAATGAACTCTTTAGGAACAAAATATGATGCGTTATGTTCTATTGGTAAATTTGATAGGGAATGGAATGGCTTTTGGGAAGGTGCTTCATCGGTAGACATAGATGAACAGCGTTGGATCGCCGAAATTAAGATTCCATTTTCTACACTAGGAAAAACACCAAAAGCTGGTGAGAGGTGGCTTATTAATTTAGCAAGAGAGCAAAAAACACAGGGCAATGTGGTTAGCACGTGGACAAATGGAGTTTTTCATGATCCCCAAAGTTTTGGCATACTAATATTTGATTAGCAATCATAGCCAGGGAATAACTTATTATCAGGCATAACTAAACGAAATCTTGTTTGGAGGGGTAGTATTGGAGTGAGTCTGTACTACCCTTCTTTCAAATATTTTGTGGGTGTTAAATTACCTTATCGTAACAAGGATAGATTTGCTTTCTTCATTAGGCAGATAACATCTCAAATACATCAGTAGACGGTGGAATTCAATCACATATCCCTGCACAATAGGATATATAATTTCTTTCGAAGGGATATTGCTCTTTTTAATACTTGCGCTAAGTTTCTTTAAGGGAATTGAACGAGAGTCGGTTGGAATGTCTTTATGCTAGCAAGGGTAACTTTACAATAGTTTGAGTTGCTTCGGCGATATCCTTTTTTACTTAAAAGCTTTGATTTTTTTGCCCGTCCTCTTTCATATGTAACACTATGTGATGTTTTTCACTAATGCACTATGGACTGATGGTTGGTTTTTCCATTATAAATAGATTATACTTTAAAAACTGCCAAATCCCGACTCCTAATTCTATTCTTTAGTAATCTTTTGGGCTTTTTATTTTTAGTTTCCACGTTGGCCTTTAATTCGGTTATGAGTAGCAACCCAGATTGATGAAATGCTAGATTAATCGATGGCGAATGTATTGTTCCCTACTGTCCACAATTTTCGGCTATATACTATATAAAGATTTTAGAAAAGGACTTTCATGGGCCGGATAATAAATTTCTTTTACGGTAGTTAATGATATGGTTCACTAATTTAGGGGCAGATATGTTAAATTAAAAAGAGGTGTTTACAACATTTGAGACACCAAAAGAAGTTACATAAAGGTTGGCAATTTAGGAGTGGAGATGATTTTGAAGCTTCGTATGCTTATTACAATGATAATAGCTGGGAGCAGATAGAAATACCACATGACTGGAGTATCTATGGATCTTTCTCGAAAGACAATTATACACCTAGAAGAGTTCTAGCTAGACACTTAGAAGGGCATGCCGATTCGTATCTCCCTAAAGGTATTGGCTGGTATCGCAGGGAACTTTCCTTGCCTCCGAATTATATTGAAAAGCAAATTTATATTGAATTTGAAGGTGTTTTTCAGAACGCCCAATTATGGGTAAATGATCACCCTGTAGCTCACCATTCTTGGGGTTACACTGGTTGGGTTGTGGATATAACGTCTTTCCTACGATGGGATGGAGATCCTAATATTATAGTTTTACGAGTAGACGCTAGGGAAATGGAGGGGTGGTGGTATGAGGGTGCGGGGATATACAGGCCTGTCTGGCTCATAGTAACAGGGAAAACCCATATCTCTAACTGGGGAGTTACAATTACCACTCCCGTGGTTTCTGAAAATCAGGGCTTGATAAAGCTAGAACACTCTCTCGAAAACCATTCGTCTGATGTTAATATTGGTCAACTATTAATATCAATAAGCGAACCTAACGGTAAAGAAGTATATAATAGTAAGATTCCGGTTAAAATTTTGCCGGGTGATAAAATTTTAACCGAACATATTTTCCAGATAAAGAAGCCTCTATTGTGGTCTTTGAATACGCCAAACCTTTATATGGCCTCCTCTACTCTTTTAGTTGATAACACTACAACGTGATTTAAATAATATTGGACAAAACGAATCTTTTGTAGTACAATT